>Ga0315285_10007456_pt1 | contig 11233 bp, 11 predicted proteins | sample YL17G09_36_MG_FD_203698 | JGI IMG/M metagenome (GOLD analysis project Ga0315285, IMG submission 203698) | Sediment microbial communities from Yellowstone Lake, YNP, Wyoming, USA - YL17G09_36 | ecosystem: Environmental > Aquatic > Freshwater > Lake > Sediment | place: USA: Wyoming | collected... | reverse complement strand
TCGTGGGGTTGATTGTGTACGCCATTGGCCTGGCCGGTCTCGTGGTGGCCATGCTGAACTTCAAAAGCACTCCGCCTGATCAGCCGGTGACCAAGGGAATCTACAAGATATCACGCCATCCCCAGATAGTCGCGCTATTTGTCCTATTCCTGGGGATATGTGTGGCGATAGGCTCATGGCTGGCTCTATTCGCGCTGGTGATGTCCAGGTTGTTGCAGCATTTTGGGATTCTGGCAGAGGAAGAGGTATGCTTGAGGCGGTATGGTGAGTCATATCGTGCCTACATGGAGCAGGTGCCGCGCTATTTCTTGTTTTTCTGAGTGCGACTGCCCGGGCCTAGTACGATAGGAGCAGGCTATGAATAGCGAACTAACCTTCAGAATCCTTTTCTTCACGTTGTTTATCGCCGCTATGGCGATCAGGGCATATTTTGGCTGGAGAGTGCGGCGCACAGGTGAGAGCAGTTGGGCCGTGCACAAGGATGCCGTCGAACGAGAAGGGAGATGGAGCCTTCTATTACGTCCCGTTTTATTCTTGGCTCTGATTGCTTCTTTCGTTTTGTACATGGCCCATCCTGTCTGGCTAAACGGGTTTTCGATGGCGCTTCCATCCGGGATCCGCTGGCTTGGGGCAGGGCTAGGAGCGGCCGGCCTGATCCTGCTCGTTTGGGTTCATCAGACTCTTGGCAAGTACTGGTCTACGACTCTGCAGCTCAAGAAGGAACACGCGCTGGTCACCAGTGGCCCCTATCGTTGGGTCAGGCACCCGATGTACATGGCGCTGGTTCTCTTGTTCGTCGGGCTTTTCCTTGTGTCGGCTGTCTGGCCGTTCTTGCTGCTGATTGTGGTATCGGTCTTGATGTTTTACCGGGTGGTTGGCAAAGAAGAGACCATGATGGTCGAGCAGTTTGGGGAAGACTACCGCCGGTATATGGAACGCACAGGGCGGTTCTTACCTCTGAGAGGGGCAAATGCAGAGCTCAGCATCAAAAAGGCAGGATCAGGTACCCCCGAAAACGTTGAGTGATCTACCGGTTGGGACGCATGGCGTGGTGCGCGGGCTGTGCGGCGGGAGAGAGTTCATCGGCCGTGTCGCAGTGTTGGGGTTCACCGTTGGCGCCAAAGTGACGGCCATCCAAAACTATGGACGTGGGCCGATCATCGTGGCCGTGCGCGACACGCGCGTGGCGTTGGGCCGCGGCGAGGCCGCCAAGATACAGGTGGAAGTGATGCGTGATACGTGAGGTGCCACGAATGAACGGGCAAATCCAAAATCCGCTCACCGTCGCGCTGGCCGGGCAGCCCAACGTCGGCAAGTCCACCGTGTTCAACATGCTGACCGGCCTGGATCAACACGTGGGTAACTGGCCGGGCAAGACCGTTGAACAGAAAACCGGCGAGTTCGCGCACCATGACCGGCCGATACGCCTGGTGGATCTGCCGGGCACCTACAGCCTGACGGCCAATTCCGAGGAGGAGCGCGTCGCGCGCGACTATCTCATCCGCGAGCGACCCGACGTGGTGATCGTCGTAGTCAACGCCGCCGCGCTGGAGCGCAACCTGTACTTACTGGCTGAACTGTTGGCCCTGCCGGTGCGGGTGGTGGTGGGCCTCAATATGCTCGACGTGGCGGAGCAGCAGGGCATCCACGTCGAGCCGCACGTGCTGGAAGCCGCGCTGGGCGCGCCGGTCGTGCCGCTGGTCGCTTGCCGGAACCAGGGCCTGGGCGAGTTGATGGATGCCGTCGAGCGCCTGGCCGCTGCGCCGGGCGCTTTCAAGCCCAATCGCCCTGCCATTCGTGCCGCGCATCGCCCCGTGCTGCAGGAAATCCACACCCTGATCGCGGGCCACGTGCCGCGGCCGTACCCCGAAGACTGGTTCGCGCTCAAGTTGTTGGAAGGCGACGCAGAGATCACGGACAGGCTGCGCCAGGCCGCGCCGGAAGCGTGGGAGCGCGTTCACGTGCTGCTGAGACAGCACGAGGATGCCTACCTGGACATTGCCGGTGGGCGTTACGAGTGGATCGGGCGCATGGTGCGCGCGGCGGTCGTCCATCCCAGGGCCGGCGCCGTCACGTTGACCGATCGCTTGGACAGAATCGCCACGCATCCCCTGTGGGGACTGGCGCTGCTGGTGGGCATCTTTGGCCTGGTGTTCTGGCTCACCTACACGGTGGCGCTGCCCGTCGTGAATTGGCTGGACGGGGTGGTCGTCAGTGGACTGTCTGAAGGTTTGAGGACGATATTGGCTGCCGCGCCGGGCTGGCTCTCCGGTTTGATCGTAGATGGGATCACCGGCGGCGCGGGGACGGTGTTGACCTTCCTGCCCATCCTGGTGATTTTCTTCGCGGCGTTGGGCGTTCTGGAAGACGTGGGCTACTTTGCGCGGGCCGCCTACGTGATGGACCGCTTCATGCACTGGATGGGACTGCACGGCAAATCTTGCCTGCCCATGTTCCTGGGCTTTGGCTGCAACGTGCCGGCCGTGATGGGATGCCGCATCGTGGAAGACCGCCGCGCCCGGCTGTTGACCATCTTGCTGACACCGCTGGTGCCATGCACGGGCCGCCTGGCAGTGATCACGTTTCTCGCCCCGGCTTTCTTCGGCCGCGCCGCCATGTTCGCCTCGTGGGGATTGGTGGCGGTCAATCTGATCATCCTGGCGCTCATCGGCATCGCCATCAACCGGCTGGTCTTCAAGGGCGCGTACACGGCATTCATCATGGAGATGCCGCTCTACCACCTGCCCAACGCGCGCACCATTGGCCTGTTCGTCTGGCACAACACGTGGGCCTTTGTCAAGAAAGCCGGCACGATCATCCTGGTGGCTTCGGTCATCGTCTGGGGCCTCTCGACGCTGCCGGGTGGTGACGTGGAGCGCAGTCTGCTGGCCGGCCTGGGACGCGCGCTTGCGCCGGTGGGGAGGCTGATGGGCCTGGGCGACTGGCGGTTGATCGTCGCGCTGTTGACCAGCCTCGTCGCCAAAGAGAACACGATCGCCACGCTCGGCATCCTGTTCGGGGCAGGCGGGCCAGGGAGCGGGCTGGCGCAGCAAGTCGCCGGGGTGCTCACGCCGCCTGCCGCGCTGGCTTTCCTGGTCGTGCAGATGCTGTTCATCCCTTGCGTGGCGACGGTGGCCGTCATCCGGCAGGAAACCGGAGTGTGGAAATGGACGGCCTTGAGCGTGGCGCTGCAACTGGCGCTGTCGCTCGCCGTGGGCGTCACCGTGTATCAGGTAGGCAGATTACTCTGAAAAGACGGCGGCCGAAGATCGTATGCTGCAGGCAGGATTGCCCGGGTACCCCGAATACGCGGAGCGAGTGCGCTATCGCCTGCTGCCGGGAGTGTGGTGAACACGTTGGAGGTTGGGGGAATGAGTACCTATCCACCCGTCGTTCAATCTGGTGATAGATCTGACCTGGTAGACAAGATCGTGAAGCGCTTTCTTCAGATCGGCTTCCAATTGCTGATTTTGGCAGCAGCCCTGTTTGTCCCGTCGTGGCGCTGGGATCGGGGGATGGCCTGGGCTTTTCTGGGGGTCTCTGCTGCCGTCTTGATCATCGGCGGGGTCGGGCTGCTCAAGATCAACCCAGAGTTGGTGGCCGAGCGCACGCGGATGGGAGAGGGCACCAAGGGCTGGGATAGGGTGCTGACTGTGCTCTATGGCCTGATGGGGATCACGACGCTGCTCGTCTCCGGGCTGGATATGCGCTTTGGATGGTCGGGAGGAGTTCCGCTGGCGGTGCAGCTTGCCGGGCTGGCCCTTTTTGCCCTCGGCGATCTGTTTGCCTTCTGGGCGATGTGGTCGAATGCGTTCTTCGCCACGACCGTGCGCATCCAGGGCGAGCGGGGGCATGCGGTCGCCACGAACGGCCCGTACCGCTACGTGCGCCATCCGGGCTACAGTGGATGGCTGGTCTGCAACATCGTCCCGCCGCTGATCCTCGATTCGCTGTGGGCCTTTATCCCGGCAGTGCTGACGGTGGGCATCATCCTCATCCGCACGGCGGCGGAGGATCGCACGCTGCAAGAGGAGTTGCCCGGCTATGCTGAATACGCTCGACGGGTTCGCTACCGCTTGCTGCCGGGCGTGTGGTGAGCCGACGGGAGGCAAGAAGATGTCCTTCTTACGAGTTTACGGTCGCTGGATAATCCTCACGATTCTGGTCAGCGCCGTGCTGTTTGGGACGGCGGGGCGCTGGGATCTGCCCATGTTCTGGGCCTTTGTCGTCGCTCACTCTGGCTCTCACCTGGCGCTGACGCTCATTGTCTTCAGGCGTAACCTCGATCTGCTCAAGGAGCGGCAGCGGCCCGGCGAGGGAGCAAAGAGGTGGGATCGGGTCTTGCTCTCGATCTACATTGTGCCTGCGACGGCGATATTCGTCGTGGCTGGTCTGGACGTGGGGCGTTCCCATTGGTCCGATACGGTGCCGCTCTGGCTGCAGGTCATTGGCTTGGCGATTTTTGTGATCTCGTTTGCGTTCGATATCTGGGCCATAGCCGTGAACAACTTTTACTCGCGTGTTGTGCGGATTCAGCAGGATCGGGGTCATCACATAATCACCGATGGCCCATATCGCTTCGTGCGCCATCCGAGCTACGTGGGCAGTACCGTCGCCTGGGTATGTACGGCGCTGGCTCTGGGCTCTTGGTGGGCGCTTCTCCCCGCCGCACTGGTCGGGCTCGTGTTCATAGTTCGCACATCGCTGGAGGATCGGACGTTGCACGATGAACTAGAAGGCTATGCCGAGTATGCGCGGCAGGTGCGCTATCGCTTGCTGCCGGGCGTGTGGTGATGAAATTGCTGGAGGTGCAATAAGGATGACGCAATGCCACAGTTAGTCAAAGGCGGCAAATGGGTCTTTGGATGGGTGATCGTCGGGAGCGGAGGGGAGATCACCATCCCGCCGGAGGCGTATCGCGAGTACGGTTTTCGGGCGGGGGATGAGGTGGTCTTTCTAAAAGGCAGCCGGCACTCCGGCGGGTTCGGCATCGGTCGGGCCGACCACATACCGATCCTGCTGAGAAAGCGCACGCTGGGTCAGGGCCAGGTGGACGGGAGTGGCCGGGTGATTGCGCCGCCCGATGTGGGCGTGCAGCCCGGCGACCGGCTGCTGGCCGTGCGCGGCAGCGGTTACGCGCTGGGCTTGCTGGCCCGGGGGCCAATCTACGAAGAGGCAATGCAACACCCTGAGTTGGAGACATTTGGCTATGGGCATTCTCGATGATTTGCTGGCGGCCCTGCCGGACGATGCTGCGGTGCGTTCGATTCTGGTCGGCGTGCACTGGACGGTCGTGTGCAGCCGCGGCTGCGGGTTGGCTTCGACGATTACCGGAGACAAACCGCACGGTCACGTGCAGGTGCGAGACGTGGGACACCTGCACCTCAAAAGCGCGCGCGAACTGGCCGAGTACGCAGGCTCCGACAACCCGCTCGAAGCCAGCATTGGCCTGGCGGCGATCAACTCACTGCTGGACGTGGACGAGCGGAACGCCGTCGAGATCAATGCCGCCGAGGTGTTGGCCGAGCGCGGGCGCGGCAAAAACGTCGTCCTCGTGGGGCACTTTCCCTTCATCCCCAGGCTGCGCAGCCAGGTTGGCCGGTTGTGGGTGATCGAGCAGCGCCCGGCGGAAGGCGAATATCCCGCCGCGGCCGCCGCCGACCTCATTCCGCAGGCCGATGTGGTCGCGCTGACCGGCAGCGCGCTCATCAACCACACGCTCGACGGGCTGCTCGCGCTCTGCCGGCGCGAATCGCTGGTGATGGTGTTAGGGCCGAGCACGCCGCTTTCGCCCGTGCTGTTCGAGCACGGCGTGGCGATCGTTTCCGGCGCGCGCGTCGTGGACGAGGTGGCGGTGATGCGCACCGTCGGCCAGGGCGCGACGTTCCGGCAGGTCGAGGGCGTGCGACTGCTGACGTTGCAGCGGGAGAAAACCTAGTGAGTATTCTTGACATTGAAGGTGCGCGAAGGTTCCACGGGCACAGTTGCCCCGGCCTGGCGATCGGCATCCGCGCCGCCGAGGTTGTGCTGCAGGAGATCGGCGCGCACGCTGAAGACGAGGAGATTGTGGCCGTCGTCGAGACCGACATGTGCGCCGTGGACGCGATCCAGTATCTTACCGGCTGCACCTTTGGCAAGGGCAACCTGATCCACCTGGACTATGGCAAGAGCGCCTTCACGTTCATCCGCCGCTCCGATGGGAAGGCGATCCGCATCGCGCTGCGTCCCGAACCCTGGAGGCCGCCGAATCCGGAGGACGAGGCGCTTTACGAGAGGGTGCGCCAGGGCCAGGCCAGCGAGGAGGACCTCCGGCGCGTGCAGGAACTGCGTGAAGAGCAGATACAGGACATCCTGGAGCGTCCGCTGGCTGAACTGTTCGAGGTGCAGCCGGTGGAAGCCGTCGTCCCGGCGCGGGCTCGGATACACGACTCGGTAACGTGCGCCGGGTGCGGGGAGCGCGTGATGGAGACGCGCGCACGTCTGTTCCGCGGCGAACTGTATTGCATTCCCTGTTTCGAGATGCGAGAGCAGAAGTCAGTGCATAGTAGCTGAATCTGGATCGCGGCCTGGGACGTTGCGGCATTACTGGAGCGGCCAAAAAAGCGGCAACGTGACGAGCACGGTCACGAACTCTAACAGGGTCAGGGGTATTCCCACGCGCAGAAAATCGCGGAAGCGGTAGCCGCCTGGCCCCATCACGAAGACATTCACCGGATGGCTTGTGGGTGTCAGGAAGGCCATTGAGCATCCCAGGGCCGTAGCCATTGCAATGGCGCGCGGATCCGCGCCTACCTGCTGCGCGGCGGCAATGGCGACTGGAGCCACTACTACCGCCGTCACCTGTCCCGACAGCGCCTGCGTCAGCAGCGTCGCCAGGAGAAACATTCCCCCGGCCAACGCCAGTGGCCCCCACCCGGCCAGCGTCGTGACCGCCAATTGCCCCAGCCACTCGGTCGCCCCGCTCTTGGTCAGCGCGATGCTGGCCGGGAGCATCCCGGCGATCAGGAAGATGGCCCGCCACTCGATGGCCCGGTAGGCCTCGTCCATCGTCAGGCAGCCGGTGATGACCATGGCCAGCGCTCCCAGCATAGTCGCTTCGGCGATGGGGAGCAGGCTGAGCGCCGCCGCGAGCAGCGCCAGCGCTACGATCCCTGCGGCGAGCCAGCCCTTCCGCGCGCGCGGCGGCGCTTCCGGCTCCGCCAGTACCAGGAAATCGGGGTCGGTGTGCAGGACGGCGATCCGCTCACGCGCCCCGTGAACGAGCAGCGCGTCGCCAAACTGCAAGCGCATATCGCCCACGTCGGTGCGATATGGGCGCCCCCCACGCCAGAGCGCGACGACGCTCAGGCCATATTTCTCGCGGAAGCGCAGTTCCTTTAGCGTGCGTCCGGCGGCGGCGCTGCGCGGCGCGAGCATCACTTCCAATAGCACGACCTGCTCTGTGGAGAGGCCCTGCGCCCAGGTGAGGGTCTCCAGGACTTGGCCCCCCAGTTCGGCCAGTTGCTGCACCCGTTCGGGCCGCCCGGCCACCAGCAGGATGTCTCCCGCTCTGAGCGCCCGGCCCGGCTCTGGCGCCAGGCATAGCGGTTGGCCATTGCGACGGATGGCCAGAATGCTCAGCCCCAACTTTCCGCCGATCTGGCTGTCGGCGAGGGTCTTGCCCGCCAAGGGGGAATCGTACGGGATGCTTACTTCGCTTAGACGCTCATCCAGCGAGTATGTCTCGGCCAGTGCGCTGGATGTGCACGACGTGTTCTCGAACTGTTCGACGGTGTTGATGGCGGGCAACAACCGGCGGCCGACCAGAAGCAAATAGAGAATGCCCACCGCCACCATTGGCAGTCCCACTGGTGCAAAGTCGAGCAGGTTGAACGGCGCTAACTCCTGATCGCGCAGCACGGCGCTGACGAGGATGTTGCTCGTCGTCAGCAGCGTGGCTGCTCCTCCCAGGATCACGCCAAATGCCAGTGGCATCAGCAGCCTGGATGGGCTGGTGCGAGAGCGCCGGGCCACGTCCATCACAGCAGGCATCAACAATGCTGCCGCTGCGACATTGTTCATAAAGAGCGACAGCGCCGCACCGATTGCCATCGTCAAGAACAGGAGCAGCGTTGGCCTGTTCCCGGCAAGTCGGTGCAGTGCCGTCCCCATTCGACGGGTGACGCCCGTCCGGTAGAGGCCGTGGGTCAAGATGAAGATGGCGAGGATGGTGATGACGGCGGAGCGCGAGAAGCCGGAGAAGGCCTCCTGGGGCGTGATGATCCCGGCGAGCGCCAGCGCGAGGGCCAGGAGCAGCGCCACCAAGTCGGCGCGCAGCCACTCCGTCACCATGAGGGCAATAGCGACGGTCAGAATCGCGAGGACGGTCAGGATTTCGGTGGTCATATCCGGCCCACGTCATTGTACCACGCCCGACCGCAAGTGGAAGGGCAGCGGTGTTCGGTACGAATCTGCTGGCGAGGCCACGGGCGGTTCTTTCTGGGATGGTGAACGGAATCCGCGCCCCTCGCGCCGCTTCCCGCTCCGCACGGCGGGCCTCCGCCTGTTCCGCCAGGGGCGCGCTGGGGCGTTCTTGGCGATCCAGTTTTCCGGCCAGGGCCGCCAACTCGCCATAGCGCAGCCAGAAAACCTGTTGGGGATTGGTCAGCGTCCCGGCCTCGACCAGCCGCCGTCCGAGTTCCAGCGCGTATTGGCGCAGTGACATCCACGCCAGCCCCAGGTCGAAGAGCGCGCTCTCACGAAGTTGCGCCGTGCGTTGTGCCGTCGCCAATGCCTTGTCAAAGAGGCGACGTTTCCAGTCCGGCAGGCGTTGCCGGATGCGCCGGGTCGCCGCTTCCCGCTCCGCCGCCAGTTGGGCGTACCGCTCGTCGGGCGAGGGGGCGCCTTCCACCCAGGCTCGCCGCATCGCCTCCAATGCTGCCCGGTCTTCCCCTGCCAGCGGGACGGCGAAGTCGAGGTTGTAGACGACGTGGCCGTACCTGGCGACGTAGTCATCCAGGTCACCGGCGCGGGCAGCGTAAAGGGCGAGATCTGCCTCCAATGGACGGTTCTCCAGTCCTCGGAGGAACACCGCCGGACTTTCCACCTGCGCCGGTTGACGACGATCTCTTCCGGCGTCACCTGGCCGCTCACCACCGCCTCGCCCAGCCCACGGCTGGCATTGACGACCATCTCGTCAGGATCGCGGTTGGCCGGGTTCGCGGTGAACAGCACTCCGGCCATTTCCGCCGCCACCATCCGCTGCACGACCACCGCCAGGGCCACGCCGCCGGATGGTATGGCGCGCTTGGCGCGATAGGCGATGGCCCGCGCTGTCCACAGGCTGGCCCAGCAGCGCCTCACCGCCTCTAATACGGCCTCCTCGCCAGTGACGTTGAGCAAGGTCTCCTGCTGCCCGGCGAAAGAGGCTTCCGACAAGTCCTCCGCTGTGGCCGACGAGCGCACGGCCACAGGCCCTTGACCCAGGGTGCGATAGGCCCGGCACAGTTCGTCGGCAATCTCAGCGGGCATACGCGCTGCGATAAAATGGCTGGCAATGGTCGTTGCTGCCCGCTCCAACTCTGTCGGGTCCTCCGGGTCGGTAGCCTGTATAGCATCGCCGATGATCTCTTGGAGATTATTGGTTTCGACGAAGGCACGATAGGCCGCAGTAGTCAACACGAAGCCGGGCGGTACCGGGAAGCCCGCACGCGCCAGTTCCTCCAGATTGGCGCCCTTGCCGCCGGCAAGTGCTGTGTCCTGTGCCGACACTTGGTCGAGAAATCTCAGATATGCCATAGCGCCCTCCTGAGCCTGCGAATTCAGATCCCGAACACCGAAAAGCGACCACCGGTCGGTTATAGGCCAAAAAAAGAGGACTTTATCGAGCCTGTGGAGTCCAGAAAAGAACAGGTCCATCAGGGCGTCTATTGCCGTTTCGACGCTATCCCCTTCCCGGCGGCGCAGCCAATCGTAGAAAGGCATCGTCAGCATACTGAGCAGGGCCAGAGCGGCGAGTGCCGGGTCTACGGCGCGAAACACCCCTTCGGCTATCCCTTGTTCAATGATAGTTCGGAGAATGTGCCGGTACTCTTGCCGCCGCTTGGCGAACTGGCGGGTAGCGGCGTCGTCCAGTTTAGAGACTTCCCTGGTTAACAGCGCAGCCATCTCCCGATTGGCATCCAGATAGACAAACTGTGCTCTGAGCAGCCGCTGCAGTTTCTCAGGCGCACCGAGGGCCTGAGCGGCGATCTCGGCTGCGGCCTGGTTGATCACCTTCATCTCTTGTTCAACAAAATAGAGCAGGATTTCCTCTTTGCTGGTAAAGTAATCATACAGTGTGGATTTACCCATCCCCGTCGCTTTGGCGATTTGGCGCACAGACGTCTGGTGAAACCCCTGCCGGAGAAGGAGTCGGGTCGCTGTCTCAAATATCCGTCGGCGTATGTCTTCGCGCTCTGGCTAGACCACCAGACTCAAGAAAGGAGGCGGGCATTCCGGTAACATTATCATTTGGTAGAACCATCCGCTCTCGGTAACATTACATTTCCAGGATCCCTTCGTCATCCAGCCGCACGCAGCCGAGGCCCAGCGTGGCCAGGCCATGGACGACGGTCCGGCAGCGGCTGTCCAGTTCTGCCAGCGCCTTCTCGTAGAGTTGCCCCAGCAGGCGGGCGACGGGGTGAGGCAGGGCGATAAAGCAGGCCGGCACCTGCGGGTTGACCTGCACGGTCACCCGCTCGATCCAGCCGGCCAACTGGGCCAGTTGGCCGGCCCACTGCTGGCGGGGTCCCGAGGCCCAGGCGGCTTGCTTCTCCCTGGCCCGCTTCCCAATACTTGACAGTATAGGTCATTGGTGGTATACTCTGTCTAGGTACATAGATATTCTATGTACCTAGACTCCAGAAGGAGGGACTGGATGGGAGACAAAGCGGATGAGCACATCGCGGAGGGGTACATCCGGCTCGACATGCGAAAGGGGAGCACCACCATCTTGATCCTCAGCCTGCTGGCCGAGCGCCCGATGTATGGCTACCAGATTGCCAAGGACCTGGCCACCCGCAGCGGGGGGGTCTTTGAGTTCAAGGAGGGCACGCTCTATCCCGCCCTCCACCGCATGGAGAAGGACGGCCTGCTGACCGGCTACTGGGAGGTCGTGGAGGAGGGGCCGTCGCGCAAATACTACACCATCACCGAGCGGGGGCGTGACGTGTTGGCCCGCAAACTGCACGACTGGAGGGATTTTGCCCGCGCG
>Ga0315285_10007455_pt1 | contig 11234 bp, 11 predicted proteins | sample YL17G09_36_MG_FD_203698 | JGI IMG/M metagenome (GOLD analysis project Ga0315285, IMG submission 203698) | Sediment microbial communities from Yellowstone Lake, YNP, Wyoming, USA - YL17G09_36 | ecosystem: Environmental > Aquatic > Freshwater > Lake > Sediment | place: USA: Wyoming | collected... | reverse complement strand
ACGCATGCGACGTTGTCGATCACCCGCTGATGCGGCATCAGCCCGCCGCTCTGGATCACGTATCCGATGCCGAGGCGCAGCTTGACCGGGTCCACGCCTGCCACGTCGCGTCCATCCACGGTGACCGTTCCGGAGGTCGGCTCGACCATCCGGTTGATCATCCGCATCGAGGTGGTCTTGCCGCAGCCGGACGGACCCACGAACACGGTCAGGTGTCCGTCGGGAACTTCGAGAGAGAGGCCGTCGACCGCGACGGTGCCGTCCGGGTACCGCTTGGTGACCCCGGTGAAGGTGATCATCTATTTCCCGATCGGGGTGTCAAAGGCGTTCTCCGCCACCCATTGCCGGGCCGCCTCGTCGGGGTCGATCCCGGAATTGCCGGAGACCGAGGCGTTGAGTTCGGTCAGCCCCTTCGTGGTGAGCCTCGCCGACACCGCGTCGAGCACCTTCTTGAGTTCGTCGGACTTCTTCTGCGAGCTCACCAGCGGCACCACGTTGCCGGGCAGGAAGTTGTTCTTGGGGTCCTCGAGTACGACGAACTTGTTCTGCGGGATGGCCGGGGAGGTGCTGAAAATGTTTGCCGCGGTGACTGTTCCGCCCGACAGCGCCTTGACCGTCGCCGGGCCGCCGCCATCACTGATGGCGACGAAATCGTCTCCCTTGATGTCCAGTCCGTACTTGGCCTTCAGTCCGGGCAGGCCCTGGGCGCGGTTGAGGAACTCCGACGGGGCGCCGAACTTCACCTCGGCCGAGTGCGGCGCCAGGTCGGCGATGCTCTTGAGGTTCCACTTCCGCGCGGTGGCCTCGGTGACGGTCACGGTGTCGGAGTCGTTGGCCGAAGCCGGGTTCAGGATGGAGAGATCCCCGGGCAGCGCCCGGTAGAGCGCCAACTCGACGTCAGCGGGTCGGGTGACCGTGCTTTTCGGATCGAAGTACTGCAGCAGATTCCCCGTGTACTCGGGGATCAGATCGATGGAATGGTCGCGCAGTGCGGGGATGTAGGTCTCCCGGCTGCCGATGCCGAACTGCCGCACGATGGTGAATCCGTTGGCCTCCAGGGCCTGGGCGTAGATCTCGGCGATGATCTTCGACTCCGGGAAGTCCGCGGCTCCGACCACCACCGACTTCAGATCGCCGGAAACCGCACCGCCGCCCAGCGGATTGGAACTGCCGCAGCCGCCAACCGCCGGGCCCAAGGCGGCCAGTGCGACGACGAAGATCCAGCGTAGGGACGATTTCACTCGACGTCCTTTCACCCTGTTTGAATCGACCCTAACCGTTGAGGGTGCTCCGTTACCGTCCCGTTGCCGGTTTGGTGGTTTCCTTCCCGGCTACGACAGGCGAAGATGACCTGATGAGCAAGGAACCGAATGTCGCGCCGGGCGAGCCGGCCCCCAAGCCGTTGCCGCCGGTGGTGGCCGACCCGAAGCACGGCAGTCCTGCTGCCGATCACGTCCAGGACGTCAAGTTCACCCGGGCGGGCGCGCTGTGGTCGTCGCTGATCCTCGGGTTCCTGATCCTGATCGTGCTGCTGATCTTCATCACGCAGAACACCGCCTCGACGCCGTTCACCTTCCTGAGCTGGCATTGGAATCTGCCTCTGGGCGTTGCGATCCTGCTTGCCGCGGTGTGTGGTGGCCTGATCACCGCGTTGGTGAGCGCCGCGCGAATGTTCCAGTTGCGCCGGGCGGCGAAGAAGAATCTTCAGGTCGCGCTCAAGCGGTAGTCAGCGCAGGCGGTGGGGCAGCAGGTCCCACACATGCTCGATGCCGTTGACGCCGCCCACGGTGAAGTTCCCCGTGCGGGAGTAGCGCAGCGGCGTCACCGATGCGTAGTCGATCGGGAACGACAACGGTTTCGCCGTCCCGAGCACCTCGTGCAACACCACGTTGATCACCCCGCCGTGGCTGAACACCGCGACGGTGTCGGTGTGGCCGGCGGCGGCGACGACGTCGCGCAACGCCTCCAACACCCGCTCGCGGAAGGCCCCGGCGTCGACCGTGCCGGGGAGCTGCCCGGCTGCCATCCGCGCCCAGTCGTCGGGACGCTCGGCGCGGACCTGTTCGAGGGGAATGTAATGCGACAGCCCGCGGTCGTACTCGGCGAGCCGCTCGTCGATGTCGACCGGCAGGCCAGTCGCGGCCGCCACCGGCTGCGCAGTCTGAACGGCCCGGCGCTGCGGGCTGCTGATCAGCCGGCTGAGCGGGAACCGCGACAGCGCGTCGGGCAGTCGCCGGGCCTGCTGCCAACCCGCCTCGGCGAGTTCGGGATCCGAACCCTCGCCGGCCTGCGTACGCAGCGGCAGCGCATGCCTGATCAGCAACACCTGCACGCGTGCCACCATAAAGGTTCGCGACGGAAGGCCTTCCATGAGCGGTGCATACGCGGATCGACTGTTCGACCTCACCGACCGGGTGGTTCTGATCACCGGGGGCAGCCGTGGTCTGGGCCGGGAAATGGCCTTCGCTGCCGCCCGCTGCGGCGCCGACGTGGTGATCGCCAGCCGCAAGTACGAGAACTGCGTAGCCGTGGCCGCGGAGATCGAGGCCGAAACCGGCCGCACTGCAATGCCTTACGGCGTGCACGTCGGGCGGTGGGGTGAGCTCGAAGGACTTGTCGAGGCCACCTGTGAGCGGTTCGGCAAGCTCGACGTGCTGGTCAACAACGCCGGAATGTCGCCGACCTACGGGTCGCTGACCGAGGTCACCGAGAAGCTGTTCGACACGGTGGTCAACCTCAATCTCAAAGGCCCGTTCCGGTTGTCTGTGCTGGCCGCAGAACGCATGGTGGCCACCGGCCGTGGGGTGATCATCAACGTCAGCACGCACGGGTCGCTGCGACCGCATCCGTCCTATCTGCCCTACGCCGCGGCGAAGGCCGGTCTCAACGCGCTCACCGAGGGACTGGCCAAGGCCTACGGCCCCACCGTGCGGGTGAACACGTTGATGCCGGGGCCGTTCCTGACCGATATCAGCAAGGCATGGGGCCTCGGTGCAGAAGCCAACCCCTTCGCCGGCTACGCGTTGCAGCGCGCGGGCGATCCGGCTGAGATCGTCGGTGCGGCGCTGTTCCTGATGTCGGACGCGTCCAGTTTCACCACCGGTTCGATCCTGCACGCCGACGGAGGGTTTCCTTGACCGGGCGCACCGTCAGGGCGTGATGATGCTGAAATCCGGGTCCGGCTTGTCGAGAACACCCATCAGGGCCTGCAGCGCACCCGCGTCACCGCTGATCCCAAGGCCCGGAGAGGTGAAATCGCCGGCCGCCGCGGCCAGCAACCGCATCTTGCCGGCCAGCGTCACCGTCGCGGTCGCGGACTCCGGGTCGGCCGGGCGCTTGCGGTACACCAGGACACCGTTGGCCAACGTGAGCCGGTAGTTGGTGCCCAGGTCGGCGAACGTCACGTCGAGAGCCAGGCTCAGATCCCAGGCGCGCGGCCCGTTGACCGAGATCGCCAGGATGTCGAACATCTGCTCCGGGGTGAGCTGGGTCAGCACCGCCGCGGTGTTGCCGCCGACCGGGGTTCCGAATTTCCCGTCACGCAACTCGGTGGCGCCGCTGAGGAAGAAGTTGCGCCAGGTCGCGCATTCCGCGCCGTAGCCCAACTGCTCCAGGGTGTCGGCGTACAATTCCCGGGCGCCGGCGTGGTTCTGGTCGGTGAAGACGGCGTGGTCCAACAGTGTTGCCGCCCAGCGGAAGTCGCCGGACTCAAAAGCCTCCCGGGCGATCTCCACCACCCGGTCGATGCCGCCCATCGCGGCCACATAGCGCGGACCGGCCGCCTCCGGCGGATGCTGCCACAGTCGGCCCGGATTGCCATCGAACCAGCCCATATAGCGCTGGTACACCGCTTTGACGTTGTGGCTCACCGATCCGTAGTAGCCGTGAGCGTGCCAGGCCTTCTCCAGCGCGGGCGGCATCGCGAAGTTCTCGGCGATCTCGATACCGGTATAGCCCTGGTTGAGTTGCCGCAGCGTCTGGTCGTGCAGGTAGGCGTACAAATCCCGTTGCAGCGACAGGTATTCCACGATGCGGTCGCGGCCCCAGGTTGGCCAGTGGTGCGAGGCGAACACCACGTCGGCGCGATCGGCGAAGGCGTCGATGGCCTCGGTCAGATAACCCGACCACGCGTGCGGGTCGCGCACCAGGGCGCCGCGCAGGGTCAGCAGATTGTGCAGGTTGTGGGTGGCGTTCTCAGCCATACACAAGGCGCGGAACTGCGGAAAGTAGAAGTGCATCTCAGCCGGCGCCTCGGTTCCCGGCGCCATCTGGAACTCGATCTCCACACCATCGAGGGTGTGGGTCTCACCGGTGGTGGTGATGTCGACGGTCGGCACGATGATGCCGACCTCGCCGGTCGACGGCGCCTGCCCGAGACCGCAACCCACCTGACCCTGCGCCCCGCGGTCCAGCAGGGTTCCGTACATGTAGGTAGCCCGGCGGGTCATCGCGGTTCCGGCGTAGATGTTCTCCTGTACCGCGTGGCCGATGAAGCCCTCCGGCGCCAGCACCGCGACCCGGCCGGCATCGACATCGGCCTGGGTGGTCACGCCGAGCACCCCGCCGAAGTGGTCGACGTGGCTGTGGGTGTAGATCACGGCGACGACGGGTCGCTCGCCGCGATGGGTCCGGTACAGCGCCAGCGCGGCGGCGGCGGTCTCGGTGCTGATCAACGGGTCGATGACGATGACGCCGGTGTCGCCTTCGACGAAGGTGATGTTGGACAGGTCCAGGCCGCGGGCCTGATAGATCCCTTCGACCACCTCATAAAGGCCCTGCTTGGCGGCCAGTTGCGACTGGCGCCACAGACTGGGATGCACCGACGGCGGCGCGTCACCACTCAGGAAAGCGTAGGCGCCGTTGTCCCACACCACCCGGCCGTCGGCCGCCGTGATCACGCAGGGTTCCAGTGCACCGAGGAAGCCGCGGTCGGCGTCGTCGAAGTCGCGGGTGTCGTCGAATGGCAACGAATTACTGTGATTGACGTTGGCGGTCTCGATCGCGAGCGTCGCGGCTTTGTGGTCCATTCCGTGAATTGTTCCCCGCCGACCGGAATTGCGCCATGATGGGCGCCGATGCATTCGCTACTGCCCGGGCTGACCCGCCACAATCTCGGCACCGAGGTGCTTGCCGGGATCACGCTGCTGGCCATCGCGCTGCCGCTGAACATCGGCTATGCCCAGATCGCCGGGCTGCCGCCCGCCGCCGGCCTTTACGCACTGGTGTTGCCGTCGGTGGCGTTCGCACTGCTGGCGTCGTCGCGGCACCTGGTGGCCGCCCCCGACGCGGCGGCGGCGGCACTGGTCGGCTCGGCGTTGTCCGGGTTGGCGGTCGCCGGCACCGGACAGTACGTTGCGATGGCCGCCGCACAGGCGTTCGTCGGCGGCCTGCTGTTCCTGGGTTGCGCGGTGTTCCGGCTCGGATTCCTCGCCGACTTCCTCTCCAAACCGATCCTCATCGGATTCGTGGGCGGCCTGGCCACCGACATCCTGCTCAGCCAGATCGCCAAGATGATGGGCATCAAGGTGGACACCGGCGCGGAGTTCTTCGAGCGGCTGGTGCAACTGATCACCAAGCTTGGCGCGGTGCACTGGTGGTCACTGGGCCTGAGCCTGGCCGTGGTCGGCGTCATGGTGCCGGCCCGCCGGCGCCTGCCGACCGTGCCCTGGGCGCTGATCGTCCTGGTGGCCGCCACCGTCGCCTCGACGCTGATGCATCTGACCAGCCGGGGCGTTTCGGTGTTGGGGTCAGTGCCGTCCGGGCCGCCGGTGCTGGCGTTCCCACACCTGGACTGGCACCAGTGGGTGGCAGTGATCCTGCCGGCCCTGGCCATCACCACCGTCACCGTCGGCGAGGGCCTGCTGCTGGCCCGCTCCTTCTCCGACAAGTACGGCTACGCCACCTCGCCCAACCGCGACCTGCTGGCCTTCGGCGCGGCCAACGTCGCCTCGGGTCTGTCGTCGGGGTTCACCATCGGCTCCTCGACGTCGCGAGCGGCGGCCATGGACCAGTCCGGTTCGCGCACCCAGTTGCCGCTGCTGGTGATGGCCGGCGGTGCGCTGCTGCTGTTGCTGTTCGGCGCCGACCTGCTGGCCGACATCCCCTCCCCTGCCATCGGCGCGATCGTCGGGGTATCGGTGGCCAAGCTGATCGGGATCGGCGAATTACGCCACCTCTGGGGGCTGTCGCGTTTCGAGTTCGCGGTCGCAGCAACCTGTTTCGCCGGCGTGCTGCTGATCGGGCCGCTGGCCGGAATCGTGTTGGCGTTCGTGCTGTCGCTGATCAACCTGCTGCGCAAGGCCGCCCGTCCGGCGGTGGACGTACTTCAGGGATCCGACGACCCGCACGTGTCGCTGACGGTGTCGGACGACGGAAGCGGTGAGACCGTGCCCGGAGTGATCGTGATGCGGTTCGCCGCTCCCATCTTCTTCGGCAACGCCGCCACCCTCAGCACCGCGCTCCGTCAAGCGGTGCGCCAGGCCCCGAATCCGGTGTCGGCGTTCGTCCTCGACATGGAGGGCGTGACCGACGTCGACGTCACCGGGGCCGAGGCGCTCGCCAAGGAGTTGCAGTGGCTGCAGGGCAATGGCATCACCTTCGCCTATTCCCGGGTACGCCCGCAGTTGCGGGCCAACCTCGAACGCATGCACGTGCTGCAGGGGCACAACATCTTTGAAACCAACCGGGCCGCGGTAGCCACGCTGCGGCCGTGAAATCGTCTGCTCAGACGAGGCCGCGGCGGTCAAGATCGCCAAAGGAGTGGGGTAGCCATGCACGAAGTCGACGAAACCACGGAGCAGATGGTGCGCAGCGTGCTGGCCTACGCCGAAAACCGGCTGCGGATGAACCCCGTGCCCCTCGACAAGGGCGTGCTGTCGGCCGACGAGTTGCACGAGCGCCTCGACGGGTTGATCCGCGAGGGACCCCGGCAGCCCGACGAAGTGCTCGGTTTGCGTTCCTTCATCCGGACACCGGCCTGGAACTCGTGCGCGAGGTCCTGGCCCGGACCGAGTGAAGTGCGGTGCTACCCGCCCTGGCGAACCTAGAATTCGTCGATGAGCTTCGTCGAGATCATCGAGACGACCGGAAAGACAATCGACGCGATCGGCGTCGCCGTGATCCCACTCGGTGCGCTGATCGCCGCCGCCGGCGTGGTGCCACAGCTGCGGCACAGGACCGGCGGCGCATACCGGCAGTTCCGTGAGCAGCTCGGCCGCTCGATCCTGCTGGGCCTGGAGTTCCTGGTTGCCGCCGACATCATCCGCACCGTTGCGATCACACCGGATGCCCGCAGTGTGGCGGTGCTCGGCGGGATCGTGCTGATCCGCACGTTCCTCAGTTTCTCCCTGCAGTTGGAGGTGACGGGCCGGTGGCCATGGCAGAAAGACCCTCAGCCTTCAGCCACCCCCGCGGCGGCCCCCTCGACGGCCCCGATGCCCACGCGTCGGCAATGAGCTTCCGCGACGCCACTGGTTCGCAATGATGCGTGTATGAGCGCCAAGACACGGGTTCGCATGCTGCGGATCATCAACGCGATCCGCAAGAGGCCGCCTGCACCGCTGGCGCCGCCGGATGTCCACGGGCAGGTCGAGGTCGCCGCGATGCTGCGTGAGATCGGCATCGCGCTGGTCGAGGTCGCGCAGCCGACACCGATCGTCGAGTCGCGGCTGATGCGAATCGCAGCGCGGTACACCACCGCGCTGGTGCGGGTGGCCGTCCTGCCGACGATGCTGATCGTCCAGGTCGGCGACGCCACCCAGATCGACGGTTCGACACACTCGTCGCTTCAACTCGACGCCGCCGGCCGCATCGACGACATCGCCAGCCTCGCCGAGGCCGGCGCCATCAGTCCGGGCGACGCCGTGGCGGCGGTCGCCGAGGCGCGCCTCATGCGCCCGCGATTCGGTCCGGTGGCCACCACCATCGGATACGCCGTCACCACACTCGGTTTCGGCATGATGATCAACCCGACGTGGGGTTCGCTACCGGCCTACGTCTTCCTCGGCCTGGTGGTCGGCACCATCGTCCAGCTGGGCAGGCCCTTCCCGGCACTGATCCCGATCCTGCCCACCTTGTCGGCGATGACGGTGACCCTGCTGGCCACCTGGTTCGTCGCCGACACAGCCGACGACGGACTGCTGGAGATCATCAGTCCGTCGCTGGTGGCCATCCTGCCCGGGATGGCCCTGACCACGGGCGCCATGGAATTGGCGAGCGCTCAGATCATCGCCGGCGCCAGCCGGCTGACATACGGCCTGGCACAACTCGCACTGCTGGTGTTCGGAGTGGTCATGGGAATTCACATCGCCGGGCAGGTGAACCCTCAGACACCGTCGGCCCCGATGGGTGCATGGTCGTTGTACCTGGCGATCGTCGTCGTCGCATTCGGGTTGTGGGTCTATCTGTCCGCGCCGACCGGATCGCTGTTCTGGCTCATGGGTGCGATCGCAGTCGCCCTGATCGGCCAGCAGTTCGCCGCGCATTTCACCGGGGCGAGTCACTCCGGTTTCGTCGGCGCGATGCTGTCGGTGCCGTTCGCGATGTTGGCCACCCGGATCAGGACCTCCCCGCCGGCGATCGTGATGATGCTCGCGTCGTTCTATTCCCTGGTGCCCGGGGCACTGAGCTTCATGTCGCTGAGCGAGGCCGCCACCGGCGGAAACCCGGACGCCGGCAGTCTGGGCGCCGCCGGCACCGCGATCCTGTCCATCGCGCTGGGCACGCTGGTGGGCTGGAGCGTGTTCGGCACCATCGCCACCCGGTTGCCGCGGACGACGAGTATCGCCCAACCAACCGTACGGTAGGTTCACCGGCGTGGAGTACCTGACACCCGTCGCCGCGTGGATGTCGGAACAGGGTCTCGGCGGCGGCCCGATCGAGAACGTCACCGAGATCACCGGCGGGACGCAGAACGTCATGCTGCGATTCACCCGATCGGGCCGCGAGTACGTGTTCCGCCGCGGGCCGCGGCATCTGCGCCCGGTCAGCAATTCGGTGATCCTGCGCGAGACACGGGTGCTGCACGCCCTGGCCGGTACCGATGTGCCGCACGCCGGCCTGATCGCCGTCTGCGAGGACACCTCGGTGCTGGGCGACGCCGTCTTCTATCTGATGGAGCCGGTCGACGGGTTCAATGCCGGAGCCGGGCTGCCCGCGTTGCACGCCGGCGATCCGAAGATCCGCCACGCGATGGGCCTGTCGATGGCCGACGCCGCCGCCCGCCTCGGCGCGGTGGACCACGAGGCGGTGGGGCTGGCCGACTTCGGCAAGCCGGACGGATTCCTGGATCGTCAAGTGCCGCGGTGGCTTTCGGAGCTGGAGTCCTACGCCAAGTTCGACGACTATCCGGGACCCGCAATCGGCGACGTGGACGCTGTCGCGGCCTGGCTGCGCGAGCGCCAGCCGTCGACGTTCACGCCGGGCATCATGCACGGCGACTACCACGCAGCCAACGTGATGTTCTCCCCCACCGGACCGGACCTGGTGGCGATCGTGGACTGGGAGATGTGCACCATCGGCGATCCGTTACTGGACCTCGGCTGGATGCTGGCGACCTGGTACCGGCCCGGGCATGCGCCGGTGCTTCCCAACGAACTGATGGCCGCCGGTGATCTGGCCAGTCCCGCCGAACTGGTCGAGCGCTACGCGCAGAACACCACCCGCGACCTGTCGAACATCGACTGGTACGCGGTGATGGCCTGCTTCAAGCTCGGCATCATCCTTGAGGGGTCCAATGCGCGCGCCGCTGCGGGCAAGGCGCCCAGGGAGATCGGCGACGTACTGCACACCGCTACCGTGCGACTCTTCGAGCGGGCGCACCGGATCATGGATGGAGACTGAATGATCGACTTCGGAATACCGGCCGAGCTTGCAGCGAGACGCGACGAGATTCGGGCCTTCGTCGTCGAGGAGATCGTTCCCTTCGAGCGCGATCCCCGGCTGACCCGGCACGGCCCGGATGAGGAAATGCGCAGTGAGATGGTCGAATTGGCTCGCAAGGCCGGTCTCCTCACCGTCCAGTCACCACGGCGGTTCGGCGGCTGGGAACCCTCGCACCGCGAGCAGGCGGTGCTGTTCGAGGCGGCCGGCTGGTCGACATTGGGGCCGGTGGCGATGAACTGCGCCGCACCCGACGAGGGCAACATGTTCCTGCTGTCGAAGATCGCCGACGAGGCCCAGACCGATGAGTTCCTGGTGCCGGTGATCGACGGCCGCCGGCGCTCGGTGTTCGCCATGACCGAGCCGGGCGGTGCGGGGTCCGACCCGGACCAGCTCACGACAGAGGCCAAGTTCGACGGCAGCGAGTACGTCATCAATGGCCTCAAGTGGCTCATCACCGGAGCCGACGGGGCGCGGACGTGGATCATCATGGCCCGCGTCGCCCCCAATGCGCACGGCGCCGACGGTCCCACGCTGTTCCTCTGCGACGGTCTGACACCCGGGATCGAACTCGAGCGGGTGATGAACACCATGGACCGCAACTACGTTCAGGGCCACGGCGTCGTCCGCTTCACCAACCTGCGGCTGCCCGCCTCGGCGGTGCTCGGCGAGGTCGGCCAGGCACTTCGCTACGCCCAGATGCGGCTTGCCCCGGCCCGGCTCACCCACTGCATGCGCTGGCTGGGCGCAGCCTGCCGTGCACAGTCCATCGCCATCGAGCACGCCCGCACCCGCACCGCTTTCGGCAAGCCGCTGGGCGAGCATCAGGGTGTGAGTTTCATGTTGGCGGACAACGAGATTGCGCTGCAACAGTGCCGGCTCGCCATCTGGTGGGCGTGCTGGACCCTGGACCAGGGCGCCAAAGGCCGCCACGAGAGCTCGATGGCGAAGGCCTACGTGTCCGAGGAGTTGTTCAAGGTGGCCGACCGTTGCGTGCAGGTTCTCGGCGGCATGGGCATCTCCGACGAGACCCCGGTCGGGATGATCTTCTCCGACATGCGGGCATTCCGGCTTTACGACGGGCCCACCGAGGTGCACAAGTACGCCATCGCCCGCCAGATACTGAGGGATCCGCGCGGGACCGCCTCATGAGTGTGCTCGATTCGTTCCGCCTCGACGGCAAGGTCGTCATCGTCACCGGCGCCTCGTCGGGACTGGGGGTGTCGTTCGCGCAGGCGTTCGCCGAGGCGGGTGCCGACCTGGTGCTGGGGGCGCGGCGGGTGGAGAAGATGACGCGGACCGCGGCGCTGGTCGAGCAGGCCGGCCGTCGTGCCTACACCCGCAAGACCGACGTC
>Ga0315285_10007454_pt1 | contig 11235 bp, 12 predicted proteins | sample YL17G09_36_MG_FD_203698 | JGI IMG/M metagenome (GOLD analysis project Ga0315285, IMG submission 203698) | Sediment microbial communities from Yellowstone Lake, YNP, Wyoming, USA - YL17G09_36 | ecosystem: Environmental > Aquatic > Freshwater > Lake > Sediment | place: USA: Wyoming | collected... | reverse complement strand
CCTCAGCCTGACCTGGGAATACCTGAAGCGCCATGCGCACCGCTAAAGCCGGCCTGCCGCTCCTGGTCATCGCCGTGTTCATCGCGGTGCGGCTGCCCAACCTGCGCGCGCCCTTTGTCAACCTGCTCGACACCGGCTTCCAGGAAGCGATTGCGCTCCATCACCTGGCCGGCCAGGCGGCGGACAATTATTTCCTGCCGGTCATCTCCGAAGTGGACGGCGCCAAGGTCTTCCACACCGCCCACCCGCCCCTGCTCCACCTCCTCTATGCCGGACTGTATGGCATTTTCGGCGTGCACGAATGGGTGAGCCGGCTCGCCGCGCTCGCCCTCTACCTCGCTTCCCTCGGGCTTGGGCTCGGCTGCCTGACGACTGAGCGCCGCTCCGGCTTCCTCTTCTTCGCCCTGGCGCTGTTTCTGCCCTTGCCCTTTGCCCTCGCCCTCACCACCAACTATGAGCCGCTCTCGCTGTTGGCCGTGACTTTGGTGGCGGTCGCCTTTGTCCGCTGGCAACAAGACCCCCGGCGCCTCCGGCTCCTCGCGCTCCTCTTCGCCGTGCTTCTCGCCTGCCTCTCCGACTGGCCCGCTTACCTGGCCGTGCCGGTCCTTTTGCTTTTGCAGATCCGCCGGCACAAACCCCGCAAGCTGCTGCTCGCCTTGCTTCTCCTGGAAGCGGCCGTCTTTGCCGCGATCCTCTTCTGGCAATACGCGGCAGCCGGCGAGATCGTTTTCTTCAGCCACGCCGCCACCCGCAACAACCCCCTCACGCTCCTGCAACCCCAGACTTACCTTTTGCTCCGCGACCACATCCTCGCGCTCCTCGGCCCGGCCCCGCTGCTCCTGGCCGCGGCGCTTTTCCTCTGGCTCCTCAAAGAGCGCGCGGCCCCCTCGCCCGGCCTGCGCTTTTTCTCGCTTTATTTCCTGGTCCTCTTCCTGGCCGCGCCGCAGCTCGTGAGCAAGCACGAGGTCTATCTCTATTACCTCGTGCCGGCACTGGTTTTCACCGCCCACGACGCCATCGCCCGCTCGCCCCGGCCCTGGCTCCTGCTCGCCATCGCCCTGGCCATCTCCTTCCCCCTCGACTTCCAGCACGCCGCCTTTCGCAACTACCGCTACTACTTCATCGCCCAACAGGTGCAACAGTATCCGGAAATCCGGCTGGCTTTCTCCACGCCGGCGATCGGAGTGTTCCGCTACTACAACGGGATCGAAACCCTCTTCCCCACCAGCGCCGCGGCCACGCGCCGGCTGCGGGAGCGGCCCTTTGACCTGATCGCCCTGGACCTGAAGAACCCGGAAGTGGCGCCGGCGCTCAACGAGGTCCGCGAATACCAGGACGGCTTGCGCCTGCGTTTCGCATTCCGCGACGAACAGTATTATATTAGAGAGGACGTGCTGCCCAAGGACTTTTACCTGGCCGTGCTCAGCGGCTGGCAAGGCGCGGGGGACTGGCGGGCGCCCCGGCCCGAGGTGATCCCCACTCCCTTTGGCCCGGCTTACGCGATCCGCCAGCATCCGGCCGGAGGGCATCCCGCCGTCTTCCATTTCATCGAGCCCGGGCGCTTCCGCCTGGACTTCGCCGTTGCGATCCAGCATCCCTTCCCGTTCCGCGTCCAAAGCGACGGCGCCGGCTTCACCATCCTGGCTGAAACCGACGCGGGAAAGCGCCTCCTCTTCTCCCGCTTTCTCCCGGACCCGGCGGGGCGGGGCGCGTTCTCGCCCGACTACTCGCTGGTCACGAACCTTTCCGCCTTGTCCGCACTCTATTTAATAACTGATCCCGGTCCGCGCAACAACTTTGCCTTTGACGACGCCTGCTGGCTTTCGGCCCGGGTTTATCCTTTGGAAGGAAACGCGCCATGACTGCGAAGCTTTCGATCGTGATCCCGGCCCGCAACGAAGAGGCCTCGATCGTGCCGGTGGTCGAGGGCCTGCTCGCCCAGACCCGGACGCCGGCTGAGGTCATCGTGGTGGATGACGATTCCACCGACCGGACCAGGGAAGTCCTGGCCCCGCTCGCCATGGCCGGCAAGGTCCGCCTGGTCCGGCACTCGCGCCAGCGGGGCTACGGCGCCTGCCTGAAGAGCGGAATCCACCAGGCTCAGGGCGAATGGGTGGCCATCGCCGATGGCGACGGCACTTACCCCACCGACCGGCTGGACGAGTTCCTGGCCGCGGCCGAGCATGCCGAGATGGTGGTGGGCGCGCGCTCGGGCGACGTGGTGATCGAGCCCTGGCTCCGGTCCCTGGTCAAGCGCCTGATCCGGTTCCTGCTCCGGTTCCTGGCCCGGATCGAGGTGCCGGACCTCAACTCCGGGCTGCGCCTTTTCCGCAAAGCCACCGCGCAGAAATATTTCCACCTGCTGCCGGACGGGCTCTCTTTCACCGCCACCCTCACCCTGGTCCTGCTCAGCGAGGGTTACCCGGTCGAGTTCCTGCCCGTCAACTACTTTCCCCGGCAAGGCCGATCCAAGTTCCACCCGGTGCGCGACACCGGCAACCTGCTGGTGCTGCTCTTGCGCACCATCCTTTACTTCAACCCCCTCAAAGTCTTCGTGCCCCTGAGCCTCCTGCTGGTCCTGATCGCGCTTTTTGTGGCCCTGTTCAGCATCTTTTACCTGGGCAAGTTCATGGACGTGACCACGGTCGTGATCCTTCTGAGCGCGGTCCAGGTCTTTGTGCTCGGGCTTTTGGCCGATCTGATCACCAAGCTCAAGCGATGAGAGTCCTGCTGGTCAACCCCCCGGCCCACCCGGCCATCCGGGGCATCCTGCCGCCGCGGGTCGAGTTCAGCCGCGGGGCTTTCCCCCCGCTCGGCATCCTCTACCTGGCCGCGGCCTTGCGCCGGGCGGTTCCGGACACGGTCGTGCAGGCGATTGACGCGCCGACCTCCGGCGAGTCGGCGCAGGAGATTGCCCGCTACGCCGGCAAGGGCAGCTTCGATCTGGTCGGCATCTCGGTGATGACCTTCACCCTGCTCGGCGCCGTGGAGACCGCGGCGGAGATCATGCGGCTGCGGCGCCGGATCCCGGTGGTGGCCGGCGGGCCGCACGCGCACCTCTACCCGGCCGAGACCCTGCAACTGGGCCTGTTCGACTGGGTGCTGCGGGGCGAGGCGGAAGACACCTTCCCCGAGTTGGTCCGGAGAATCATGGAAAAAGAAGAGCTCAAGGGCCTGGCCGGTTTGGGGGAAGCGCCCTGCGCTGAGCTGATTTTCAAGCTGGACGAGCTGCCTTTTCCGGCCCGGGATCTCTTGCCGGTGGAGGCCTATTACTCGGTGCTCTCCGGGCTGCGGCCCATCACCACCCTGATGTCGAGCCGGGGCTGTCCCTACCACTGCGTCTTCTGCGACCGGCCGCACCTGGGCAAACATTTCCGCAGCCGCTCGGCCAAGAACGTGGTGGACGAGATGGAGGAGTGCGCGGGGCTGGGCGTCCGGGAGATCGTGTTTTACGACGATAACCTCACCCACCAGCGCGACCGGGTGCGGGAGATGGCGGAATTGATCCTGGAGCGGAAGCTCCCCCTTTCCTGGGACGCGCGCGCGCGGGTGGGAGACCTGGACGCGGAGACCTACCGGCTCTGCGCCCGGGCCGGGCTCAAGCGCATCCACTTCGGGGTCGAGACCGGCGACCCCGACCTCTTGCGCCTGCTCCGCAAAGGGATCACGCACAAACAAGCGCGCCAAGCATTTGAAGAATCGCGAGCCGCGGGCATCGAGACCCTGGCTTACTTCATGATCGGCATTCCCGGCGAGACCGAGGGCAGCTTGAGCCGGACCCTCCAGTTCGCCCGCGAGCTGGAGCCCGACTATATCCATTTCTCGATCCTGATCCCGTTCCCGGGCACGCCGGTCTATGCCATGGGACAGGAACGCGGTATTATCCCGGGCGACCCCTGGCGGGACTTTGCCCGGGACCCCCGGCCCGACTTCGAGCCGCCGCTCTGGATCGAGAACCTGAGCGCCCAAGAACTCCGCCGGGCGCTGCGCAAGCTTTACCGCCGCTTCTACCTCCGGCCCGGCTATCTCCTGCGGCGGACGGCGCGGCTCCGGAGCCTCCACCAGCTCCGCGCCAACCTGCGCATGGGCCTTTCCATCCTGGGGCTGAGATCGTAATGGCCCCGCGCTTTTCGGTGATCGTGCTCCTGGACCGGGACCAGCCCGACCCCTGCCTGCCTTCGCTGTTTAAGCAGACGGATTCCTCCTTCGAGGTGATCGCGGTCACCAACCCCGGCGCGACCTTGCCGGAGGACCCGCGCCTCCGCGTCCAGGAAGTCGCCGATCGAAACCCGGCCCGCCGGCGCAACCTCGCCGCACAAACGGCCGGCGGCGACATCCTGGCCTTCCTGGATGACGACGCCTCGGCGCCGGCCGACTGGCTCGAGACCGCGGAGCGCCTGTTCCAGGCGCACCCGGAGCTTACCGGCTTAGGCGGGCCCAACCTGGCGCCGGCCGAGGCCCCTTGGCAAGAGTGGCTTTCAGACGTGATCCTGGCCACGCCTTTCATCGGCTCAGGCAACCCGACTTACCGGGAGGACGGGAAGGCGCAGCCGGCCTTGCCCGGCGACCTCCACCTGTGCAACTTTTTCCTCCAGCATGAGCACTTCCAGCAGGCGGGAGGGTTCAACGAGGCCCTGGGCTACGGCGCCGAAGACAGCGAGTTCATCTACCGGGCGCGGCGGGACCACGACCAGCGCTTCGGCTTTTTCCCGGAGCTCACGGTCACCCACCGCCGCCGGCCTTTCGGCCCGGCTTACCTGGCCCAGCGCTTCCGCCTGCGCCGGCAAAACGGGAAACTGTTCTGGGTTTATCCAGACATGTATAAAAGCAACCCCAGCCTCTGGACCGGGCTGGGGCTTCTTCTCTTTGCCCTGATTTCCCTGATGGTCCAGCCCGCGCTGGCCTTCTCCTGGGCGGCCCTCTATTTCGTAATGGTCCTCCTCCTCTCCCGCAAACGGTCCTTCACGCGACCCCGGCTGATCCCCCTGGTCCCCCTGGCCTTTTTCCTCCACCACCTGACCTACGCCCTGGGTCTCAGTTTCGGCTTTCTCGAGGGCCTGCTTAAGGGCCCGAGCCGGCTCCGCCAGCGCCTTGGCCGGCCCGCCAAGTCGTGATACCATAAAGCGGCATGTCTCGATTGGGCCTCTATGTGTCCGCTTCTTCCGGCGGCTTTCTGGCTTACTGGGCCGAGGAATTGCTCACGCTCGCCTGCGGCTGGGTTCCCACCCTGATCGGGATCGGGCTGCGGGCCGTTCTCTACCGGCTCCTGATCCGCGGGAGCGGGTGGTTCGCCGCGGAAGCGGGCGTGCGGATTCGGGGCATGAAATTTATTCAGATCGAGGACGGCGTTTACCTGGACCAGGGGGTTTACCTGCACGGCCGGCCGGGCGGGCTTTTGCTGGGCGCCGGGACCCGGGTGATGAGCGGCGCCGTGCTCCACGTTTATAACTTCCGCGACTTGCCGGCCGCCGGCATCGCGGTGGGCCGGGAAAGCGTGATCGGCTTTGGCGCGGTCATCACCGGCCAGGGTAAAGTGCGGCTGGGCGACCAGGTGATCGTGGGGCCGCGGGCCATGATCCTGCCGGTCAACCATCGCTTCCTGGAGAAGGGCCGGCCCATCAAGGAGCAAGGGATCGAAGCCAGGGGCGTCACGGTGGAAGACGGCGCCTGGATCGGCGCCGGCGCGATGATCCTGGACGGGGTCACGGTCGGGCGGAACGCCGTCGTGGCCGCGGGAGCGGTGGTGACCGAAGACGTCCCGGCCCAAAGCCTGGTGGCGGGAAGCCCGGCCAAGCTGGTCAAGGAGTGGGGCGCAAGATGAGAACCTTGGGCCTGATCCTCATCTCCGGCCGGCCCCGGCACTGGATCAAGAACCTGATCGTGTTCGCGGCGCTGGCCTTTTCCCAGAACCTGTTCAACCGACCCTTGTTCCTCCAAGTGGCCGCCGCCTTTGTCCTGTTCTGCCTGGCCTCGGCCGCGGTTTACCTGATTAACGATATCGCCGACCGCGAAGCGGACCGGTTTCACCCGGAGAAGAAAGACCGGCCGATTGCCTCGGGCCGGCTGAAGTTGGGACCGGCCCTGGCCGCGGCTATCCTCGGTATCGGGCTGGCTTTGGCCGGGGGCTTCCTGCTCCAGCCGATCCTGCTCTGGATCCTGCTCGGCTACCTCCTGCTCAACCTGGCCTATTCCTATTACCTCAAGCACGTGATCCTGCTCGACGCCTTTGCCATTGCCGGGGGGTTTGTTTTCCGGGTGGTGGCCGGGGCGGAAGTGATCCAGGTGGAAATCTCGGCCTGGATCGTGCTCTGCACGGTGCTGGGGTCGCTGTTCCTGGCCTTCAGCAAGCGCCGGCACGAGCTGAGCCTGGCTTCCAATGCCCTGAACCACCGGCCGGCCCTGGCCGAATACAGCGCCTATTTCCTGGACCAGATGATCGCGGTGGTCACCGCTTCCACGGTCATGGCCTATGCGCTCTGGACCATGTGGCCCTCGGTGGTGACCAAGTTCCACACCTCCCGCCTGCCCTGGACCATCCCCTTTGTCTGCTACGGCATCTTCCGCTACCTCTACCTGGTCCACCAGAAAAACCAGGGCGGCAGCCCGACCAAGATTTTTATTTCCGACCGGCCCATGCTCCTCAACATCGCGCTGTGGATGGCCGCAGTGGTCTTGATTCTGTATTATCAACCGTGAGCACAGCCGGTGCCGAAAATGAGAAGGTCAAATTCGGCACCGGCTGTGCCGGAAACGCAAGGGTCTGGTGCGGTACACCTTCGTGAAGAAAAATTTCAGCAATTATCGAATTGAGCCCGGCCATATACTGAATTGGCGCCATCGGTCGACGACGCCAACCCGATCCAGCTGTTGCGCATCGGCAAACTGCCGGGTTGCGCCTAAAAGGGTTGACTTCTGTATATGATAAATATATACTTGAATTACGATGGCGCTGTTAGAAATCCTCGGGGAGTGTGAAGGGTTTGAATGGGACGAGCACAATGCCGGCAAGAACTGGCGCCGGCACCGGGTGGCGCCGTCGGAATGCGAGGAGCTTTTTTTCAATCGGCCCCGGGTCGTGGCGGACGACGCTCGGCACTCGGCCCAGGAGAATCGCTTTTATGCCCTGGGCCACACTGATGCCGGGAGGCTGTTGTTCGTGGTCTTCACCGTCCGCCAAAAAAAGGTCCGGGTGATCTCGGCGCGGGACATGAATCGGAAGGAAAGGAAGGTCTATGGCGAGCATGAAGAAGAAAATCCCGAAGTTCCGAACTGAAGACGAAGAAAGAAGGTTTTGGGCGCGCCGCGACTCGACGGAATACGTGGACTGGAAAAGGGCCAAGTCGACCGCGCTTCCCCGGCTCAAGCCGTCGGTCCGGACCATCTCCTTGCGTCTGCCCGAGGCCATGCTGGAAGAACTCAAGCTTCTGGCCAGCAAGCGGGATGTGCCTTACCAGTCGCTGATGAAGATCTTCCTGGCCGAGAGAATCCAAAAGGAGCGGAGATCGCCCTGACGGCTGAAGCCGAGCACAACCTGAGCCAGCGGCTGATCATCGGCAAACTGCTGGGGTGTTTTTAGAAGAGATAGGAAGAGGTTTTAAGAAACCAGGTAAATTCCGATGTCAAACATCACTTCCCAGACTAATAGATATCTCCAAGTTCAATCGGCCGGAGATATTTTATTCAATACTTTTTCTATTTTTATCGCCTATTATCCTACCCTGATTCTAACATTTTTGTTTCCTATTATTCCTTCTTACGTGATTCAATTTTCTAGAATAGTTTCATCGCCATCTGGTAATTTATTTAATTCTTTTAACGGTTCCTTACTCATAATATTTTTCTTTTTAACATGCTATGCTCGGGCAGCGACAATATTTGCAATTGCAGAAATTATTCGAGACCGCCAACCAAGTGTAAAAGGATCATTCCGAAATGTAGGAGTTTTCACTCCATTACGATTGGGCGTAGCTACTGCACTAATGTTTGTTATCTCATTTCTAACTTTGTGTATTCCGGGGATAGTTATTGGAACTGTGCTAGGAATGCAATTGGGAATTAATAGGACTTTGATTACCACCTTAGCTTATTTTATCGCTGTTGCAACGTTAGGGCTTGCTATTTTAATCGGCCCAGTAATAATTCTGGAAAGTAATAAATTTATTGATTCTGTAAAGAGTATTATTCCGCAAAATAAAATAATGATCTTGCGAAATTTAGCTTTATTAAGTCTATTCCTATCTCCCATTTTTATAATGGGAATAATATTTAACAATGCACCTTTTCAAATGCCGACATGGATTAGGCTTTTTGTGATGAGTGTCCAATACCTTGTATCTCCATTGCTCGAAATAGCCAATGTCCTTATTTATTTTGACGGTAAGGCAAGAGCAATCGATAAGTTAAATTTGGCTTCTGATTTAAAACTTACCAACAATCCCTCAGAGATACATGGAGAAGAATAGTGAAAATGTCTATTACGTCAAGACGGCCTGCGCCGAGTTACTTCAAGCGCTTCTGGCACCTGGTGATCCGCTCGCGCCGGCTCACTACCGCCAACTTCACTGACGTCTTCGCCGCGGTTTACGGCCGGCGGCCGGTCTTTTACCTCGACCGCAGCCTGTGCTTCCGGTTTTTAACCGGAAATGAAGTCAACTACCAACAGCTCGCCGAAGTCACCTCCCGGATCGGCAACGGGCTCAAGTCGCTGGGGGTCAAGCCCGGGGACCGGGTGGGGCTGATGACTTACAACCGGGTGGAGCTGGCGTTCTCTGAGTTCGCCTGCTGGAAGATCGGGGCGATCCCGGTGCCGCTCAACTTCATGCTCCGGGCCGATGAGGTCCGCTACCAGATGGAGAACTGCGGGGCCGAGGTGATGATCGTGGACCGCAAGGTCTATACTGAGAACCTCCAGGACCCGGGCGAAGTTTCCTGCATCAAGCATTGGGTGGTGGTGAGCGAGGGCGAGCCGGCTCCCGCGGGCGCGGTCGCGCTGGAAGAGCTGGCCGATCAATCCTCTCCCGAGCTCAAGCCTTATCAGCCGAAATCCCCGGAGGAAGTGGTGATCATTTTTTACACTTCCGGCACCACCGGCCAGCCGTGCGGCGCTATGCTCACGCACCAGAGCATGCTGGCCACCCTGCGCCTGTATTCCCTGCTGCTCGCGCTGATCCCGACCAATAAAAAGCAGCTCGCGCTCCTGGTCATGCCGGTGGCCCACACTTCCGGCCACCAGAACCTGCTCATCCTGATCTCCATGGCTATCCCCATGCTCTTTGTCTCGCGCTTCGACCCGGCCGAGATCTGCCGCCTGATCCAGGATTACAAGGCCACCTTCTTCGCCGGGATCCCGGCCATGTTCAAGATGATGCTCCGCGCCGGCGCCGACCGTTACGACCTCTCCTCCATGTGGGTCTGGGGCGGGGGAGCCGATGCTTTCCCCGACGACCTGGTCAACACCTTCCGCCAGTGGGGCGGCTGGAAGGTCCTGGGCCTTCGGATCAAACCGCTCTTTGTCCGCGGCTACGGCATGGCCGAGACCGCCGGCCACGTCTGCATCTCCCCCCCCTGGCCGGCCGGACCCGGCTGCGCCGGCTGGGTGGTGCCTTACCTGCGCTGGCGCCTGGTCAACGAGCAGGGACAGGACGTGAAAAAGGGGGAGAAGGGCGAGCTGGTGATCAAGGGGCCGACGATCATGACCGGCTACTGGAATGACCCCAAGAAAACCGCGAGCGCTTTCGCCGATGGATGGTTCCGCACCGGCGACATCATGTATCAGGGAAAATGGGGCCTGCTCCACTTCGTGGACCGGGAGAAGGACGTGATCAAGGTCTCGGGCTACAGCGTGTTCCCCACCGAGGTGGAGCACCATCTGATCCAGCACCCGGCCCTGGAACGAGTGGTGGTGATCGGGGTCCCGGACGAGATCAAGGGACAGCGGCCGGTGGCCCTGGCGGTGCTCCGGCCGGGGGCGAAGGCGACCCCGGAGGAAGTCCTGGCCTGGGCGCGGGAGCACATCGCCGGCTACAAATGCCCCCGCCAGGTGGTGTTTGTGAACGACATCCCCACCACCTTCAGCCTCAAGCCCAAGCGCTACGAGATCCGGGAAAAGTTCCAGCACCTGTTTAAGTAGCCGGGACCGCCCCGATTCTCCCCAGCCCTCTAAGCAGGTGAGCTCTCACTCCTGAGCCGGCAGACCGCGGCGGCAAGGCGTCATCCATCCCTGACTTGAAAAAGGGCTTAGTGCTCTGTCAAACGATAAATGTGGGATAAATTCTTGGTAGGGGCGGGGCTTGCCCCGCCCTGATCCTGGGCACGGCAAGCCGTGCCCCTACATTCCCATTCCGCAAATTTGCCTTGACAGAGCAGTAGCTGAGATAGTGCATCAGGTAAGGAAGAGGCCCCCCGCCGGGGGCGAAGGACCGGGCGGTCTCCCGATTACTGCTTCAACTCGGCGCCTGTGGGCAAAGGCAGGAAATCGGCTCTCCGGGCCTTTACTTCACCGAGCCGTGGTTCACCGCGTCCTTCAGGACCCGGCTGGCCTTGAAGGTGACCACCTTGCGGGGGGTGATTTTCATGGTTGCTCCGGTCTGGGGGTTGCGGCCGACCCGTTCGTGCTTGGATCGCACCACGAAATTGCCGAAGCCGGAGATCTTGACCTTCTCTCCCTGCTCCAGGGTCTCCTTGATCACCTCCAGCGCCGTCTCCACGATCTCCAGGCACTCCCGGCGGGAGAACCCGACCCGCTCGTAAACCTTCTCCGCCATTTCCACCTTGGTCACAGCCAGGCTCCTCTATTTCCTCTGGTCCTTCAGCCCGCACAGCCAGTCCATGGATACCCCGAAGCTTCGCGCAATCCGAACCAGGGCGTTGACATTGGGCGGAGAACCGCTTAAGTAACGGCTGATCGAGGCCTGGGTCAGGCCGATCTTGGCCGCCAATTGCATCTGGTTCAAGCGCGTCTCCTTGCAGAGCTTTAGGAAACGCTTGCGGAACACCTTGGGATCAAACCCTTTTCTTTTAGCCATGGCGAGGCCCTCCTTTTCCAGGCATCAGTCAAACATCGTTTATCCCGGCCTGACCCAAACTCCACCGGCCTGGTGCTTAGCTTAGCCCATTGGCCGACCCTGTCAAGCCCGCGGCTTCGACCTAAATCTCCGGCTAAGAATTTATCACCTTGATTTTTAGGCAATTGCCCTTTTCGTCAGGGTGCGTTAGGCAAAGCCGTGGCTGTGGCCT
>Ga0315285_10007452_pt1 | contig 11236 bp, 13 predicted proteins | sample YL17G09_36_MG_FD_203698 | JGI IMG/M metagenome (GOLD analysis project Ga0315285, IMG submission 203698) | Sediment microbial communities from Yellowstone Lake, YNP, Wyoming, USA - YL17G09_36 | ecosystem: Environmental > Aquatic > Freshwater > Lake > Sediment | place: USA: Wyoming | collected... | reverse complement strand
ACCGCTATTTTATCAACTGTAAAACCAATATCTTCTGCAATTTTTGACAATATTAAGTCAACAGAAACGCTGACACCGGCATATCTGACATTATCATTTACCATTATAACCTGGCCTGACTTGTTAAGGATACGTAACAATTCATATATAACGCAGGCCATTTCATAGAAATACCCTTTTACCATGCGAGGGATGCCAGTGTTGTTTATTGTTTTGTTTGCTCTTTTAAGTTCTAAATATTCTATTATCGCCTGGAGTAACCTGTTTGAATCCGCAACGCTGACAGCGGCTTTCCATTTCTCATTAATTGCCCCTAAATCTTTGGGCCTGTTTTCAACAGTACAACTCAGCATCGCTTGGCGCAGCTTTGACAATTCATTTTCGTCAATACCGAGCATTGCTAATTCAAGCGCATAGGTTCGAGTATAATCATAACGGTTGCAATAAGGCGGCGATGTAACTACCAAGTCAAAACTGGCTTCTTGAAAAGCGGGCAAAAGGTCCAGACATGACCCTTCCAATATTTTTATTGTACCCGGAGTTAGTGTTTGTTTAGTAGAAGAAAAAAGGTCAATAAATGATTCCCCTTTTGAATCAGAAATAATTTCGTCTAATTTAATAACGATTTCCTGATTAAATTCCGCAATTTTGCCCTTATCAAATGGTATTGCACCATAGCCTCTTCCAGAGCGTTGATCCCAGCGCAGATATTGCCCGTCTTTACGAGTATAGCTGATGCTTTCGAGAATACACAGAAGAGCAAACATTAAAACTTTTTGAACTTTGCCTTTTTCTTGTTTTACACAATGCAAATATTTTTTAATTTGCGTTACGGTCTCAGGGGGATATGCGTTTGCAGTTATTTTTAGTTCGTTAAAATCCTGTGTGCCATTGCTTTTTTCCCAAGGTTTTTGCTTTATCCAGTTTCCAATAGTCTTATAATCTTGTACACTATAATCATTCAGAAGGACGTTTCTTGTCTCAATCAATTCTTGACCTATTGGTAAAAGTTCAATACCAACAGAATCAATTCCCATTTCGCTCGCGACAAATAGTGCAGTACCGCTGCCGGCAAAAGGATCTAACAGCTTCTTCGTCGGATGTCCGCGTAGCCTGATGTATTTTTCAACTAAATCAGCAGAAAAACCTTCTTTATATTTATACCAGCGATAATAACCTCTCTTTTTATTTGCTTGAAAACTTACCAATTGCCGAGTTAAGGTTGTATCGATAGATGTTATGCTGTTGAATTTTTTTTCTAATTCTTCGTCGTAGGAAGAAATTTTTTCCAATATTGAAGCTTCAATAATGGAACCTTGATCCGTTAGGGTGTTACGAATAAGCTCTTTGTTTTGTGTAACAATCATATTTTCAATGCTTTGTAATGCAGCCACAGAGAAAATTGGCCGTGTTTATGCGCTTCTTATTCACTTTAAAATACCTTTTTCCATTGGATTGAATATTGATTTAAGTTCGGGCTGTTGTCAATCAGAAAGTCATTCTGCAATAGAACGCGGGGGAACACGTCGCGATCGGTCCTTTACTGCCGGTGAACGTCGAAGCTATATTATCAGATAAAAAAACAGGAGGCCTCAAAATGTCCAATCAAATCCCATCCAAAATCGTCTACTCCCTCAACACCGATGATATTCAAGACGTCGCCAACGAGGTTCTGGAGCGTGACCTCGTAAAAAAAGAACTAATGTTGGTTCAGGAATCAGTGGGTGATTATATCGATTGGTTTCAGGCAATAGAACACGCCATCCACAAACATATCGCGAACTGAAGATCAAGGAATTACCTGTAAGTAAGCGGATAATTTTCGAGATGCTCCAAAGACCCCACATCGAGGTCGACATCAAGCCGGGGCCAGTAAAGATGGCGGGAATGCAGAAGCCGCACATCAAGGAGGGCACTGATGGTGGCGTCTTTAAACCAGGGGAAACCGGCATAGGGCAGGAAATATTCGCGTCCGCACGCCAAGAGCCAGATCCCGTAGGCAGTGACGTTTGAGACTTCAGCAGCTGAAGTGCTTTTTCCAGCTACGCTTGATTTCATTGAGGTGCTCCTCAACCAATTTCTGGATCGTATTCAGCTGTTTGGAAGGCAAGCCATGACTTTCCGCCAGAGAAGGTATGGGTTCGAGCCAGAACTTCGCCTCGCCATCAGCGCAATGGACATGAACATGCATCCGTTTCTCTTCCCGTGAAAAAAAGTAGAAACGATAACTGCCTTCATAAAAAACAGTCGGACTCACTGTACGATGCTCTCTTTTATTATAAAATACTTGTTGTGCATTTCAAAGGACTTATATATCCTTCAAAAATAGTCTATTCCATCAACACCGATGATATTCAAGACGTCGCCAACGAGGTTCTGGAGCGTGACCTCAGTAAAAAAGAACTGGCATCGGTTCAGGAATCAGTGGGTGATTACATTGACTGGTTTGAAGGCTCCCCGCTGCAAGATAGCGGGGAATCCTTCTATCCTTAAGGAAAAAGAACTATAACGTATAGCCCGGTCACGTAAGCAAAATCGTTTGCTTCCTTAGAGGCCTTTAGGCCACTCGCTTCCGGGGAGATCGCTCGCTGTGGGATTCAGGCGATTGAGAATGCCATCCAAAAACATGTTTCAATTAAAAACTGATGCGCGGGGGTAACAATTACTCATTCAAGGGGAAGGTCTGCGACTTTCTTTTTAATGTAATCCTTGACAAGAGGGCTGTTCTTGATACCATTAATAATACGCTCCTTCAAATCGCCGTCGAATTCCCCATCTTCGGCTTTTTTTGTGAATCCTGCCGGGTGGCTTTCATCAACCCGCCCTAATAGTTCACCGAGCGACAGACATTCCGCCCTATTACAGTCTATAACGCATCCCCGTGACAGGAAACGGAATATCGAGGGATCAAGCGGTATCATTGACTCCAAACAGGCTTCCAGGCCAATCCCGCTGTAATGGTCCGCACGTTGTTGCATTTGAGAAGTGATAATGCAAACGACGATGGACAGATTATCTCCGAGTGAAATGACAACATGGAAATGCGCCGGTGCGGCAGGTGCATGTTTTTTGTCCTTAAAATGACAGATGGTAAAACCAGAATCGGGATGTGCAAGGGTGTTTATAACAACACGCGACGGGATATCCATCTAAAGACCTTATTCGGAATAACAGCGTTATTCTGAAGAACGGTGATTCAACAAAGCAGGCCGTTATACATCGCCCTGGATTTTTCTACGATTGCTGCCGGTACATTGAGGGGATCATCCGGTATCTGAGAGAATAATTCGTCAGTATCAATAGGAACCGACTTTTTTACACCGGCGTTGAGATCGTTCTCATGCTGCGCCCATTCAGAAAGGCGGTGAGTAATATTAATCAGGGAGCCGTGATCAAGATTTCCAAAACGATCGATTATTGCAGAAAGCGACTTGCGGTCGGTTTCAGACAGCATTTCGTATTCAGCCGGGCCGGATGATTTGGCGATATAGTCAAAATCGCCCCGACGCTCCAGGCACTTATCCACATACGCAAACTGAGCAGGTTCAATCCAATCCATATCAAAGTCGAGAACGTCTTTCGTCGTGCTTCCAACCGGGCCGTTTTTCATGGCAATAAAATTATCGCCCGTAATCGTACGGCCGAACATTTGAAGATGATATTTATCGGCAAGAAACATAAGCTTCACGATTTTGAGCTTATCTGACTGCCCTGTCCTGGAAAGGATAAAGTGAACGGCCTGGACTATGGTTTTAATTTGATTCATAGTACCTTAAAAAGGTGGGAACAAACTCTTACTGATAATTATACCTTTTGCGAAACTGCCACGCAAAGTAAATCTCTCACATTTAAACCTCTCCCAAACTTCCCCATTGCTTTTTTCCGATTAGACCCCCGGAATTAATTTTTACCTGCATACACTAACTTATTATTTCCTTTTTTCTTAAGAGGTAGCCGAGGCATTGACAATGCATGTTTCGTTTTTACTGCTTTAATAACAAGCTGATATCCGATAGAACCCATTATTCGCGAATACAAATCTAATCTTGGCAAACTCTTTGACTCTAAACTTTCTATCCTCGCTATGACAGACTGAGGTACATTTGCTTTTTTCGATAACTGTACTTGAGAAATAGCTTCTTTTGCTCTTGTTTTTTTCAACAGCATTGCCAGCTCGGCTTTTTCCATATACTCTTCGACTTTCGCCCTCAGTTCGGGGTTTTTCTTTTCCCATTCTCGAATAGATTCGCCTATTGATACTCCCACATATTTCTTTTTCATGATTTTAGCCTTTGACCGGTATTCTTCCTTGTTCAGTTTGATAATAAAACAAGTCCATTAATGAGCCTCCAATTTTTATTATAGCTTGTTAGCTATATATTAATATAGCTTATTAGCTATATCTGTGCAACCTAATTTTAACTTTTTTTATTTTTAAAACTGGAAGGGTTAATCTGAAGCCTAAACGTGCTTTAAAATCCGTTTCGTGATCGGATTCGCCGATTAGACAAGTCAGTTAAATTATCTACGGCTTTTTATGTTTGCTCTTTTTAATAAAATCGGCGGCGGAGAAAGCGGCAGAAACCCGCGCCCCATGAAGGAAGAATGGGTGGTTGAGATTCAGGAGCTGTGCGGGATAACCGGAGTGCCGTTCTTTTTTAAGCAGTGGGGTGGGACAAACAAGAAGAAATCGAGGTCGGAACTGAACGGCAGGCATTACAAAGAAACGCCAATGGTGAAGGCGGGTTAAACCTACCTCACATCCTGCGCTGAAGAGACTGTGTCATAATTTACAGATGAGACACACTTGTCAATAGAGGGTGGTCAAATCAACGAAATTTCGCCATTCAATTTCGTAAAATTGTCTGTTTTTACTATTATGACACAGTCTGTAAAGCGCAGGCCACACAAACTTTTATTTCTGTCACGCAGGGCACCCGCGCGGTCTTACCTTACATGGGAATGTAATTATACGCCCCGCAATGGTTGCAGTATAAAAAGATGTTTCTTAAAAACTTTTCCGGGACGTTTTCTACCAGCACGATATTGCATTTCCCGCAGAGAAAATCAAAAGAATTATCGATCTCAGCCTTGTTCCTGATCATGGGGCCGAAATGGTTCTGCTGCTGCAACACCGTGGCGCCCTCCGGAGGCTTTTCGATGACCTGTAATTTGATCTGCGGCATAAAATCCTCCTCTTCAAATATACCCTTCTATTCTTCTTATGTCAAACGATATACGGCCTTCCGCGGGTTTGGCAGCGCCACGTACCGCGGCGATTTGGCGCAGGGATTTTCCTCGTCCGAATCCCAATATAACGGATTATTCCGGACATAGGTGCGGATTTGAAATAATGATTTTTCGTCACGGAGGATATGTTCGTAATAATTGCGTTGCCACACCGGATGACCGGGTGTATTACGCAAACGATTGATTCGTTTGGTGGAAATTGATTTGAATTGCCCGATGATTGCACCAATTGAACCGGATCCCGGTCCGGTTACGTTCGTAGGGGCGACCCGTTGGGTCGCCCTTTCCCGCATATGGATCGTTGGTGCATCATGGGCGACCCGCCGGGTCGCCCCTACGGGAACGTCATTGATAATAACGATGCCATGAAAATGATTCGGCATTATCATAAATTCATCCATTTTTAATTCATGCCGGATTTGAAATGATCGTATCCATTCATCACGGACAATAGCACCGCATTCATTCAATACCATTTTGCCATCAACCACATTCCCGAATGATTGTTGAGTGCGGTCATGAATACATATTGTCACGAAATACGCACCCGGACAAGAATAATCAAATCCCTGCAAACGGACTGAACGACGGTTGTGTTGGCAAGTAAATTCGTTATAAATACCGTTTGTGGTCATTTAATTCACCTGTTTTTTCAACTCCTCAATAAACCTGGCAAGTTTTTCCTTGTAGAGTTTCTCATCCCTGAGTTCTTTTGCCACAAAACCGGCATACGCCAGACACTTTTTGCCGGTTACCTCTTCACACGAAGGAATGATTTTCTCCGCCGGAGTGCCGCCGGAAGTGATGATATACGCGGTGTTTTTTAATTTGTCCCTGTTCATGTCCAGATACGTCCTGATTGCCGGCGTTATGTTCCACGCCCAGACCGGAGTCCCCAGCACAACAAGGTCGTAGTCAGCAGGGTCTTTCTGCAGCGGTCCAATCTCCGTTTTTCTTTTCTTCATGGCGTCCCTGCCGCTGATAAAAAAGGCCCAGAAACCGTTACGGTTCTTCTTGTCGATCACTTTTTCAATGTCCGCATGCAATGCCGACGCAACGTCCCTGGCCACGCGCCCGGTATTGCCTGTCTTTGAATAATATACCACGAGGACTTTTTTATCCCTGGCTGTTGTATCCGCCTGCCCGGCACAAACAGTGCATGACAATAAAACCGCGCCCGCGGCCGCCAACGACAATAATTTTTCCATATTTTCCTCTCTGCACACCTGCTGATTATTAATAATCAAGGAATGAGATTAATGGAAGTTATGAAGCCCCTGTTGTAAATGATTTCTCGGAATTATACAGAAGATACTATGCAGTACCGAACTGAATACAAATAAAATAGCTCTTCCCTACTAATCAAGTCTGCCCTTAGGCCTTACCTGCAGAAAATAATTCTATTATTTCCCTAAAGGCCTTATTTGGATAACAGGGTTATGCAAAGAACGGCTTACAGGTCTTTAGATACGGACAATTGTATTGTACTTAGAATGGCCATATGGCAGATAGGCAGGTAGGAATTTTCAATATTCTTTTTAAAAAACGCACGCCTTCTTTATAAATTTGACAAACATGTCCGAAACGGTTATATTTTTTACCGAAGGTATTCTATACATAGTCGAAACATAGTCGAAGGGAATTATCATGAAACCGCATTCCCGCAAATTGATGTACGTATTCCTCGGAATAAGCGTATGTCCTGTTGTCAGTTCATGGTCATATAATGTAGTGACCGACTCGGTTCAATATATCATCTCCGATTCCCACCTGGACACGCAATGGAACTGGGATTTTACACGGACGCGGAACAACTTGATTCCCAATACCTTCAATACGCACTTAGCGCTCATGAACGCAAACAGCAATTACAAATTCAGCTGTGAATCGGCCTTTCACTATATGATAGAAAAGGCCGATCATCTCACGGTGTATAACCAGGTCAAGGCCAAAGTGGCTGCCGGGCAATGGACCGTGGCGGGTTCAATGATTGTGGCTCCCGATGTGACCGTGTCCTGTCCGGAATCGGTCATCCGCCAGGTATTGTACGGCAATGGTTTTTTCCAAAGTGAATTCGGGTTGAGATCGGCAGACCTTTTTCTGCCGGACTGCTTCGGCTGGGGAAAGGCGCTTCCCACCATTGCAAACCATTGCGGTCTCATAGGAATGTCCACGGCAAAGTGGTACAATTTCTATACTCCGCAGAATGTCGATCTTCCGGCCGATATTTTCAGGTGGTACGGCGTTGACGGCAGCTACATCATCGCGGCAATGCATCCCGGCTACTATGACCGAAGGTGGGAAGATAACTTTGACCGGAACCATATCGTTACCCTGAGCACCCAGACCGGCGGAAGGGTGAAAGTCGCTTATACGTTCATGGGGCCCCTTGGCGATACCGGAGGCGCACGGGTGGATAATGATTACACGACGCTCCAGACCCGCATCAATAATAACACCATCAACGGGATTCAATTCGCCAATACTTCTTCCGACCAGATGTTCAAGGACCTCAATGCGGCCAACCTGACGCAGTACCTGCCCTCGTTTACCGGCGAGATGCTCATGCGCTATCACGGAAACGCCCTCTATACGAATTACAGCGACATCAAGGAGAAAAACCGGAGAAACGAGATCCAGGCCCAAGCAGCCGAAGCGGCCGCGACCATAGCCTCGGCTATCGGTGCGGCGGCCTATCCCACGGCAACATTGGCAAATGCATGGATACAGTTTCTCTGGCACCAGATGCACGACGACCTTCCGGGATCGAGCTGCCAGTCAGCGTACGACCTTTATACCATTCCCGATGAGAACGCAGCGTATGCCGCTTTTTCATCGACGCTTCAGGCATCCAACATCGGCGTTGCCGGACAGCTTAACACAACGGTGACGGGGGGCGTTCCCGTTGTCGTGTTCAACCCGCTCTCCTTCAGCAGAACCGACGCGGTCGAAACAAAAGTGTACCTGTCCGGGCGGGGCGGCAACCAGTATATCAGGGTGCTCAATCCTTCGGGCGCTGAAGTCGCCTCCCAGGTCAACAGCTGGTCCGGCGATACGGCAAACTGCGTGTTTATCGCAACCGTCGTCCCCATGGGTTATTCGGTCTATAACGTCATCGCCAACGGATCATACACCGGACCGGTTTCGGAACTCTCGGCAAGCGCCACGGCAATGGCCAACAGTCAATTTACAGCGGCGGTTGGTACCGCCGGCGCTCTCGACCAGTATCATGATATCGCCGCCAATAAAAACATTCTGGTCGACGGCGCGCGTCTCCATATGTTTGTGACCACCAATTCCACGAACATGAAGGCGATTGATTATGCGACCATGTCACAGACACCCACGGTCGTTTCGAACAGTGTCGCCATAACGGTCCAGGAAAACGGACCGGCACGGGCCAGCGTGAGGGTCGTTGCCGCCAATGCGGGCTCGACCTTTACCCGGTATTACCGGATGACGCCTGCCGCGTGCGGAAATATTCTGGAAGTGGTATTCAACGCGGCGTGGAATTCCACCAACTCGCTTTTAAAGGCCACCTTTCCGTTCAACATCATCAATGACAGCGCACGATACGATTGCGGCATCGGCACGGTCACCCGCGGCATCAATACATCGAGGCAGTTCGAGGTCGTGGCCCAGAACTGGGCGTCGATTGCCGACGCCACCTATACGGGCGCGGTCTTGACCTATGCAAAATACGGATGGGACAAACCGGACAATCACACGCTGCGGTTGAGCCTTATCCACACCAATCCCAACATAAGCATCGACAACGGCAGACCCCAGAACTGCAGATACGCCCTTTACGGGAGAAACGGCGCATACTCGGCGGGGCCGATCGCCGCGGCCGCCGCGAAATTCAACCATCCGCTCATCGCATTCCAGACGTCTTCACACAGCGGAAGTCTGGGAAAAGAATACTCGTTCCTCTCCCTGAGCTCTTCGCAGGTGATGGTCATGGCGCTCAAGAACGCGGAAAATTCAAGCGCAACGATAGTCCGGGTACGCGAATTGAACGGCGCAGCCACGCCCAATGTGCAGATGACGTTTGCAAAACCCGTTGCCGCGGCGACCGAAGTGAACGGCCAGGAGGACGTTATTGGAGCAGGCGGCATTTCATTCAATGGAAACACGGCCACCTTCAGCCTCAATGGCTTTCAACCGAAGGCCTTTGCGATTACGTTCGGAAGCATATCCCGCGTTAATGGCCGGGGCATTCATGGCGGGTACACCAATCCCGGCACGGCCAATTCCGCCCGGTTTTTTGATATTTATGATATTTCCGGCAGGCGGATCGGCGAAATACCCTACAGCCAGTTTACAAAAATCAAAGCAAGCATGGGAAATTTACAATTGAAACCCGGCGTAATCATTGCGGCAACAAAAGACGGCAAAGAACGGAAGATCGTGCACATCGTCTATTGAAATGGCCGTTTTAGAATATATTATTCCCCCTTCAAATATACCCCTCCCTATTTCTTCCTGTCAAAGGTTGTGGAAACACTGGAAATCTTATCTATTTATATTCTGAACAAGATACGCAAGCGTCTGCTGAATCTCAGATAACTGCTTGACGATATTATTAATGTGTTCGCGCTGCTCTAACAGCAGCGATCCTGTGTTGTAAAAATCAATGGCTGCAATTGGAGTACCGCAACTTTTGCATTGCACAAAATCGATTTTAAATTTGGAGCCCTCGGGGGTATTCCCGACGACTTCAAAAACAGTGTGACTGCACTTCGGGCATTTTGTTGTTGCCATACCTTCTCCATTTGTTGAGTTATGATTAGGCCTTTATTGTGTCTATAACAGAAAGAGGGATTGCCATGGTATTTTAGGGGCTCCTGTAAAGAAATGCCCTATGCTCAAGCACCGTTCTAAGTATGAAATCTTTCATCCTAAGAAGGTCTTTAGACAGGGCACAGCGTATCAAACTCCCTGAAGTCAAAAACAATTTATTTTATGCTGAACACCCCGCTGTTTCCATTGATGGCAGGGTATGAAAGACTGAATATCCGGATATAATACGTGTCTCCGGCCGAGGCCGTTCCGGTGAGTATCGTTCCTGCCGTCCAGACGTAGGTGCCGTCGTTGGCGGTGCCGGCAACGATGGTTCCTACTATGCCCGTACTGTTGTAGAGGTAGATGTCCACGTTTCCGCCTATCGGCACAGTGCCGGACCAGGTGATGGTGTCAGCCACCCCGATGGTAAGCGTGTCGCCTGCGGCCGGCGCGGTCACCGAGAACGAGTACGATGCGGAATCGTAGCTGGTCACCGATGCTGTGTAACTGCCGTAGTAGGAGGTGGTGTAGGTGGAGTCGCGCAGGTAATAGGTCCCGGTGGCCGGGCACATCCAGACTATCGATCCGATCGTATCGGTAAAGGCGGTGTTGGCCGAGGAGAGGAGTGAGGTACCGTCGGTGTTGTAAAGGTAGAGGGCCGGGTGCGCGGCGCCGTGGCTCTGCACCACGTACAGGAGATTGGCGGTGCCGCTGAAGTGGTACCAGTCCTTGTCGCCCACGGTCAGAGTATGGCTTTCCGGCGTGCCGTCAGTCGCGATGGCATGCGCGGCAGCGGCGGAGTTGTCCGGCTCGTAGGAGTCCGGCGCAATGCCGCTAATGGAGAACGAATCGCTGGTTGCGTAGATTGACGTAGCATAGTAATTGACGAGCCTGATATGGTAGTCACCGCCGGTGGCGAAACCCGCCGGGACGGTAAAGGAATAGCTGCCGTCGTTGCTGGTGTACGAATAGATGGTGTAGGCAAGCTGGTTTCCTTTGTAAATATAGAGGTTGACATAACTGCTTAACAGCGAGGTGTCGACGCTCCAGGTGACGGAGTAGGCGGAGCCTGCGTTCCATGCGGTGCCGGCGACCGGGTTGGTGAAGATACTGCTTGATGCCAGGGAGTATTTCCGGACATAGATGCCGTAGCTTCCGTAGTACGATGTCGAGTACTGGCTCACCCGCACGTAGTAGGTCC
>Ga0315285_10007451_pt1 | contig 11236 bp, 12 predicted proteins | sample YL17G09_36_MG_FD_203698 | JGI IMG/M metagenome (GOLD analysis project Ga0315285, IMG submission 203698) | Sediment microbial communities from Yellowstone Lake, YNP, Wyoming, USA - YL17G09_36 | ecosystem: Environmental > Aquatic > Freshwater > Lake > Sediment | place: USA: Wyoming | collected... | reverse complement strand
TACCAAAGAAGGATAAAAAGGAAATCGCAGAAAAGCTCAAGGACGCAACGGATGATGAGATGAAGATGCAGAACCTGGCAGCAGAGCTCATAGAGCTAGGCTTTTCACCAGCGGCTGAGACTATTGACAGATTCAGGTTTGATCTATGGAATTATAAGGCCTATCCGAAAGCGCACTGGAAAAAGATACGAACCACAAACGTCGTTGAAAGGATCAACAAAGAACTGAAACGTAGAAGTCGGTCGGTTGGGGCATTTCCCAGTGAAAAGTCTCTCATGAGATTAGCAGGGTGCATCATGATCAATATTAATGAGGAGTGGATAACGGGTAATAAGTATTTATCGATGGACGAGGAGTGATAGTAGTGGGATACAGGGCATCTACGAAATTACAGCAATTTCGGCACACTACCCTGATCATCATGCATACCTCGCCCTAATGACGTTCACTGAGATGATCACAGCATAAAATGCAGTATAAGTGTAGTTCTATAGTGAGATCAAGTTCTATATGTAATCAGTTATTGTTTCGTCCCGTAGGTGGTATGGCTTCTCATGTGTCTCAATTGGGCGTTCTGCGTTGTCACCTATCGATATTTCACATTTTTCCTGAAATCTTTTACGAAATTCTGGCAATGAGTCAATTATGCCTTGAACCGCTTCAGGCCATTCAAATTCTAAGTATAGTGTATCTATTATCTCTTTGCCGAAACTATTAGTTCCACATTTATATATTTTTGGAGCTAGTTCAGGGAAATCCTTCAAATAGGATTTTGCTTCATTCCACTCTCTGAACCTAAGCTCCCCATAATTTAGGCATATTAAAATAATTTTCGTTATCTCCGACCGAAATCTATAAATAGTATGATGTGCCTAAATATGCATATGAAATCATTTACTAGAATCAAGAAGATAAATGGCCTGGAATACATCTATGAGATTACACCCTATTACGACAGAGAGAAGAAGCAAATTCGCCAAAAGAGCAAATACCTCGGCAAGAATGTTAACGGAGTTCCAGTCAGAATGCGCTCCAAGGACCAAATACCAAAGAAAGTTCTGTCGCATGGCGAATTCGTTCCCCTCAAAAAGATCGCAGAGGACCTTGAGCTGGAAAAGATTCTCTCTGGTGTCCTGCCCAGCAAGGAAGTCTGGCCTGTCTTGACCCTGGCGATGAATTATGCCATACGTCCCAGAGCACTAACCCATATTCAGAGCTGGTATGAAGGCACAGTTTTGTCTCTAGGCCATCCTGATCTTCCCGTATCCTCCCAGAGCCTCTCTAGATTGCTAAGCCGTATCGGTGAGAGCACTGCGAATCTGGAATTTTCTCGCGGGCTCATCCAACGGATATCCACATGCGGTACGTTAGTCTATGATATAACTTCCATGTCATCTTACTCTCAGAGCATTAACCTCCTGGAGTACGGTTACAATCGCGATGGCCTCGATCTTCCTCAGATCAATTTGTCACTCATTGTGGACAAGGATCTCGGCATACCGGTGATGTATGATCTTTATCCCGGAAGCATATCGGATGTCACCACTCTTAAGAATACAGTCAAGAAAATAGAGGCTCAAGGCGTTCGAAATTATACCCTAATCTTGGATCGAGGTTTCTTCTCAACCGCAAATATCGAGGAGATGGTATCTGCCGACTTATCATTCATCATTCCGCCAACAAGTACTCTCAAGAACGTCAAAGAAGCCATATCCTCCATTCATAGCAGCATCGATGATCCTGAGCACCTGAAACTCTACGAGAAAGAACCGCTTTTTGTCATGCCCGTGAACATCGAAGTTGGGGAAAACAAGCTGAAAGGATATGCATTTTACGATCAGAAGCGAGAGCAGCAGGAGAGAAACACCTTCTATAAGCGGTTGTACGATTTGATGGAGGTGCTCAAGGCAAAGAACCTGAAGCCCTGGATGAATCCAGGAGAGGTTTTCAGGGAGACTGCAAAGAGGGATGCCAAGTTCATCGAATGGAAAGCTTCTGAAGGCAGGTTTGAGGTCTCTCTCAGGAAAAATGCGGTCTCTCATGCCATTAATAAAATGGGAAAGTTCATTCTGCTGTATCGGGGCGAGTTTTCTTGGATGGAGTGTCTTGCGCTTTACAGAAGCAAGGATATCGTCGAGAAAGGATTCGACGTGTTGAAGAATGACATTGAACTGATGCCGGCGAACCTGAGGACCGACAGCAGTCTAAGAGGATATCTGTTCATTGCGTTCCTTGCTTTGATCTTAAGGATGAAGCTGATGAGGTTGATGATCGAGGCAGAGCTGAATAAAAAGTACTCAGTGGAAGGACTGCTCACTGAGCTTGAAAAGATCAAGATTATGATCTTGCCGGATGGCGAGAAGATCACCACTGAGATTACCAAGAAACAGCGCGAAATTCTGGACGCACTTCATATGTGTGCCTAAAAGCTGGGGAGGTCAGGTCTGAATTTATCTCTCTTTTTGTAATGAATCAAAAGGTATTCTCCATAGATCCCCCATGCCTGGACATATTTTATTCCCTTCTTCAATAGTAGGTCATTCTTTGGCAAATCAATTCCATAGCATATCATTTCCAATTGTGTCATTGAAGAAAGTCTAATTTGCTCTTCTGTTGGCTCAGAATAGCCCTCAATGTACTTGAACAGTAGGTCTCTGGCATCTCCTGGCTTTTCTTTTATCAGGGGAGCAATTTCTTCCGGATTTGGTGATCTGAATAGCTTTCTTTTTAATGATTCATGAGCAGCTCTAACATTACTTTCTTCTTCGCAGAAAAATATTGATACATATCTTCCATCGTGCAGCTGCTTAATCAAACCCAGTCTGGGCAAAGTTTCTCTTAGGTTATATTTGATAGTACTCTCACCCATGCCAAGCTCTTTAGATAGCTGCCTTGGATGAGCCGGTCCTTTTAGAAGCCGTTCATGTATCAACCTGGTAGCTTCAAGTTTCCGATACTTTGCCATGTTCGTTAACTCAGTTGGACTTTAAGGCTTTTTAGGGTAATATAACTATCCTCTAGTGAAGATTGCCAAAATTTTCGATAGCTGTCGACTTAGATCAAGTATTATCTAAGTACAATATTATAACATATTGTGCATGAGGATTGAAAACTCAATGGAATGGTGGCCTGAGATGACCGCCGATGATGGCGCAGGGGCAGACATAGGATCGACAGCTCCAGCGATAGACTGTCTAGACACTGAGGCCGATAGTCTCGGAAATGTAAAAAAATTTCATGCTATAATTACAAGGAGAAGAACTATATGAGCAAAAAGCGAAAAGGAGCAAAGGAAACTCGGACGCCTCCAAAACAGGAGAACGTCAGCACCCCTCGCATAAGCGAAGATGACATGAGATGCTGGGCAGGGTCCCTCATCATATCGCCTGGTGCAGTTATCATGTTCTCAAAGTGCCATTGGGCGGCGCTTGAGGATTTATTGAGAACTCACGCAATGGGCCATGTGGCCGGTGGCAGTATAGAGGGTGTTGAAGGCGAGTCAACTGTATTGGCTTCGGGAACAACTTCACCATTTACCATAATATACGAAGCCACTGGAGAACGCGTGGAGTGCGTTATAGCCACCTGCAAGGATACAATGAGCACGCTCGTCTTTATGGAAGAGGAATTTGATAGCTGGGTAAAAGCCTATAAAAACATCTTTTACCCATTTTCTGAGTCTTGGCTTCGAGATCAGTTCCTCCCTGAGATGATTGAGCGTGGCAACCTGATCGTATTCAAGCCTTGCCCAGCATGCGGAAACGAAACTAACGACTGGAACATACCTGAGGACATATATGATCACTATATGGAAATGTTGGAAGTCGATAAAGACTCTGTACCTGAGCGGCTGCAATGTCCGCAGTGCGGATACCAATATCCCTATCGTGATTTGCTCATCTCTCCAGATGAATTCGAAAATATCGTTATTCGTAGATTTGGCATAAGCGAATGCGAGGAATGAGAGCTAAGCTTGTTTCACCGCCTGAAGTTGGTGTATGTCTGGGTAGGTTCTGAGAACTTGCTGGACCTACCCATTATTTCCAGAGTATTGCGGGCTATGTAGGCCCGCAAGATGAAGGAGGCGGGGCTTCTGCGGCAAGAAGGAACAAGGAGAGGTGTCCGTTACGTTCTGGCGCGGCCAGGCCGTTAGATACAGTTATGGACACGATATGGAAAAGCTCATAGGGCATATTGCTATTGATTTTTAGAGATATGGCCCGAGTTATGGACAATTATGGTGGGCAGGTTCCATACCTGCGTCTAATTCTCCATTCTGCTTTTCACGAACCGTTCTGTCTCCTTATCCATAAAATAGACGTAGCAACCCTTCAGGCCCCTTGTCAGTAATATTCTATAGGAATTTTTAACTAATTCTGTAAATTTATCTTTTGATCCCCTAACTACTGTATCCTCAGAATACTCCTTATTTCCTTTCCATTCCTGCTGCTCAAAGTCATAAACGAGGTCCTTTCCAAAGATGACTCCAACATAATCGAATTCGAATCCCTGTGCAGTGTAAACGCACCCGATCTGGTTGATCCCGTTAGGATCGGTCGCCCAGAAGTGAGATTTGGGGATGCCTTTTGCCAGATGGCCTGTATCCGGTTTCGCATTCCATGGCCTTTTGAAGTCTCCGATCTCTACATCGCTCTCCAGCGTGCCATCCGATCTTGGAGGAGACCATTTCCAGCAAAATCCAGCCGTCATCCTGGCAGTATGGCCTTCATTCACTTTGCCCCTTATGGCGGCCTCAAGCTCCTCAACGCTCTTGAGTATCTTGAAATCAAAACTCTCTTCTTTGGTCCATAGGATATTTGCAGTCTTCTGTATTCCCAGCGTATTGTCCACCCAGTTTACAAAGGCATCAGAGCCGCTGCACCTAAACTGAATATCCAATTCATGTTCAAAAATTTTACAATTATATTTTTCTGCAAATTCTTTTATATAAGAGACCGATCCTATTTCCTTTGGCCGGACGACTTGTTTATCATCGATGAAAAAGACGGCTACCTTAGAAGCCTTCAAAATCTCTTCAACCAGCTTTAAATTGGAGCGCTCATCTTTTTTAGTGAATCTACTGTTGCTGGTATCCCAAATTCTATGTGCCTCATCGCAGATCATCACGTCTACGGAGTCGGGCTCTGCTGTGGTGAAGCTATTGAAGTACTTGAATTGAGCAGAGCCTCTTCGACCTATCTTCGACCTCAATGTCTCGGTAAAAGCCTTAGATCCAGTAGCATAATAGGTATTATATCCCTTTAGCAATAAATCAGCCATTAAATTAATAGCGATAACGGATTTGCCTGTGCCCGGCCCACCTTTTATGATGATGGCAACTTTGTTTCCATCATGAAATCCCATTTTTGCGTGAGAGAGAGCTTGATCGTAGACTATCAACTGCTCATCAAGAAGAACGTACTCTGGTTTGCCCTTGATCGTATTCCCCACGTGGTCCATCAACTTTTTGCTGGTCCGAAACTTGCTTTCCTCCACTCGTTTTAGAACCTCTAATCCTTGACCTCGTTCTAATTTACCTACGAGATAAGCGCTTAGCTGGTTTGTGTCGTCAGAAGTGAAAAGAGGATATCTTCTGAAAGCGGCTTCAAATTTTGGCGCAAAAATAACGTCACTCCGATCAAATCTGTAATTATGAAGATACGTACAGGCATTGAGAAGGACAGGAGACAATCCATCATAAAAGGCACTATGGGTATCTTCTAAGTACATCTTATACTGGCCCACCTGCACAGAGGGATGAAGGACATCTTTTTTCCGGCCGCCAACCCAAGTCAATACCTCGTTTTCCCCATTTGCCTCTTCACACTTGGACCACTGTTTCAATTCAAGTATGATCGAATTATCCTTCATCGTCTGATCTTTGCCACAAATCATGCAATCCAACCGCCTGGAACTCAGTGGCAACTGATATTCCAAGAGGATGCCATGATCAAGAAGATCTGCACTTTGAAACAGAAGGGAGACGGCCCTCAAGGAGTTCATCCATGAATTCTTCTCGCTTGGAGAGGGCTTATATCTGTAATAACTATAGGACTTACGCAGTTGGAGCTTTCGACAATGAATAATTAGGATATTTTATATATTCGCGTATAGACCCACGAATGATTCTCCGCTTAGATTCGAACCAACTTATTCCCGTCCTAAGTCTTTCTACTTCAAATCTAAGAAATGCCCTCAGTGAGAACATTATGTGTGCTCTCTGGGACTGACTTTTTCTTGCTTGACAGCATTCGACTCCGCAGAATTGCTTTATGCCTCTGTGATATTCCTCAATCTTCCAGGAATATCCACCCATTTTTTCGCGTTTAGCCTCGTCCATCTCCCGCACGTCAGTTGCCCAGTATCCTATGTCACCGTCTTTAGCGACTATCCTGAATACTTTTATAAAACCATAAGCTTTCAAATGCACTTCCCTGCCTTCTAGCGGTATCTCTATCTCCTGGATTTGCATATTTTTTGTGTTATCCGGATTCACCAGCCTATTTTTCTTCAATCTGGTCAGCCAGTGCCATCCATACTTCCGTATGGTTTTGAGGTTATCTATACTGGCGTACCAGCTATCGAAGAGAACAATACGGGGCTGAAAACCCCGCTCTTTTGCTTTGCGAAGCATATCTCGAAAATGATCATTTTTCGTCTTGCCGTCAACATCTATATCGTAGGTTCGGAAATCAACGGGAATTATGGCGTTTCCATCTGTCCACAGCAACGTACAAATATCGATTCCATTCACTAACCGATGATGTTTTCCACTCCATTGATGATAGACCAGGCTCATATTTTTGGCATATGGCTTGTCCAACGTCGTATCGTCGATAACCAAGACGCCATTTTGAGGCTGAACAATATCCTTTACCTCATTCCACAACGTATCCGTATCGGGAGGCTGTCTTTGTAGAAGACGGGTAAATGCATCATGCGATGAGCTATCTTCGCCCACTGGCTGACACCTTGCAGCTTCGGTACAGGTAAAAACATCTACTGATGCTATCAGAAAGTGAATATAATCAAGATCATCGCATTTGGCCGGATTCATGTTCAGTCCTATTCCATTTATTTGTCGGCCTTAATATAGACTATGCCATATAAGAAGATTCCGCCAAGTGCGTAAGTCCTAAACTAAAAAAAGCATTCTCCAGCTTTTCAGCAATTTGGTTTCGGGTAGTATCTTCAATAAATTGCTTTGAAGTCCCGGAATATAGTCTCATTTTTTTTGCACCTTCTGCCTGACCTATCGAATCTGTCCGCCGTGGAACGCATCAGATCGAGTTCAGATAATCTTCAGGGACGTCCTCAAAACCCACCCATTCGAACCATTTGGACAGACCCAAGAACTCGGCCCACCTATTGATCATCGATATATCGCCCTCATAAGTGTTTACATAATCCTTCTCGGTTAGTTTTATTAGCTGCTTACCCTTCTTCGAGAAAGGCGTATTGCGGTAAGGCTTGGCTAGATCAACTTTTGTGTGACTACCCAATATATTAAAAAATGTATAATTCATTATATTAGAGGAATTATAGATCTTGGAAGGGGTAACCAGTTGGACATTCCTCGATATGCCTTTAAGAGCTTGATTATTTTGTCTTTCGAGGGATTGGAGTTGATACGGTCTGAGTTCAGGATAACCATCGTAAATCCATTTTTCTATCATGATATCAGGAGGATAGCTGGTAAGCTGCATGACCAAACCGTTTCTCCAGGTGCCAACCACCTGAACAAGCTCCCTCATAGGTACTACCGCGGAGATCCTCTTTAAATCCCTCTCGATTTCCTGGAGCACAGCCCTGTCATCCCTCGTCTTGGCAGGAATCAGCCTCTTCTCTTCAGGCACGCCAAACATCCTCAGTATATGGCCGCATTCATGAGCCACCAGGTGATTGATGATAAAGTCATGTTGCCTTCTGTAATAGACGATGTGAGCAGGCATGGATCTCCTGGCCATCTTCACTGTAGCAAAGACATCCATATCTTCCTTCTCGACGAATCTTAAAGGCTTGCCCGTGGTCGCCTCTACCTCATTCAAAATTGATTTCACTGGACCTATAAGCTCCAAACTCAAAGTAGGGCCTCCGAGCTGGCCAGCTTTGTTGCAAGTTCGTATTCCTCGGAAAAATCTATGCCCACATCCATACCAGGCTCGAACTGCTGGAATCCGGCATACATTATGCTAACGAGCTGCAACGCGGTGAAATCTCCCGGCAGCGTCCCTAGCCCGTATTTTTTCGTGGGATCATTGATACCTAGCCCTTGCCTACCGATCAGAGCAATCTCGAAGGAGACGTTCTTGATCTCCTGGAGAGACATATCTTTGAAGATCTCTAGGGCATTCACCATGTAGAAGACGACATCCATCCTAAGTCCGTGCGACTTTAGATTTTCGACGGCTATCTCCCGCAATCCTTCCCGAGCCAGCTCTTTTAATCGCTCTGGGGCCGTCATGTCCAGCAGAACCCTGAAATATTTGTCAGCGCTTTCAAAGTCGTTCAGCGCTTTAGAACAGAGAGCTAGCCCATAAACCGTTTGGGGATCATGAGGATTGATGCCATAGGACTTCTGGAGATAATAGAATGCGCTTAAATTATCTCCCTCCTTTCCAAAAATGCCTCCCAGATTCTTGAGGGCAAAGGAGTTATTCGGGTCAATTTTCACGGCTTTCAAAGAATATTCCTTGGCCTTCTTGAGATCACCACTATTCTGATGTGCGAAACCCAATGCCACGTGGGCATTGGCGTGGCTGGGAGAGATTTCAACGCACTCTTGCAGCAGCATTATGGCTTTCTCAGGCTTGCCAAGGTCCGTGTAAAGCATGCCCAGATTGTAGAGCAGACCTACATTCTTCGGATCCTGCCTGAGAAGCTCCTCCAAGTAGATCCTGGCCTCGTCCAGCCGCCCGGCCTGGATGAACTTCAGAGCCTGGTCAAAATGGTCCATCAAGGACGTGAATGAGCCGCCAATATTAAAATGGTTGTCTCTGTGGACACAAATTCGGGCAACCTCGGAAAAAATCTCTGATGTCCAGCCCGTACCGCCCCAGCATGACGATCTCGAAGGCGGTCTCCCGGACCTCCTCCAGCGACTTGCCTCGGAACAGCCGCGGAGCCGTACACGGTCTGCAGGTCTTGGGGATCGATCTCGAAGAACCTTTCCTGGTAGTAGAGGGCCTTATTAAGGATACGATCGTCAGGCTTCTCGTAACTGAGTAACGCTAATTTAAAGATACTACTTTATTTTTGGCTATATTAAAAGGACTCTTTGTCATTTTTTTCAGTTACTCAGTTACTGCCTAGAAATAACCTTATTTAAGAGGTCTAAGGCAAAAATAACTGATAATTCGGGTAATTCATGAGTAACTAGGTGTAATTAGGGCCAGTCATCTCAGACCTTCAAGGCCGTCTCTCCAAGGTCAACGAGATCCTGGAGAAGTATGCATGATTGATATATTATACTTATACGTATAATATGCATGCTTAGACATCATGAATACATAAGTTTTATATATTAGAAAGTAGTCAATTTGCCTATAATATTTTTTTGGAGCTTTTAAGTAAACTTCGTTTACGGCACTCATATATTGGAGGTTTTCCGCATGGCACGAAAAGGACCCATCAAGGATTGCGTGGTTGCACTTCGATGCGACCGCGAGACCAAGGAATTTCTGGAAGAGACGGCTGAAGCCCGAGACATCAGCGTGAGCAAGCTGATCTTCGGATTGATTTCGGATGGAGCCAGGCTCGGACGGCAAAGACGGGAACAAATCCGGCAATTAGCATTGTCGATTTCGAAGTAAAGACAGTGTGCTAAACCAGGTCAACTGAATCTAAAAGAATAAAAGGAAAAATTTATGCAAGATAAGAATAGTATAAACAGTATAAATAAGTTTTGCTCCTCGGAGCAACTGGAAAAATTCATAGGCAAAGTCTGCATCTGGAACCTGACATTCATGGACAGGCCGCTTGCAGGCAAGCTCCTAGAAGTGACAGATGAGTACTTACTGATCGAGATGAAAGACGGCAGGACGTTTGTAGCCCGGCTCGATTGCGTGGTAGGTTTCGGCATGACCAAGGCGCAGCCACAGCAGGCCAAGGCCGAGGGGATCTGAATGGCCGAGGTATTACCTGCTGAAAGATCAGAGGAGCTGCAGCGGATTGATGCGGATCGTCTGGGATTAGAGGGACTGCTGGATGAGGCATTGACAGCCAATAAGATAGATGATGAGTATGTCAAGTCGCTTAAACGCAAGATCAAGCAGCTGGATACCCTGGCGGAGCTCGAAGATCCTGGGATAAAGGCAAGGGCACTCGAAGTCCTTGCGAATGGAGATCCAGTAGACTACATCATGAAGGTCTATAACAGGCTGCATGTCGGTGATACGCAGATAGGAAAAGTCCTTTTGCTGTCGATTGCCTGCCAGTGCGTCCTGAATTCTGATGGCCTTCAACCTAAGCTTAGCGGTCCTTCTGGAAAGGGCAAGACTCATGTAGCTCGAGCAATGTTCCATCTGATACCGGATGTAGGCTACAAATTAGAAGGAAGCCTGTCGGCCAAATCTATGTTTTACAATCCTGATTTGCAGCCAGGGACCATCATGTATAGCGATGATATCCGGATGGGTGCCGATCTGGAGGATACTCTGAAGAGAGCCATGACCAACTACCAGCAGAAAACAATGCACAGAGTCATTACAAAGGATGGCTATAGGGAGCTGGAAATACCAGAGAGATTAACTTGGTGGCTTACGTCCGTGGATAGTCCATACAGCGATGAACTCCTAAATCGGCTTTTTGGATTGGACGTCGATGACTCGCCCAACCAGGATAGTGCTGTGACCAGGCAGCAGCTCACGAATGCCAAGCACGGAGAAGTCGCCTTGCCCGAGGACGAGGAAGTGAAGCTTTGCCGGGCTATCATCCATGCAGTAAAGAGCAGGCTGCTCATTGTGGATATACCGTATGCAGACAGGATTGTATGGAACGGATCAAGCGACCGGCGAAATCTACCCAGGTTCCTGGATCTCATAAGAGGATTTGCGGCTCTGAGATTCATGCAGAGGTTTGAAGTCTTAGACAACGAGATCCTGGCAGATATAAAAGACTTTCGGCTCCTCGCTATTTTCTGTGGGTAGCTGAGTAAACCTTTATACCAACTCCTACTAGAAAATACACTGTGTCAATCTCACATGAAGCCCTCTTTAAAATAGCACTGAATCTCGAA
>Ga0315285_10007450_pt1 | contig 11236 bp, 11 predicted proteins | sample YL17G09_36_MG_FD_203698 | JGI IMG/M metagenome (GOLD analysis project Ga0315285, IMG submission 203698) | Sediment microbial communities from Yellowstone Lake, YNP, Wyoming, USA - YL17G09_36 | ecosystem: Environmental > Aquatic > Freshwater > Lake > Sediment | place: USA: Wyoming | collected... | reverse complement strand
CTTTTAGATGTGCCTGTCACAGGTGGAGTGAAGGCGGAAAAGAAATATAGGGGTTAACACCGTTTTGTGCTGTCCCATGTCGCCGAGTATGTTTGACAAATGTTTGACCACTTTGTCCTCCTAGTTCTAAGCTTGGGGATTGTGTAACCAAAGTGGAATCCTCAGAACTGCCACAAGGTACAACCATGGCCTGACCTGTGGTACCTATCGATCGAGCTGCGCATGTCGTCTTCGTCGCTAAACAACAGCGGGATTTGCGAACGCTGACAGGCGAAGCCATCCTGCCAGGCCTTCAAGCCGGCTGGGCTGATCGCGAGCGAAAATTCCTTTGCCCCAACCGGAAGCCAATCGGCCAGGGTGTGTTTCCCATGGATCAGGTAGGGGTAATCTGCGTAGTACCAGAGCGGCAGGCCGGTCCGCTCAGCGGCCCGGCGGGTGAGTACGTGGTCGCGGTGGCTGCCGATCGAGAGTGGAGCCACCAATTCATAGGTCCCGGGCAAGTTCTTGATAATGAAATCGGTCACCGGCGGGATCAAGTACGATTCATCAGGCTCGAGCGGTTTGAATTGGTCCTCAATTTCTTTGATGAGCGGTTCGTCCGTTCCGGGAAAATAGCGGTAAATATTGTCGGGCACGGTGTAACGCCGGAAGGCAGCCGCCCCCAAGACTTTGCAGCAGGCGGCATCCTCCAGGCTGCGCTTGCGCGGCACGTCATCGCCGATGTTCCAGAAGTCGTGCATCAGTTGGCCATACTCAGTCAGCGGCTTATCAGCCGGCGGATCCCCGGCGCAGATCGTCCAGATCTCGACCCACTCGCCAAGCTGGCTCAGCTCCCAGACCAATCCACCGACCGAGAGCACAACGTCGTCGAAGTGAGCGGAAAGGAAGAGCCAATTTTTCAATTTGGACTCCCGGGTACGGGCATCTATCTCCTTCTGCGGACCTTGGTGTCGCGGGCAAGTCTAGAGTAAACTTCTTTTCTCCAGTATAGGTGTGCGGGGCACTGGTGTAGACACTTGCCGCAATAATCACCGCAAATGATGCCGAAACAGTTCTCCACCATCATCTTGTCGCGGCCATCTTGCTGCTCCTTCGCTTGCCAGTAGTGCCTTATGTCGCCCGGTCCCGGAGGAATTTCCGCTCCTCCGAAGCTTCCCGAGCCTTTGACAAGGGCATAGATACCGTACATGCAGCGGATCATATCGAATCCAGAGTACTTAAAACAGTGATCCCCTATCGTCAGTTCAACACTCTCAGTGCTTGAGAGCGCTTTGGTGGGACACACCCTCACGCACAGCATTTTACATCGCTCGGGTTGACACAGCCCTGGGCCATCATACATGGGACTCGGCACGAGTCGAGCATTGGTGATTATGGAATTGAATCTGATTCTAGCTCCAAATCTCGGTGTCAGCGTCAGGCCGTTCCATCCGAACTCGCCCAGACCGGCAGCCACCGCGGCATGTCTGTGTGAGAAATCAGCGCCAATATAGTGCTCTGGCAGCAGTCCAATGGAACGATACATCCCGATAGCCCAGGTGGGCGGAAAGGTCAGGCTCTTAAATCCGCTGCTTTCCAGAAACTTGGCTGTTAGGTCGGCAATTCGACCCAGTTGTAAGTTGATCAGCCCATATCCATAGAATAGATAGGGGGCTATTGACTTGCCGGGGTCGGTATATTCGCCCCAGGCATCGCAGACCCCATCCGCAATGTGTACCCCGATAGAGATGACGCAGGTAGCATCACGCATATAATCGTTAGGCTTGAACCCTTTTGGGGCATTTTTGAATCGCTCGATGGGAGCAATTCCCACCATATCAGCGCCTTCACCAATAACGCACGATTCTACCTCTTTGCTCAATCTCTCATTGGTTCTCATCTCGCCCTCCTCGTAAACACACGCACTTTCCCCGGACACTATGATTTCGCTGTATATAGGTGATATAGAAATCCGCGAGTTTATTTCTTATACAGTTCACATTGACCATTTCTCTCCTCCTATAACTAAATTTTGAGGTTGGCCTTGGTTTACCTGCCTGAGACCATACTGGTTGCTATGCGGGTTTTATCAAAATCGTTCCACCCTCACCCCTCATAGCCTTTTTAAAGGCTTTATCAATGTCACGCAAAGGCATTTCACACGTCAATAGGGGAGCTACATCGATTTTCCTGTCCTTGATAAGATTGAGTGCAGAGGCGTAGTCACCCGCCGACCAACATACAAACCCTTTTATAGTAAGGCCTTTCAATACAATGTTGCTAAATGGTATGTCAACCCAATCGAAGCATATTGATACAGCAACAATTGTTCCACCCTTCCTCGCTAGAGCTATTGATTGCTGTGCAGCCAAAACACTTCCTGCACATTCGAATACAATGTCTGGGCCTCTGCCATGTGTAAGCGCAAGAATTCTATCAACGGGATTCGCTACGTTTACATCTATGACTTCGTCAACCACGTGTCCGGCCAATTCGATCCTGGATTGGCTTAACTCAGTAGCATATACTGCTTTGGCGCCTAACGCCTTTGCCACTCTGGCTACGAGTTGCCCGATAGGACCCAATCCAAGTACTGCAACAACATCCCCTTCCTGCATTTCGGATACTCTGATAGCATGCAACGCAACTGTCGTCGGCTCAATCATGGCTGCGTGTTGATAACTTAACTCATCGGGGATTTTATAAACTTGATAGTATTTAGCCTTGACATAGGTGCGGAAAGCTCCCTCATATTGTTTCACCCCCGCGTAGAATTCCTCGCAGAGTCCTATTTCTTCACCCCGTCTACACCAGAAGCACTCACCGCAATAACGGTGGGGCTCGACTGCAACTCGATCTCCTACTTGTAATCCCTTTACATCTCGACCGATTTCAACTATATCCCCTGAGAACTCATGCCCGATGCCCAAAGCTGCCCCCCACCTATATCTATGTATGTCGGAGCCGCATATGCCGCAGTACCGCACCTTTATCAACACTTCGTCTTTATCCGGGATAGGTTTGGGGACTTCCCTAATCACTACTTTTTTCTTGCCTGATATCGTCGCCGCTCTCATCTGACCCCTCCCATATTTTCATTTCAGATTGTACCGGGATTCCCCATTTCAACTCGTAGTGAGCTGATCTTCGTCCATCTTCGGTCTTGTCGCCGATGATATACCCATCGCATCCGGTTGTAAAGCCTGCTCAGAACCTCCCAAACAACCCGTGGCATCTCGGCCATGGGCTCCAGCACCCAAAAACACCTGTTTTTAGCAACCCCAAAGTAGCTCTCCACCCGAAAAAAGAAAATACTTCCCCTATCTTTTCCATCTGGCTGCCCGTGTGCCCTCAGTGTGCTAGCCAGGAGACAGGCGTAACCGGCTTACCTGCTCCAGGATGGCAGCAAACAGCTCTCTGGGCACCGCCACCTCAGCCAATTGGAAGACAATCTGCCGAGCATGACGCACAATCCGGCCCCCCATCTTGATCAACTTCACCTGAAGGCTACGTAATGACCAGTCTTTGATTGTCTTGGGTAAGCCCAGCCTGCGTAGAAAGTTCCCCAGGTTGTAGGCCAGGACGAACAGATGAAGCCGCACCTGATTGGCAACGAGTCGGTGGCAGGAGAGCCGGGTCCAGTTCAGCGCGTACTTACCTTCTTTAATCCACTGCTCTGCCGTCCCACGGCCATTGTAGAAGTGCACTACGCCCTTGGCTTTGGCGGACAGATTGGTAACGATGAAGCCCACCCGGGGGAATAACTGTCCCCGGTGCCATTCCACTTTAGCTACCACCCGCCTGGGGTGATCCCAACTCTTTGCCTGATATTGGAAGTCGTGGTAGAGGATTACCGGCTTCTCAGGCAACTCCCCTTCAGGACGTTTCAGCAGGTGCTTAATCTCCTGTTCCAGGATATCGTTTACTGGCAGACGAATGGCGTATCCAATGACCCGGGGCTCCAGATACTCGTACACCTCCGGCTTGGCAAAGGCGGCATCGCCCCGGAAGAGCAGCCGCACCCCCTTGCGCTGGTAACGTTCCACCGTCGGCGCAAGAACTTCCTGCCAACGGTCGGCGCTGTGGACGTTCCCCGACCGCAGCAGGGCTCCCTCGCAGTCCCCGAAGTGGTTGAACAGGAAGAGTGGATGGTAACACACTGACTGGAAGTGCCCATTGTAGGCTGCCCCTTCCTGCTCCCCATATACAGGGCTCTCGGAGCTGTCCATGTCCAGGATGACCCTCTGATGCCGGGTTCGCATCATGGCCCGATCGACCCATTCAGTCCTTCTGCGGAAGGATTGCTCCAGCCCCTTCTGGTTCTCCTCGGTAACAAGGACTTCAGTCTCAAACCGGCTCAAGGTGTTGGTGCTGGCGGCCTGCTTCTCCAACGCCCGGCGCCCGACCACCGCCTGCATAGCGGTCCTTCACCTGAAGGATGGCCAACCTCAAGGCGTCATTGGTGTCCTCGTATCCCGCCAAGCGGCTATACACCGACTGCCGCAACAGCGGTACCAGCTCATGCTGCACATTCCTGCCTCCTCGGGTCTCTCGCAGATAGGTCGGTGCTACCTCCGTCAACTTCAGCGCTCCATCAAGTTCCCGGCAGGCCAGCAGTCCCCCATCCGAAGTAATCCTGGCCCCGTGGAACTCCAGCCTCAACCGCTTATCGAATTGAAGCTTCAGTGCCTCTTTAGCTTTTTCACCCATTGGGTTCCTCCATCCAGCCCCCTTGCCGCGGAGCTAAACACAGGGGCCTTTGAAGCTATTTTACCATAGCAATATGCCTAAGTCTCAGTTTGATATGGGAAATGCGGGTTCATAAGGAGTACTTCCGACGCGACGCCATGGGTAACGAGCGATATTACTACTTGTCCAAGAGAACACACCCTCTTGAATACGTCCTTTCTTTGTTCTCAGAGCCTCCATTAGCTCTCGCAACGATTGAGTTTCCTTAGTAACTGTTGGCTTCTGCATGACTCCACGCTCTGCCCTGAATGGGAAGCACAGCCCCTATCTTGCTTGCTAGAGTATCCAATAACCTATTCTGCGAACAGTGAATGCTATCGTGCCTAGTACGTGGGTCTGCCCCTCAGTGGAAGCAGAGCAAAAAGCACGAAATGAATGCAACCTGGGAAGTTCGTGCTGGACTAATATAAATCACTGAAGGTAGGCGTGTCAATGATTTTGGGGAGGATTTTTGCCAATCCAATAGATGACTCAGGACATGATGTGCCCATTGGCTTCTGTCTCAAACCACGGCATGCTGTCTTCGATGCTCCATCAATCACTCTACTATTGATACACAAGGAAAGGAGCCAAAGTAGCACCTTTGATATATGTTAATAGTACTATAGATGGAAACGATAGGTTAAAGTTGTTTCGCCATACCCCATCTGCCATCAAAATTATCCTTCAACGTGGCTATACTATCCTTTTCCAAATATACCGTACCTATATATGCGGGCATAGCCGTTTTCAACGGTAGGATCCTCACGCCATCTATAGCAAGCACATCGTCAACTAGGGCCATTCTGCGAGTCGTGCCCACGGGACTGATTTTTGTTTCCCATCGCCCTTCGCATTCTTCTTCGAGCTTTCTTACTGGCTCGGGATCTATTCTACCATCCACGACCATTCGGACATACGGGCCGGCGCGCGTCATGTTGCGGTAGTGCCTTAGAAGAGGATCTGAAAAACTTCTGAAACCACTGATCCATAAAGAAACATTCCTTGGTTTTTTTCTACAAAGGTTTAGAATGAGAAAAGCTACCCACATCCCACTGTAATATAGTGTCAGTTTTCCCTCTTCTATACCTATCCCATACTCACCAAAATTTTCGTTGTATGTGTGAGACAGCTGTTCAGCGCACATTCTCATGCTTTGGAACATATCAGGGCTGAATTCTTTCTTGAGCTTCTCTTCTCCTTCTTCCCAGACCACCAGTGGGTCCGCTGGGATATAACCCTCCGTTCCAAAATAGTCCTTTGCTTCGTATGGGAACAGTACCTTGGCCATGAATCCATATGTGAGTAGCTGGTCGCGTCCACGTCGCAAAGGAGCTGCCGTAATAGATTGTACGGACTTTCTAGCTTCTCGGTGTAATCTGGCAAATGTCTTTATGTTAGGGAAAGCAGTGGTATAGGAGACATAATAGGTAGCCGCTTCCGTTGGCCAGCCTATTCCCAACAGATCAAACAGTGTTTGGAAAGCTACTTTTGTCTCCAGTAGATTTACTTTCACCATAGTCTCTCTCAGGGAACTCTATTATATATAGCACTGTGGAAGTTTTCAATATCTGTAAAATCCAAATTTAGAAATATTCTATATTCAGATTCTTTCGAAACCTAAAAACATAGAAAGAGAACTTTTTTATTGACTAATGTTGGGATGACACTATGATTTCAGGCATTCCGCTGCTGCAGCTGAAGATAAAGACATATACAACGGAGCAACAGGAGACATGGCTGCTCCGTGGCCCCCGAAATACGAGAGTACTTTTTATTCTGACTATTTCGAATTACCAGCGGCAATGTTATGGTACCGATTACACTGGGGCCGCTATCCAGTGAAACGGACTGGAAATAGCTTTATGCGGCCACAAGACTCTAAGAACATGGCTGGGGTGCCAGCCAGTAGTACCAGAGAGGAGGTCGACGATGGCATCAACTCGCTCCGCTCACCTGGTCAGGGGAAGACCCACGCAAGTGCCGTGTGATGAGTTAGTGGTAAAGCTTGAAGAAGTGGATACAATCGTCCGCAAGGAGATAAGAGGGGAGATAGATTCCGTGAACCCTAATACGCACGCATCGTCTCGACTGGCGTGTTTATTGAGATGTCGCTCAGATGTTCAAAGTGCAATAACATCATTGCTTGGCTCCAGTGAATAGGAGGTTTTTAGAACGCCAAATCTCATGCTAGTCTAGTGTATCGCTACTAACTTGACAATGAAAAGCCATTCTTGACAAGCTCGCTCGTTGTAAAGCAGTTTATGAAACACTAGACTAGATATGTGCTTCGGTGCGATCACCTTATTTTTGGAGCCGTTAGTTTATCGCTCCAGTGGGCTGATGTAATAAATCGCTATTTCGTGCAGCGAGGCTATTCCAGAGTTGCCCAGGCTTAACAATCTGAGTTATTGTCGAGAAAAGAGGGCAATCTGAGATTGCCCTCTTTTCTCGTTTTTCCATGGTCAATAGGGCAGGCAGATGCTCCCTGTTCGGGGACAATCCGCACTTCTTCGGGTATGCGGCTGACCGTAGCTTTCGATTGGAAACGGGCGGGGAACTGTGAAGGAATTCTGGTCCTGCATCGGACTTTTGCAAACATTTGAGTCATTGTCGCCAAGTCGGCGAAAGCGCCTCCTATGGCTTCTGATATAATTGGCTGGGCAGTCTATTCATGATGAAATAGGATGTTCTCATGATAGAGAATGCGGATATGCTTGCGACCACGGAGTTGAGAAGGTATGCACTTGACATTATTGAGGCAGGCATCCGCCGCGTGCTCCCGGCAAACATCATGAAATCTGCGTTGAGCTATGACAGTGCTGAGAGGATGCTCAGCGTCATGGAGAATTTCTACGACCTGTCGGGCGTCAGGGTTTTTGTTATCGGCGGAGGGAAAGCGTCGGGTTTGATGGCTGAAGCCCTGGAAAGCATTATTCCCCTGGATAGTATCGTTGCCGGCGTGGTCAATTGCAAGGGAGGAGATTACAACGCGAACAAAATCAGGGTAGCGTTTGCCGGTCATCCGATTCCAGACCAGAGAGGTGTTGATGGTGTCAGGAGGATGCTGGCTCTTAAGGACAAGTACCGTATCAACGAGAAGGATTTGATGATCTGTTTGCTTTCTGGGGGCGCCTCAGCTTTGATGCCCTGTCCGGTGGATGGCGTAAGTCTGGAAGATAAGCAGCGGGTGACCGAGATACTTCTTGGCTCCGGGGCGGAGATAGCTGAGATTAATACTGTCAGGAAGCATTTGTCCAGGATTAAGGGTGGGTGGTTGGGTCATTACTATTCTCCCACAACCGTTGTCTCTCTGATACTCTCCGATGTCGTGGGTAACGATTTGGCCACCATTGCCTCTGGTCCCACAGTCGCTGACCCATCAACATTCCGCGATGCCTATAACGTACTGGAGAAATACGGTTTGCTCGCCAGGTGTCCCAAGAGCGTTATCAGTTACTTAACGAAAGGGTGCCGGGGCGAGGTGGCTGAGACACCTAAAGCACTCACCAACTGTCATAACTACATAATTGGCGATAACAGGCTGGCTTTGAAGGCTATGTATGATAGAGCCATTGAGCTGGGATTCTGTCCCCTAATACTCAGTTCTGAACAGAAGGGTGAGACAAATGCTGCTGCCCTTCAGCGGGCTGGCGAAATACTGAATTCAAAGTATGCTGGCTATGACGCTTTGTTGATGGGTGGTGAAACCACGCCCAGGTTGTCCGCTAATGCTGGTAAAGGCGGAAGAAATCAACATTATGCGGCTGCATCCATGCTGGCTATGGAGAATTACCCCGGTCAGTGGCTTGTGGCAAGTATCGGCACTGATGGGTCGGACTTCTTACCTGATGTCGCCGGAGCCATTGTGGATAAGGATACCGTGGAAAGAGCCAGAGCTAAGGGGCTCAATATGAGGGATTATCTCGACAGGTTTGACAGCTATAGCCTGTTGAAAGCGATTGGAGGTTCGTTGGTAGTGACTGGTGACACCGGTACTAATGTGGGCGATATCGCCCTTTACCTCCTGGCGTGATAATCCTCTGCCCTCGGGTAAAAATCGTCTTAATTGCGTGTGTCCTTGACAGGTCATACTGGGATCGCCATAATTGCAAAAACCATCGTCAGAGAGGAGGCTCAAAATTGACAAAGCTCTATTATGACCAGGATATGGATATGGGATTCTTGAAGGGCAAGACCATTGGAGTAATTGGCTATGGAAATCAGGGTCGGGCGCAGGCGCTCAACCTCAGGGACAGCGGTCTGGAGGTAATTATAGGCGTTCGTGCCGATGAGACCAAGCGGCAAGCGAGAGAAGATGATTTCGAGGTGTTTTCCATCAGAGAAGCGGCCAGAAAGGCTCAGGTCATTCTGATGTTGATTCCTGACGAGGTCATGCCCGAGGTATTCAAGGAACAGGTTTTGCCGGGGCTTGTGCGGGGTAAGGCTGTATGCTTCGCCTCTGGCTACAATGTTGCGTTCAAGCTTATCGAGCCTCCGGAAGGTGTCGATGTCATCATGGTAGCGCCGCGGATGATAGGCGCCGGCGTGCGACAGTGTTATGTGGAGGGAAAGGGATTTCCCAGTTTCATAGGTGTGCATCAGGATGCGGCAGGCAACGCTCTTGAGACCACTCTGGCGATTGCTAAAGGCATAGGCTCCGCGAAAAGCGGGGTCATGCTACTCACTTTTGCTCAAGAGGCGGAACTCGACTTATTCACGGAACAGGCATTTGGGCCTGCCTTCGGGCAGGTCCTGCTTTCGGCTATTCAGACGCTGATAGATACGGGCTACCCGGTGGAGGCGGCGATGGTGGAGTTGATTCTTTCGGGAGAGTTTGCCTATTCCATGCAGAAGATTGTGGAGATGGGATTTTTCCAGCAGATGGAGTTGCATTCTCACACCTCGCAGTATGGTTCGATGACCCGCTCTATGCGCTTTATGAATCCTCAAATCGCGCAGACCATGAAGGATGTGCTGGAGGAGATACGCTCCGGTGCCTTTGCCCGGGAATGGGAGTCTGAACAGAAAGCAGGGCTTCCGGTGTTCAATCAAATCAAGGAGGCGAGAAACCTGCACCCCATAGCTGAATGGGAGCGCAAGACAAGGGAAGCCTTCCGTATGCTTTGATTACACACATAGCCTTTTGGGGGCTAAACGTGAAGCTGGGACCATGAAGCAGCTTTTCCAGAATGATTATGGAGGCAATCAGCATGAAGAGAGTACGCACAGCGGTAGTCGCGGTATTACTCCTCGTCTTCATGGCTGGGGGACTTTGGGTTTCTGCTGACTCGAGTCCCGCTACGGAATCGGGAACTGCCCGTATCATACCTGAAGATTCGATAGACAGGGTGATATTGGTCTCCATTGACTCTATGAATAGCGACTACGTGTTCAATGACCAATATAATCGTGATTTCAGCCTGACCCCGAACACACCTTAGAAACATCCTTGGTGTTGACGTTGGCCGCATGTACGGCTATGCAATAGAGAGGGCATTCTCCTGGCTGTTCTTCTGGTACATAATCCGCTATCATGCAGATGATGGGAAAAGGGCGGTCGTGCTAGGTGCCACAGTAGGAATCGTCATTGCGATCATCGGACTTGTGGCTCGGCTGGCCTTGGCGTGAAGCACTTTTGAAAATGAACCCCCTTCGAGTTTTGGCGTGTTTACTGCGGGTGGCGAATCGTCCGCAAAGTACACTGGCTCCTACACAAAAGTCCATTTTGTGCGATTGGCCAACTTCGCGGCTTATTATTGCCATCCAAGAGATAACTATATAAAATAGGGTTTGGAATTTTGGAGCAAGCAGCTATGACGGTCAAAATCGTAACTGATAGTGTTGCTGATTTGCCATCTCAGGTGGTTAAAGAACTGGACATTACGGTAGTTCCCATACTTATCCGCTGGGGAGAAGAACTTTACCGTGATGGCATTGACCTGACTGCCGAGCAGTTCTACGAGAGGCTAAAGCGTAGCAAAATCCCACCGTCAACTTCAGTGCCATCGCCTGGTACATTCGCTGAGGCATATGATAAGCTGGCTGAAGAGGCTAATGAAATTCTTGCCATCATTGTTACTTCGCGGCTCACTGGCACCTACAACGTGGCGTTACAGAGCATAGGGTTGATGAAGAGGAAATGCCGGGTAGAAGTAATTGATTCCAAATGCGCAACTATGGCAGAGGGATTCGTAGTTATGAAGGCTGCTCAGGCTGCTCAGGCTGGAGCAAGTCTTGACGAGGTGATGGAAGTAACCCGAAAGACTATTCCTCGTGTAGATTTTCTTTCCACTTTTGATACCTTGGAGTATCTCAAACGGGGTGGGCGCATTGGCAAGGCACAGGCTTTCCTTGGGTCGATACTCAAGGTGAACCCTCTTATCACTCTGAGAGACGGGGTGGTTGAGCCTGTAGGCAGAACACGCTCCCGGGCTAAAGCAATTGACCGTTTATGCGAATTTGCGATGAGCTATTCCCATATTGAAGAGATCGCTATTGAGGAAGCTACCACTCCCGATGAAGCCGA
>Ga0315285_10007448_pt1 | contig 11238 bp, 5 predicted proteins | sample YL17G09_36_MG_FD_203698 | JGI IMG/M metagenome (GOLD analysis project Ga0315285, IMG submission 203698) | Sediment microbial communities from Yellowstone Lake, YNP, Wyoming, USA - YL17G09_36 | ecosystem: Environmental > Aquatic > Freshwater > Lake > Sediment | place: USA: Wyoming | collected... | reverse complement strand
GTTTTTTTTTTGTGTCTTTGTTTTTTTTCATTTTGCAGTTTTTCCCGAAATGTATGCAGAGGAATTCATTCGTTCTCTCCCTCGCCCTCTCTCCCCCTCTCGCTGGCAGTCAGAGTTGTATTTTGCGCTCTCTTTGGGGGGGCACTTTCACTCCCCCGGGGGGGAAGGGAAGAGCGCGCCAAAGGGCCTCGGCCCGAGCGGCGCCGCCGCCGGCGCGGCGGCGGCGGCGGCGGCGCCGTGGGCCCCGCCGGGCCTCGCCTGCGGCGGCCCCGCCAGCCACGAGTCCCCGGGGGCCCCCAGCAGCGAGCCCAGCTCCCCCAGCGACTCGAAGGCCTGGGCGGTCGCGGCGCCCAGAGCTCCCACGCCTCCCCCTGCCGGAGCTGCTCCTCCTCCTCCTGCTGCCGGGGCGCCGCTCGCCGCCGCCGCCGCGTCTTCCTCTTTGCCTCCTCCTCTCCCTCCTGCTCCTCCTCCTCCTCCGGCGATGGGGGGCATCGAGATGCCGCCTCCTCTCGTTCCGCCCGGGAGAGCTCCCAGCAGCGACATCGGCGGGGGAGGGGGAGCCTCGGAGACCCCCGCGGCAGAGGCGTGGGGAGGAGGAGCAGCAGCGGCGTCGGCGGAGCAAGCCAGCGGCGGTGCGGCGACGCCGGCGTCAACGGCCGCCTGCAGCCGTGCCTCGAACGACAATCTTGGCGGGTTCCCGTTTGCTCCTCCCGCTCCCGCGCCCCCGCCTCCGTTGGGCTTAAGAAGGCCCGCGATCAGCCCCGCGAAGGTCGTGGGACCGGAGGCGTCGGCTCCGGACGCGCGGAGCATCGACCCGAGAGAGAGGTCGGGGGCGAAGAGCGAGTGCGGGGCGGGGTGGTGGTTGTCGTTCGCCGCCGCCGCCGCCCCCGCCGCCGCTGTGTCTCCGCCTCCGTTGTCTCCGCCTCCGTTCTCCTCCTCGACTCCCGGGTGCAGGGAGGGCACCCCCATCGTCATCCCCTTGAAAGCGTTGTCCTGCAGGTAGGCCAGGAAGGTGGAGACCTGCTGCGCCCCCGAGTGCGGCGGCGGTGGGTGGGTGGCGGGGTTGTTGTCGTCGCCGTCGTCGTCCTCAAAGGGGGTCGAGGCCGCCGCCGCCGCTCCTGCGTTCCCTCCTCCGGGAGTCTCGTGCTGCTGCAGATGCTGCTGGTGGTGCAGCGACGACGACGGGGGAGGGTTCATCCACCCGGGGCCATGCGCGGGATGCGCGGCAGCAGCAGCAGAAGCGGGAAGAGGAGCCGGCTGCCCGTGGCGGTAGTCGAGGACGGGCGCAGCAGCAGCCGCCGCGGCGGGAGCGGCAGCCGCGGCGGGGGCCTCCAGCAGCGCGTAGGTGACCCGGAACGGGTTGGGCCTCCCCAGGCGCTCGAAGAGCTCCCCGACGGTCATCCCGGTCGTGTCGAGCCTCCACGAGCGCGGAGGGGCGCCCGAAGCCGCGGAGTTTGGCGACGAAGGCAGCGGCAGCGCGAGGGCGACGCCGCTCGTCTGCATCGCCGTTGTCGCCGCTGCTGCCGCCGCCGCCGTCGCTCCATCCTTCTTCTTCCTCTTGTTGGGAGCAGCAGCCGCAGCCGCAGCAGCCGCCGCAGGAACGGGCACCCTCCACTTGGCGGCCAAGTGCCCCGCGACTGTCGACAGCGCCTTCCTCGGCCTGCAGATCAGCTCGAGCATCGGCACGCCGCCCGCTGCGGCGACGGCGTCGCCCGAGGCCGCATCGGCCGGGACGAGCTGCAGGCCGAGCTTCTCGCCGCGGCAGGCCGATCCAGGAACGGTCGAGGAGGAGGGGGCGGGGCCCGCGGAGCCGGTGGGGCTAGCGCCGGCGGAGCGGGGGAGCTGGTGGAAGTTAACCGCCGTTGCTCCCCCTGCTTGGCGTTGGGGCGTCGCTGCTGCCGTCGCCGTGGGCCCGGAAGCGACCGGGGGAGGGCGGAACCGCTGCAAGACCGCAGCCGCTGCCATCTCTGCCTTCGGCCTGCCGCGGCCCTTGCTGCTCTTGCCGCTCTTGGGGGGACGCGGAGGAGACGCGTTCTCCTTGTTCCCTCGGCCTCCTGTTGTTCCTCCTCCTCCTCCTCCCGCTGCCACCCACGCCGCCGCGGCCGCCGCCGCGGCAGCGGCCTTCTCGGCGTTCGCCGCGGCCAGCGACTTTTCGAGGCCCGTGCTCAGCTTCTGCCGCTTCCCGGGGCGGCGGCCGAGGATGTGCGTCGAGGAGCCCTTGAGCCCCTGCGCGCAGAAGGTGTCCCAGAAGGCCAGCATGGTCCTGTGAAGCCCCTCCGGATCGTCGCGGCGGAGCTTTTTGCGCGGCGGGAGGAGGGCGTCGATGCGCTTGACGAGGCGGTAGTAGTAGAAGCGGACCTGGGCGTCGGGTTTTCCGTTTTTTTTTATGATCGAGGAGACGAGGTTGAGGAAAAAAAAGAAAAGAGAGAAGAAAGGGAAAAAAACTTGCGCGCGAACGAACGCTTGAAAAAAAAAAATTTGAGAGATTTTTCGCGATTCGCATCCCTCGCTCGGGCTCTCACCTGGTCCACGTCCTTGGTCCCGATGGCCCGCGAGATGGCGGTCGAGATCGCGGTGACGCCGCCCCTGCGATCGTCACCCTCGCCCGCGCTTCGGAGGATGCGCAGCGAGTCGAAAAACTGCTCCTCCTCGGAGGGCAGCCACTGCTCTCGCTTCCTCTTTGCGGCTGTCGAACGATAGATTGAAAAAAGGAAAGAAAAGGTTTTGCCGTTTTTTTTATGGGGGTGGAGGGAGCGTTGGAATGTGAGCTGTTACCGATAAAGAATACGACATCCACCTCGCTGGATGTCGAGCAGAGCCCGTATTCTTGAGCCCACAACGAGAACAAGGAAGATCGGATGGCACAGATATGGAGAGCGAGAGCGAGCGGAGCGACAAGACACGCGTCGATGGGTCAGTCGTTCTTTCAACAGCTCTCTCTCTCTCTCGTCGACGACGACGACAGAAGAGGCAGGCATTTCTTTGCTTCTCTTCTTCCTCTCTCGCTTCTTCCCTACCTGAGTCACCCGGCGTCGCCGACTCTCCGGCGCCTCCCCCATGCAGCGTCGCCATGGAGAGAGAGAAGAGGAACAGAAAGCAGAAGAACGAGTAGAGAGAACGAGAACGGAAGTGAAAAAAAAAACGCCCCTCGTTGCGTTCCCCGGCGACCGCTTCGAAAAAAAATGAAGAGAAGAGAGGTTTTCCGTTTCTTACAAAAACAAAAAAGGTAGAAACTACTTCGACTTGTGCCGCAGCAGCTTGCGCCGCTTGCGGTGCTTGTGCTTATTCATCTTGTGCTTGCGCTTGCGGCGGACGGAGTCGGCGCGGAGGGGGACGAGAGGAGTCCCCCCCTCTCCCTGCCCCTGCCGCCCTCCAGGAGGAGGTCTCGTCGTCGTCGCGGGCGACAGAGGCGAAGGCGGAGTCGCCCAAGGGAGGGTCGGCGTCGAACGTGCCGGGGAAAGAGGCAGCAGCCTCCAGGGAACTGCTGCTGCTGCTGTCGAATTCGCCTCCGACGCTGCTGCTGCCGACCCTTGTATCCTCGAGTACCACGCGAATGCCATCTGCTGCTGCGGCGAACAGGCCCTCGGCCGCAGCGCTGCTGTTAGTTTTTGGAAGACGAAGAAAAAAGAGAGGGGGTCGTGAGGCGTCGACGGGGTCGAGGTTGAGGAAAGTCTTGATCGTCTTCTTTTGTTTTTTTTTGCTCGTCTCATAAGCAACACTCTTCAATCTTTGCCAATTCCACCGCCTACAACTCCTCACAAACCTGAAGAAGACGCGTGCCGCAGGAAAAAAGCAGAAGAGGTTGTCCCTGACGAATCACGGAGCAGCAAAGAGACGATGCCCTTGCCGCCGTCGCCGCTGCTGATTCGATCAAACACTCCGCTGCTCCATCTTCCGCCGCTCGTGCTGCACGCCGCGCCGCTGGCTGTCCGCGACGCCAAAGTGGCAACAGCCGCGGTCGCCTCGAGGGCGCACGCTGCTGCGCGCCGGAGCATGTTTTGAATCAAAAGCGGACGAGAGAGAGAGGCGAATTCTCTCTCACAACGAAGAAAAAAAGTGACAACTCTCGAGAATCACTCTCGCTTTGAATTGTTTTCTTTTGTTTTCGCTCTCGGGGTCGATGCGAGCCGTCCTCGCCGCGGCTTCCAGGGTACACAGGGGCAGATTACAAAACAGCAGCAGCAATACTATGCTCCTCTTTTCTTCGATCTCTACCGCTTCGGCTGCCGCGAGCAGGCGAGCGAGCTCTCTGTCGGCTTCGACGTCGAGGACGTCGTCAGCTTCTGGCCAATGCTTGCTGTTGCCTCCTCTTCGTCCTCGTTCTCGCCCCCCCTCTTCGCAGCATCTGCTTCCGCGATATAGGAACGCGCGTCCTCTCTCTTCTTTGCTTCGAGCGACAGCAACGACAGATTCGTCGTCGTCCTCGAGCCAGCAGCAGCAGCAGCAGCAGCAAAAGCGCCAGGCATCATCGCCGACAGGGACGACGCTGCAACAAGGTTCATCATCTGCAGCCTCTGCCACAGCGTCTGCGTCGTCGTCTTCTCCTTCAGCTTTCGGAACACCAGCAGCAGGTAAGATAACGTCGATATGCGAACTGTGGCGACCTCTCTGGCAACAGAATGCGATCAAAAACAGCACGAAAGAAACGTCGAATTTCGTTTCTCGAGACAGCGGACAACGAAGTAAAAGAAAAAACTCAACCTCTACGCTTCTCTTTCTCTCCCAACCACACCAGGAGCTCCCGAGGACCTCGTCCCTCCGGCCACAGCGACGACGACAGCCGTGCTCGACGTCGGGGGGATGTCCTGCGGCGGGTGTTCGGCGGCCGTCAAGCGGATTCTCACCGCGAGCAAGCTCGACGGGAATTCAAGCGCCGTCGAGGGGGCCTCGGTCAACCTGCTGACCTCGACCGCGGTCGTCCGCTTCCGGGGCGCCCTCTCGCCCCGCGAGGCCACGGCGGCGGCGGAGGCGGCCGCGGCGCTGCTCACAAAGAAAGGCTTCCCCTCCGCCGCGAGGGGCGACGCCGAGGGCGACGTCAACGCCGCCGCGCAGGCCTCGGACCTCGCCCGCCAGCGCGAGCTCGCCCGCGCCTCGGTCGACCTCGCCGTCGCGTGGGGCCTGGCGCTGGTCTGCTGCGCGCACCACGCGGGCCACTGGCTGCACGCCGCCGGGATCCACTCGATGGCGCACGGGCCCGTCGCGGAGGCCCTGTCGAAGCCCCTGGTCGCCGGGATCCTGGGCGCGGCCGCGCTGGCGGGACCTGGCAGGCCTGTGCTCTCCGACGGCGCCGCCGCGCTCTTCAAGAGGGGTTCCCCCAACATGAACTCGCTCGTGGCCCTGGGCTCCGTCGCCTCCTTCACCGCGGGAGCCCTGGGCCCCACGCTCTTCCCCAGCCTGGGGTTTGGCGCCAGCTTCATGGAGGAGCCCGTGATGCTGCTCGCGTTCGTCCTCCTGGGGAGGGCCGCCGAGGCGCGCGCGAGGCTCGAGGCCGGCGCCGACCTGCGGGCGCTCGCGGGCCTGGTCCCGAGCGACGCGAGGCTCGTCCTCGACCCCGGCCTCGCTCCGGGGGCAGCAACAGGGAACGGTGAGGCTTCTGCTCCATCTTCCTCGTCGCTCTCCCCTCTGGCCGAGACGGCTCTCGTCAGGACCGCGGCCGTCGCCGTCGGCGACGTCGTGCGCGTGCTTCCGGGCGAGAGGGTCCCCGTCGACGGAGTGGTGATCTCCGATTCGAACTCTTCCTCTGCCGACGAGGCCCTTTTAACGGGAGAGAGCGCTCTAGTTCAGAAGCGGGAGGGCGACGCGATTGCCGCGGGCGCGGTGGTCTACGGCTCGCCGCTCGATGTCAGGGCCACCGCGACCGGCGGGGACTGCGCCGTCGCGAGGATGGCGGCCCTGGTCAAGGACGCGCAGTCCCGCGAGGCGCCCTCGCAGCGGCTGGCCGACGCCGTTTCCGGCAAGTTCTGCTACGGGGTGATGGGCATCGCCGCGGCGACGGCGCTGTTCTGGGGCAGCGGGCTCGGGCTGGGCCTGTTCCCCGGCGCCGCCGCCGCCGCCGGCGTCGCCGCCGCCGCCGCGCCGCCGTTCGCTGCCTCGGCCTCCCTGTCCCTGGCGGCCAAGCTCGCCATCGACGTCCTCGTCGTCGCCTGCCCCTGCGCTCTCGGCCTGGCCGCGCCCACGGCGGTGCTCGTGGCGTCGAGCGCCGGGGCTCGCCGGGGCCTGCTGCTGCGCGGCGGCGGCGCGACGCTGGAGGCGCTCGCCGCCGTCGACGCCGTCGTGTTTGACAAGACGGGCACGCTGACCCGCGGCAGGCCCGAGCTCGTCGCCTCCTCCGCGTTCCCTCTGGGGCAGGGAGGAGGGAGGGACGGCGGCCTCCCGCTGCTGCTCGCCGCCGCCGCTGCGGCAGAAGCCGGGACGCTGCACCCGATCGCGTCCGCCGTGAGGTCCGCCGCGGCCGAGGCCGGCGTCCTGCGCGCCGAGGACTCGTCGTCCGCCGCCGCTGCCTCTTCGGGGCTCGAGGTTCCTCTGCTGGGCTCCGCCGTCTCGGAGTGCCTGACTGCCGCCGGGGACGGCTCCAGGGCGACGCTGGTCGATGGGCGCGTCGCCGCCGTGGGGCGCAGGCGCTGGGTCGAGGAGCAAGTCGGGGCTCTGTCGAGCGGGGAAGAGGAGGAAGCTTCGACCTCGTCCTCCTCCCCTTCTTCTTCCTCTTCATCTTCCTTCTCCGGGGAAGACGCCGCGACGGCGACGGGCGCCACCACGATCTTCGTCGGGCTCTCCGGGCCCGGCATCCTGGGCACGCTCACCTTCAGGGACGCGCTGCGGCCTGACGCCGCAGCGACGGTCGCGGCCCTCCAATCGGGCAGCCTCGGCATCCGGCGCGTGCTGCTGCTCTCGGGCGACGCGCCCGCGGCCGTCGCCCGCGTCGCGGCCGCCGTCGGCATCGCGCCGGAGAACGCCGTCTCCCGCGCGCGCCCAGAGGACAAGGTCGCCGCGGTCCGCTCCCTGAGGGAGCAGGGGTACGTCGTCGCCATGGTCGGCGACGGCGTCAACGACGCGCCGGCGCTCGCGGCAGCCAACGTCGGGATGGCACTTGTCGCCGCGGGTCCGTCAAACTCTTCAAACTCTTCTTGGACCTCGACCTCTTTTTCTTCAAACTCGTCGTCGACCTTCGCCAAGGGCACCGACGCGGCGGGGGACGCCGCGGACGTCGTCCTCCTCGGGGACCGCCTCTCCCAGGTCCCCGAGGCCCTCGAACTCGGCAGGGGGACCCTGGCCAAGATCCGGGCCAACCTGGGCTGGGCGCTGTTCTACAACGCCGCGGCGCTGCCGCTCGCCGCGGGCGCGGCGCTCGCGCTGCCCTGGCTGCCCGGCGGAGGGTTCGCGCTCGACCCTTCGGTGGCGGGAGGGATGATGGCGTTTTCTTCGGTTGCCGTGGTCTGCAACAGCCTGCTGCTGCGGCCGGCATTTGCGAGGAAGGTGGAGCAGCTGGCGAGGGAGCTCGGGGAGAAGAGAGGCGAGGAGGGAGGACTTGGGGAGTTGCCTCCTGCTCGGAGTTCGTTTCCTTCGTCGTCGTCGTCGTCGACTCCACTGTAACTCAGAAACCGAATTCACTCTTTTTCAAACATTTCTCTCGCATCCATGCGCGTAGTCTCGCTCGGCCAGTCCGAGGAGTCGTCCACGCTCGTGGAGCTTCGCGGAACGCGCGTGCTGCTCGATGCGGGACTGAGCCTGGCCGCGTCGGCGAGGCTCGTGCAGAGAGAGGTGGACAACGACGGCGACGGAGAATCGAAATCCAAGAAGAAGAAGTCGGACCATCAGCGCCCTCACACAACGGGCCAGGGGGAGTTTCTGATCTCCGCTCCTGCCTATCGCACGGCGATGTTTGAGGTCAGTTCCTTTTGTTGACTTTGAGGGGGAAAGAGAGTCTGCTTCGGCGGTGAAATGAGATTTCCTTTTTCATTTCCCCCATCGCCTAGATTGATCTCGACCTCGACCCTTCTCCCCAAAAAAACTCGAACCCTACTCTCTCTCTCAGGCGACAGACTGCGGCGCCATCGACGCCGTCCTCGTCACCTCCGCCGCGGGACTGCTAGGCCTGCCCTATCTGGTCCAGGCCGCGGCGAAGGCGGTCGGGGGGCGGCGCGGGGTCTCGGCAGGGGACCCGCGTGCCGGAGGGGTGATGATGCGTTCCCGCGAAGGCGAAGACGGCGCCGGAAGCTCCGCGCCCTCTCCCTCTCTGCCTCCGTTCCTCGACCCCCCGTTCGAGGTCTTCGCGACGGACCTGGCCGTCGACATGGCCCTGGCCTGGATCGCGGAGCTCGCGGCGTCCAGCTCCGCGGCGGCCGACGCCGAGGCCGATGACGGCGGCGAGGAGGAGGAGGAGGAGGAGGAGGAGAAGGAGGAGAGACGGAGAAGCAGCGCCAGGCGCTGTTCGTCCTCGTCCCGCTCCCGCTCCCGCTCCCACTCCCGCCCGCTCTCACACCTCCCCGCCCCAGCGCTCGCCTCCCTGACGGAGTGGGCCCGGAGGGACATCCTCGGGGGACAGAGGCAGTCGGGAGACGAAAACACTTTAGGGGGACTCAGGGCCTGGAGGCGGGCCTACCCCGCGGCGCTCGCCGCTGCGCTCCTCAGCGGCGACAACAAGAGCGAAAGCGCGAGCGGGAAAGAGATCCGAAACGGAAAAGGAAACGGAAACGGAAACGGAAACGGAACGAGCAGCATCAAGGGGCAGGTCGTCACGCGGGTGCAGTACGGCGAGCGCGTCCGCCTCCGCGGCGGCAGGCTCTGCGCCGTCGCGACGCCCGCGGGAGGGCCTTCTTCGCCCGGGAGTGCCATTTGGACTTTGGTGGACTCGGTCGCCGAGGGCGCGGCGTCGCTCGCGGCGTGCAGCGGCAGAAGAGTCGGTGTCGGGGAAGGAGGAGGGCACGAGGAGGAAGGAGGAGAGACCGGCGTCGCGCGCGTCGTCTGCGTCGGCGCTTTCGGAGCGACACCAAACCCCTCCTCGGCCGCGGCTCCTCTGAACGTCGCGGCTCTGCGCGGAGCACACGTGCTGGTGCTGGCCCCGCCGGGAGACCCTCCTCCTCCTCCTCCTCCTCCTCACCCGCGGCACCTCCTAAAAACGGAAAATAACGCGGCTGCTGTCGCCGCACCTTCCTCTTCAAATTTTTCCTCTTCTTCTCTTGCCGCCGCCGCTGCGGCCGCCGTCGCCGCGATCGAAAGGGGCGGAAACGCCCTCCTCCCCGTCTCGGCGGGCGACGGCCGCGCCCTCGAGCTCATAGAATGTGTGCTTTCCGCCCTCTACGCCCGCGGCGGCCACGGTTTATTAGCTCGCGTGCCGTGCGTCTTCGCGTCCCCCGGCGCGAGGAGGGGCGCGGCGGCGGCGTGCTCCTCCGCCGAGTGGCTCTGCGCCGCCCGGAGCGCGCTGGTGCTTAGCGGGAGGGCCCCTTACTTCGCCGGGCCCGCGGCCTCAGCGGCGGCCTCCGTCATCGGCAGCGGCGGAGGCGGAGGCGGGGGCGGGGGCAGCGAGCAAGGCGGCGCTGCTCTCCGCTCGAGCAACAGCAGCAGCAGCGGCGGCGGCGGCCTCCTCGTAGCCGACAGTCTCTCGCAGTCCCGCAAGCTCCACGGCTGGAGGGAGCCCTGCGTGGCCTTTGTTCCTGCGACGTCTCTGTTCAACTCCTCCGGTGGCGGCAGCGGCGGCGGGAGCGGCGGGAGCGGAAGTGGAGGCGGCGGCGGGGACGGCGCGGCGCTGCTCCGCGCCTGGGGCGGCGACCCGCGCTCGGCCTTCGTCTTCACTTGCTCCTCCTCTCTGCCCAGCGGCGTGAGACTCTCGCAGCTGGTGGCGAGGGCGCTCCCGGGGATCAGGGCGCGAATCGTCGACGCGGAAGCGGAAGCGGCGGTGAGAGGAGCGGAGGCGGCGGAGAGCGCGGCACCGGCATCGGCGGCGTCTGCCCTCTGCGCCCTCGTCGCCGCGGTCTCGCCGGCGGTCGTCGTCGTGCCCCGGGCGTGGGAGAGGGCAATGCTTCGGAGCGAATCGACCTCTATTCCCCCTCTTGGCAGGGCCTGCGACCGGGTGGAGGCCCTGGACCCGCTCGTGCCGCTCGAGCTCGCGGAGGGAGGAGAGGGAGAAGAAGAAGAGGAAGGAGAGGACGGCGGAAGCGAGCTGGTCCTGCCCCGGGCGCTGTCGCGCGCCGGCGTGACCTCGGAGCTGGCCTTCGCGGCCTCCAAGGTCGAAGCCAAGAAGTCCCGTTTCTCGCCCCGGGTGCTGCTTGCGCTGGCCACGGTCAGGGACGGCGGGGTCGAGCTGGACGCGCCACCTGGGGTGGCGGGAGGGGCCGCGCTCGCCGCGGCGCTCGTGGCGGGCGGCGGCGCTCAAAAGGGGAAGAAGAGGAGAAAGAAGAGGAGGAAGACGACGGAGGAGGGAGAGGAGGACGCTGCCGCCGCCGTCCCTCCTTCGTCGTTGTCGGCGCTCGACGCCCTGCTCTGCGATCTGGGCGCGCCCGCCGTCAAAGTGGAATAGAGATGATGGAGAGACGATTTGGAAAAAAACTCCGTTTTGCAGAAAAAGAAAAGAAAACTCTCAACCGATGGAAAAAGAAAAACCTCTCTTTTTAGCCTCCTCGCAATTCTCTCCAACTCTCGCTCTCTCTTTTTTTTCCTTCCAAAAGATAGAAAGGACGGGCGCGCTGAATGTGCGTGCATATATTGGTTTTTGAATATGGATTCTCGCAATGAAGATAAAATTTTTAGTTCGTCTCTTTTCCCCTCTCTCTCTCTCATTTCTCTCACTCCGCGGAAAAAACATCTCTCTCTCTCTCTCTCTCCCAGCCCTCTCTAGGCAGCCCGCGCGCGCTTGTTGCGTACCACCCGCGTCGGGCGCCTGGACGACGGTGCGTCACCGCCGCTGGCAGAGGCAGTCTTCGCGGCAGCGGCAGCAGCCTCCTCCGCCGCCTTCGCCGCCGCCGCGGACCTCGCCGCGCGGTCGCCCCACTTCGGGAGCACAGGCGTCGCCTTCTTGGCCGAGCTCCTCGGGGCAGCAGCGACGGGAGCAGAAGCAGCAGCAGCAGCAGAAGAAGAAGCAATCTTTCTCCTCTTGGCAGCCTTGACGGGCGCCGAGGCGGCAGCGGCGACGGCGGGAGCCTCCTCCTCGGGCGCCAGAGGAGCGGGAGCGGCGAGCGGCGGAGGGGACTCGGCAAAGGCAGCCGCGGCGACAGCGGTAGCAGCCCCGATCCTGCTCGCCACCTG
>Ga0315285_10007447_pt1 | contig 11239 bp, 9 predicted proteins | sample YL17G09_36_MG_FD_203698 | JGI IMG/M metagenome (GOLD analysis project Ga0315285, IMG submission 203698) | Sediment microbial communities from Yellowstone Lake, YNP, Wyoming, USA - YL17G09_36 | ecosystem: Environmental > Aquatic > Freshwater > Lake > Sediment | place: USA: Wyoming | collected... | reverse complement strand
CAAAAAATATTCAGGCAGCCTCACTTTACCTATCCAAACACTTTTCTGGACCATCCGAAAACCAATATTCTTTAAAGCCTGTCGGAGCCAGAAACGTTTACGCCGCTCTAATTCTGGTATATCAAATGATACAATGATCCATTCTCCTTCTTTGGTTTTTGGATACCGATATGGCGGAAATTCTCCCCGTTTACGGCACTGCAACTGTTCCATCTTAAATCTACCAGTTTGAGTTAATGCCAATAGCCGTCGGCCCTTATTCTGTTTATTTATAATCAAACCGTCTCTTTTGAGTTTGTATAGTAGACTATAATATCGTTCGCGTTCTCGTTCTATCTCTTGTCTCTGTGCGGCACGAGTAAACCTCTCGTGTTTATATTTTCTTACTTCTCTCCCTAATCGTCCAATTGAAGCACCGTATGGAGCTGACAAAATAGCTGTAATTATATCGGTCGCACTACATGCGGCTTCTGCTAATGTCTTTAATACTATGAGTGTGCGACTCCCTTTTGGATTTACTCCAAAAACACTTTGATCATCTTCTCTCATGTTAGTCAGTTTACTGTCTTACTCGCCGATCGTCAAATAGGACAGTAATTATAATTATAAAAACAAAATGATTCCTAATTACTCCACGATAGCTCTGATGCGGCGGACGCCAGCTCCCACTGCCTCCTCCTTAGTAATCTTGAATTTTCCTATTTCGCCGGTGCGAGAAACATGCGGCCCTCCGCAAAATTCCTTGCTCCACGCTGTTTCAAAAGAATCGCCTATATAATAAACCTTCACTTTTTCGGGGTATTTCTCTTTAAAGAAAAACAGCGCACCGGTTTTTTCCGCCTCTGCTTTGGGCAATTCAATAAATTGAACCGGCAAATCTTCTTTTATTTTTTGATTCACAATTTCTTCCACTTTCTGTAATTCTTCCGGAGTCATTTTTCTTGAAAACGAGAAATCAAACCGCGTACGTTCCGGAGTCACATCCGAACCCATCTGCCGTATTTCATTTCCCAAAACTTCCCGCAACGCTTTCTGCAAAAGATGCGTTGCAGTGTGCAGCCGCGTTACTTTTTGAATTTCTTCCTCGCTGCCGGTCCCGACGGCAAGGCCGTCGAGGATCCTCGATTCTCCAATCGGGACTTTCAGTTCACCGGTGTTGAGCGCGAGTCCGTGCCCGCCGAATTTTTTCTCCGCACCAACCATAGAGACCTTTGTGTGCTCCTCCTTTGCTGTATTAAATTCTTCCCAACTGAATGGCTTAAATTCATATGCCACTTCCGGCGGCAAGCCAAACGACTGATAAAGATCAAACGCCTGTCTCCCTGATAGCTCAACCATCTTTTCAAGCTCTTTCAATCCCCTCCCAAGGGTCTTGCTAAATTTTTCTGTTTCTTTCCTGATTACTTCTAAAATATATTTTTCCTTTTCGGCAAGCCCCTTATACTGCTCTACTCCCTTATATATATTGACGATTTCCTTAACCGGCCTTATATAGAACGCGGCGTCAATACCCGCGCCAATGAATTTGTAATGCATCACCATTGCCCGCCGAATAAGTCTCCGCAACACGTACCCTCTATCCGTATTAGAAGGTTCAATGCCATCGCCGACGAGGAACGTTGCCGCTTTAAGATGATCGGTAATTATCCGTATTTTCTGTATCGGTTTATCGCCTACGATCTCAATTATTGAACGTGTAATCGGCGCGAATAAATCCGTTTCAAAAATCGTCGGCGCATTTTGCACCACTCTTACCAGCCGCTCGAATCCCCAGCCCACATCTACGCCTTTTTTTGCCAACGGTTCGAGTGTTTTACCCGAACGGCAGTAGTACTCCATAAAAACCAGGGTGGCGACCTCGGTATCGTCCACATACACTTCATTACAAGCGCCGCATGGTCCTTCTGCGCCGGCCGGCCCCCAAAAGTTATCCTTGCGCGGCCCTTTTCTTACCCGCTCCTGCGGCAAAAGTTTGCTCCAGTTCAAAAACGATTCTTTGTCAAACGGCACTGCCGCATCACCTTCAAATACCGTAGCTGAGATGCGCTCTTTGGGAACATCGAATACTTTTGTGAGTAACTCGTATGTCCATTCAATCGTCTCCTTCTTGAAATAATCGCCGAATGAAAAATGACCCAGCATCTCAAAGAAGGTGAGATGGGTTTCATCGCCAACCTCATCTATATCGCTCGTTCTGAAGCATTTCTGGATTGATGCGACCCGCGGAGCGCCGAAATCTTTAATCGCATCCAGCTCGCCGGTGTAATACCGCTTAAACTGCTGCATCCCGGCAGTGGTAAGCAAAACCGACGGGTCGTCTGGAATAAGCGAGCTTGACGAAACTATAGTATGCCTGCGTTCTTTAAAAAACTCCAGAAACTTTTTACGGATTTCCCCGGAACTCATCATAGTAATTTAATCAGAATATATGACTCATTTCAATTGACTTTAAATAATCCTTAACAGGCGCCCCAACCGCCTGCCTTTTTTATCTAACCCCAACCCCCAACCAAACAACAATTTCTTTTCTGCGACCATAAGTGAAGGCGAGTCAGAAATAAACGAGCGAGCAGATAAAATGCCGGGCACCCCCTAGCCCCGACTGCGGTCGGGGCGTGGGCAGGGTGGCATTTTATCGTCGGGAGCGAGTATTATTTCTCGAGCCGGAACGGGTCGCGGAAAAGAAATTGTTGTTTAAATCAAATTCTCAAATCCCTCCAGCGCCTTCGCTCTTTGATGCTCCCGAATTTTCTCCAGCGCTTTGGCTTCAATCTGCCGGATTCTCTCCCGCGTTACCCCGCAGACCCGGCCGACTTCCTCTAGAGTATGAGTTACGCCGTCGTCCAAGCCGAAACGCATTGTCAAAATCTTCTGCTCCCGCTCGGATAAATCCACCATAATTTCCTTGAGAAGGTCGCGCAAAAGCGCCCGGGCCGCCATCTGCGCCGGAGTAATGCTTTTTTCATCAGGGATGAAATCAGAAAGAGTTGAGTCCTCCTCGTCGCCAACCGGCGCTTCAATAGACAGTACTTCCTGAGAAATTTTCTGGATATGCCGTACTTTTTCCACGTCAATTCCCATTTCCGCCGCGATTTCTTCGGGCAACGGATCCCTGCCCAATTCCTGAATCATCTGGCGCCTGGTCTGGGCGTATTTTGAAATGGTTTCCACCATATGCACCGGGATGCGGATGGTTCGCGACTGGTCTGCGAGCGCCCGGGTAATCGCCTGCCTGATCCACCAAGTCGCGTAGGTTGAAAACTTAAAGCCCTTTCTATAATCAAACTTTTCCACCGCCCGAGACAGCCCAATATTTCCTTCCTGAACTAAATCCAAAATACTCAAGTTTGGGGTGCGGTTGGCGTAACGTTTGGCGATAGAAACAACCAACCGCAGATTGGCTTTCATTAACTTCTGCCGCGCCTCCTCTTCGCCGGCGGTTACCCGTTTGGCCAAATCCCGTTCTTCTTCTTTGGTAAGAAGCGGGGTTTTCCCGATTTCCCGGAGATAGACCTGCACTGCGTCAGGAGTGCCGCGCTCAAAACTTAAGGCCTCTTCCATTTCCCTCGCGGTTGGTTCTCCCCTGGACATTTCTATAAGGCCGCTGGTTTCAATCACTTTGATGTTCGCGCTCTCCAAACGGTCGTAAATCTCTTCCAGAAAAGCCAGATCTTTTTCAATGGTGGGGAAATAATAGAGAATTTCATTGTCAGTCACAAAGCCGCGCGGCCGGCCGCGCTCTATAAGCTCGTTTAAGGCGGCCTCATTAATCGCCAGCCTCTCCTTAATTCTTGGAGGCTCTACTTTTTTGGTTTTCCTTTTCAAAATCCTGCTATGGGCTTTCCCTTTTTTGCCGGCTTTAGCCCTGCCTGCTGTACGGCGAGCTTTGACCCCTCCCCGTTTTTTGGGCTTCGCAGCCTTTTTCCGCTTTTTTGTCTTCATAATTTAAAGCAAAATAATATTGTCGTTATCTCTTTATCGCAATCGCAACCGCACTACTGGGTATACCACATTTTAAAAACTTAGAAAACTGGCAAATTATTAACCTCTTCAAGGGCTGATTGGAGTTTTATTTCGTCGCCAGAAGCTTCGGCTTCTCGCACCAACGCAGTAAGCTCGCGCCGCCTGTCTTTGCAATACTCTCTTTTTAAATACGACTTCAGCTCTTCAATCTCCGAATCAATCAGCGATTCTCCGCGGAGCACTATGAGATTGATAAGCTCATCCTCTGCCGGGTTGGTTGCTTTCCGTTCCCCTTTTTTTAATATTTCATAAATTCTTTGGCATGAAGCGCCAAGACAAGACGCAAGCCCATCGAGAATCGCGAAGTCATTTCTGGCCACCGCAGCCGAGAGAAGTCTTTGCCCCAGAAGTTCTCTGCGGGAAAATTTCTGCTCCAGCCCCTCTGCGGCTTCTGCGGCAATTTGACGCGAACCAATTTTTTTCCCCTCCAGTTTCTCGGCCTCTTCAATGAGCGTTTTTTCTTCAACGCCTACGCGCCGGGAAAGTTCTTTAAACCAAAAACTCCGCTCTACCGGACTGGCGATGGTTTTTATCTTCCCGAGAACAGCTCGCAGATTCTTCAAATATTCCCGGCCATGACGTTCGGCTCCGCCTTTTGATAAATATTTATCAAAATAAAACTCTGGCGCTGGCTTGGCATTTTGGATGGCTTTTGCCGCGCTCCCGGGGTCTGCCTGAACCGCTTCAGCCGGATCTTTATAGCCGGCAAAGGCGGCCACCTGTACGTTAAAATCATTAGCTTCGGCTAAGTCAATCGCCCGCTCCCCTGCTTCAGAGCCGGCAGCATCGCTGTCAAAGCTTAAAACCAACTGGTCAGTCAACCGCCGCAATACCCGGAGATGATCTGGGGTGAGCGCTGTGCCGGAACTGGCAATCACATTTTTCACTCCGGCCTGCCAGCTCATCAAAAAATCCATCTGGCCTTCCACTAAAAAGGCGCTCCCGGCTTCACGGATAAAATTCTTGGTTTTAAAAAAGCCGTAGAGCAGTTTTGATTTCTGAAAAATCGGCGTTTCGGGGCTGTTGACATACTTCCCGATTTCGGCTGTCTCAAGTTGAGGGAGTATTCTGCCGGTAAATCCGACTACTTTGCCAACATGATTGTGAATCGGGAACATTATTCTGCCGCGAAACCTGTCCAGCTGCATTCCCCGCTCGGTTTTAAAAGATAAGCCGGCTCGCAAAAGATCGTCTGGGCTATTGCCGGCGTTTAAAAAATGGATTGTGAGAGTATCCGGCTCGTTCGGCGCAAAACCGATTTCAAACTCTTCAATTGTTTCTTTTTTTAAGCCGCGCTCTGCCAGATATTTTTTCGCGATCAAAGATTCTTCAAGTCGTTTTTGAAAAAATTTTTTGGCTGCCTCGTTTAAGTCATACAAAAGCCCGACGTATTTATACTCCGCCGGACTCACCCGTTTAAGTTCAATGCCGGCTTTTTCCGCCAGAATCCGGAGCGCTTCCCCGAATTCCAGATTTTCATAACGCATCAGAAAGGCGAATATGTCGCCTCCCAAATTACAGCCAAAACAATGCCAGGTCTGCCTCTCCGGCGAAACCATAAACGAAGGCGTTTTTTCTTTGTGAAAAGGGCAGAGCGCCTTGAAATTTTTCCCTGCTGGGGTAAGCGGCAAATATCCCTTCAAAAATTCAACAACATCCAGTTTTTCCTTAATAAGCTCCGAGGGAGTTCCAGCCATACTGGTTTATTCTAATACCCAACAGCGAAAAACAGCAATACTTGACAAAATGGCAAATTGTATGGTATAATGGAGGCATAAATAATAGCTCTTTGATATTAGTTTTCACCTCCTGCGAGGGCATAATAATTAATGTGCTTTGGCAGGAGGTGAAAAAAATATGGGGAAAGATTACCCTGGAATGAACGACCTTCATCCTCCGACTCTGTTGGAGCTGCTGAAGGCCTGCGCCATCGGACTGCTGTTCGCCGGCGCGATAACCCTTGTTGTGTGGCTCGTATCTTGAGCCACACGCCAGAGATCTTTAGGGCAACCAGTACGGAGGCCACAAGCCCCGCTGGTTGCCCGCCTGACCCGAGTCCGTGATTTTCAAAAATCATGAATTCGGAAGCAGGAACAGTTCTTTGATAGATGCGCAGAAGGGAATTTGGTTACCACAAAATGTGGCGCCCAAATTCCCTTCTGCGAGAGAAAAAATACTGGCGAAGGGAAAAGGAGAAAACTTATGCTGTTCGTGAATCTTACCCCGCACTTTGTGGTTGTCCGCCCTGCTTGCGGCGGGCCGGAGATGACTCTTAGACCATCTGGCCAAGTGGCCAGATGCCAGGTTACCGCCGAGCGCATCGGCGACCTGGACGGGATTCCGCTGTACCGGCAGGTCTTCGGGTCCCCGACGGGGATTCCGGAATCGGTGGAAGACACGGTGTACGTGACTTCCACGCTGGTGGCCCAGGCCGCTTGCCGGCCCGACGTGGTGTCTCCGGACACCGGACCGACCGCGTTCCGCGAGGGCGGCCAAGTGGTCGCCGTCCGCGGGTTCCAGACATTCTCGGCTTCGCCGGCCGAGCAAGCAGTCGCCTACTTGGCGGCTGAGTGGGATCGTGGCGGTAACCAGATCTGGGCTGGCGACGGGAATTACGCCGGCACAGTGATCTCGGAAACCCTACGCCTCGCGGGGATAAAGTAGTAACCCAAGGGGAAACCTGTACGGAGATGGCCCACGCCACCCCACACGTTCCCCGCTCACCTGAGCGCACAATCCGAACCATTGCGCTTTCAGATGAGAAACTGAAAACACAGACGCACATGATACATCTGTGTTTTTTATTCCTTGTTTTGCCGCATTCTCTACATATTTAAAAACAACAAGAGGGATCACTTCTGACCCCTCTATAGGCGGGCTCTGTGGTAGTTGCTATTTGAGAACAATGATGCTTAAGCCACTCCCTAGCCCAAACGCGATGGAGAAACCCGCGAAGCTTCCGACGAACGCAAGCACGGGACTCTCTGCGCGGAAATCAACGATGGATCGGCAGACCCCTTGAATAAAGGCGAACACCAGCCCCAAAACCGCCACTCCCCTGATATCAATACTCCTCCCGAGTGCCGTAAAAATTACGCACATGCCGATACCAAAGGCGCATCCCCAGATGGGGCTGTTCCCGCATACTCTCCAAAAGCGCGCGATTGCTTTCACAGATACCTCCTTTCTCCTCCGGAAATTGTTTTGGAGGAAGCCGGAGGTATTATAAGAAATTTTCTGCTTTGCAGTCAAATTTCAAAATTCGGGAACGTTCAGCTATAATAAGTATGAATATGCAAAACATCCTCACGGTGAAAAACCTCATGGTCTCGTTTGACGGACGAGCCGTTATCCGGAACGTGAGCTTTGAGCTCGCGAAGGCAGAGTGTATAGCGGTGATCGGCCCGAACGGTTCGGGGAAAACCGTGCTCCTTCGCGCACTCCTTGGCACAATCCCCTCCGAGGGCAATATCGTCTGGGGAGAAGAGGCGCGAATCGGATACGTTCCCCAGAAAATAGACGCGGATCGGCACCTGCCGCTCAATCTCCTAAACCTCCTCTGCGCGAAAATCAACATCCTCGGCCTCACGAAGTCGGAATTGAAAGTCGTCTCGGATACCGTCGGGCTCACGCCTGCAATCCTTAAAACTCCCATCGGCCACCTCTCCGGAGGCCAGTTCCAGAAGGCACTCATTGCTTTCGCGCTCCTCGGGAATCCGAACGTCATTTTGTTTGATGAGCCGACCGCGAGCTTAGACCAATTAACCGAGGAGCACGTCTATGAGCTCGTGGATGAACTACGGGAGAGACGCGGCTTGAGCGTTATCCTCGTCTCCCACGACTTGAGCATTGTTTCCCAGTACGCCACGAAGGTGCTCTGCCTCAACAAGGAACGGGTGTACTTCGGACCGCCGCACGAAGCGCTCCGCGAAGAAACGCTCCAAAAGCTCTACGGCGCGCCCCACAAATACCACCACCATGACCACCATTAATCTTTACTCGCTAGTCCTCGCGATCCTCACTGCCGGGAGCGCGGGCCTCGTCGGCAGCTTCGCCTTAATGAAACGAATGAGTTTGGCGGGCGACGTGATCTCTCATATTGCGCTGCCCGGCCTGGGTCTCGCGTTTCTTTTTAAAATAAATCCTTTAATCGGCGGGGCGGCAACGCTCTTTTTGGGAACATTGCTTATCTGGCAACTTGGGAAAAAAACCGCGCTCTCCACTGAAACGACAATCGGCGTAGTCTTTGCCGCCTCGGTAGCAATAGGAGCTTTGGTTACTCCGACGGAAGATTTAATTGAAGCCCTTTTTGGCGGCTTTCAAAAACCGGCTCTTCCCGGCTTTTTAATCGGCTTTCTCGCTACGCTTGTCATTCTTGTTTTTGTTTTTAAATTCAAAAATAAACTTATCCTTGGACTTTTTTCGCCGGAACTTGCCAGCGCGACCGGCGTAAACTTGAATCGGCTGAATCTCTATTTCCTTCTTATCTTCAGTTTAACGGTTTGGCTGGGCCTCCAATTCTTGGGGGCGCTTTTAGTCGGAGCTTTAATTATTATCCCGGCTGCCATTGGCCGGCAGCTGGCTCACAATTTGGGGACATTCTTAACTGCTTCAGCTTTAAGCGGCGCGTTATCGGTTGTTTTAGGATTTTTGATAAATTATTTTTACCCCAATCTGGCATTGGGGCCCACTATTGTAAGTATTTCAGCGCTCCTTTTTGTCTTAAGTCTCCTAAGAAAGAAGGCGTAGGCAAATTTGACAAGTAATTCGGCGTTCGGTATAATTTAGTCAGACTCGGACGAGTTCCGGGTACTTCTTGAAATGGGAGAATCGGATGGCGAAGAAAGATGCGATCGCTTTCACCCTCGGCGTATTCCTCGTGATCGGAATCACTGGGGAGTTATTCCTCGCCCAGAAGATAGGTTGCCCTGTGTGGCTCATTGCTACGTTTGTGGCAATTGAGTACCTTGCCGCCGGCGTGGCCGTCGGCTGGCGCGGGAGCAATCCTTTCTGGGGTACATACATGGGCCTCGGCTTCGGCTTGGCAGTAATGGCCGCCCAGCTCGCGAAACTGATGCCTGGAATCATCCCCAGATTCCAGGAGTACGACTCCGCAGTTTACGCTGGAGTTGGACTCATGGGGGTATGCTTCGTCGCTTTCGCGGTAAGGCATGCGCATGACCGCCACGGCAGCCGCAACCAGTCGCCGCAACACTGCGGCACCCACGGCCCGCTCAGACATTGAGGGGCCGTTTCTTATTTGGCAGTATTTTTGTTAAGGTAGGATAAGAAAGGATTGATAATGGAAAAAACGATCAAAGCGCTGCGTGGCGCCATGTGGGGCATTATCGCAAGCGCCATCGTGTCCTTTGAATTGGTTGTTGTTGTAGTGGCAAGCGGCCCAAATCCGGCTGGCCAGATAATTCACGTTATAGCTTGGAGCTATCTTGTATCCTGTTTTCTCGCCGGCCTGATTACGGAGAAAGTAAACGGCGCTGTCTTCGGGACAGGATTTGATATAGCTCTAGGGATAACGTTCAAATTGACTCTGTGGCGCGGCGAGAACAGTGTCGCCGCAAGTTTATTGGGCGCAGGAGTAGCGTTCGCCGGAACCATCGTGGGCGTTGTCCTGCGATGGATCAGTAACTGGCGGTCCGCGCATAGAAAACGCCGCGTGCCGCAACGTCAAGCACCGCAACGGCGCAAACCGCATTTCGTTTGGAGCCCGCTCAAACCATAAGCGGGCTTTCTCTTTTATTGTGGAGCGGGTGAAGGGAATTGTCCTCCGGAGAAGGATCCGCCTCCGGCGGAAACCCTCATCTCTTACTTGGCCCCGTAGCAATTTTGCGGGGAGATAATGCGTTGACGGGCCGCCTCGCCCCAATGGGCGGGCGAGCCTCGCTCAATTTTTCTTTGAAAAATTGAGTGTATTTACAACACCGCTTGGACTTATTTTACCAAAAAAATCTAACCTTGACCAGAGTTTACCTAGTTATTCAGGTAGTTATTCTGTCTTGCTCTGAACGACTAGGCAAGAAATGCGGTAAATGCCTTCAAATACTGGGCTTTCACCGCTTTGTCCCTCGTCAATTCCAACCCCTACTTCGCTCGCTCTTTCTGTGTTGGGCGTGTGGTGGTGTTTGACAAGTTGGTAGCCCCTCCGTCCCGCCTGCTGGCGGGACTTCGGGGCTTCTTTTCTCTGCGCGGGGCTGTCTGCGCAATTCCCCTTCGGCCTCCGCCTTAGGGAACGCGAAAATCCTAAAACCGATGAAAAAGTGGTGGGGGTGGGTGTGAGGAAAATTTATTTTCCGAACCAAGTTTTAATTTTTTCCTCAATCGTATCGCGCGGGACCGTAAATCGTTCCCGCGATACCCTCAAAATAGTTTCTCGGTCGGCTTCGTTGCCGTCTTTGGGTATTGGCGGCAATGTAATTGCCGAAAAAGCCCGCGACATTTTCCCGTCAATCAAAAGCCGGAGCGAGATATGATGATTTTCCAATTCCTCAAAGTCTTCGCTCGTAAATACGGGCTTCATTTCCTCCGCCAACTCCTTGGCGTCGTAGCTTCCCGTGCGGAAGGCGATAATTGTGCCTATATTGCCGAAAACAGCGTGTTTTATGGCCTCCGGAAGCTGATAGAGGTATTGGTGGGCGATAGTCAGATTGAGCCGGTATTTACGAGCTTCTGAAAGGATTGAGGGGAAAATGTCGGTTGAGAAATTCTGAAATTCGTCTATGTACAAATAAAAGTCGCGGCGCATTTCTTCCGGCAAACTCTGCCGCTCCAGAGCGGCCAGATACATTTTCGTAACAATAACAGAACCCAACAAGTTTGATTTATCTTCGCCAATCTTTCCTTTGGAAAGGTTGGCTAAAAGTATTCGCTTTTGGTCCATCACAAAACCAAAATCAACCGAGCTTTTGGTCTGTCCGACAATGTTTCGGAGCGGCGCGCTCGTCAAAAGCTGTCCGATTTTGTTTTGGACGGGAGCGATAATTTCTTTTCGGAAACGCGGGTCGTATTTCTCGTAGTCCTCAACCCAAAACATTTTTACAACCGGGTCTTTGATGTTGCCGACGATTATTTTTCTAAACTCGTCGTCCACCAGCATGCGATACACGCCGAGCAAAGTTTGCCCGGGCGTGTCCATCAAAGCCAAGACGCAGTTGTATAAAATATGTTCAAGCCGGGGGCCCCAAAAATCTTTCCATAAGTG
>Ga0315285_10007444_pt1 | contig 11241 bp, 7 predicted proteins | sample YL17G09_36_MG_FD_203698 | JGI IMG/M metagenome (GOLD analysis project Ga0315285, IMG submission 203698) | Sediment microbial communities from Yellowstone Lake, YNP, Wyoming, USA - YL17G09_36 | ecosystem: Environmental > Aquatic > Freshwater > Lake > Sediment | place: USA: Wyoming | collected... | reverse complement strand
TCACCTTCTCGCCGCGCACGAGAACGGCGCCGGCCATGGGGTTGGGGGACGTGCATCCCCGGGCCTGAGCGGCGAGTTCCATCGCCTGATGCATATACAGGCGGTCTTTTACGGAGATGCCCATTTCCGGCAATCCCCAATCCGCAATCCGCGATCCGTCTTGAGGCGCTATTCCTGCGTCGTTTGGAGCGCGAGGAACTCGTGGATGCTGATCGCGACTTCCTCCAGCTGCTTCTTCTTCAGTCCGGGATAGATCGGAAGAGACAGAACGCGCTTGCACAGGAGCTCCGACACGGGGAAGTCCCCTTCCTTGTACCCGAGGTAGGAGAAGCACGGCTGAAGATGGAGGGGACGGTCGTAGTAGATGGCGGTTCCGATCTCCCTTTCCGTGAGGAACAGGCGCAAGGCGTCCCTCTGCTCGCATTGGATCGTGTAGACGTTGTATGTGTGTTCGCCGCGGTCATAGAACTCGGGCAGGACGATTTCCGCTTCACCCAGGAGATCGCCGTAGAAACGGGCGTTTTCGACGCGGTCCTGGATCATCTCCTCCATCTCTTCGAGTTTGACCCGCAGCACGGCGGCCTGGAGGGAATCGAGGCGGCTGTTGTAACCGATATCCTGGAAGACACCCGTGGTGTCGCGCCCGTGATCCCGGTAGCGCGTGATCCGCTCGGCCACCTCATCGTTGTGGGTAACGACCAGGCCGCCGTCTCCGACGCCGCCGAGGTTCTTGGTCGGGTAGAAGCTGAAGCAACCCGTGACTCCCATGGAGCCGAGGTACTTGTTGCCTATGGCGCCGCCCATGGCCTGGCAGCAGTCCTCGACCAGAAAGACGCCGTGTGCGTTGGCCAGTTGCATGAGTTGGGCGAGATCGCAGGCCTGGCCGAACATGTGAACGGCGATGATGGCCTTTGTTTTGGGGGTGATGGCCTGGGTGACGCTGTCAATCGCCATGTTGTAGTTGATGGGATCCACGTCCACGAAGACAGGGCGGGCGCCGAGCCGCGCCACGACGTCCGCGACGGCCACAAAGGTGAAAGTCGGGACAATGATCTCGTCCCCCGAACCGATCCCCAGGGCTTTCAAAGACAGGAGCAAGGCGTCGGTGCCTGAATTCACTCCCACGGCATGGGGCACCCCGAGCATTTTGGCCACGGCCTTTTCGAATTGGGAGACCTGACTGCCCAGGATAAACGAACCTTCCTCAAAGACTTGCGCGATGCACTGTTGGATCTTGTCCATCAAGCCTTCGTGTTGGGCACTAAGGTCAATAAATGGCACTTTCATGCGAACAATTACCTCATTTCCAACGGTCCTCCAATCTTGGGAGGCCGAGAGTGGCACACTGCTTGACGCGCCGGCGAAGACAGGCTTCTCCCGCACCCGTCAAGACCTCCTACTCTATGAACCGAGCTGGGTCTTGTCAAGTCCGAATCCACCCTAGGGCAAAGGAAATCCAGGAGAGTTTCAAAGTCCCTTCGCACATAGGAAATCCCGAGCAGGCTGAAGCCTGCACTCTAACAAACCCGAATTTGCGCTTTGGCGCGCTTTGTCAGAGTTCACGCTTCAGCGTGCCTCTTGCCTCCTCCCTACTTTGAAACTCTCCTGAGAGGAAATCCCCGTCCGCGGCCTACAGACCCTCGCCGGGACCTTTCAGCCTTCTCTCGATCTCTCTTGAAGTCCTCGTGATCGAGAGGCCGCCAAGCGCCGTGCATCGCAGTTCGCGCGGGAGGCTCTTGCCGACCCGGTCCATGGTCTCGATGACCTCGTCCAGCGGGATCACGGGATCATAGTCCGCCAGAGCCATGTTCGCGCAGGCCAGGGCGTTGGCGGCGGCCATCACGTTTCTTCCCAGGCAGGGCGCCTCCACCCGGTTCGCCACAGGGTCGCAAATCAGGCCAAGAACGTTCTGGAGCGCCATGGATGCCGCGCCGAGCGCCTGCTGGAGAGTCCCCTTTGCCAATGTGGCCAGCGCGGCGGCGGCCATGCCCGAACCGGCCCCGCACTCGGCCTGGCAGCCGCACACCTCGGCCGCAAAAGTGGAGCGGGCCGCGATGAATACGCCAATCATCCCCGCCGCGAGCATTGCCCGCGCCATATCGTCCCGAGACAGCCCCATGGCGCCGGCCGCCCCGATGCAGGCGCCCGGCAGTCCGCCGCACGATCCCGCCGTGGGCGCGGCCACGATCACCCCCATCGAGCTCTTCATCTCCATCAGGGAGGTCACGTAGAGTATGATGAGGTTCAGCATTCCCGCATCCAGAAGCCGGTTCTCTTCCATTCGGTTGCGGAAAAGCCCGGACTGATATCCCAGGATGCGGCCGGCATATTCCGTGCCTTGGATCCCCTCCTGAATGGACTTTTGCAGAACGCGGACGATCTCCTTCATCCTTTCAAACACCTGTTGATGGGATATGTTGCCCCTGGCGCTCTCATAGTGGACGGCCAGTTCCCATAGTTCGAGGTTCTTGTCCTGATTGTATTGGACCATCTCATCGCAGGTGATGAAAGGCACTTCGATCCGCTTGCGGGACAGCACGGGCAGCACGGGTGAAATGGCCTTCAGGCACTGCACGCCGTATCGCGAGAGAAGTTCGGAGACGATTCCAGGCTCCAGAAAACTCTGTGCCTTGATCTCGACGATCCGGGCGCCTGGGTCACCCAGGAGGAGTATCTCGTCGGCACGGATGCTCTGACGCAGATACTCGAGTATCCCGTCGCCGCCGGAATCCAGGAAGAGAAGGGTCTCATAGTAGTCGCCCGACATCGAGACCTTGGCGCCGTCAATCTCCAGGACCTCTATCATCCCGCCACCCGTGGAGATGGCCGTCAACGTGTGCCGCTCCGCCGAGTTTCCAAGCGTCAGCTTGTAGGTGTTGGGGTGCTCGCCCCGCAGATCGGCAATCTCGATTCTGGTCCCGATCCCCGCCTCCTGAATCGCGCGGGCAGACTCCGCCAGCCGCTCATCTGTGGCGTCCCAGCCCAGAAGACCGCCGAAGATCCCCATGTCGGAACCCTGGCTATGGTGGGTGGTGGCAAGCGAGCCGCTGGAGTCATACTGGATGAGCACGTCTTCGATTCTGCCATCCATCAGGTCCCTGGCCATTCTTGCGATGCGCAAAGCGGCGGCGCAGTGCGAGCTGGACGGCCCCCGCATGACGGGTCCGATAACGTCATTGAAGATGCTGGGATAGCGTGGCGGCGCGGGCTTAGAGTTGGACAACGGTTCCGGCTCCTTGCTGTTTGGCCCGATGATAGACCAGATTGGCGGCAACCAGGTCTTCCATGGCGTGCCCCATGGACTTGTACACGGTGATCTCGGTGTCGGACCGGCGCCCCGGCCGTGTCCCCGATAGTATCTCACCCAACTCGGTTCCGACGGCGGGATCGAGTCCCGCCAGTTCGCCGCAACCCACGGGAGGGGGTTCGAAGGCACGGCGCGTCTCCACGACAAGTCTGCCGTGGTTGACCACCTCGCGCGGCAACTCTCCACCGGGCGGGGAGAAGCCGACCGATGCGACGTGTGTGCCGGGGGAGAGCCAGTCCAGGCGGATAACGGGCGAGTCCGAGGAAGTACAGAGGCACACGACGTCCGCGCCACGCACCGCGTCCTCGTAGGACTCGAACGCGCGGGCCCTCGGATTCGTGGCCGCGAGGCTTTGTGCGTCGGTGAAGTAGAACGAAGCGATCCGGATTTCCTCAAAGTCGCGCACTCGCGGCAGCATCTTCAGATGAGACCGCCCCTGAACTCCCGCGCCGATGATGGCCAAAACACGGGCGTCTTTTCGGGCAAGGAGTTTTGTCGAGAGCGCCGCGCAGCCCGCGGTCCGCATGGCCGTTATGTACTCGCCATCCATCACGGCGGCGGGCGTGCCGGTTGCGGGGTCGAAGGCGCAGATGAGGGCCTGGTGCCCCGGGAGGCCGAGCTGCCCGTTGCCCTGAAAGACCGTGACCAGCTTCACCGTCATGTGGGCGCCGGGCCGCCACGCCGGCATCGCTTGCATGAACCCGGCATCGGGCACCGTGACCTGGGTGCGGCCGGGCGCCTCCACCCTGCCCTGGCTCAGGGCGATGAACCCCTCGGCCAGGGCATTCAGCAACTCATCCAGGTCCAGCAGTTCCCGCACTTCGTTCTGGCTGAGAATCAGCAGGTCCATTCGCTCCTCCTGCGAGGGGCTGAACCTCGCCCGCTTTCCCTCAACGGCTGAGCAGACGCTACTCCATCGTTTTTAGTTCGACTGGGCCCAACAGGCCCGACTCCGCCGGTTCGCCGTAGCTGTCGTTGATCAGGTTGGCGATACGAATGCGGATCTCATTGGCGCCGGGGCGCAGGGCTTTCGTCACGTCGAAAACGTGCGGACCCCACAAACGGGACCCGCAGGACTCTCCGTTGACCCAGACCTCGGCGACATGACACACCTTGCCAAGGTCGAGAACCATCCGGGCATTCTTCTTCTCCACGTTGATGGTCTTGCCGTAGTCGAGCAAGCCGCTGAACTTCTCCAGTCCCCAAACCTTCCAGTCCTCCAGCGGCTTTTCGACACCATTCGCGAACTCCGCGCCGGGCGTCGTGGGATACTCCATCACCGGTTGGATCTTCGCCTCGTACTTCACCCGCCATGGCCCTTCCAGTTTCATCACGAGTCTCATCTCGGGATGATGCTCCGGCGGAATGGAGTGGCGGCGCCCTTTCGGATCGAAAACCAGCCAGTAGGCCTCGTAGGGTTTGAAGACCAGGGTGAGCCTGCTGCCGTCGCCCGCGTCGGTGGACGCCACGGGCCGGATCGTGCCGGTCTCGCAATCCCAGATGGCGGCCGCTCCGCGGACACCGCGAACGGCGATCTCGCACGTCCGAGCTTGATCGGCGTTGTTCACCAGCCAGAAGAAGTCGCGCTCGGCGATGCGCCGGCGGTGTTGGAGCATCGGGAAGGCGCCGGAGACAAACCGGACGGGGCCTTCCAGGCCGGGCGCGGGCTGATCGAGCAACGCCTTGAGCCCGGCCGGTGGGCACGCGGCGAAGGTCGGCTGCGCTCGCAAGGCGTCCATCAGTTCCTTCATCCGGGGATCGTCCCAGCCGTGGTCGGCGGAGGCGGCGGGGAGCTCGCCGAGAGCGTAGACGCGCCCGCCGGCCCTGGCGAAATCCACGATCCGGCGCGCCGAGTCGAGCAACAGGACGTCCATCGCCGGCAGCACAAGCGTCCCGAAGGTGAACGGGTCTCGGACGAGTTCCCGGCCCTGTACCTTCATCTGCTTCAGATCATACCGGTCGCCAACCAGGAATTCGACCCGCTGGGACGTCAGGTCGTCAATGGCTTGGGCGTAAACCCGTTCAATGGCTTCGATCCTTTTCTCACCGGGACTGCCCCCCTCGGCGCCTTCGAGAAAAACCGCATTGGCATGGATCCAGGCGGATTCCAGGGGGTTGAACAACAGGACGTCGGGTACGGCACGTCCCATCGAGTTGACGTAGCCGGCCCGCCGCGCGAAATCGTTCCAAAGGTGCAGGTACGGGAACATCGGGTTCTCCGAGTACCAGTCCGGCGGCCAGGGATTGCCGGTGAGCTTGCGAGTGGTGAAGACGCCGTGCGGGATGATGTGGCTCATTCCCCAGGCGGTCACCGCGTTGATGGACTGCTTGAGGAATGGCGGATTGAAGGTGCCCCAAGGGGTTCCCTCGAAGCCGCCCGCACCCAGCAGCTCCGTCGCGGCGCGTCTGTTGCCGAATTCCGCGACGGACTCGATCTCCTTGAAGTCGTGCACGCGGAGGGGTTTCCGCCCCAGGCAGTCCTGTCCCGGCATGGTCAACGCCCGCAGCATCTTCAGATGGTCGCCCACGGACCTCACCTGCGGCGGGATCCCCTCCTCCCAGAAATGGGCGGTGGTGTACATGCCGCGGCGTTCGTGCCAATCGGTGACCGCGCGGAACGTTTCCGCGTACAGGTCCGAGACAAGATCGAACCATTCCCAGCGGGCTCGGGCGTACACGCCTTCGACGTCCATATCCACCATCAACGGCATCCAGAGCCGAATGTCGCGTCCAAAACGCTCGCGGTATCGCTTGTCCAGCGTGCCGGACCAGGCCAGGCCCCAGCCGTAGTCCCCTTCATTGTCTATGAAATCGCCGGGGATCGAGCGTTCCAACCGTTCGCCGAAGTATTTGGCATAGGGTTCCAGCGCGATTTCGATGAACGCCGCGGCGAGGCTCGCATCAATGTAGTTGACCCGGCCGCCGTCGTCGCCGGCGTGGCTGACCTTGACGAAGATGTAAACGCGCCAGTCGCCCTCCTGGGGCGCTTGCCACTCAAACGGATCGCCCGCGCCGATCTGTTTGAGCGTGCGGCTGCGGATGGTCCTATTGACGTGACTTCTCGCCTGATCGGGCCCCAGATGCCACGGCGCCGCGCCGGCGTCGCCGAGCTCTCTGGCGTTGCTCCAGGCGGCCGCGTCGAAGCCGGGCTTTTCCCATCCCTCCACGGCCTTCAGACTTGTTTTCCAGGATTGGCCGGACGGGAGACTCAGGATCTCCTTGTCGCCATATTCGATGCGCATGCCAAACAACAGGCCGTACTGGCCCTCGTCGTTAAGCCCTTCGATCGCAACGACGTGCTTGCCGGAGGGCAAGGAGGGGACGTCGTATTCGTCCACCTGCCTCCAATTCGAGCCTTCGCCGATCTTCGCGCCGTCCACGTATAGCGTGTACTCGTTATCGGCGGTGATCTTCAGTTTCCCGCCGCTGACCTGTTTGCCGGCGGGGACCTCGAACTCCTTCAAAAAGTAACAGGAATGCCGCGTTTCCGGCGCGTCGGGATGCCAGATCCACCTTCCCATCGCAACCGCCGCCGGGGCCGCGGTCTTTGCGGGCAGGGGCTGGTCCAGTTGCGCCGCCACGACGAAGTAAGACGCGGGCACGGATACCTTCGCGCCGCCCGCGACATCCCTGGTTTTGCAGGAGACCGACTCCGCCCGCAGCTCCGGATGCGCCTTGAGGACACGGCCGTGCGCCTGCATGCTGGGCCACCAGTATTCGTCGCAATAGCCCAGATAATTCTTTTTCGCTTCCGCCTGCTTCAAGGCGGCGTCGAAGGCGCTGAACCACTTCTCCCCCAACCATTCGTCGTCCGGAAGGTCAGGTGTCCCCACCATCGAGAACCGCGGGTGGGCGTAGCCCGGGCTGAATCCCTGGCTGCTCATGACACGCGACATCTCAGCCATCTTCTCCGGGTTCAGAGGCTCGTCCCAGAACCAGAAGATGAACGGCGCGTAGATCATGTCGGGTTGCTTGAAATCCTTTTGGAGCGTTTGAAATGTCGTCGGTTTGCGCTGTCCCCAATTCCCGGGCGCCGCCCAACCGGGATGGACCTGCGCCAAAAGAAACGCGGAGACGGAGATGATAAAGAAGAAGATCCCGTGTTTCATAAAGATCCCATCCGTCCTGTGCGCTAGGACCGGTTGCGAGTGTTTGTTTGACGTCATTGGACAACCTCCTGAACTCCATATTGCCGTTCACGCTCTATCCGGAGACACGGCGTATCGCATTTATCTCAGAAATCCCCCGGGGAATCCAGATAAAAGGGTTCTTCCGGGTGCAACCCGCCGATTTGCAGGGTGGCGCGGAGAAGTGTGTCCAATCCCTGCCACACCCCACTCCGCACATTGAGCCTAAGCAATCCCGGGTTGCGTTCTTCCCACAAGAGAATCCGAACCGCGTAGTCCCGGAGGGACGGTTGACAATAGCCCGCCGTTTCAACGGTGGGACAAGCGGCGGTCCATTGTCTCGCCGAGTCCCGGAGGGACGGCTGAGGCCCTATCCTAAGACGTGTTTCAGCCGTCCCTCCGGGACTGGATATGGAAAAAGGGGCGCGTTTTCCCACCACTGAAGTGCTGGGCTATTGTCAGATGTCCCTCCGGGACATAAACGCCATGTACTTCCTGCAAATCGGCGGGTTGCACCCAGGCGCCCCTTCGTCAGTCCTCGGGCCGAGGCGGGAAACCGAGGCGGGAAAGACTTGAAAGGATCCTCTTTTTCCGGCACAATGGGGTGGATGGGATTGTGGCGAAGGATCACCGGAGGAAAAGAACACCTGGCGCGTCTTGGGATCGCGCAACCGGCCGCACGGCCGGGAAAGGGGTCTGTCATGAATCGCGGAAAACATCTTCTCCTTGGGTTGTTGGGAAGCCTTTTGTGCGCGGGAGTCTGGAGCGCGCCGGCGGCGGGGGAAACCACCACCGCAACCTTCACCCTGGTTCCCCAGCAGAGTCCGGTCAGCGTGAAGGCCAAAGCCAAGTACATCGGAGTTACCGTGGCCGAAGCGACAAAGGAGACCCAACTGTCGGGTTCCTTCACGTCGGTTTACGAGATCACGTCGAAGACGCTGCACTCGGTCACCTTGACCAGCGGCACGATGGATTTCGGGAACAACCTGGCCTATACGCTCGAAAAGTCCTTCATCGGCGCGACGGTAAAGGTGACCTTGAGTCTGAACAGCGGCAGTCTCGCCGTAACCCAGGAGTCCACGGGCACCCTGGTTGACACGACGGGCTCGGCCACGATCAGCCTGCACAAGATCGAGATGTCCGCGGATATAGGTTACGACTACAAGATCGTCCTGATCACATTTCCGCCGGTCACCATCGAGGACAGCGGCACCAAGACAGTGACCCAAACGCTCGAGGAGCCTTTCACCTACACCACGTCGCCCACCTTGAGCGTGGACCGCTACACGCCCCTCACGGCGCAATACCACGTCGAGAAGCAGTTCACCCAGGACCTTGGCGACGGGCTGTCGGTGGAGTTCACGGTGAACGCGACGGTGACGGGGAAGTACATTCCTCCGCTTCGCCCGCCGGCGGGGGTCAAGGATTTTCAACTATACGGGGAGGAGCGGACGGGGCTGCCGGGTAGATCGAACAAGGAATCGGAACCTGCAGCCGCCCTGTGGCGTAGAACGAAGGAACAGAGAGATATGGCAAACACCGCCCTAGGCCGATAGGTGATGTTAGAAGATGAGCCTGTTACCCAGTTGACGCCGTGGCGTTTTCCGTATTGCGGGAAGAGGCAATCCTCGGCATGATGGGCTCCAGCGTTTTGAAGGAGGTACAGAGAAATGACTCCTATCACTCATCACATAAGACTAAGCAGCAAAGAAAGCTATGGAGTGCGTCTACCGCCATCCACACTAGGCGCGCTGCTCCTTGTCATCACCGAGTCGGTGCAGCGGGCCATCCGGATGCGGTGTGAGGGCCGCAGCATAGCCAAGGGACGCCGGGCGGCTTGGCTTGACGCCGCTTCCGACATCCGTTTCGTTGGTCACTACGGCGATGAGGAGACAGTGTTGGTTTTCGAAGCGCCGACGCTCGGGGAAACGGCGGAAGAGCTGTTTCGCCAGCCCGACATGTTCAGTGAACTGCCGCGCCCTGAGGATACGGGTTTTGACCTGCTCGGAGACCTTATAGCCGATGTGGCCACTGGCAATCCTGAAAGCGACCGTTTCGACACGCCGCTTCTGAGCCAGATTGTGCGCTTCCGAAAAGGACTCAACGGAGATTTCCAAAGTGCCTCCCTCTGGGGAAACAGGTATGAGGAAAGGTCCGCAGTTCTTCTTAACGCTGACGTCCTGGAAACAGCCCGGCATCTCCGAGAGAACACACCCAGACCACAACGGGTCCGCATTTCGGGGCATTTGGACATGATTCGCGCGAGCACACTGAGTTTTGCCCTGAAACTTGCGAGTGGCCAGGAAGTGCGGGGGGGGCTTCAACAAGGCGATGCGGAAATGCTGCAGCGGCACTTCCAGTCGGAGGTCGTCGTCTTGGGGAAGGCGGTGTTTCGTCCTTCCGGGCGCCTCCTGCGCATTGATGCCGATGAATTGCACCAGGCAACCCAGTCGGACCGTTTTTTTTCGGAAACGCCCAAGCCGGTACGCAGAAAACTGGATATTCGCGAAATCGTTCGCGCGCAACAGCACAAGAAGGGACTGGCGGCGATTATTGGCAAATGGCCGGGCAATGAGACAGAAGAAGAGATCGAACGGGCCCTCATGGAGGTGAGCTGATGCCGCCTCAACCCCCCTTTCTGCTCGATACGAATGTGCCGGTTGCCTTGATCCGCCGGAAGGAACTTGGAGGGAGGATTGAGCAAGCTTACGGCGTTGCGTCAAATCGGGGAAGCGCCCTCATATCGGTAGTGACCGTCGGCGAGATGTTCTCTCTGGCGCGGCAATGGAGCTGGCCCGAAAACAAGGTGCATGAACTCGACTCCCTCCTGGAAGACGTTATTTGTGTTGACATCAGCAATGAGGAGATCCTGCGCGCCTATGGACAGATTCATCATTTCCTCATTCAGAGGGGCAATCCTATCGGGGATAATGACATGTGGATCGCTGCCACCTGTGCCGCATCCGGGGCAATTCTCTTGACTACGGACAAGGATTTTGACCCTCTTGATGGCACTTTCATTCGCCGCTTCTGGATTGACCCTCATGGTTCGGCAACACAGGCATAATCCACGTAGAGAGAAATCCATGCTTCTTGATGGCCACATTCACATTTCGGATCCGGAAGGTTCTCCTTCCGCCTTCAGAACCCAGCTGACCCGCGCGGGTATGGACGGAGCGCTTCTTATCTCATTGCCGCCCGCATTGGCGGGCCTGAAGCCGGACGGTGTTCCCGCGGATCGAAGAATCGCCCAGGTCCTGGAATACACCGAGGGCCGGCCCCACATGTTTGCGTTCCTCTGGATTGACCCGATGGACGATGAGGTCTTCGGGCAGATTGACGAAGCGGTGCGGCGGGGAATCGCCGGGTTCAAAGTGATCTGCCACGACTACTATCCCGGGGACGACCGGGCCATGAAAGTCTTCCGGTACGTGGCGGCGAAAGGAAAGCCGATTCTTTTCCATTCCGGAATCCTGTGGGACGGCCGGCCGTCGTCGCGCTATAACCGCCCGGCCGAGTTCGAGGCGCTGCTCGATATAAACGGACTGAAGTTCTCCCTGGCCCACATCGGGTGGCCCTGGTGCGACGAACTGATCGCGGTTTACGGCAAGTTTCTGAACGCCTATGCGCGAAGGCCGGATTTGGGAGTGGAGATGTTTGTGGACGTCACCCCGGGAACTCCCGAGATCTATCGCCGCGAAGCCCTGACAAAGTTGTTCGGGGTTGGGTATGACGTGGAGGACAACGTGGTTTTCGGTTCGGACTGCTCGGCCGCGCCCTACAACGAGAAATGGACGCAGGACTGGG
>Ga0315285_10007442_pt1 | contig 11243 bp, 13 predicted proteins | sample YL17G09_36_MG_FD_203698 | JGI IMG/M metagenome (GOLD analysis project Ga0315285, IMG submission 203698) | Sediment microbial communities from Yellowstone Lake, YNP, Wyoming, USA - YL17G09_36 | ecosystem: Environmental > Aquatic > Freshwater > Lake > Sediment | place: USA: Wyoming | collected... | reverse complement strand
ATCACTTAATGTAGATTTAATATCTATTATTGGTTTAGATTCATCAAAAGGAACATAATCAGGATATCCAAAATCTTTATAATACTTCTTAATATATCCCTCACCATAAATTTCTTTACATAAATCAAGTCCAAAATTCTCTTTTTCTTTCCAACTTTTATTAAATGGAATATTTATATTTAACGTACTTAAAATAGAATCTAAATTACCACATACCCTTTCTATAGGCGTAAAACTACAACTTAATTTTTCTTTTAAAATATTTTTAATTGTTGTTTTTTTAATATTTTTACCGTATTTATTAATTATATCCTCAACTGTTTTAAGGACTCTATCTTTAGTAATATCCTTTCTTAATTTTTTTTCAAGTTGTTTTTTCTTCATCTCCTTTGCTTTTTCTTTACCATAAGCTTGTTCATATGTCTTATTTTTAATAAATTTACCTTGTTTTTCACGTATATAATTAGCTGTTTTTATATCATAACGTTGTTCAAATGATTTTCCTTTAAAATAATTAGCAATAAACTTATATCTACATTCTTTAGAACCACAAGTTTTTTTACTATATCTTTTGTATGTTTTATATATATTGTTACATATAGGACATTTCCTTTTTATCTTTTTCATTGGTTTAAATTCCCTTCCTTTCATTAACTCAGTCATAGACTTACTTCTATCTTTTCTCATCTTTTTTGCTTTTTCTTTACCATAAAGTTGTTCATAAGACATGCCTTTTATATATATACCACGACATTTATGAGAACAAAATCGTCTATTCTTATATAATGGTCTTTTAATTATCTTATCACAAATTTCACAGTTTATAGGTTTATAAATAGTTTTTGTTTCTGCAATTTTATTAAATATTTTCTTTTTTTCTTGTTTAGAACGATTTTTCCATACTAATCCTACAGAATGTCTTACAGCATCTCTTGATTCTTTAGACCATACCTGAAGATTATGACCAGAAATATAATCAGGAATATCCCTATATTTATGACAAAAACTTTTCTTTATATATTTACCACAACCACACTTGCATTTCTTGTTATAATAATTAGAACTTGTTATTTTATGATTTAACATTTATTCCCCTCCCCTCTGCTTGAATCATAAGTGATGAGGGGAAGCAGAAAACCTCATCACTTTTCAATTACCTCTAAATCACTCACATCGACCTTTGACAAAAGGTGTTAGACTATTTTAGTTATGTAGTTATGAGTTTTACTTATTATTAAAGTTAATTGTTATTGAATGTGTATATTTAATTATATAGTTTTTAAAGTTTTTGTTTTTCATTGAAAAACACATCAATTCTTCTCATATCTGAAGATGATGAGATTGCTTGATTAAAAACTTCGTTCATTTTCGATGAAGTTCTTTTGTAGATTCAATCTCTTGAAATTCTTTTTTTGCTTCTTCAACTCCTCTTTTTAATTCCTCTTTTTTTTCAGGTGGAAGAGCTTCATAATATTTTTGCATTTTTTTATAAAGCTCTGTTTTAGGAACATTTCTAAGACTTTTAATTATTTCTGACAATGGAAGCTTCTCAAAATCCTTTTTTCCTGTCAATATCTCATAGTCAGTTCTCAACCTGTTTTTTAATATTTCAACTTTTTCAGGGTCTAATTTCGGTTCTTCACCACCTTTTGATTTCCAACCAACGGTGCCATAATAAGCTCCGATGCCTTGTTCCTCTACTAATTTTAATCTTGAAGGAAGGTCTCTCAATATTGATTCTGCTTCTGTTTCAGATTCAACCTTGCCAATTTCAACAGGGTATTGTGATAATTTTTTAATTACATCACCGCTCTGTATAATATCACGCCTCTCTTCAGCAATATGGGATAATTCATGATTTAGAATAGATTTCAACATAGTAGCACCCCATCTTTCAGGATTAAAATTTAATCTTATAGCCCAAACCTTAGGTCTTGTAAAATACTTAGTCGAACCATAAGAATCATCATTAGTATAATACACAGCAATAACAAGATGAGAAAATGGTTCGCCATATTCATTTATTATCTGCCTAATTTCATCAGCATATTTAGGCGGAAAAATAATTATTTTACCAGTATCAGATGACTTATTAATCAAATCATATATAAATTCATCTCTTTCTTTTAATAGGAGATTTAAATCGTTTTCTTTTACCACCAATAGTTACAGTCATATAACCTTCGTCTTTTTCTTTAGGAGCACTTTCCACCATTCTTTTCTGCCAATCTTCAGAAATTATATTGCAGTTTTCTATAACATCAGGATTTAAAATAATTGTTTCTCCTCCATGCTGTAAAACATCTATTCCCTGTATATGTAATTTATTGAATAAAATATCATTGAATTTTACCCTTTCACCTTCTTTATCATCAATAACCTCTTGTGTTAATTTCATCCATTCACCACTGCCAGGCTTATAATTTTTTAGAACAGAATATTTATTATCTAATTCATTCATAGACTCTATATATAATTGGGATTAAGCCGTATCTTTTAATACTTTCCACATTTTTTTTATCTGTAAAATGTATCAGCATATTTTTATATTTAAGTAAATTATAAGGAATATCTTTTTCTTTGAAATAACTGACATCACCCCATCTTTCATAATTAAGTTTTACATATGATATGACAGGCATAGATAAAAAATTTGTTTTTCTTGCATAGGATTTTCTTCCTGTACGGATTCCTCTACGAGCCAAGCTGTGCCTTGTTGGTTCTAAAAACCATCCTTGACCGTATTTTTGACGTGTATTGTATTTGTTCATCTTTTTTCACCTTTTTTTTATTCTTTGCTCGTTGCTCTTGTTTTGTATCTGTTCATTCTTCCAACAGTCTTTTCCTTTTTCGATATTTTTTCTGATATATACTTCTATAATCTTTTATTTTAGGATAGTATTCACGGTCATACTCACGTATATGCTCACGGACATCTGGTCTTGACTTGTATTCTTTCTGCCATCTCCTTACTCTTTCTCTTATCCCTTTTTTATTCATATATCTTTCCAGTGCTTTCTTGAATTTTTCTTTTGCCTCTGAAGTCTGCATATAAATCCTTCTCCTTTCTTTTTCTTTCTGCTTAAAAGTAATATCTCTTCTTTTTTCAGCTATCCATAAGCGCTTCTGCAATAATCTTTCTTTACTATGCTCATAATCTACTTTTTGCGGTCTAGCATAATCAATCTCAGGCAGGGGAGTGAGGATATCGTCTACTGCACCGAATACATCTCCGTTCTCACCACGCTTGACTCTTCCTTTTACAGCTCTTTGACCTTTACTGAAGAAAATCTCAGCTAAAGTTTTTTTAGGTTTCTTTGTGTAATGTATCTTAGATTTATTCATCTTCTTTTCCATATCTTCTAGGTAATTATAATACAATTTATTTTCACTGAGATGGTCTTTCGTAATTTCTTTCGCTATGTTTCTGTTAGGAGTATGTTCTAATTCTACCTTGATTCCTTTTTCTAATTGTCTCTTGTCAAACATAGAATCAGGCATACCACTTGAGAGACCTCCTTTTATAAATTCTTTTTGTTTTTGTCTTGAATAATCAAGCTCGTCTTTTGAAATTTTATAGATAGAACCGTCATTCATCTTTACATTTACTGTATCATTATCTAATCCTACAACTTTCCCTATATTTAACATATCTTTTATTCTTACATACTCACCTATTTTCTGGTAGTTTACTTTTCTCCCTGTGGAGATTCCCTTAGCACTGAGAGAATGGCGTGTCGGTTCCAAAAACCATCCTTGACCGTACCTGTTTCTATGTACTTTGCTCTTATATCGTTGCTCGTTGCTCGTCGCTCTTGATTTGTATCTGTTCATCTTTTTCTAAGCTCTTTAAAACCCTCTGTTGTTGTGTTTATGAAATATCCCAAACCCTTAGCAAGTTTCATGCCTATCTTCTTTCCGCTTCCCTTTGGAGAACTGCTAAACATTCCTCTTTTTGTTTCGTTCATGTATGACATATTATATCAACCTCTTTTATAGCTTTTTATATCTATTCTACCCCCACTGATATATCTTATTGTCTACTATCCATCCATGAGTGGTATAATCACCTTGACCTGATAATAATTTTCCGTTGCTGATAACTCTGAAAAATATATGAGATTTTTTATTGGTTCTTGCTTTGTCATCAACAATTTTCATATTTTTGAAATGTTTTTTATCTATCAAATATGTCTTTTCACCGAATACATCAGCATATCCTAAGTCACTATAATATTTCTTTATATCAGATAATGATATGTCCTTTGCATAAGATTTTCTTCCTGTGGAAATTCCTTTAGCACTGAGAGAATGCCTAATTGGTTCTAAAAACCAACCGCTTCTTCTATATTTTTTTGTGTATGTCATTTTATATCACCTTTTTACAGTTCTTATATCTTTGTTCAATGTGTACGAACCTGACTTATAGTTCTGTTCATATGAATCATCTATCAGTTCGTCGTCATCAAAATTTTCTTCCATATATTTTCAACTCAATTCTCGGATTTCGGTTATCGGATTTCGGGATTCGGAACTCAGTTTTTGGATTATAGTAGTTCTCCCATGAAGTCTATCTGCAGGTTCTCCAGGTCTCTTGTCTCGTCTCTCACGTTATATACTTTATGAAGTGTTTCATGGGCTAAAACACCCTCTGTCTTGTCTGCATCTTTAAGGATATTCCTGTTTATCTGTATCAAATCGTCTTGATGAGCACCAAAAGCAGTGTTATCAGGACCGACACGGTTGCATACCTGCAAGTTTTTGTTCGTGAATATTATATCTTTATTCTTCCTTTTAAATAACTTCTTTACCTTTTTTACTGCTGTGAAGAGAACTCTTTTTTCTTTTTCTGTAAGTTCAGAGTAAGGTATAGGCTTAGATGAGAGTTCACTCAAATCTCCATAGTCACTATCATCCAAATTTTCATTTGAAAAATTCAGATTTGAAAAATTCAACGGAGATTTTTTCACCTTGATTATCAATGCCTGAGGCTCTTTGGTCTCTATCCGTATGTCTTCAGGTCTTATCAGATTTTCTTCTAATAACTGCTTCTGAACATCCTTGTCTATGACTTTAACTTCTTCCATCACTCCAAAACCCGTTAATATTGTCTGCCCTATCATACCATACTTTCCTATGAATGTGCCACCTACTGCGATGATTTCTCCAGTGGCTTGATTCTGCATCAACGTAGGAACTCCTGCTGTGGCACCTGCTATGCCTATCAATCCGCCTAGACCAAGATATATGATTGTCTTTTTGTGCTTAGATGTCCAATCCCTGAATTTCTGCCAATTAGTTATCTTCTCTATGTCTTCTCTTGCAGATACTACCTCTTCACTCTCTTGTACGTGTCTAGGATGTCCTGTCACTTTCATTGAGAAATGATTATGAAGAAAACTTTGAAGATTGTTCATCAAAGAATAATCTATCTTGGAATAAGACACTTTTTTAGCGTGATATTTTCTGACTAGATTCCCTGAGAACTTCTTTGATTTCTTATAGACACAAACCTTCTTATATTCATCTCCTAATTTTTTTGAGAACTCCCTAGATTTTTGGGAGATGCTTGTGAAATCCCGAGAAAAAGGATTAATCTTTTCTCTTTTCAATACATTCTGATAAGCCTTTTTATACGCTTTCGATTCTTTTCTGTATGTAGAGATTCCTCGTCTAGCCAGAGAATGCCTTGCTGATTCTAAAAACCAACCTTGACCGTATCTATTTCTTTGCTCTTTGCTCGTTGCTCGTGTTTTGTATTTATTCATCTTCATATTCTTCATTGTCTGAATTATCAAATCTGTTATTGAATATACGTTCTCTTCTGTTGACTAACCAATCCCTATAGGATTCATATTCGATATGCTGTGTCATTATTGAAAAAAAAGATAAAATTATCTTTTTAATCCTTTCAAAGGTCTTGTCATTGCTCCAGATAATCCTGTTCCCATCTTGACAGCTCCTTCTGACATACCTTTTGCAATATTTACAGAGCCTTCTGCAAAAGACTCAAACATATTTTTTTTACTTTTCATTTTATCCCCTCCTCTTGGTTTATTTCGATTTTGAAGACTTCTCCTCGTTCATAAACTTAATAATATTATCTAGTCTCTTTCCTTTTTCATCTTCAGATAACGTTTCCCAATCTTCAGGAACTTCAAATCCTTTACTCCCAAGACCTGCCTTTATCATCCTCAGTTTCCAATCATTCTTTTCTTTTTGTGATTTACCAAAAACTTCACCGAGAGAAGCTACCATAGCAACTGTCTTGAATTGAGATTCAACTTTGCCATGTGCTTTATCCCTGAGATTTGATTTGATTTTATTCTTTTCTTCACTAGAAATATTCATCTTATCAACAAGATTATTGATTACTGATTCAAACTCATAACTCTCCCAAGTCCTGTTCTGATATGTAGCCTTTGCACTATCAACTAATGAACCATTCCTATAAAGGTCTGCTATATGCCTAAAACCATAACTTGTATTTTCTGACCTGCATACTATAGTAGTATTGTCATCTATCCTGAACTCACTGGAAGAAAGCTGACGACCATAGTTTACTCTTTTCTTCTTTTTTGAACCGACTACATAACCTGTTCCTGCACCTGCAACTGCACCAATAGGTCCAGCTACAAGCAATCCAGCAACACCTCCTATTAAAGCACCTTTACGTTGTCTATGTGTTGAATAATCTACTTTTCTCCCTGTTTTTATGCCCTGACTTGCTAAACTGTGCCTAGTTGGTTCTAAAAACCATCCACTTCTTCTATATTTCGATACCATTTTTTATCACCTTTTTTTTTATTCTTTGCTCTTTGCTCATTGCTCTTGAAATAATTTTGCCTGAGCTAGGCTATAACTTAATGTTGATTTTTCTATAGGCTCTACTCTTGCGTAGATGACTTTTTCCTTTATCTTGTCTCTGTTTAAGTCCTGTATCAATCCTAACAGATGTTTAGTGTTAGTATCATTACTATCATCTTTAAATTCAATTTCGACCTGTATGTTCTTGTCCTTGTAGTTTTTCCATACACCGACAGTGTTGAACTCGGTATATGCCTTTAGGAAATCAAGATTATGAGATTTGTTTCGAGGTATCTCTATTGTAAGCACCTTGCGATGGTCTATATCCTTTTTTGGCTCATAAAGTATCTTGTTTATCTGCTGTTCGGTTGAAGGTATTTTAGAATACTCTGGTCTTGGGTAATCTCTAGGTTTTGTTTCTCTATCAACAGCTTCCATTTCCGCTATATCATCCCAATACTCATCTTCTTCCTGTTGTGATTCAAACATTCTTTTTTTCTTTTTTCTAACAAACGAACTAATAAAATTATTTGCTTCAACATCACTGTCAAAGTCATAACCTATTAAAAATTCACCTATATCATTATCAAATACCTTAAACTTAGAACCTACCTGCTTTACCTGCCATCGACTTGTTGTATTCTTTGCATAATCAGGTATTGTATAAGGATAAGGTTTTCTGAATAAAGCATGAAGTATCCTTCTTTCATTAGGGTCTGTAAGGCTTATCTTTTCTATTCCTAATTTATCCCAATGAGTAACTCCTAATAACATATAATTACTGCCTTTATATGCCTCATATGCACCAGGAGGTGGATAATCAGAGTATTTTATTTCCCAACCACGAGATTTAAGGGTATCTAATATATCTTGTTCTTTTCCTCTTCTGCCTAGAAACTCTTTCGAGCCTGGAGAAAAACCAAGAGTCATAGGGATATGAGGAAGGACTGTCTTCATGATGAAAGGTGTTTTCTCTTCAGTTCTGCGACCTGTAGATATGCCCATAGCTGATAACCTATGCCTTTCGGGTTCTTCCCACCAGCCTTTTCCGTATGCCTTGTATCTTGATGTCATTTTACTTTATCTTACTAAATCTTACTAAATATTGTTTCCCTTTCACCTATTAACTCAGATGGATATCTTTCTGCTGTAATGTCAATTACACCTTTTGCCACTTTTAATGCTTTAGCTCTACTAGGAGCATCGACAAAAAATCTATCTATTGGTTCATACCCAGACTTATGTACAGTCATTAAAAACTTAGCATAATCTATTCTTCTAAACCATTCACTTGCTTTTTTCATAGCTAATTCTTTTTTCTCATCTGATAAAGTTCTTATCTTATTTAAATCTTTCTTCACTTCATCTAAATTCTTGTAGTCTTTCAAATTCATACGCCAACTTTGTGTAACCCATCCTTTCTTAGGCTTTACACAGGCGACTCTCTGAAGTTTACCTTTTTTTCCCACATCTTGAGTGCCGTATTTGACACATTCCTTAGGAGAAGTGACTCTTATTCTTAACTGCTGACCTTTAATTTCGGGTTTTGTGTAGTTTATCTTTGTTTTTTTCATTTGCCTAATTTTTGTTATATTAAATATCTTGAGTTTATACATCTTTTTTCTTAATTGACTAATTGCTGATTGTTCAGATGTACTTAAAACATTATAAAAACTTCCAAAATTTTGTCCATTTTCTTTTGCAAAAATTCGATATAATGCTTTTTTATCTTTTTTAGCCCAATCCCATGTAACTGCGTAGTTGATTTTCTTTTTTTGCTTAGAGAGAAATATCTTTTTATGTTTTTCTATTATTTTATTTGTTGAATTATGATACATCCTGTATAAATCCCTTTCCTTTGGGTCTTTTGATTTAAAATATTTTCTTTTTTCATTATCACTTGAAAATTTATATACTAAATCTTTATTATATTTCTTTAAAGCATTTTTTTCAAAATCATTATATATATCATATACAAACTGTTTTTCACTTCCTAAATACTTTTTCCATTTCCATTCTTGTTTCTTACTCCATTCTATTGCTTTATTAGGGTCTGTTGGATGGAGGTCATATAAGTCTGGAACATTATCACCGTCACTATCTACATGACTTTCGTAGAAAGGGTCGAATACTCCACGACCTTTGTAGGCTTCTATGCTGTAGTCTATTCCTTTCTTTTTAAGTTCTTCTTCTAAATCAAAACTTATAGTATCTTCCAAGTAATTTCTTAGCATATACTTCTGATTTAGGTATTGAGACGTTTTGTCAGTAAAATGTAGTTTGAAGTCTTTTGGGTTTTTCTTGTCTATAACTAACTTGAAATAAGCAGGTCTGTCATAAAATCCCATTTCATCCATAGTGTCATAATAATTCTCTGCTATAATCTTACCGTCTTTCTCATAGATGTTCCAATCACCATTTATACCAGAACCGTGTGGAAGAGAATCTTTTACTGCTTCTACTGTAAGAAGATTTTTTTTATGTAAATCATCATATGCTTTTGTTCCCACACCAAATAGAACTTCAGAGCCTTTTGGAGGAGGAACTATAAACTTAGCATAAGATTTTCTTCCAGTTTTTATTCCTTTTCGTGCCAAGCTGTGCCTTGTAGGTTCTAAAAACCATCCCATACCATATTTTTGACGTGTATTGTATCTGTTCATTTTATTTAACCTCACTAAACCAATCTTCTTTTTTAAATCCTAACTTTTTTAATTGTCTTATTCTCGGACCTATCATTCGCTTTTCCTTTAAATATTGATATGAAGTCCATCCCCCTCTAGGGTCTTTTACCCACCTTACTCCTTTAGGAACTCTTGTCATATCTATCTTCTTACCTGATTTAGCATCTTTATATCCTCGTATATATTCCTTAGCCAATCCTTTATCTTTACTCATAGGTTGCCCTGATTTTGCCTGGAAGTAACCATAACTATATGCTAAAGGGTCATCTGACTTGACTTTATTGATGTCTATTGACATCTTCTCTGTAACTTCTCCTGAAGGCTGTAAAATACCGAATTGTGTGCCTTTCTTTTCGGGTCTTCTTATATAATCTTCTCTTGTTACAGGTTTCATAATAGAACCTAAATTGTCACCTTTTAATGACTCCCAATCACTTTCTGAACGTCTACCTTCTGTCTTGTCCCTTATATCAAATTTTCCACCAAGAGATTTGACATTAGCTTCAATATTGTTTATATCAAGAATGTCATTAACAGAGTCATTTACTTCAACCCAATCGTACCAAGATAAAGAACGTGTCTTTCTAATACCAGACTTCGTAGAACTTGCCTGTTGTAAATTGTGACCTTGTTCCTTCACACGGTCATCTGATATCCTTATGTCACGTAGATTGATAGAATTGCCTTCAATTTCAACATCTGCAGAATATCCCTTATCTCTAAGCATATTTGCAATTTTTGCTCTAATTAACTCTACTTTGTCTTTATCTGATATTGATGAGATTTTGTAGTAGTCTACCTTATGTTCAACTACCTTTACAGTAATACCACCTCTACCTTTCCAATCTTTAGGAAGTTTAGTATCTCCTTTTTTTATCTGCTCATATATTTTCTTACTTTCTAAATCCATATAATCTTCTGGATGCCTTGTATAAAATCTATGCCTCCACTCATCAAAATACATTCTTTCTGCAGGATGTTCAGGGTCTCTGTCAAAGTATTTTATGAAGAATATTTTTGCTAATCTTTCCGTATCTTCATTACGTGTATATTCGTGACCATATGCCTTAGTCATAGCATAATTTATACTGCTTTTTCTGCCCGTTTTTATGCCTTGTCTCGCTAAACTATGCCTTGTAGGTTCGTTGAACCATCCCATACCATATTTTTGTCTTGTATTGTATTTATTCATCTTTGATTCACCTCGGATATCGGATTTTGTATTATTTGGCTATCTTTACGATTATTTATAATTTTTCTGGATGAAGTATTTCGTCAAAACTAGGAAATACGTTTAATCTCTCTTTCTTTTTTTCTTCAGTCCTGTATATAGGTTTTAATCTACTTTCAGTCCTTACAAGTCTTTCTCTTGGTCTTTCACTTCTTAATCTTTCAGGATTCATCAATTCACCAAAACTAGGAAATACTGAAGAGTAGATTTCTTTTACTACACCTTCTTTTCTTTCACCTGTTCTTGAAGGTATTGTCAATATCTCTACTCTCTTGTTCAGCATAGATACAGTACTATTGATAGTGTTAAGATGTCTCTGAGGTTCTGAGAGAAGTTTATTGATTCTGTTCACTTGTCTCAACTGCTGAGAGAAACCTACATCATCACGATGCTCCTTAGACATTATCTTCTGCTTCAGTTCATTCAGTAACATAACCCTGTCTTTGATATTTATCTCTTCTTCCTCAATATTACTTATATGTTTCTGTATACCACTCACGTTAGTGTCTCTATATGCCTGT
>Ga0315285_10007437_pt1 | contig 11250 bp, 9 predicted proteins | sample YL17G09_36_MG_FD_203698 | JGI IMG/M metagenome (GOLD analysis project Ga0315285, IMG submission 203698) | Sediment microbial communities from Yellowstone Lake, YNP, Wyoming, USA - YL17G09_36 | ecosystem: Environmental > Aquatic > Freshwater > Lake > Sediment | place: USA: Wyoming | collected... | reverse complement strand
GAAGCTGCCGCGGCCGCCGCCGCCGCCGCGGCCGCCCCCGCCGTCGCGGCCGCCGCCGCGCCCCATTCCGGCGCCTCCTCCTCGGCCGCGACCTCCTCCGTCGCCGTACGGCCTCGCGGGACCGCCGGGGGGACCCCCAGAAGAAGACGGCGAGGAAGGGGAAGGGGAGGCGGGCTGCGCTGGCCGCGTCGGTCGCGGCGGCGGCGCGGCGAGGCCTCCCTCGGCGGAGGCGCGAGTGACTGTGGAAAGAGCGCTCCTTCGGCCCACTCTTGTGCTCTGCTGCTGTGCCTGTGAGATTGGGACAGGTTGAATGAGGGGCGGGGTTTTGGAGGGGAGGGCAAGAGGGGAAGGCGGGGGGGCGTGAGAAGGGAACGGCGAGACAAAAGAGAGTGGAGAGAGAGGAGGCTACGGCGGCTTTCTTGCTAGCCAGCAAGCGAGCGGGAGAGAGCAAGGAAGCAGAGCTCTCGAGCTCGGTTCTCCATCCGAACCGCCTCGCGTCTCCTTCGACTCGGGCGCGATTGTTCTTCGGATCAAAGAACCCGAGCGCCCCTCCACAAGAACGTCGACGAGCCGAGCGTTCTGAGCAAAACTCACCAGGAGGCGGCTTGATGCCATCATCGCCGCCAGAGGCGACGACAAAACGCGTGGCGGCGCTCGGCGGCCGCCACTCGATTGCGCCCCCAGCGTGGGGCATGCTGCGGCAGCCGCGACGGTCTTTCCCGCCGCAGCGCGGGTTCCTCGTGACAGCAGCATTTTCGAAGAATAGAGGAGTGTCGTTTCGCAGCAGCGAAAGAGCCAGAAACACGAACGATTGAGGTTGAGATGAAAAAAGGAAAAAGCTTGAGCTTCAAAAGCGAGGAAAAAGTGGAGCTTCTTGTTATCTCCCTCTCGACCTTGCGACCTCCTCGCGACCTCCTCTCGACCTCCTCTTCCTCTTGTTCTTCTTTTCTTCTTCTTCCTCTTCTTCTTCTTCTTCAACGCCCCAAATAATCAAACTCGCCATCGTTAGATATCTACACGAACCAGAGGAAAACGGAACCGATCCTCCTTCTAAGCCTTAAACTCCACCCTGTCGTCCTGGACGATTCCCCCCTCCTTCAGCTCCTCGACGTCGAGCGCAGTCGCGTCGGCGACGATCCGCTCTGCGTCGCCAAAGGCCTGCGACGCCGTCGAGGGCGTGTACGTCACCACGCAGCGCATCCCGGCCCCGACCGCGGCCGCGACGCCGATGCTTGAGTCCTCGACGACGCAGCACGACTCCGGCGGGATCCCCAGTCTCTTCGCCGCCGTTTCGTAGATCTCGGGGTTGGGCTTCTTGCTCTTGACGTCGTCTCCCGCCAGGAAGACGTCGAGGCCCCCTACGCGCGCGGGGCCCAGGAGGGCGTCGAGCACCGCGACAACCGAAGATTTCGTGGCCGCAGAGCAGACCCCAACCTTCAGGCCGGACTCCTTGGCGGAGTCCATCAGGCGGAGCACTCCCGGGCGAGGGGGCACCTCCCCGCCCGCGATCATCGCCTCGTACTTCTTCGACTTCCACGCCTGCAAGGTATCGACCAGAAAGTCCTTGTCGTCTTTCGCGTTTGGGCTAGGCCTGCGCTGCTTCTCTCCCGGGAGCGAGAAGCTCGGATATCCGGAAGCGTTGTTGCCGAAAACGTGGTGCATCTTCGGTTTCCCGCCGCCGACTTTATTCTGCAGGTCGTCGTAGAAAGGCTCGGACCACTCGACCGGGCCTTTCGATTCCTGTCCGGGGAAGCGGAGGTCGAAGTGGGCAAAAGTTGCGTTGTAGGCGAGGCGGTGGAGGCCCTCGGACTCGAGGATGACGCCTGGATGGAGGGAAACGAGAGGGAAAGGAGGTCGGGGTTTTGTCAGAAGAGAGACAGAGGGCGAAAGAGCTAGAATGTGGTAGGAAAGGAGTTCGGAAAAAGAAAACGACTTTTCTTCCTCCCTCTCTTCCTCTCACGATCGACGTACCGTCGCAATCAAAAATGAGCGCCTTCAGCTCGGCCCTGGCGCGAGCGACGATTGCTTGAGCGCGGGAGGAAGCAGCGAAGCGGCGCGAGGAAGATGGGAGAGCAGAGAGCTGATCGCTCGACGTTCGCAGACTGTGGTGGTTTCCTCGAAGCTTGGCGGGCCTGGACAGGGAGCTCTGATTGCGATCGAGGGAGCAGAGGGCCCTCGTGGGGGACTTTAAGGGGCGAGCCGCTGCCCCACGAGAGGGAGGGGCGTGCAATGGGAGGGCCGCGTTCATTTCCCCCCCTTGTTTTGTTTGTTTTCTTGTTCAAGGAGAAAAGGTGAGAGTGTTTGCGCTGCCGAGCTTCATTTTTCAGCGAGAGGGAAAAAGAAAGCGCTCTCGGGAGCATCAAGAGACCATGGCGAGCGTCGCACAGCCAAGACCGCCCTCTCCTCTCAACATCACGCTGGAGGAGACGGTCTCTTCTCTCATCGCGGAGGAGGAAGGAGAGCCGCCTCCGAGGTCACGAGAAGAGAGTGAAGAGGGAGAGGCTGAGGAAGAAGAGCTCGCCGCTGCCGCAAGTTTTGATGCCCCTCGTCTTTCGTCCTCAACCTCGACCTCCGAGCAAGAGGAGCAAGAGCCCCGACCGCAGCAGCAGCAGCAGCAGCAGCAGCAGGACCCAGGCCACCTCCTGTTCGCTGCTTCCGCCCCTCCTTCGAGCGCGTCGACCCCGAGGGAATCCGCGGAGAGAGTGGAGCGGCCTCCTCCTCTCGCTCCCCTGCGGCTCCAGGGAGCTACACTGGAGACGACGGCAACTCCGAGAGTCTCCTCCTCCGCCGCCTTCCCCGCCCCCCCTCCGAAAAAGCCCGCCGCCGCGGCCGCCACCGCCGCAGCGAGCGCTGTCGCCGCCGCAGCGACCACCACCGCCGCAGCAGTCACCGACGCCGCCGCGGGAGCGCTCGCGGCGGCCAGGGCGGCCCTCCTGGGAGCCGCCTCTCCCCACCGAACCTCGACCTCCCCCCCTGCTGCCTCCGCCCTCCCTCGCTCCGCGCGGCAGCGCACCGCCGACGAGATCAAGGCTGCCTACGGGCGACCCCCCCCCGCGAGCCGACGCTCCACCGCAGACGCCGCCGCTCCGGCTGCCGCCCTGGGGGGGGGCGCCTCGGAGGCCCTCGCCGGCGCGAGGGAGGCGCTGGCGGCCCGCGGCGAGCGGCTCGACTCGCTCGCGTCGGTGACTGAGCACCTCTCCGCCGACGCCGCGTCTTTCGAGGAGGCGGCACGGGCGCTGCGGAAGAAGGCCGAGAGGGGCTGGTGGCCGTTTTGACGATGACGACGAAGTCGTGTACGCTTCTTTCTTGTAAAATTAGAAACCTCGAGAACGAGCCGAACGGACGCGGAGAGAGAGCGAGAGCGAGAGAGCGAGAGAGCGAGAGAGAACGAGGTGGGCGCTGAGAGGAAGAAAATTTAACGGCAACGCCTCTGCCGAAAAAGCTTTCTCAAAAGGCATTTGAACATTCCGCTTCTTTTGCTTTCCTTCCGTCTCGTCCTAGAAGCGGCCCCCTCCTACGATCGAACCAAGATGGGAGGAGGCCCCATCTCGCGCTACGGCGCCCTCTCCTCGGCGTGCGGGCGCTTCGTGCTGGCCCCGGCGGGCGCGGCGCTGCGGGTCTACTCGTGCTCTTTGTCGACGCCGACGTCGACGGCTGTCGCCCACGGCGGCGACGATGCGTTCTTCTCCACCTCAGCCGCGGGCACGCTCGTCTGCGAGCTGCTCGGCCACGACGCGGACGTCACGGCAGTGTCCAGGAATCCGGAGAACGACGAGCAGGTTAGTTTGTGGCCGGAAAATGAGAAAAAACGACAGAGAGAAAGGGAGGGCATTGCCGGCGACGGCGGCCGTCGCCCCGACATTTCTCTCTCAATGCCCCTCATCTTTCTTCGCTCCTTCCAAATCAAAACCTCTACCCCACAGGTCTACACCGCCTCGCTGGACGGCACGGTCCGTCGCTGGGCCTGGGCTACGGGGGAGTGCCTCGAGACCTTCAAGGTCGGCGTGCCGATAACCGGAATGGTGAGTTTTTTTCCTTTTCTTCCGCTCCCCGTCTCGCTTTTCACCCTAGCCGCCGAAAACTCTCGACGGCGCTCACCCTCTTTGCTTCTTCTTCTCTCTTTCTCTCTTCTCTGTCTCTCTCTCTCTCTCTCTCTCTCTCTCGAACTCACCCCCCCCCCCCACCCCCCCACCCCACCCCCAGGCCGTCCCTCCGCGGACCAGCCTCGCCTACCTCTCCACTTCCTGGGCCGGGGGAACCGCCGGCCGTATCATGCGCCTCAGGCTCTCCTCGGGCCAGCTCGAGCCAGAGAGGTTCAAGCTCTCGGCCGCCGGCGGCGCGCTCGCACTCTCGGCCGGCGGCGGCGTCGTCGTCGCCTTCGAAAAGCGGACGCTCTGGGCCTGGCGCGCCGGCGCCCCGTCGCTGCGCAGGCCGCTGACTCTTTCCGGCTCGAAAGCGTTCAGCGCCGCGGCCGTCGACGGGGACGACGACAGGCTGGCGGTGGGAGACGCGTCCGGGAGGATCACGGTGTGGCGGGGCCTGGCCTCGGCGCTCTCCGCCGCCGCCGCGGTCGCCGCCGCCGCGGCTCCGGCGCCGGACGCCGGCGGCAGCAGCAGGGGGCACGCCAGCGGCGGCGGCGGCGGCGGCGGCGGCGGCGGCGGCCGCGGCGGCCGCCCCCCGCCCCCCCCGACCTCCAGGCTCCTCCCCCCGCTGACCCTGCACTGGCACTCGGCGGCGGTGCGGGCGCTGCGCTTCTCGCCGGACGGGGAGCTGCTGCTCTCGGGCGGGGTCGAGGGCGTGCTCGCCTGGTGGCGGCTCGCCGCGTGCGCCGCCTCGGTCGCGGGCGCGGCGGGCGCCGGCGCGTCGCGGGGCTTTTTGCCGCGCCTGGGCGGCGCGATCACCTCGATCGACGCCGCGAGGGGGGGCGCCGCGGGCCTCGAGGGCTCGTGCGTGCTCGCGCAGGCCGACAACACGATCCGCAAGGTCAACCTCGCCACGGCCGAGGTCGAGGCGTCGGTGCACGGCCTGCGGCCGCGGGCGGGCTCGGCCTCTCCTCCTTCTCCTTCCTCGGCTCCTTCGTCCTCGTCCCCTTCGGGGTCAGCCGTGGACCCGTTCGAGGCCGCGTCGCCGACGGCGGCGCTGTGCCCGCTGCGGTCCTCGCCCGGCGACCTCGTCGTCGCTGCGCCCGGAAGCGCGCTGCAGTTTTGGTCGTCGCGGAAGGACGCGCACGCGGCGCGGCTCGCCGTCTCGCGCCGCAACGACGTGACCGCCATTTCGCCTTCTTCCTCCTCTTCCTCTCCTTCCGCGAGCGATGCGACAGCACATGCGGCGACTCCGAGGGTCACGGGCTTGGCGTTCTCCGGGGACGGGCGGGGGATGGCGACCGCGGAGGCAGTGCCGAGGCCGGGGGCCGGCGGCGGGGGAAGCACCGGAGCGGCAGCGGCCGCAGCGGCGGCGGGCGCCTCTGCGCTCGGTTCCCCTTCGCTCGCGGGCCGCGCAGGAGTGCTCAAGCTCTGGGCCTCCCTTTCCTACGGCGGAGTCAGCGTCGTCGCGGGGACGCCGCCCTACGCGCTCGTCGCGGAGGTCGTCGATCCTCACAGGTACGGGATGAAAGAGTGGAAGAGAGAGAGAGAGAGAAAGAGAGTCGAAAAGAGAGCGCGAGAGCGAGAGACAAGAATCAAATTTCTCGGTCGTTATACAAAGGGACAGGCGCCTGTTTTTTTCATTGCCCCTCCCCGTTCTGATGACGGGGAGCGGGTTCCAGTGGCGGGAACTCCAGCCTGTGCAGGACACGCCGAGTAGAGTGAAAGCAGTTCTTCCGCGTTGCGAAAATTCAAGGCAGAAGCGGGAAATGACGTTCCTGCTTGCCCGCGGCGCGGGAACGACATTTTCATTCTCTTTTCACGAAGGAAACTCACCTTTTTTCCCTCCTTTCTCAACCTCTTTCGAATACGAAAAAACGACGCAGTGGCCCCATCGCTGCGCTGGCCTACTCCCCGCGAGGGGATGCGGTCGCGACCACGGGAGCGGCCGACGGTGAGCTCAAGCTTTGGTCGAGGAAGGCGGCAGCCGCGTCGGCGGCGTCGCCTCCCCCCCCTTCGACGAGCGACCGCTGGCGCTGCGCCTGGGCCGCCGGGCTGCGCGCCTCCCCGCTGACCGCCGTTGCCTTCTCCGACGACGGGTCGCTCGTCGCGGCCGCGGCGGCGCCGAGCCCCGCTTCTTCGACGGCGGCGGTCGTCGGCCTCTGGCGGGTCGACTCTGGCGAGCGCGTCGCCGTGCTCGCGCCGCCCTCGGCCCCGCCCCCCCTGGGCTGCCCCTCCGCCGCCCCTCCCCCCGCGGTCTCCTGCCTCGCCTTCGTGCCGGGCACGGCCACGCTCGTCGCGGCCCTGTCTTCTTCGAGTTCCTCGAGCTCGAATTCGTCGTCACTGGTCGCGTGGGACCTGCTTACCAAGGCCGCGGCCTGGGCGGCGCCGCTCGCGTCGCCCGCGACGAGGCTCGCAGCCTCGCCGCTGGGCGGCGTCGTCGCCGTCGCCCTCGCGCCCTCTCGCTCCTCTCCCTCCTCCCCTTCGCCGCGCGGGGGAAGGGTGCTGGCGCTGCGCGCGCGCGACGGAGCCGCTCTGTCGGGATGGGACCTCCCGCGCGCGCCGGCGGACGCCCTCCTGTTCGAGGGGCAGGCGAGCAGAGGGGGCGGCGCGGCCTCGGCGGCGGCGTCGGACGGCGGCAGCTGCCGCCTCTGCCCGCCGCTGCTGGTGCTGACGTCGGACCGGGAGCTCGCCGTCCTCGAGGTCGGCTCTGCCGCGGGTCCCTGCGCGGCGTCGGCCGCTTCGCCGCGCCTCGGGTCGAAGAGGGCGAGGAGGGGCGCCGCCGCCGCTCTTCTCGGGGAGCCCCCGTCGGCCTTCGAGGCCAAGTTTGGCGGCGCGGACCCGGCCGCGAGGCCGGGCCCGGCGACGCCCGAAAGGGGCCACGGGGGCCTCAAGGCCGGCAGCGGCTGCGCGGGGGGAGCCGCCGCCGCCGCCGCCCCCTGGGCCGCGCTCTTCGACGCGCCGTCGCACGCGCTGCCGGCGCCCGGCGCGCTGGCGTCGAGGTTCCTCGACACGCTGCTGCTGCCTCCGCAGCGCTAGCCGGTTTTGTTTTTTTGTTTTTTTTTCCCGTCCAGTCTCGTAGCCTTAAAGCACTCGTACCCATCGAAAAAAAGGAATGTCATCTTCAAAATTATGTATAAGGCGCGAGCGTTTTTCCATTTTTATTTTCCCGCGGCGAGAGGAACAAAAGAGGTCGAAGAAAACCTCTGAATTTCAGTGAAATCATTTCCCCCTATTCCGCTCTCTCCGGCCGTCAAAAAAAAACGTCTGCGACGACGACGCCCGAGATCAATTCTAGTGAGATTCTCAGAAAAATACAGCGCAGTTTCTCTTTCACAACTCCCTGCCGCCCTCTCCCTCTCTCTCTTTCTTTCTCTCCCGCTCTCTAGCGGAGACTTCCCCCCACCCTGCTCGCCAGGGCGACGGAGATGGTCTCGAAAGAGGACGGCGCCACCGGCGACGAGGGAGCAAACGGCCCGCCGCCGCCGCCACCCCCTCCAGGCCCGTCGACGATTGCCGCCGCCGGCATCGCCTCGAACGAGAACAACAAGCGCCCCGCTGCTGACGACGGAGCAGCAGCAGCAGCGGGAGCATCAGGAGATGGGGGCGAGCCCCCTCGCCGCAGGGCGCGCAAGTCGCGCTGGGAGGAAGCCCCCGAGCCTTCAACGTTGCCGCCGCCGCCGCCGCCGATGCCGCCGCCGACGTTCTCGTCGATGATGCCGCCCGGCGTCCTCCCTCAACCTCCTCAGCGCTCCGGCCAGGTCTCGATGCCCCACGTCTCCGCCGCGGCCACCTCCGCCCTCACGCTCGCGGCCGCCTCGGGCGCGCGCGAGCTCACCCTGCCCGGAGGCATCGTGGTCCAGCTCCCCTCCGCCGTCGTCGGCGGGCCCGCCCAAAAGTCGGACGACCCGGCCGTGCTCGCGCTCTACGGCGAGCTCGCCGACGCCGAGCGCCGCCTCCGCGAGGACGACTGGCAGATCCCCCCCTCGCCGCAGCGATCCCCCTCGCCCGAGCCCGTCTACGACCGCAGGGGGATCAGGCTCAACACGCGCGAGGTCCGCGCGAGGGAGAACCTCTCCGAGAGGCGGCAGGACCTCATCGAGCAGCTCATCAAGTCCGACCGGTCTTACAGGCCCCCGTACGACTACCGGCCGCAGAAGAAGCGCAAGAAGCTCTACATCCCGCAGAAGAAGTACCCCAACTTCAACTTTATCGGGCTCGTGATCGGCCCGCGCGGGAAGACGCAGCGGGAGCTCCAGGCGCAGACTGGGTGCCGCGTCGTCATTCGGGGGAGGGGCGCGATGAAGGAGGGCGCGGCGAGGGCTCCCGGGCACGACTACGGCGAGGACGACGACCTGCACGTGCTCATTGAAGGTAAGAGAGAGGAAAGCCAGAGGGGCGAGAGGACAAAGAGGAGAAAAAGAAAAGAGGGAAACAGAGATGAACGAGATAACGAGAGAGCGAAAAAAAACCGAAAAAACGAAAACAACTCACTCTCTTTTCCCAACCTCGAATCAAAAAATAAAAATAAAAATCCCCACAAAAAAAACAGGCGACACCCGCGAGGCCGTGGAGCTCGCCGCGAAGAAGGTCGCGCCCATGCTCGACCCGGAGAACGACTGGTTCCACGACACCAAGGACAAGCAGCTCCGCGAGCTGGCCATCATCAACGGTACGCTCAAGGAGGGCGAGGGCGACGCCTGCTTCCTCTGCGGCGGCTCGGGCCACCGCCAGTTCGAGTGCCCCTCGCGCGGCGTCGCCGGCAGCGGGGCCGCGGGCGATGCTTTCAAGCTTCCGACCGCGATCCAGGCCAGCGTCGAGGCGCAGTACGCCCGCGACGTGGCGAGGATGCAGGGGGGAGGCGGAGGCGGAGGAGCAGGAGGAGGAGGGAACGACGACGAGTACAAAAACTTTCTGGAGGAGCTCGGTGGCGGCGGCGGGAGCGGCGGCGGCGGCGGCGGAGAGGCCGGGCTCCCCCCTCGCCCCAACTTTGGCGTCCCGCCCTCCTCTCGCCTCAACTCCTCCCGGCGAAACATGCTGCGCGACCCCTACGGCAGCGTCCCCGGCTCCGGCGGCGGCGGAGGCGGGCCCCCCTCGGCGGCCGACGACGCCCCGAACGAGTGCAAGCTCTTTCTGGGGAACCTCGCGCCCTCGGTCGACGACGAGACGCTGCGGCGCGCCCTCGAGGCGGCGCTCCGGGGCCCCGACCCCGGCGCCGATTCCGTCGTCGTCGAGGTGCGCGTGGTCCCAGACGATGGCAGGAGCCTGGGCGACCTCCCTGCGGGCGCGCCCGCGCCGAGGAACCGCGGCTTCGCGTTCGCGGTCATGGCCTCGCCAGAGGCCGCGGCCGACGCCTGCCGGCGAGCGCACGGCGCGCTCGTCGAGGGGCGCCCCCTGCGGGTGCAGCCCCGCGGCGGCGGTCCCCCGCCTCCGGGGGTGCCTTCGGGGGGGTTCCCGCTCCCGGGAGTGTTTGACAACGCGCCCGGAGGGGGAGCGGGGGGGGGACCGGGAGGCGGGGGCGGCAGGAGGGACGAGGACGAGGACGGGAGGAAGCTCTTCATCACGGTGAGAGTTCGATTCTTTTTTTTTTTCCCTCTTCAAAAGCCCTCCTCTTCTTTCCTCGGGCTCTTCTTTTCTAAAAAAAAAAAAAAAAACTCACTCCCTCTTCCGTTTCTCCCATTCGACGAAACACCAACGAACGGAACAGGGCCTCGACGTCACCGCGACGGAGTCCGCGCTCGAAGCCCTCTGCGCGCTCCACGCCGCCCCCGGGATCGGCGGCGGCGGCGGCGGCAACCCCATCCAGTCCGTCCGCGTCGTGACCGACCGCGAGACGGGCAGGCCCAAGGGCTTCGCGTTCGTCGTCTTCGCCGACGCGGAGGGGGCGCAGAGGGCGCTGAGGGGCATGGACGGGCTCAGGACTGCCCCTGGGCTGGCGCAGGAGGGGAGGGGCCTTATCGTGCGCGTGGCGGGCGACCGGGGCGGCGGCGGCGGAGCGGGCGGCGGGTTTGGGGGAGGCGGCGGCTTCGGCGGAGACCGCTTTGGCGGCGGCGGCTTTGGCGGCGGCTTCCACCAGCCGCCTCCCCCGCATTGGCAGCAGGGGATGCCCCCTCCCCCTCCTCCCTACGGTTACGGTGGGGGGCCTCCCGCCGGCTTCGGCGGGCCGCCGCCGCCGCCGCCGCCGCCGCCCGGCGCTCCGCTGCCGTGGGGCTCGTACCAGCACGGCCCGCCGCCGCCGCCGTACTACCAGCAGCAGCACGCCGGCTTCCCTCCTCCGCCCTCGTACAGCTACGGTGGGGGCATGCAGCAGCAGCCGCAGACTTGGCATGCGATGCCGCCTCAGCAGCAGCAGCAGCAGCAGCAGCCCCCTCCGGGCTACTACGGAAACCAGCCGCCGCCGCCGCCGCCCGACGAGGCCCCCCCGCCGCCGCCGCCGCCGGACGACGGCGGCGACGACGACGACGACGGGGCGCCGCCGCCGCCGCCCCCGGAGTCCCCCCCGCCCGAGCCTCGGAGCCAGGACACGGCGGCCGCAGCCGCGGGCCCTGCTGCTGCGGCCCGCACTCCTCCTGCCGCGCCCCTGGTGCCCAGAGGCGGAGGAGGCGCGGCCGCGGCGGGCGGCTCCCAGCAGCAGCAGCAGCAGCAGCAGGGAGGAGGAGGCCAAGGACAGGGCGGCGGCGGCGGAGGTCAGAACCCGGTCGCGAGCGAGTACGAACGCTTCCTGTCGGAGCTCCAGGGCTGAGGGAGTCCTTTGTGTCGACCTCTGGCGCAGCGCGTGCGCCCCGAGGACACCCTCCCTCATTTGTGTGTTGCCCAATCCGCAAAGCCCCTTGTAAAAACCCTTCTTTGAAGCTTGAGAGTTTTTTGGATCACAATTTTCGAAAGAGAGGGCGCCGTCGACCTCGTGGCAAAGAAAAAAATTGTCGAAAGAGAAATGCCGCCGCGGGCAATCCTCTTCACCGACCTCGATGGCACAATCGTCCACTACCCTGGCGCACAGGAGAGTTGGGGCGAGAACGTCAGCAGTAGCCCTACCGACGAAGGCGAAGGAGAGACTGTCCTGTGGAAGGAAAAGGTAAATTGAAGAAAGCTGAATTGATTCTTCGCTTTCCTCTTTGCTTTTTTCTTCGTTTCTCACGTCTTCTTCCTCTCTCTCTGTCTCTCTCTC
>Ga0315285_10007435_pt1 | contig 11251 bp, 8 predicted proteins | sample YL17G09_36_MG_FD_203698 | JGI IMG/M metagenome (GOLD analysis project Ga0315285, IMG submission 203698) | Sediment microbial communities from Yellowstone Lake, YNP, Wyoming, USA - YL17G09_36 | ecosystem: Environmental > Aquatic > Freshwater > Lake > Sediment | place: USA: Wyoming | collected... | reverse complement strand
AAACCCCGCGCGGCACCCAGCCGGGGAGACGAGCGGCGGTTCTCCTTCGTCTCGTCCTGCATCTCGCGCCGCTGGCCGCGCTGGTTGTTGCCGCGGTGTGGCTGGGCAAGATCGCCTCCTATCCGGCCAGCCGCGTCGAGGAGGCGCTGCGTTACCCCTACCAGCTCGACGCGGAGGAGGGGTACGTCCTGTGGCAGGCCGTCCGGCTGGCGTCGGGCGAGAGACTCTACAAAACCATCCATACGCCTCCCTACCTCGTCGAGAATTACCCGCCGCTCTATCCCGCGCTGTGGGCTTTGTTCGTGCGCCCCGACGCGCCTTCGCTGGCGGCGGGACGATGGATCTCCGCTCTGTCGGCCCTGGCGGTGGCGCTCGGAGTCGGGGCGTTCATCCTCCTGCGAGACGTCCGCGAGGGCACGGTGTCTCCGGGGAGTGGGGGAGCGGCAGTCCAGGGGACAGAAGCCGCGGCCCCGCGAGAAGGCGAGGCGCCGCCTGCCGACACGGACAGGGGGAACCGCTTGGAGTTTTATGCGTTCTCCGCTCTCCGCATTTCGCAGGCTCTTGTGATCGGCTGGTGTTGTCCCATTCTGTTCCTGACTTCCTACGAGATGCTGCGCTGGGTAGCTTACACGCGGGTGGATTTTCTCTCCATCGCCTTGACGGTAGGCGGCCTGACGGTTTTCGGCCTCTGGGGACAGCGCGAGAAAAGCCGCTGGGGCCGGGCCGCCGCCATCGTCCTCTTTGCCCTCGCGCTGCTGGCCAAACAGACGGTGCTGGCGGCGCCGGCGGCATGTTTCCTGTGGCTTCTGATCCGCGAGCGCCGTGGAGCGCTTTGGTTCGCGCTGTGGATGGGGCTGGCCGCGCTGCTTCCCGTGGGATTGCTGACGGCCCTCACCGGGGGTCAGTATTGGCTCCACACGGTCACATATAACCAAAATGTGATGCACTGGAACGAGTTGTGGCAATGGTGGCTGCCGCATCTGTGGCGGCTCTACCACTTTCCGATTGCGGGCGCGGCGGTGTTGTGCGTTTGGGTTCTTTTCGCGGCGTGGAAGCGGGGAACCAGCCGGGCGCTGGAACTCGTGGCCATCTACTTCGTTCTGAACGCGTTGTCCACCGCCTCGGTGGCCAAATCGGGTTCCGCGGAGAACTATCTTCTGGAGCCGCAGGTGGCACTTGCGCTTTTCCTCGGGATCGGGCTGAAACACGCCCTGGAAAGCATGCAACGTCGCATCCAGTTCGCCAGTTGGCCAGTTCGCCAGTTGGCCAGTTCGCCAGTTGGCCAGTCGGACGAGTCGGACCGGTCGGACCCGTCGGACCCGTCGGACCGGTCGGCCCCGTCGGCCCCGTCGGACCAGTCGGACCCGTCGGACCGGTCAGACCTGTCGGACCCCTCCGCCAGTCGGACGGTCCGCCAGTCAGCTCTTTCTCTCCCTCAGCACTCAGCACTCAGTCCTCAGCACTCAGCACTCAGTCCTCAGCACTCAGTCCTCAGTCCTCAGCACTCAGTCCTCAGTCCTCAGCACTCAGTCCTGAGTCCTCAGTCCTCAGCACTCACCGTGCGTTGGATGGGGGCTGTGGCCGCCGCGGCGGTCCTCACGATGCTGATGGGGCACGCGGACTTTTTCCAGCGCGTGGAGCCTGCTCTCTTCGCCGGCGCCCCGCGCCCTTCCTTCATGGCCCTGCAGAGGGGACACCAGGTCCGCCGGCTCGTCCGCGAGCATCCCGGACCCGTCTTGAGCGAGGACCCCATCTATGGGATTCTGGAGGGGCGCCAGCCTGAGTTGCAGAACTTCATCATGACCCAACTCGCCGCGGAGAAGAAGTGGGACGAGAGTGAATTCGTTCGCAGGGCCGCCTCCCGGGAGTTCTCCCTGGCCGTGACGCACCAGGACATTCGAGACGAGAACCAGGTTTTCGACCGCTGCTCGCCGGCGCTGCGCCACGCGCTCCGCGAGAACTACTCCCTGATCCGAACGCTGCCGCGCCCGAGGCCGCTTCAGACTATCTTCGTTTACGCGCCGATACCTCAGGCGCCTCGGTGATGCACGTCGCCAACACCTTGGCGGATTGCAGGAGCATCGCCCTGATGTCGCGATGGAAGCTCGCCGACGCCTTGCCCACGTCGGGGAAACCGTCCGGCCTGGCGGGCACCTTGCCCCAGTTCTGGAACAGCCGGCCCCACTCGCTCCTGAGGCATGCCGTCATCGCGCGCTTGCTCTTGAAGGGATACCAGAAGAAGTCATGGTACAGGACACTGGCGACGTAGGCCCACGGCGCGAGCCACGTCCGGAGTGACCATTCGAGGGGTTTCTTGAGCCGGCCCCAATAGATCATGTGCTGCATCCTGCTGGCGAAAGTCATTTTCCTGAAGGGGCCGTTGAAGTGCCAGTTCTCTCCCGCGGCGCTTCTGTCGCCCACGATCTGGATCTGGGAAACGTCGCCGCATCCCAGGCCGAGCTCGTGCGCGAGGCGGATGAACTTGCAGTCCTTGAGCGGATCGAAACCCATGAGTTTGGCGGCCACGGCATCTATGGCGACCTGGTCGGAGGAGGCGAGGATGACGTTCTTGACGTGGGGCGTCATGCAGCGCGGGCCGGGACCGTCCCCCGCGAAAGTGCCGTCCATCACGGCGAAGACGCCGCGGTGGATGTGTTTCTGGATCATCAGGAGGTCCACCAGCGTTTCGTGGATGACGGGATGGGTCCAGTGCCGGTGTTCGTTGAGGAGGCCGCCAAACGCGTTCTTCATCGCTCCCGTAGTCGTGGTGAAGACGTGGGTCTTGATCGTGGGCAGGTGGATGATGTTCTCACCGATGAACCGCTTGGGGATCGCGAAACCCTTGGGGTAGACGTCGTTGAGGCAGAGGAACTTCCTGGTAAGGTCGCCGACCGCGTCCCGGATATGGATCCACTCCTCGCCCTCATAGAGGTGGACGTTGCGGAGCCCGTACGCGTTCAGCACGTCGAGATGCTTGTTCTCCCGCTCTCCCAGGTGCGCGTCTATGACCACGGTGCGGTTGTGGCAGCCGTGGATAAGGTTGGGGTCGTAGCCGTCGGCGAGCATGGCGGCGATCACGCCGTCGAGCTGCCAGGGCGTGGTGGAGCAGCCGGGAAAGAAGAAATGCCACGAGATGTTGATCTTGAGGGCGGTGTCCGCGTTCTTCGCGATCGTTTCCTGGTAATCGGCCAGGTTGAGGAGCTCGTGGTAATCCGAGCGGACGGTCCGGGGGCTGGTTCTGAGAATGGCGACTCTAGATCTATTCATGGGAGTCCTTTCGCAGCCTTCCATCGCTTTATAGCATTGCCGGGAGTTTACCGCAACGGCCATTGACAGCACGGCCATTGACAGCGGCTTTCGTCTTGCGCCGGGGGGACGGCGGTGGCATCATGACATAGCCCTGGAGGCCAGAGGTAAAAAGGAACAATGTTCAAGATTCTCCATATCATCGTGGACCTGGACCCGGGCGGGGCGGAAGTCATGCTCCAGCGGCTCCTGACGCGGACGGACCGCGCCCGCTTTGATTCGCGCGTCTTGTCCCTGACCACGGCGGGCGTAGTGGCGGAGCGGATTCGAGCGTTGGGAGTGGCGGTGGAATCGCTCGGCATGAGGCGGGGCTCGGCCAACCCGCTGGGTCTTTGGCGGTTGATTCGATTCCTGCGGAAGGAGCGGCCCCACTTGATCCAGACGTGGATGTACCATGCGGACCTTCTCGGTGGCGTTGCGGCGCGGCTTGCGGGCAACATCCCGGTGGTCTGGGGCATCCACCACACGAATCTCGACCCGGGTCAGAACAAACCCGGCACCCTGCGGATCGCGCGGTTCAATGCATTTCTCTCAAAGCGTCTCCCGCGGCGGATCGTGTGCTGCTCGCATTCGACACGCGAGGTCCACGCCCGAGCGGGCTACGCGGACGACAAGATGGTAGTCATCCCAAACGGTTTCGACCTTTCCGAGCTGCGGCCGGACCTGGCTGCGCGGCAGGACGTGCGCCGCGAGCTCGAAGTGGGGGACCGCGCGCCGCTGGTGGGCATGGTGGCGCGGTTTCACCCTCAGAAGGACCACGCGAACTTCCTTGAGGCGGCGAAGATCCTGCATGGACGGCTGCCGGATGTTCGCTTCCTCTTGTGCGGCGACGGGGTGACCTGCGAAAACCGGGCCCTGTCGGATCCGATCCGGCAGGCGGGCCTCGCGGACCATGCGCATCTGCTCGGAGTGCGGGAGGACGTTCCGCGCCTTTTGGCCGCGCTTGACGTGGCGGTGCTTTCCTCGGTGGGCGAAGCCTTTCCGCTGGTTTTGGGCGAGGCGATGGCGTGCGGGGTGCCGTGTGTGTCCACGGACGTGGGCGATGCGGCTCGGATCATCGGCGAAACGGGCGAGGTGGTGCCGCCGCGCGATCCGGCGGCTCTGGCGGCGGCGCTGGAGCGCGTGCTCAATCTGGAGGCGGGCCAGCGCAGGGAACTGGGAATGGCGGCCCGGCGGCGCATTGAGGAAAACTATTCAATCGAAAATACAGCGGGGGAGTACGAGGAAATCTACCGCGAGATTCTGAAGATTCCCAGAGGGCGCGGGCCGGATAGCGCCTCATCAGACGGCGCTACGAATTCATCGCCGTCCATACCGGCATGAAACAGGAAGGATTTTTTCTTGCGGCGCTTTGATCCACGTGGTATCGTCAATCGTGGAGGAGAGAAACATGAAATTAGCCGGACGAACACACCCCATCAGTTATTTCAAAACCCATACCGCTGAGATCGCCCGTCGGTTGGCGAAAGAGCGAAAACCCCTAGTGATCACCCAAAACGGCGAAGCATCTTTGGTCATACAAAGCATTGCGGAGTATGAGCAGCACCAGGAGACATTGGCTTTGTTGAAAATTCTTGCCCTTGGCAACCGTCAAGTGGAACAGGGGCGCGTCCAACCTGCCGACAGGGTTTTGCAGCGCCTTCGGAAACGCCAGCCGGAGCGGTAAGAATGGGTTTGCCCGTTTTTCTCACCGATGACGCCGCGCAGGATCTTGAGGAAATCGTGGAATACATTGCGGAGCACGATTCGCCTGCGAAAGCAGATCACGTGCTCGACCGTATCGAGAGCGCCATTGGGAACCTGTCCCACCACCCGCACCGCGGCGCTTATCCAAAGGAACTGCTGGAGTTGGGGATTCATGAGTACCGCCAAGTGTTTTTCAAGCCATACCGGATAATATATCGAGTTTGCGCGGATACGGTCTATATTTATCTGATTGCCGATGGCCGGCGTGATATGCAGAGTCTGCTGCAGCGCCGATTGCTGATGGGGTGATTACCGAGTCAGCCAAGACAGAGGTTTGTCCCTTATTTTCCACCCACTATCCGCCGTTTGAGGAACCGCATCGCTTTGTACCAGGGCCGGGCGCGCAGGGCCTCGAGCTGGATCTGGGCCTGGCGCATCTCGGCCACGTCGTGCTGCTCGACGATCCGGGCGGCTTCTTCGAGGTAGTTGACCGAGCAATCCAGAAAGCTCATGGTCCGCGGGAATCTGCGCATCTTCTCGTCGTTGTCCGGCGCGAGAGCCGGCTTGCGGGCCCATTCGCGGGCGGGTTCCGTCAGCCGGTACGGAGAGAAGGCCCGAAGGGCATACTCACGGCTGCGCCTGGCGAGATCATGGCGTCTTTCGGGCGAGCGGAGCATTCCGAGAATGCCCGCGACGAGGTCCGAAACGCTGTCGGGGGGGCATACGATGCCGCAGCCGGCCTCCGCGATCATCTGGCTGATCTCGGATCCGTAGGTTGTCACGACGGGCAGTCCGGCGGCCATCATGTTGTTGATCCGGTTCCTGCCGCCGAACAGCGTCTCGTAGTTGGGCTCGTCAATGTTGACACCCAGATCCGCCTCCTGGTAAATGGCCGGCAGCTGCTCGGCGGGGACCCAACCCAGCAGATGGCAGCGGTTGCGGAAGGGCGACGCCTCGATCCGCTGGACGAATTGTTCGTAGGTGCGTGTGTTGTAGCCCTCAATGGCGCCGCCCGTGGAGACATAGTGGATGCGGGGCTCGGCGGCCATAAGCGTTTCCAGAAGCGTGAAGAGGAACTCCGGGTTTGTCCAGTAGTTGTACCCTCCGCTCCACAGAAGGACGAAAGCGTCCTCCGGAACGATGGGGCCGCGCAGGACGGGTCCTGGCTTCAGGAGTTTTCCGTCATCCCGGTCAAGGCTCATTTCGCCCGCAAATGCCGGGTGGTAAGAGATCGGGACGTGATGGGCGAAGTGATAGTGAAAGGTATGCTGGTTGAGGCGTCCAAGACCGGCCATTTCGCCGAGCAGGGCGTGGAGTTGCGGGCGGGAGACGGTGGAGAACTTGTCGGCGCGGCGGGCGATCAGGGACTCGGTCCGCCACGCCGTCAGGAGGGCCTCGGTGTCGCCGGTCCAGGTGGCGCGGCCTTGTTTCTCGGCCATTTCGTAGCCGAAGAGGTCGGCCCACAAGGGGATGCGAAGAGGCAGCTGCGCGGCCACCCAGGACGGCAGGGTGTTGATGGAGAAAATGGCGTCAGGCTCGAAGGCGCGCACGGTCCCGGCGAGATGCCGGCGGATGAAAGGGACATCCAGGTTGGTGAATGCAAGGTACTCAAAGCCGTCGCCCTGACGGCGGACCAGTGCGGCCTGGCGCATGGCCGGATCGTTCGGATCATAGATGGGAAGGGTGACGAGAAGGACCTTGTGGCCATCGTCCATGAGCGGCTTGGCATAACACCAGGTCCTCAGGCACTGGCCGCCGAAGTTGCGAACGCCTTTGCCGAGCAGAGGCCCGACGCCGATGAGGAGCAGTTTGGACATACGCCAGGTTCCTTGCGGGCCCGCCTCAGCGCTAGCCGGCCTAGTGTATCCTATGCTCTTCCAGACGGCATTTCAACGATAAGCAGTGGGTGGCGCGGATGGACGAGCACGCGGTTTCGAGGGCTATTCGAAGGCGCCGACAATGCCTCCCGCGTCACGGGACGAAACTGCGCCCTGCAGATGACGCCGGTAAGCGAACACGTCGCGGGCGTTTGCCTCCGCTTCTTCGACGGTGATGGACTTGGTGCGTGTGAGCTGCGCCAGCGCCTGGTCGAAGGTCTGCATTCCTTCCTCGCCGGTCTTGATCACTTCAAAGATGTCGCTCAGCTGGTACTCCCGGATGAGCTTTTCGATCGTGGCGTTGCTGATCAGGATTTCCATCGCGGCAATGCGGCCCTTGCCCGCGGCGCGGCGAACGAGGTTCTGCGTGACCACGGCTCTCAGGCACGTGCCGAGCTGGTCCCGCACGACTCCGTGTTCCGCCTCGGGGAAGACGGCGATGATTCTCTCGACGGTCTGGACCGCGGTGGTGGTGTGCAGGGTGCTGAAGACCATGTGGCCCACCTCGGCGGCGAGAATGGCGGTGCGGATGGTTTCCAGGTCGCGCATTTCACCCACCAGGATCACGTCGGGCGCCTGGCGCAGCGCCTGGATCAGGCCGATGTTGAAGTTCTCGACGTCGTCCAGCACCTCGCGCTGGAACACGATGCTCTTCTTGTTGGTGTAAACGAACTCAATGGGGTTCTCGATGGTAGTGATGCAGAACTTGCGGGTGGTGTTGATGTAATCGAGCATCGCGGCGAGCGTGGTGGTCTTGCCCGCGCCCGTGGGACCCGTGACCAGGACCAACCCGCGCTGAAAACCGGCGATCTTCTTGAGGATCGGGGGCAGCTCCATGCTTTCCACCGTGGGCGCCTCCAGGGGGATGAGGCGCATGGCCACGCGCAGGCGCTGGCGTTCATAGAACACGATCACGCGGCAGCGGATCAGGCCGGTAAACTCACAGGCAACGTCCACTCCGCGCCTTTGATCCAGCCGAGGCATGAGCCGCTGGGGGACGATAGTGTTCACGATCTCCTGAACATCGTCGGGGGACAACGGCGGGCAGTTGACGGGAATCACCACGCTGTCCACCCGCAGATAGGGAACCGAATCGCCTATCAGATAGAGGTCCGACGCCTTGTACTTGACCGCCGCCTGAATAAGAGCCGTGATCTTCATAGAGTCCCCCCCTTTCCTACCAGCCTGCCACGCGCTTGAGGATTTTATACCATCGCTTGCTCCGGATGGTATCGAAATCGTCCTGGTCGCGCCGCATTTCGTGGGCGCCGTGTCTTTCCACCAGCGCCGCGTTCCGATCGAGTTCGTTGACCGCCGCATCCAGAAACGAGAGAATGCCGGGGTTCTCGCGGAGTTTTGCCGCGTTGTCCGGGGCCGGGGCCGGGGCCTGCACCCACTTCCGCAGAGGTTCCGTCACCTTTTCCGGCGCCCATTCCCGCAACGCGAAGGCCCTGGCCTTCTCGGCCAGCTCGCGAAGCCAGGCGCGCTCCTCGACCGCTCGCCGCACAGCCGCCGCCAGCGCTTGAGCGTCCTGGGCCGGGCAGACAATGCCGCACTTGCCGTCGGCGATCGCCTGGCTGACCTCGGAGCCGAAAGTGGTGAGGACCGGCACGCCCGCGGCCATCAGGTTGTTCACGCGGGTTCGCGCCCCAAACAGGGTCTCGTAATTCGGCTCGTCTATGTTGATGGCAAGGTCGGCCTCGCGGTAGATGCCGGGCAGATCCTCAGCGGGAACCCACCCCAGCAGATGGCAGCGGTCGCGGACGTCCGATCTCTCCACCAGGTCTCGAAAACGCTCGTAGGTCTGGGTGTTGTATCCTTCCAGCGCGCCGCCGGTGGAGACGTAGTGGATGCGAGCGTCCTGGTGAAGAGCGGCGCTGATGAAGTCAAACAGGAAGTCCGGATCGGTCCAGAAGTTGTATCCGCCGCTCCAAAGGAGGACAAAGGCGTCGGGGGGGACGATCTTGCCGCGGAGGACAGGAGAGTGCTGAGTGCTGAGTGCTGAGTGCTGAGAAGAAAGGACTGAGGACTGAGGACTAAGTGCTGAGTGCTGAGTGCTGAGTGCTGAGTGCTGAGTGCTGAGTGCTGAGTGCTGAGGGAGAGAAAGAGCGGACTGGCGGACCGTCCCACTGGCGGAGGGCGAGTCCGACTGGTCCGACCGATCGGACCGATCCGACCGATCCGACTGGCAGACCGGCGGACTGGCGAAAGCGGGATGAAACGACGCCGGGATGTGGTGGGCGAAATGGTAGCGAAAGGTGTGCTGGTTGAGACGTCCGAGGGAGGCCATTTCCCCGAGCAGGGCGTGGAGTTGAGGGCGCGACACGGCGGAGAATTTGTCGGCGCGGCGGGCGGTGAGCGCTTCGTTCTTCCAGGCCGGGACAAGCGCGTCGTCATCGTGGGTCCGGGCGGCCTGACCCTGCTTCTCGGCCATCTGGTAGCCGTAGAGGTCGGCCCACATGGGAACGCAGAGGGGAAGGCGCGCGACGATCCACGCGGGCAGGTTGTTCACTGCGATCATGGCGTCGGGCGCGAAGGACCTGGCTACCTGGGTCAGTGTTTCGTGGATAAAGGGGAAATCGCAGTTGGTGAAGCTCTGGTATTCCAGTCCGTGGAAATTCAGGCGGATGAGGGCGGGCTGGACGTCGCGCGGGTGGGTGATGGGCATGGTGACGAGGCGGACGGTATGGCCGTCGCGCAGGAGCGGCTCGACGAAACACCACGTGCGCAGGCACTGCGCGCCGAGATAGCGCACGCCATTCTCAAACAGGGGTCCCAGGCCCACGATCAGCAGTTTTGACACAGCGTCGCAACCTCCTTCAATAACATCGGTAGCAGCACCTCACGCACGCGGGAAACAAGCCGTTCCGGACGAGCCGGACGCGGAAGTTCCTCATGCGCGGGCAATTCCAGAGTTCCCACAGGGGAGTCTCGGCGACGTTGCCGATCACATAGTGCAGGCACGGCTCGAGGGTTCCATCGGCCAAAAGGCGCATGGTGGTCCAGGGCGCGGTGCAGCGCCGCCGGAAGGGATAGGTCAGATCCAGGTAGTATCCGCGGCAGTCTTTGCGGCGCACCGGGGGGAAGAGCTCGATTCGGGGCAGAGCTTTCTCCCGCCTGAGTAGTTCGACCAGAGCCTTCTCCAGCTGCGCGTATTCTTCCCCGGTCAGCTGTTCGTCGTAGTATTCTCCCAACTCTTTGATGGGCAGGCGAGACGCCCGCCCTACTTTCTCTCTCCCATTTTCCGTTTCTTCAATCCGCAATCCGCAATCCCCAATCCGCAATCTCTTCTCGTAGTCTCCAGCCTCAAGCCTACCGCCTAAAGCCTCTTGTTGTTCCATTGCCTGGGGAAAAACGCGGTTGTGCAGCTCGATGTTTCCGGCGGTGTCGAAGATCGGGTGCTGGAGGTTGAGTTCCTCGACGCCAAGTTCCCGCACGATCTGGTATGTATCCAGGAGCGTGGGAATGCTGTACCGCGTGATCACGCAATTGACCTTGATGGCCGGGAAGGCCTTTGCGGCTCGGCGGCGGGCCTCTTGCAGGGCCCGGATGCCTTCGGTTGCGCGCCGGAATGTGCCTGCCGCGCCCCGAATGCGGTCGTGGACTTGCTCCGGGCCATCCAGCGACACTGTCACGTTATCCACACCCGCCTCGACAAGAGAGGCCGCGTGTTGAGCCAGGGTGGTGGCGTTGGTCACGACGGCGGCGATGAGGCCTTTGGATTTGATGTGCCGCAGAATCCGGTCCAGCCCCTTGTAAAGGAGCGGTTCGCCACCCGTGAAGTAGAAGGCGGGCCGGGCGGAAGCGGCCTGGTCCACCACGCGCAGCCACTGTTCGGGCGTGAGTTCGGCCCCTCCGCGGCGCATGGTGGGGGAGTCGCCTTCGCTCGTGTTGTTCCTTGGCTGCATGCACATCGCGCAGCGCAAGTTGCATCGCGCAGTGATGTTGATCGAGAGTAGATTGGGCTTCAAAGCGCGGCCACCCAGGAAGCGGCGCTCGAACTCTCCCAGAACCCCCGCCCGCGCGACGTGCCGCGCCGCCCACAGGAAGTGGCCGGGAGAGCGCAGGGCCAAGCGGATGCGTTTGGGGTTGATCTTCATGTTAGTCAGTCGGCCAGTCTGCCGGTCTGCCAGTTTGCCAGTTCGCCAGTTTGCCAGTTTGCCAGTCGGACCTGTCGGACCTGTCGGACCTGTCGGACCCGTCGGACCTGTCGGACCCGTCGGACAAGTCTAGCAGTTGGCCGGTTCGGCAGTCGGCCATTTTCCTCCCTCAGTCCTCAGCACTCAGCACTCAGTCCTGTCTTCTCAGTCCTCAGCACTCAGTCCTGTCTTCTCAGTCCTCAGCACTCAGTCCTGTCTTCTCAGTCCTCAGCACTCAGTCCT
>Ga0315285_10007434_pt1 | contig 11251 bp, 9 predicted proteins | sample YL17G09_36_MG_FD_203698 | JGI IMG/M metagenome (GOLD analysis project Ga0315285, IMG submission 203698) | Sediment microbial communities from Yellowstone Lake, YNP, Wyoming, USA - YL17G09_36 | ecosystem: Environmental > Aquatic > Freshwater > Lake > Sediment | place: USA: Wyoming | collected... | reverse complement strand
CCGCGCGGGGGGGGCGGGGGGGGGGGGGGGGGGGGGGGGGGGGGGGGGGGGGGGGGGGGGGGGGGGGGGGGGGGGGCGCCCCCCCCCCCCGGGGGGGGGGGGGGGGGGGGGGGGGGGGGGGGGGGGGGCCGCGTGTAAGGGCGCGCCGGGCGGCGGCGCCGCACCTCCAGCCTGGCCTGACCACTCTGGCCCAGGCCAGGCGGACGGTGGTGGGCGCGGGCGGGGCGGCCGCGGGCGCGGCCTGAAACGGCCGCTGGAAGGGGGTGAGGAGGGCGGGGAGAGAAGTGGGGGTGGAGGCGGGCGCGGCCGCGGCAGCGGGCGAGGGCGGGGCTGGGGCCGGCTCGACACCGCCGCCGCCGCCGCCGCCGCCGCCGCCGCCGCCCCACCCCCACCTCCCGCTGCTGCCGCCCCTCGCCAGCTGACCGCCGAGGAGCAGGCCAAGAAGGCGGAGCTCCTGGCCGCGGCGGCGACCGCGTCCACGGTGGCGGCGGAGCGCAAGCGCGCGGCTGCGGCGGCCGCCCACGCGGCGCAGGTGGCTGACAACGCCCGCCTGGCGGCGGCCCGGGCGGCGGCGGTCGGGGGTGGCGGTGGTGGCGGTGCGCCTGCTGCTGCCAAGGGAGGCGAGGTCGCCGCCCTGCGGGCCAAGATTGCGGCCATGGAGGCCGCGGTGGCGGCCAAGAAGAAGGAGAGGGCGGGGCAGCAGGGGGGCCAACGGGATTGATAATGTGGTGTGGAAAGAAAAAAGAAATATTGCACAACGAAGTAAGAAACGCAACCCCCCCCCCTGGGCGGCCGGAGAGACGGGCGACCCGTGCAACTGCTCGCTGTGTCTTTTTTAGGCGCGCACGTCAACTCCTTGTGTGTGCGGGTGTGAGCGTGGTGGGCCGCGCGGGGGAGCCGCCGCCCGCGGGCGGACGAATCACACACGCTCGCGCTGCCTTGAGCTTTTTTTCCATGACCGGCTTCTCCTTGGCCGGCACCCTCTCCACCTACGCCAGCCGCACCTGGGACCGGCAGGACATTGATGCAGGCACAAAAATCGGGCTGGTCGCCACCAAAACGGCGGCCACCGTGGGCTATGCATGGGGACGGCGCCGGCCGGCGCGCCTGCGCGGGGCGTCTGCTTCGGCTGTGAGGTGAGTTGAAGATCAAGAAAAGTGGCGTGTGTGTTTGGGCATCCCCGGGAACCCTCGGGCGCGTGGACCATGACAGGCAGGGTGTTCCGTCACCAGGGATGGGGGTGGAGGCGGGGGTTATTTTTTAGGGGTGGCCTCGGGCCAGGGAGAGCATAGAACCTGGGGAGCAGTTCGTCATCATTTCCTACCATGCGCCCATCTTTTTCACGCCCGCCCCACGCTCACTCTCTACATCTATCAATCTATCTACCTCTGTTCGCACAGGGAGGTCGCCTACCGCCCCGCCCTCCCGTCCTGCGCACCCGACGGCGAGGCGGTCGCCGTCGTCATCCCCGCCCTGCTGGCCTCGGCCTCCGACCGCCGCCACCTTGCCACGGCGCTGGAGGCCCTGGCGTCCCAGGCCCCGCGCGCGCCGGACTATGTCATCGTCGTGGATGACGGGTCACGGCCGCCCATCTCCGCGGCGTTCGTGGCGGCCCGGGTGCCGCCGTCGGTGGGCTTCACCCTGCTCCGCCTCGACCCGAACGCCGGCCCTGCCGCCGCCCGCAATGCCGGCCTGGCCGCGGCCGTGGAGCGCGGCGCCTCGCTGGCGGCCTTCATGGACGCCGACGTGGCCCCCCGTCCGGGCTGGCTGGCCGTGCACGTCGCCGCCCAGGCCGACCCACGGCGGCGGGGGCTGGTGGGCGGGCTGACGCTCTCGGCCGCGCCGGGCGGCGCCGGCGCTGGCGTCATCGGGCGGTACCACGACGAGGCGGGGACCCTGAACGGGCGGCTGCTGCTGCAGGTGGACGACAGCGAAGCGGCTGCGAGCGCTACCGGTGCTGCTGGCGGATACCGTGGTGGCCCACCTAGGCGAGAGCAGAGAGGGGAGGGGAGCGGAGGTGGGGGGGGGGCGCCCGCGGCGGGTGGAGAGGGCGGCCGCCACGGCGGCCCGCTCCCGCCCCCGTCACCACCACCACCACCACCAGCCCCTCACTCCATACCTGACGCGGGCGACGACGGCGGAGGCGGTGACCCCGCCGCTCGTCGCCCGCGTCGTCTCCGTCGTCATCATGACCCGCACGATGCGCGCGCTGGGCCCGCCGCCGCTGCCCACACAACCACCACCTCCAACAGCAACAACAACAACAACAACAACAACAACAACAACAACCCGCCCGCGCACACCACCCCACTGGCCTACGATGATGATAACGATGATGACGACGGCGAGACCCCTTTGCTGTGTGTTTATTAAGAAAACCTCCCCCGGGCTGGTTGCCACTGGCGTGGAGAGATGGAGAGAGAGAGAGAGAGAGAAAACTTCGGCCCAGCACGCGCCGTGAAGAGAGAGAGCACACCGCACGTGCGCCCCGCTCGCTTTTTCACGTCCCACCCCACATCACTCTTTCTCCAACAGAATGCTCTACGCCTGCACCTGCAACCTGTCCCTGGCCCTGAAGCCCCACCCGCCCGGCCGGCTGGCGCCAGGCGGCGCTGCGAATGGTAAGGCCTCACCCTCGCCCGCTCCCCCACCCACCGCTCCGCGCCCCGCTTACGGCGGCCTGGCCTTTGATCCGTCCTTCCGAGCAGCCGCATACGAGGACATCGACCTGTGCCTGCGGGCCGTGGCCCCGCCTCACAACCTGCCCCTGACCTTCGCGCCTGGCGCCGAGGTTGAGCACACCTTTGTGACCTGCCCGCTGGGCGTGGCCGCCCAGTTCAGGCGGTACGGTCGCCACGAGGCCGCCTTCGCGGCCAAGCACCCGACCTACCTGGGCCGCCTGGCGTACGAGTCGGTGGCGGTGGTCTGGGAAGGCAGGGCGGCGGCGGGCCCGCCCTGAACGACGAGATGATAACCAAACAAATAAAATTACAGTGCGCGCGAGCGCGAGCCTGGCCGCGGCCGTCAGGCGAGACGTCCGCGGCCACGCAGCCCGCACTCACAAACACGACGACTTATAAGACGTCGTGCTCAGAACCCTGTTTAGACCCGTGTTTGGAACCCCCTCCCCAGCTGGACTTGTCTCCCCACATTCCCTCCCTTCACCGCACCTGCTGCGTCGGTGGCGACCCTCCTCTCCTCCCCTGTGTATGGAGTGGTGAGGAGGGTCGCCCGCGCGCGCACGCGCGAGATCACGCGAGATCCCCCGCGCACGACGAGGACGGGCCCCTCTCTCTGTGAGATCTGGGAGGGGCGCGGCCCGTCCTCGTCATGCGCAGGGGATCAGGCGTCACCCTTTACGAGGCCACCCCCCCTCGTCCAACCCCACCACTCCCTCCCCACTGCGCGCCACTCCCAACCCCCATTTGGCGCGTAATCCATTTCATCACATTGCCAAAGAGCATATTGGCACACCTGGCGTTGCCATGCTCTTTAGATCAGTTCGCCGTGCCGGGCGCCCCCCATCCGTACTTCATGTCCCCACCTTCCCTCATTCAATGTTCTACACTTTTGAATTGTTTGATTGATCGGATCACACCGCGATGCCGCCCCTTTATGGCTGGCCACGCGTTTCTGGGGGGGCGCCCCACGGCGGGCCTGCAGATGAGCAGACTTGAACTTTGGAGTTAACTTCTTTTTGCAGGCGGGCGGCGGTCCGGGGGCGTGTTGAGGCTTTTCAACCCCCCGGCAGTGTTTGTGAGGTGGGTGCGCCGGGGGATGGGACGCATCAAAATAAAGAGACACCCTTGTCTCTCGCCCCTGTCCACCCTATCCACACACGCGCACACGGCCGGGAGAGGAATGCCCCAACGGGCACCCCTCCCGGACCGCCGCCGCAGATGAACCAATTGTTTGTATGTAAGTAAGGAACAAGCTTTCTTTTATCTTTTCTTTTCATTTTCTTCTCACCCCCCGCCCCCTGCCGCGCCCGCGCCCGCGTCCGCGCCCAGCCAGTCGCCCACATCTCCCGCGGCGGTCAGCCCTGCCTCTGCAATGGCCGCCGCGGCGTCACCCGCGGGCGGGGCGGGGCCGGGCGGGCCACCATTGCCACCATTTCCAACCTCAACCTCGACCTCCTCACCCGCCCCGTCGCCAGGCGAGGGCAAGCGGGCCCGCTTGGCGTCCGTCGCGGGGGTGGGGGCCTTGCAATCCTCGCCGTCCGCAGCCCGCTTGCCTGTGGAGGGTGGCAGAGCAGCAAGCGCGTCTGGAGGAGGAGGCACGACCTCGCCTCCTCCACCCCCGCCCCCGACACCCCGCACAAACGCAGGCAGCCCCTCCCGCTTGACGTGCCGCACGTTGACCGCCATCCCCTCCCGCCGGTTGGTGTACGCCTCCACCTGCTGCTTGAATTCAAAGACGGGGCCATTCAGGTTGACGGCGGGCGGCAAGGCCGGGGCACCGGGCGCGCGGGGTGGGGTGGGCCGTTTTTTCAGGCCAAAGAAATACCAGCAGACCCAGGGGGACGGAGGGGAGGGGGGTGGCGCCGGCCCGCCGCCATCATCGGACACGCCCACGCGCGCGGCGTCGTCTGCTGCAGCCGTGGCACCCGCCTCGTCCTTGGGCGGGGAGACGGCTTTCGGCCAGGGCCGGACGACGACCGCGCGCTCCACCCGCATGACAAGCTGGCGCAGGCGGGAGTGGACCCACCCGTCCCACGCCCGGAAGTCGGCCTCCGAGCCGGCGCCGACCTCGATGGCCAGGTAATTCCTGTAGGCGGCAAAAAAGTCGACGGGCGTGAGGAGGTCGGCCCAGACGGAGGCGGGCGGAGGCTGCGGGGCGGTGGGAGGGGACGCGGTGGGGGCTGCCTCCCCACCACTGCCACCAGGCGCCGGCGGCGGTTTGCCTCCGCCCGCGCTCCACCGCGCGCACACGCCCTCCCCGCGCACAAACTCCTCCCTCATCACCGCCAGCGTCGACTCCGACACATTGTACGAGGAATTGGCGGCGGGGTAGGCGGGCGTGATGATCGGCATCAGGTGCGCCCTGTCCCGCGGGTTGGTGCGCGGGTCCCACACCGGCAGCCCCATGGGGTCGTGCCCGATGGGGCGCAGCGTGACGGGCGTCGGCCACGGCCACATGGCATAGATGCGGAAGAACTTAGCGATGAGCGTGGAGGCGGCCGCGTGCGGGTACAGGTTGGCGACGTACGCGACCAGGATGGCCCAGTTGACGCCCCCCAGGAAGCCGACCACGTTTGAGTACACGCCCCGGCGCTCCGCCCACAGCTTGACGAAGCGGAGGGCGGCGCGGAAGGGGGCGGCCGCGGGGACGGCCGCCAGGATGGTGTCCGTGACGCGGCAGCCGTTGAGTGAGCGGACGGACTGGTCGTCCACGCCGCGCAGGGTGGCGTTGGCGGCGACGTCCAGGGTGGACGGCACGGCCGCCGAGGCCAGGCGCGCGTACAGGAGGTCGATCGAGATGCCGCCCATCTTCATTTTGATGACGGGGACGAACGAATCGACGACGGCCGTCAGGTCGGCCACGTCCGGCAGGTCCGCCAGCATGCGCTGGAGGCAGTGAGGCGCGTCCCCAAAGAAGTGGTCCTCCCGGGAGACGTAGGACGGCCCGACGGCGAGCGTGTCGATGTCCGCGCCCGGGCCGTGGACGCCCAGGCGGTAGGACCCGAACGTGAAGATGGCGGCCCCGACGCCGCCCATCGCCGCCGCATCGCCCACGCCCGTGAGGGCACCCACCCGGCGCACCCACTCCTTGGCCAGGGCGTCCAGGCGGCCGAGGACCTCCTCGCGGGCCAGGGCTTCAGGGAGGGGTTCGTACAGGTTTTCGTCGCGGAGGTGCTGTGACGAGGGATGGAAAGGGCAGAAGCAGGTTGAAGAGAGCGAGGAGAGCGACGCTCGGCGGCAACGCGCTCACTCTCTCTTTCCTGTACCTGTTCCAGCTCCTCCGTCGCCCGCAGGTCCGCCTCGCTCGGCCGGGACAGGGTCAAAGGCGTGATGTGCGGGGCGGCCGGGTCGGGCGGCGGCCCACTGGCGGAGGCGTAGGGCTGGGCGACGGCGTTCATTGATGAGAGAGTGGAGAAACGCAAAAAGCTTTGACCGCACGTCCGGCGCGGACCCTGCGCGTGCGTGGAGGCGGGGATGGTGAGCCGACTGGCCAGCGCTCCTGGGAAAGGGGTGGAGGCGGGTGGGCGCCTGCGGCCGCTCGTGAGGCGCGCCGAAAAAGAGAAACGCCGCCGATGCGTTTTTTTGTTGTGAGAGACAGAGCTCATCCTCCACCTACTACCTTAATTCGTCCACCTGTTTCTCCCCCGCCCACGATTCCCGTACCCGCACGATGGCCACGCTCATGCAGGCAGCGTGCCCACTGACCCGCCCCCTCCCTCGCCCGGCAGGTGCCACCGGCCGGACGGGCGCTGCGCCGCTCGCGCAGCGGCCCATCCAACCCGCCCGACCCGCGCCGGTGGGCGCCGCCTCCACTCGCCCCGCTCGCCGCGCCGGCGCCGCGTCCGCCGAGCTCCGCAACATTGACTGGCCGCAGGTGAGATACTGGCCGCGGTGACGATGGCGCAGCCCTGCCAAGGAGCGGGGACGCGGCAGCAGAGGGGATGAGGAGAGACCGTGTCTCTCTCTCCCTCTCTCTCTCCGCTTGGCCCTCCTTCCAAACCCTCCCATCAAAACCTCACCCTCTTTTCACATAGGCCCTCCTCTTTGACTGCGACGGCGTCCTGGTGGACACCGAGCGGGACGGCCACCGCCCGGCCTTCAACGAGGCCTTCAAACGCAAGGGCCTGGGCCACGTGGAGTGGGGCGTGGACGAGTACGGCGTGCTGCTGGAGACGGGGGGGGGCAAGGAACGGATGGCCGCCTACTTTGACGCCCACCCCGGCGCGGCGCCCTGGTCGTCCGTCAAGGACCCGGCCGACAGGAAAGCCCTGGTCGCGGACCTGCACAAGCTGAAGACGGCCATTTTCAGTGAGGCGGTCGAGGCGGGCGCCCTGCCCCTGCGCCCGGGCGTCGCGCGCCTGGTGGCCGAGGCCCGGGCCGCCGGCGTGCCCGTCGCCGTCTGCTCCACCTCCGCCGAGGCGGCCGTCTCCACCATCGTGCGCGTCCTGCTGGGGGCTGACGTGGCCAGGGAGATGCGCGTCTTCGCGGGTGACGTCGTCCCCCGCAAGAAGCCCGACCCCGCGATCTACCTGCTGGCCGCCAGGGAGCTGGGCGTCGACCCGGCCCGGTGCGTGGTGGTCGAGGACTCCGAGATCGGGCTGGCCGCCGCCCGGGCGGCGGGCATGCGGTGCGTGGTCACCCGCTCCGCGTACACGCAGGGCGAGGCGTTCGAGGGCGCGGACGCCGTGTTTGACTGCATCGGCGAGGCGGGCGAGGAACGCTTTTCGCTGGACGACCTGACCACGCCCGGCTCGTTCTGGCTCAACCCGCCCCTGCCCCGGGATGCGGCGGGCGACTGGGCGCCGGGGAGCGAGCCGGTGCGGGCGGGCGGGGTGGGCGGGGTGGACCCGCTGTGAGAGGAGGTGTGTGAAAATTATTGAGAATGGATGGATGGATGGAAACGGGGGGTCTGCCCGCGCGTCTACACGCACGCACTCCCCCCCCCACACGCATTCACACACACACACCTCCGGATGGAAAGGCTTGTTCCACAGAGCACTCACTGGGCATGCGTTTTTTTTTTTTTCTCTCTCTCTGGAAAGAGGGCGCGCAGCGCAAGACGACCTTCCGTGGCCGCGCGCGCGCGCGCGCTCTTCCCTCTCTCTCTCTCACCCCCTCCATGCCTCCTCTCCTCTCCCCCTCCTCCCCCCTCACGACTCGTCCTCCATCTCGTCCTCGATCTTGGGCGCCAGGTAGAAGGCGATGTGGCCCACGTCCGCCATCGCGTAGTTGACGACGATCGGCAGGTCCTTCGACATGGACAGCGTCACGGACGGCGCGAGGGGCGTGGCCTTGGCGAACGAGTTGAGGTAGCGCAGCGCAAAGGACAGCGAGACCGGCTCGGCCGCCTCGATGACGGTCTGCTCGTCCTTGTTGTCGACGGCCGTGTTCTGCTTGAGCGTGATGTTGGCGGAGCCCATGTCGCCGGAGGTGGAGAACTTGATGCCGTCCTTGGTGACGGAGATCACGACGGTGTCGCCGATGGAGGCGAGGTCGCTGGGGAAAGGAAAGGAAGGGCATTGAGATATAGGGGGTGAGGGCGCGCAAGTGGTGGTCGCGGCGCGGCTCCCCCCAATCATCGCACGTGCCGCCGCCCGCTCGCCCATCCCGCCCCCTCAAAGGTGAGGGCTGGGCTTGGAGGAGTGAGGGGGGGGGAAACGCGCGTGCGCGCTCATCGCACTCCTTTTCCCTCTTTTTCCCCACACATGCCATGCTCACCGGCAGATGCGCTGGAACTCGGAGGCGGGCAGCTTGACGGTGGCGGCGTACTCGGTGTCCGGGATGCCCAGCTGCTCGGAGTCGATGTCCATAAGCTTGAGCTCGAAGTCGGAGATACGTTCCTGTTGAGGGGGGGAAAGGGGGTGGATGGATGGGAGGGAGGGGGGCCAGGTTTTTTTTGGCGCGGCCCCCGCCTGCTCCTCTAAGGGGCAGCCATCCCTCATCTCGCGCGCGCGCGCGCAGGCCAAAGCGACCCCTTCCACCTCTCCTTCTGACCCCGGCATCAGGACCCCCACTCGTCAGGCTCCCTCAATCGTGGAGGCCAGGGGTGAGCGGCCGCGCGCAAGCCCGCACGAGTGGGGTGTGGCTGAGCAGCGTCTCTCGCGCACACCCATTCAAACGGCGCCCTGCGCTCTTTTTTCTCGCTCCTCCGCCCCCGCGCCCGCACCCATCTCCGTGGCCTGCTTACCTGCTTGGGCGACTCGAACATGAAGGTCACGGTGTCGCCGTTGTCCTCGGCCTGACGGTAGGGTGGGAGAGGGGAGAGAGAGAGAGGGGCGTGAGAGAGAGGGAGCGCGTTCTTCCCTCGCATCGGGCGCACCGCTCGCGCGTCGCGGTCCCCCGCCCCGTAAGCCTCACACCCCGACCCGCAACCGCCACCAGGCCATAACCCGACAATCGGGCGTCCCATCAGGCGTGTGAATAGGTGGGGATGTGAGGTACCACGGGCGTGGGGAAGGGGCACACCCAAATACAACGCCCGCGGCCGTTTGGGCGCGCGGGAGAGCGTTTTCGTTTTGCTTCGCCTCCTCTCTGCCCCGGCCACACCCTCTCCGCTCCCCTCCATCACACACCTTCATCGTCACCACGTCCTCATTGCCCGCGCACTTGAGCATCTTGGCCATGTTGGCCAGGTTGATGCCCATGGACAGGTTGCGGTCGCACCGAAAGTGATCAAAGCCGTCAGCGCGCAGCTGCATCGAGACGAGCGAGACGTGCGACGAGTCCATGGCCTGCAGGGAGAAGCCCGTGGCGGAGCAGTCAAAGTTGGCGTCCGTGACCAGGTCCTTGACCGCTTCCAGCAGCTTTTTTAGCAGGACGCCCTGGGTGAGGCGGGCTTCGAACATCGTGGGAAGTGACTTTTTTGAAATAGAAAGAAGAGCGAGCGGGTTTGGCTGGTGTAAAGAGAGGAAGAAGGGAGCCTTCTTTCTCTGTTGTGGGCTAGGTCTCTGCTGTTCCGCGGAGGAAGCAGAAAAGAGAGCGAAGGGTGTGGGTGGGTGGGGTGGGGGGAGGGAGTGTGGAGGGCGTGACGGAAAGGCTGAATGAATGTCAGGCCTGTCTTTTTTTTTCTCTCTCTATTCACTCTTCATCTCCCCTGCCCGCCCAACGGCGGCCCGCCCTCTTTTTCACTCACCTTCATTTTTGTCCCTCGTTGCATGCGGAGAGTTGGCCCCGCAGGCCATCTCACCTGCTGCGCCTGCGGGTGCGGAGCTTCCACGCCCTCGGTCGCCGGCGGGCTGACCCTGCTGCAGTGCGTGCTGTGCTTGCAAGAGAATGATGGCCGCGCCTCGGGCGTCGCCCCGATCTGCAATGGCTGCTTCGAATCGCACTGGCACGACCATAGGGAGTGAGTTTGCATGGGAGGGAGGGAGGGGAGAGAGGGAGAGGAGCGAGGGCGTGGAGCTGACGAGACTGTAGAGGCGACGGCGGCGGATGCGGCGGGAGGGGCGTGTGTTTTGTTTTTTGATGGGGATGGCGTTTTGCACGCGCGGGCGGGCCTCGCACGCGCCCGGGGCGCGCCTGTAGATACCCTTGGGGGGGCTGGGCTTGTTAGTGATTGCGAGGCCGGCAGCGGGAGTGGAGCGTTTTTGGGGGGCGCACATCCCCGCCTCCCTCTCCCACAGTCTTTTTCTGACGCCACCAACCCCCCCCCCTGCCACCCCCCGTCCTCTCTCGCTTTCCACACGCACACACAGAGCCAACAGTGACCGCGACCGGGCCGGCCCCGCCACCCCGCGCGGGGCGTCCGCCTCCCTGCTCGGCGGCGGCGGCGGGCTGACCACGCCTCGGTCGGCGGGCGTGGGCGGCGGCGGCGGCGGCGGCGGCGGGGGGAGCCACCGGGCGGGGGGCTTGGGCCATGGCCCACACTCGGCCCACGCGGGGGGCGCCCTACCCCACCACCACCACCACGCCGGCGGCGGCGGCACGCACGGGTCCTCCCCCTACCTGAACGGCCATGGCGGGTCGTCCCACCACCTCGCCTCGCCGACGGGGGCGGGGTCGCCCTACGCCCCACCAGGCGGCGGGGCGGCGGCGGCCGCGGCCGCGGCGGCAGGGTCGCCGCCCCTAGCCGGCGGCCCCGCCCGCCTGTCCGGGGGCGGCGGGGGGGCGCCATCCTCCGCCCCCCCAGGCGGCGGGCGGGCCAGCTTCGGTGGGGGTGGGGGCGGGGCGGCCGCCGCGGCCCTGGCCGCGGCCGCGGCGGCCGGGCACGCGCCGCCCGCTTGGGCGGCCGCCGCCGCCGCCGCCGCCGCCGCCGCCCACGGCGGTCGAAGCGGGTCGGCCGCCCTGGATGGAGGGGGCGGCGGTGAGTGGCCGCCCTTTGTGCGGTGAGAGAGCGCGGAAAGAGAGAGAAGTTCGAGGTTTTTTTCTTTTTTCAAGAACCCCCTCTCAACCGCCTCTCTCATTCTTTCTGCCCCGCCGCGCGCGCTGCCTTGCTCGTGCGTGACATGCTGTGACGCCACCCTCTTTCTTGTAAAAACATAAGCGCTGCTGGTGTGTGATTGGATACCTCTCATTCTGCTTTCTATGTGTTGCACGCGCACGCGCACACACACACACACACACACACACAA
>Ga0315285_10007432_pt1 | contig 11252 bp, 9 predicted proteins | sample YL17G09_36_MG_FD_203698 | JGI IMG/M metagenome (GOLD analysis project Ga0315285, IMG submission 203698) | Sediment microbial communities from Yellowstone Lake, YNP, Wyoming, USA - YL17G09_36 | ecosystem: Environmental > Aquatic > Freshwater > Lake > Sediment | place: USA: Wyoming | collected... | reverse complement strand
CATCCACTATCGCTCGATCAGCTTTCTCCATCCGCTCCCAGTTGCGCTCGCGGTCATGCTTTCACGCGGTTTTGATCCACCTGGAAGGGGGTGGCCTGGAACCGGGCCAGCGCCTGGATGAACGCCTCCCGGCTTAAGCCCGAGATTTCCGCGGCCCGGTTTTGCGAGACCATGCCCAACTCATACCACTTGACTGCGGCGGCCAGGCGGAGTTCGCGCGCAAAGCCCTCCGGGTCCTGTCTCAGCGCGGCAAAAGCCGCCTCCGGCATCTCGATTTTCAGGGTTTGAGACATGGTTTTTTCTCTTTTCTAAGGTTAATTGTAAGTTACTTGATTGACAATTGCAAGGATCAAGCGGGACAAGAAAATTAGGGCGTTAGCGAAGCGCCGGAGATTGACACTCCCACCCCCTCCACCAACGCCCGATAGGCTTTCTCCACCCGGTCCCAGTTGGATTCCCGGTCCAGCGCCCAGAATCTTCCCATCACCGTGACCACTTCTCCTAATCCCAGCCTCGCGCACTCCGCTTCCACTTTGGCGATGTAGTGCGCCCCGGCCTCGGGTCGCTCGCCGCGCCGGCCGAGGAGCGAGTGGATGAACATTTGGGGCGCGCCCTGGTTCTTGGCCATCTGCATGAGGGCGAAGAGGTGGTCGAGGGAGCCGTGGGAAGAGAAGAAGCTGACGATGCCGAGCAGATGCAGGGGCCGGTTTTCTTTCTTGGCCAAGTCCATGGCCCAGAGGAAGGCCGGGTTCCGGTAATAGGAGCCGTCCTCAAGCGCGCGGTCAATGCGGAGGCGGTCGGAGTAGAGGATGCGGCCGGCGCCGAGGTGGAGGTGCCCGGCCTCGGAGTTGCCCACGGTGTTTTTGGGCAGACCCACCGCCTCGCCGCTGGCCCAGAGGGTGGTGAAAGGATGTTCGGCGCGCAGCCGGTCCATGACCGGGGTGCGGGCCTCAAGGATAAGGTTGCCGTAAGGGTCGTCGCGATGGCCCCAGCCGTCGGCGATGAGGAGCAGCACCCGCCGGGGGCGGGTTACAAACCCGCCCCCACTTCTTATGATCAGGGAGGCGCCGGTCATGGCCGCGGGCTTTTCCAGGGCCAATAGCTCCAGCACCGTGGGCGCGACGTCAATCAGGCTCCCGCCGGGGCGCAGGCGCGCGCCCTCGGCTTCGAGCGCGGCGTCGAGGAGCACGCAGGGGACCGGGTTCTTGGTATGGCCGGTGTCCACCGCGCCTTCGGGGTAGAGCCACTGCTCCACGGTTCCGTGGTCCGCGGTGAGGAGCACGGTCACTCCTTCGGTCCCGGCGGCTTCGATTACTCGTCCGATTTCGCGGTCCACGGTCTCGATCGCCTGGAGCACCGCCGGCTTGTTCTCAATATGGCCGACCACGTCCACGTTGGCGAAGTTGGCGATGAGCAGGCTCCAGCGGGGGTTGGTGAGGCAGGCCAGGGTCTGGTCGGCCACGTCCGCGGCCCGCATCTGGGGCCGCTCGTCGTCATTCTTCGCGTCTTTCCGCGACTCGATCACCCGGCGCTCTTCCCCGGGGAAGCGCGGCTCGCGCTTGCCGCTGAGAAAATAGCCGAGGTGGACGGCCTTTTCCGATTCCACGATCTTGACCTGAAAGAGCCCGGCCCGGCTCACGACCTCGCCCAAGGTATCGCGGAGCAATTCTTCGGGCGGGAAGGCCACCTGCTCGGCCAGGCCGGGCGCATACTCGATCATAGTGGCCAGTCGAACCGGGCCGGCCGTGGCAAAATGCGGGAAACGAGGGTCGGTCAGGGCTTGCGAGAGCTCGACCTCCCGCTCGCCCCGGATGTCGTAAAAGATGACCGGGTCGCCGGGCCGGATCGGGCCGCGGGGCCGGCCTTCGGCATCGAGGAGCACGCGAGGGTTCAGGGCCTCGTCTTGCTCGCCGGCGGCGTAGGCCGCCCGCACCGCTCGAGCCAGGGGGCCGAGCGGAGGGTCGGGAGGGGAGTTCATGGTTTGGCCGCGGAGGGAGGAGACAGTTGGTCGAAGGGCACGATCACCCGGTAGAGCTTGTAGGCATCCGCCGGGGTGGTGCCGATGGCGGAGGCCACGATGCCGTCAAAGTCCTCGCGGTATTCGGGGAATTTCTGATCCAGGAACTTCGCGAGCTCTTTGCCGTCGGCCTCCAGGCCGGCGGTATCGGTAAAGGACTTGGCCTGATAGGCAACATCCACCCAGATTTTGTTATTGGCGGAAATCACGCTCAGGTTGGAGACGTTGTAGGAATGGCCCGAAGGCATGGTCCAGATCTGGACACTCCCCTGGGGCAAATAATCGGCTTTGATCTGCCCCATCTCGGTGGCAATCTGGGAGACGGTGAACTCCTGCACCCCGGGGCCGAGTTCGGAAAGGAGGATGGCCATCCGATATTGCAGCGCGGCCAGGTGCAAGAGGTTCTTTTCCCGGCTTTTCCGTGCCGCCTTGAAATAGGATTCCGCTTCCCGGCCTTTGGCGGTGGAAGCATTGATCGCCAGGGAAAGCAACTTCCAGCCGCCTTCCTCCTTGATCAAGTGCAGGACCACCCGGAGCGTCTCGTCGGTGCCGTGGCTCTTGTAAACCAGCGCGGCGACCTCGTGATTGGCCGGAACCATATGCAGATCCTGCACCCCTTGCGCGCCCAGGTTGCACGGGATCACCGCCTCCTCTTCCCGGGCCTTGCTGGTCATCCAATATAACTCTTCCAACCGGCTGAACTCCTTGGCGCCGAAACTGACGTCCGCCGCGCGAAGCAAGGTCGCAAATTGCTCGCGGGTCTGCCGGCGTTTGAGCATCTGGCTGGCATCCTGGTACAGGGCAGGGTATTCGCTGTTTTCCAATTCCTGGATCAAGCGGCCGCCCGCCTGCATGATCTCGTCCTGGGTGGCCTCCGGAATATCATTGCCGTAAATGCACGAAGTTTGGGGGGTCTTGTTGCGGCATCCCATGACCAGCACCAGGAGCCCGGCCATTAGCATCCACTTTTTCATTCCTGTTAATCCCTGCCTTTTCGTGTGCATTTGTCCCGCGGGCGATCCCCGGTGAGACCATAGTCCCACGGCGCCCGGCGGCTTCGGAAACATCTTTTCCAGGAGTAACATGACCCTGCCCCTTTGTCAACGCGCCCAAGACCCGCGCCAGTTCGAGCCTGGAATCGCGCCGGCGGGACCGGCCATCTCTGCCCAAAGCCCTGAAACCCGAGCCGAGCAAGCTCCGGGGCATTGATTTCATTTTATTTCAGGCTTCCCGTTTTAACAAGGCTTCCTGGCCACCCTAAATCTCCGGCTAAGCCATTTGGAGTGCGCAAGCTTGCTTGCGCTTTTCGGACTCGAGGCTTGCCTCGACCCATTTTTCCGCGGGAAACTCCCCACCCCAAAAGCGGCGGCAAGCCGCCGCACTCCAAATCGTTTTGCATCCATTCGGTGTTATACCAAAATGAATAAACGCTCCCCGGCTAAAGTCTAATGGCAATCTCCAGAATTTAGCCGGAGATTTAGGGCTCCGGGCTTGGGCTGATTCCTAAAGCTGTGATACTATGATCTCCTGAAGCATGAAGCCTTTCCGTTCCAGCGCAAACCGCTCCGGCCGGCAAGTGCTCGCCGCCGGCTTGCTCTACCTGGTCCTGCTGGGCACGGTCTTTGTCCCCAAGTGGCTTTCCGGCTATTCCTTCCTGACCGAGGTGATCTGGGACCCGACCCCGGTCTACCTCCAGTATCCGGGCGACCTGGTGGCGATCCGCACCCTCCAGGCCGGGCAACTGGGCGGACTCTGGGACCCCACCCGCGGGTTCGGCACCCATCACTTCGTCCCCATCTATCTCACCTACTTCCTTATCCTCAAGCTCCCCGTCTATCTCTTCCACGCCCCCTGGGCCTGGGAAGCCTACCTCCTGGTTCGGCTGCTCCTGGCCGGGGTCTTCACCTTCCTCCTCGCCCGCAGCCTGCCCCTCCGTTTTCTCCCCGCGCTTTTCGCCGGCGTGGCCTACATGCTCTGCGGCTACTTCCGCATCTTTCTCAATTTTCAGCACCTCAACCTCGAGGTCTTTTTCCCCGCTCTGCTCTGGAGCTTACTCCTCCTGGCCCGCCGGCAGTCCCTCGGGCGGGTCTTTGCCGCCCTTTTCTTCATCATCCAAATGTGGGCCAGCGGCAACCCGATGTCCTTTGTCTACGCAATCCTGCTCGGCGGCGCTTTCAGCCTGTTCCTGGCCGCGCTTGCCACCCACCGCTCTTCCCGACCCCTTAAGATCCTGGGCTTTGGCCTTGGCCTCTATCTCTTTCTTTGGTCCCTCAGCTGGCTCGGGGCCGCCCATGGCTTTGCCGCCGTGGAATTGAGCGGGCAGGTCTGGAAACTGCGCCTGTCCGGGATCGGCCAACTGCGCATTCCCCTTGCCAACCTGGTGGCCTTGGTTACACCCATCTTCGATTATTGGCTCTCCCCCCTGCCCCCCACCCACGACGCCCGACTCGCGCTGCTCAATTTCGTGCCCGGTTACCTGGGGATCATCGTCTCCGCCCTGGCCCTGATCGCCATCCTTCATCCCGGCCGCTTGCCCCGGGTGGGCCTCTTCTTTATCCTGGCTTTGCCCTTTAGCCTGGGGCTGGTCTTCGGAATCCCTCCCTTCAACCTCCTCCAAGGGCTGCCCGTGCTCCGCGACTTCCAAAATTTCCGTTACGCCCAATCCCTGGTCGCGCTCCCCGCGGCCCTGGCAGCCGGAATGGGACTTCACCTGTTCCTGGCTTCCCCCTCGCGCATTCCCCGTCGAACCACGGCTATTCTGGCCGTGCTCCTGGCCTGGGTCCTCTGGCATTTCATCGGCTACCGCCACTTCCTTGCCACTTCACCCTTGCCGCTCCGCTTCCTGCTCGGCGCCGGCCTGGTCCTCGCCCTCGCCGGGCTTTTTCTTTCCGCAGCCCGCTTCGGGTTCAGAATCACTTCCTGGCGGTCGCTTTTCGGCCTGGCTTTGCTCGTGATCACGGCGGGTGAAGGACTTCTTTATTTTTACTTGGTCACCCCGCTCTATGGCCCGCGGGCGTATTCCATGGCCGAGCCGCCGGCCGCCGCCTGGCTTCAGTCCCAACCAGGCTGTTTTCGCCTCTTGGGCGTGGAACCCGAGTCGCTCCACCCCAACCTGGCCGGGCTGTTTAATTTAGAGGACGTCCGGGATTCAACTCCCCTCTATTTCCGGCGCTACCTTAAGTTTATCGCCGCGGTCAATGGACTGAAGTCCGAACGCGCCATTCTGGACCATTATTTCGAGAAGGGGCGGTTTTACCTGAGCCTCGATCTCCATCAGCTCCCGCCCCGTCTGCTGGACCTGATGAACGTGCGCTACCTGCTTACCCAAGAAGCCCGCGACCGCCTGGCCCTGGCCTTGGCCGACCCTTTAGCCCGCGGGCTGATGCCCAAAGGAGGGACTCACTATCTCGCCGCCCTCGAGGCAACGCTCAGCGGAGTCCGCCGCTCGGCCCTTCTCACCCACGCGCCTTCACGGGCCGAACTCATTCTGCCCGCGGCCGCGAGCCGGACCCTGGTCTGGGAATTCGGCATCCTGCCCCGGGCACGGGAGAATCCCCAAGCCGACGGCGCCTGGTTGATCGCGGCTGGCCCCGGCCCGGCCGGCTCGCGCCTGGTCTTCGGCCGGTTCCTCAACCCTCAACAGAAAGCGGCCGAGCGGAACTGGATCCGGATGGATGCCCACCTCCCGCTCGGGAGCCGGAAGATTGTCTTTGGCTCCTTGCCGGGTCCGCGCGACAACCGCGAGAGCGATTTCGCGGTCTGGGGAGAGCCGGGGTTATGGCAGGCCGACGCCTGGAGGAATCTGAAGGAGGTTTACGATCGCGATTTGCGCATCTATGAAAACCAGACCGTTTTGCCCCGGGCCTTCTGGGCCAGGCGCGCCGAATGGCTCTCGAGCGACGAGGAGGTATTGGACCGCTTAACCGGCGAAGGCTTCGATCCCGGGCAACTGGTCCTGGTCCACGCCCGGCCGCCTTGGCCGGAGCCCGAGTCCGAGCCGGGGCCGGCGGAAGTGGAACTGGTCGAGCATGATTTCGGCAGGGCGCGGGTCAAGGTGCGGGCTCAGGGCGCGGGATGGTTGGTCCTCACCGATCTCTATTATCCGGGATGGGAAGCGCGGGTGGATGGGAAAGAGGTCCGGATTTATCCGGTGGATGTGGCCTTTCGGGGACTGCCGCTCCCGCCCGGCGAACACGATATCCTGTTCCGTTACAACCCGCCCATGGTGCACATGTCCCTCTGGCCGATGCTGCTCTCGTGGTCGCTGGCTTTCCTGATCTTTGTCTTTAAAAAGCTTTTTTCACCCGGTAGATAGCCGCGGGACTTCGGGGCTCCTGGTAAACCAATTCGAAGTTCTCCGGATAGGCTCGGAGGGTGGGCTCGAGGAACCGCGCCGCGAATTGGGCCGGGCCGTCCGGGAACTCTCTTTCCCAGCCATCCAGGATCACGTATTCCACCTTGCTGTTGAGCAGGTAGTCGCGCACTTTTTTCCGGTCAGGCTCGTAAGGGATGGACGAGCATTGGTGGCCGGTGACCAGGTAGCAGGGCGGCGGCGAGTGAAACATCAGGATAGCGCCCGGGGGCAGGTGGTCGCGCGCCCAGAGCAAAACGCGGGCGGAATCCATCTGGGCCGGGCTTAAGATCCGGGCGGAGAGGCCGGGGCGGACTTCCAGGAGGGGAAGGGCTTGAATTCGCCGGGCCTGCCGGAAAATCTGGAGGTCGCCGTAAAGGTAATAGACCAGGAGCAGCCCGGCCGCGGCCAAGACCAGAGTCCTGGCCGGCAAGCGGGGAACCCGGCGTTGGATGCGCCCCAGGGCCCCATCCAGCCCGAGCAGGCTGTAAAGGAAAAGGAACGGCAGAAAAAGGAAGATCTGGCGGGGCCCGCGCATCGGCCAGGCGGCGACGGCCAAGAGGTAGATCGGGAGGCTGAGGGAAGTGAGGGAGCGCCGGCGCCATTCGCTGGACATGTATCCGGTCAGGGTGAGGATGAGGAAAAGCAGGGCCGGTAGCCGGAACCCGGCGGGTAAAGTTGAGTCCGGCGGCCGGTTGAGGGACAAGTCGAGCGCGGTGCGGCCGTAATACTTAAGCTGCCCGGCGATCCGGGGCAGGAGCTGGGTCGGGGTGGCCTGGGGCCAGGGAGGATGGAGGGGCGCGTGAAAATCTTCCGCCATGATGGTCAGGCTGTTGGGTTCGGCGCCGATCAAGTAGCGGCCGGCATAAGTGAGGCCGGACTGCGCCGCGGCCGAGTAGTTGCGGTATTCCCAGAGCCCGAAACCCAGGGCGAAGGGCGCCAGGATGATGAGCGCTTTCTTCAGGTGGAGCCTTCGGCGAGAACCCGTTCCCGGCTGAAGGGCGAGCGCCAGCGGCCAGGCCAGCGCGATGGCGAGCGCGGTGGACCGGACCAGATAAGCCGCCAGCAAGAGGGCCGCCCCGGCCAGTGCGGTGCGGGTGAAGCTGGATTGATCCTCCCGGTATTTTTCCAAGATCAGCAAGGACACGACGTAGAGGGTGTTGGCCAGGAAATCGGGTCGGAACTGGGCCGCATGATCCACCAGGCTGGGCACGGCCGGGACGAGCAGGGCCGCCGCCAGCGCCACCTGGGGCGGGGCCAGCCTTCGAAAGAGCAGGAAAGCCGCGGGACCGAGCAGGAGCGCGGACAGGACTACGAAGCCTTTGAAGACCCAGAGGTTGAGCCCGAAGACGCGGTCAAGCAGCGAGACCAGGAAGAAGAACAGGAACGGCTCGCGCACGTGCGGCGGCGCGCCGGGCAGCGAGATATCGGAATAGCCCTGGCCGGCGCCCAGCGACATCACCAGCGTGATGCACGGTCCCTCTTCCCCGTAGAGGTAATACCAATCGCCGTTGAGGCGAGGGAGATAGAGCGCGCCGGCCAGGAGCAAAAGCCCGATCACCGCGGCCCGGTTATATGTAAGCCAACTCACGATTTCAGGAAAAGCCGCCGGAGCCCGAGCCGGAGGAGGTTCCACGCCGCTTTCCCGACCTCGTGGCGGTTGATCTTGCTCTGGCCCCGGGACCGGTCGAGAAAGGTGATGGGCACCTCCGCCACCCGGAAACCTCGGCGCAACACGGCAAAGGCCAGTTCCTCCACAAACGCGTAGCCGTCGGACTGGAGCCGGTCAAGGGGCAGCGCGGCCAACACCTCCCGCCGGAAGCAGCGGTAGGACGAGGTCCAGTCGTGAAGCTGGCGGCCCAGGACCAGGCGGGAGAGAACATTCGACCCGCGGCTCAAGAAGCGGCGGTGCCAGGGCCAGTCCGGCGTGCTGCCGCCCGGCACATAGCGAGAGCCCGCCACAAAGTCCGCGGTTTCCGAGGCGCGGATCATCTCCGGCACCAGGGCCGGGTCATGGGAAAAATCGCCGTCCATGATCATGACCCGGTCGTAGCCGTGGGCCAGGCCGTAGCGCAGGCCCTCGCGATGGGCCGAGCCCATCCCCAGCTTTTTCGGCCGCGCGATCAAGTGGATGCGGGGGTCCTGGCCGGCCAGGGACTGGACCCGCGCGCCGGTGCCGTCCGGCGAGTTGTCGTCCACCACCAGCACCTCCAGGTCCAGCGGGTGGCGCAGCAGCTTCCCGGTCAGCGGGCCGATGTTCTCGACCTCGTTGAACGTTGGAATTATCACCAGGATCTTCATCACGCGCCTATCCTACCACTGGGCAAGGCCAAGGACAACCTCCCTGATTCTAACTGAGGGACTGCTCCGTCCATTTCTTGTTCCCATGCCGGCCTCCAGGTCTTCTTGACGGCAGGGCCGTTCATTTGCTAATTTACCACTTCAGCCTGGGCAATTGTATGAGCAGCGAGAAGGAGTAAGGCCATGGAACTGGGATGGGGTATCATCGGCACCGGCTATCACGTGCGCGCCAACATGTTGTCCTCCTTTGCCGAAGCCAAGAGCGCCCGAGTCAAAGCCATCTGCGGCTCCAGCCAGGAAAAGGCGGAAGAGCTGGCGGCCGAGCATCCGGGAGTCAAGGCCTACGGCCGGGTGGAGGATCTGGCGGCTGACCCGGAGGTGCAGGCCGTGTATATCGCGACCCCCAACCACTTGCATGTTCCCCATGGCGTGCTCTCCATCCAGGCGAAAAAGCACCTGCTCCTGGAAAAGCCGATGGCGCTCTCGGTGGACGGCGCGCACAAGCTGGTGGAGGCCGCGAAGAAGAACGGGGTCAAGCTCGGCATCGGCTTTCACCTGCGCCACCATCCCGTGCTTCAGGCCGCGCGGGAGATGATCGCGGCGGGTGAGGTCGGCGACATCGTCTTCTGCTCGGCCCAATTCGCCCTGGACTTCCCCTGGCGGGACAACTGGTGGAGCAACCCGCTCTTTGCCGGTCCGGCCAGCCTGATGGGCATGGGCGTCCATGGCCTGGACACCCTCTGCTGGCTCAAGGGCCAGGAGGTGGTGGAAGTGGCGGCCATGGCCCGGGGCGGAACGGACAACCGCAGCCTCAATACCTTGTTCAGTTTGCTGATGACTTTTCGGGACGGGACCCAGGCCGCGGTGGTCTGCGGCAGCGAGATCCCCCACAGCCGCAACGACGTGGTCGTTTACGGCTCCAAGCTCCGGCTCCACGCCGAGGGCGCCATGACCATGCTCCCGCCCCAGGGCCGGCTCTTCCTCACCGACCGCCAGGGCACCCGCGAAACCAAGATCGCGCTCCAGAACCCCTACGCCCGCGAGATCGAGGCCTTTAGCGCCCACGTGCTCGAAGGCGCGGAATTCCACGCCGACGGCCTCGACGGCCACAAGTCGGTGGAAATCACCTGCGCCGCGATTGAAGCGGCCAGGTCGCGGAGGACGGTGAAGGTGGGCGAAGTCCTGCGTCTGACCGGATAAGAGCGGGATCGGTGCCAGGCACTGACTTATAAAGATAGCCGCGTGCACAGTGGACAGTGCTCAGCGATCATTCTGAATAACGTGGACATGGACCGCGCTTCCAGTGGGGTAGCCGCGACCGCTCCTCGGTCGCGGAGGCGCGGATGGGACACGCTCCGGCCGTTGGGTTGGAGAGAAGTTGAAAAACGAGTATCAAGCCGATAGAAAAGGTTGCATAATATCCTGTCTTCATCTATGCTGAAATCAGCAAGGAGACCTTCATGAAGCTGAAAATTATTCTAGAGCCAAGCGAGGAAGGCGGGTTCACGGTCTATGTGCCTTCTCTCCCCGGCTGCATCAGCGAAGGGGATACGGAAGAAGAGGCTTTAGCCAACATCCGGGAGGCCATCGAGCTTTATCTGGAGGACGTGGAGGACGATGCCCTTCCGGGCGGGAAGGCCAAGGTCAAGGAACTGATTTTGTGAGCAAGGTCCCGAGCCTCTCCTACCGGGAAATTATCCGGGCCTTGCGGCGCGACGGCTGGGTAGTAGTGCGCCAGCGCGGGAGTCACCTCCGCCTGCAAAAGAATTTACCGGATCGCACCTTAAAAATCATCGTGCCCGCTCATCTCCCGGTGAAGCGGACCACCCTGGCTCGGATTCTCAAGCAGGCCGAAATAGAATTGGACCATTTTCTCGAACTGCTCTAATCTCTTTACGTGCTTCCTCATCCCTTTAGTCGCAGATTTCGCAGATTTTCTCATCATGTAGCCTACAGAGGGACAGACATTCCTGTCTGTCATCCTTTGATCACTGTCCACTGTGCCCTGAGCACTGTTCACTTTTCTCTAATGTATTATGTGAAGCTTTGACCCCATTCCCCTGAAACTCTTCTTTCTCTGACACCCTGCCGCAAGCGGATAAAAAGAGGAGGAGTCTCACGAAAAGACGCCAAGACGCGAAGGGTTCAAACTTTCGGAGAAGAGAAGGTGGCTCAGGTTTCAAGTTTTTTCTCTTTTACCACGGTCTCGTCGCCAAGAAGCAAGGTCGCCATGGAACAGCCCTTGGCGGCTTGAGCTCCTTGGCTCCAGGTTTTTCATTCTTCCTCTTCACCCTGGCGGCTTTGCGGCTTGGCGTGAAACGCTTCTTTCCCCGAAATCGGCGAAATCTGTGGATTCAGATTCCGTTCAAGTTCAAGCTCAAGAAAATACCTCAAGTACTGTGCACGGTTTCCCGCGCATTTGCAGCGCGAATATTGGTTTCCCGAATGTTAAGTTTTGGGGCCTGACCCCATGTTAAGTTAACTTAGGGTCAGGCCCCAAGTTAACACTGACATCATGACACTTTTTCCAGGGTGGTGGAAGCGGAGAATCAAAGGATTCGGGAAGGCCGGTGCTAAGAGAGC
>Ga0315285_10007431_pt1 | contig 11252 bp, 11 predicted proteins | sample YL17G09_36_MG_FD_203698 | JGI IMG/M metagenome (GOLD analysis project Ga0315285, IMG submission 203698) | Sediment microbial communities from Yellowstone Lake, YNP, Wyoming, USA - YL17G09_36 | ecosystem: Environmental > Aquatic > Freshwater > Lake > Sediment | place: USA: Wyoming | collected... | reverse complement strand
TTTTAATACTTCTGTTGCTAAAGAGAAGGTTCGGCTCCTTTTCTTGCGAGGACTTGACGATATAAGTAATATTTTCATTTTGAATCTCTCCTTTTAAATGATATAACTTCTTTATTTCATCAGGTCCTTAATCGACTCCTCACCGATAAGTCTGCGGAAAGATTCGGGAACCTCAAATTTTGCCTTGCCTGCTGTGCAGTTTTTAATGCTACGCATAATTCCATAAAAACGATGATAAGGAATCGAGACTAATAGGTCTTCGGATTTATAACCACGAATTTTGCGGCTGGTATAATCCATTAAGCTTACATTAATTTCCCCGGTTACCACAGGATAAGCAACAGCCTGATGGCAGGTTGAACCGCACATTTCTATTTTGGGCGGAATGCCAGTATCAAAGGTATCTAAAGTGATAAGTCGACAGGCTTGCTCAGCATTACAAATGAATAAAATCACATCGGGGCGAAATTCTGCTTTTTTGAGAGGTGAGAGAATAACATGTTCGGCAAGACCCAAAGGCGGTTTCGTTGTTAAATATTGAGACCGATAGAATGTGGTAATGCTACAGAAAAGTTTTTCGCCGTTAACTAAAAACTCTTTGAGAGCCTTCTCTCCTTCTCCTTTTGGACGCTCGCCTAAGCCTAAATGCCATGTCCCGCCTTGGCAACTTGAACTCTTAGCGGTAAGGTCAATTGTTTTACCATCTCTAACTAATAAAAATGCATCACATACCCGGTATTTTCCGTTAATTGAATTTTGCGGAGCACTCATTGAATAGGTAATAGCCACAGGATTTCCTTTAAGATTAAGCACTTCAGAAATTTCATCAGAATATTTTTGCCATTCCATATTCAATTCCTCCTTCTATCTTTAAATTTGTTAATCATAATATTTGTTAGATATCTAAATCAAATGTTTTTTTATTTAACCCGAATCCAGGAAAAACTTTGATAATTTTTTTTGAATACAAAGGTATCATACTTTACTCTTGTCCTTGATTCACCTGGCAAGTCAATACTTTTATTCACTCCGAAAGGAGTGAAATGTTTATAGAAAAAAATATACACGGTAAATATCTGCTCCGAAGGGAGCAGAATGATATACATAATCCTTTACATATTGCCCCTCTGGGGCAAAGAAAAAGAAGAAGGTAAGTAATTTAAATCTTATTTATTTTCTATAACCATTATGCTCCTGACGGAGCATTTAAGGAAATAATTCTTCTTATCTCTTGATTGAGGATGAATTAAAATAGTTTAGAAGAATGAATTATTAAAAAAAGCTTGACAAATTATAGAAACTATTTAAGTATTTACTTAAATACTTAATTTAATTTTTTAAATCGCTAATTCTATTTATTAATTTGAGACCTGTGAAATATTTAATTTACACACCCCTAACCCCTTTCAAGAGGGGAATATTAAGGATGTTACGTGCAATTTAGTGTGGTTTCGTGGTCATATTAGTTATATTTTCAGAAGTATCTATTTGTTAATTGTAGATGAGGGTTTACAATGATAAAATATTCTTCGGAGTTGTTTAAAATATTATCTGTTGATACGAGAATAAAGATAGTAGAGATGCTTAAAGCAAAGGGACCCTTATGTGTAAATGTTATAGCAAAATCTCTTGGGGTCACGCAATCAGCTATATCTCAACATTTAAAAATCCTTAAAAGTATGCGACTTGTAACGGCTAAAAGAAAAGGTTATTGGATTCATTATTGTATTGATGAGGATGTTCTGGAGGATTGTAGAAAGAGATTAAATAAGATTTGTACTTGTGGGTGTCGCAGTATTATTTGTGACGTTCCTATAAGGGAAACTAAGGGTAACCTGGAAAAATATAAGATTCAATTGGAGAAAGAATTGGAAAGAGTACAGAAAAAATTGGAGGCGATGAAAAAGAAGTAAAATATAAAATTTTTTTATTAATTATTTAAGTAATTGCTTAATAACTAATATAAATAAGGAGGTGAATTGATATGTGTTGTGAAACTGAATCGAGAAATATATGGAGGGAGCAAGGCTTTTGTCGTTGTGGATGCGGTGGATTTCCCCGTCGTTTTATATCAGCAAAAGAAGAGAAGGAAATGCTGGAAAAATACAGGGAGCAACTTAAAAAGGAGCTTGTAGGTTTAGAAGAAACTATTCAAAAGTTAAAAGTCAAATAGCTTAAACTCAATAATTGGGTGGAAGTAAAAAAAATAACTTCCACCTGTCTTTTTAGATTTTATAATAGTAAGAAGAAAAGTTTGAAATAAAAAAGTTAGGTTGTTCAGTAAACCGGATATTAAAATATTTTCTACTTCAAAAGACAATTAGGATTTTCGATAAGGTCATTAATATCAAACATCAATAGAATTATTAATCTTTATTTTTTGATAATTTGCTATCTCTATCAAGTGGAGAATAATATGGCATTGTTATATAGTGTGCAATAAACCAAATTAGAATCTGAGGGAATAGACAATATCTCATACCTATCCATCCTTTAAATTTGAGAGACATCAACTTCCAAACCAATGTTCTAAAGCCTCTTTAAGACTAAAAAGTAATATCAAGAGGAAGCAGTGGATTTCTACAATAACTGAATGATAAAAATATTTAGTGATTAATCCTATATTTTTAAATCGGAATTTAAAAGGAATCCATCGAGGAATTTCTGACATATATTGCTGATATGCTTGTCCATATTTTTTCAAAAGTTTCGATTCTTCATAGCGAATCACAAGGGAATACATACCTATACACCAAATGAATGTTATAGGAACAAGCCATAAAAGTTCTGATAAAATTGTTGCGCCTACACATATAAGGGTGTTTCCGATATAGATAGGATTTCTGACAAATTCATAAGGACCTGTAGTGGTTAATATTTTCGAATCTGGTAAGCGATAATGGAGATGCTGTTGAGACCAAATACGAATAAATGTTCCAATGAATATAATAGGTATTCCAAGTGACAATATTAAGATATCTGATTCTGTTTCTGAATAGAAAAAAATAAGTGATATAATAAGAGGAGGAGCTACTAAAAAACCTCTAAAGTCATAAATCCACTTAAGGAATCGCATTTCCAAAAATCTCCTTTAATTTGTAGACACTGAAAATTAAAAATATGTTTGGGAGAATAATGTATTTCAAATGACATTATATAGCAATAAAAAATTATATTAGAATCTTTCAAATTCTTTTCGTAATAAGATATGAGAGAAAAATTTCAAAAAGGTTTGAAATCGGATTTAAAGTGGCTCCCCCGGTAGGACTCGAACCTACAACCCACCGGTTAACAGCCGGTTGCTCTACCGATTGAGCTACAGGGGATCGGTGATAAAACGAGTTTCAAGTTTGAGGTTTCAGGTTTAATGTTAAAAGTTTAAAGTTCTTGATAATTTTTTAAAATTAATTTTAATTACTAATATTCTTAATTAGAAAAAAACAGATTTCAAGTTTTTTTATTTTTAGTGAATGGTTGTGTATCAACTGATTAAATTATTTGTCAAGCAAATTTTATACGATCAAAAATAAAACCATGAATTTCACAAATCCACACTAATTTATTAAAAAATATTCTTGTAAATTTGTGTGATTCGTGGTTAAAGAAATTCTGTGTTCTTAGTGGCTCAAAATTTTATATATTCATTTACGGATTTAAGATTTGACAAAATGATCTTTAAGAAATTATAAAGCTTAAAAGATAAATTAATGATACAAATTGAGATAGTTTTTAAGGGAGAAAGTATGGATTTGAAAAAATATATAATAGAAGTTGTTAAAAAGGCGAGGAATGCTTCATTTGAAATGGCTCGGATTGATACGGCAACTAAAAATAAAGCCTTGCTCGAAACGGCAAATGAGTTAGAAAAAAGAGCACAGGAGATAATATCTCAAAATGCCAAAGATATTACTAATGGAGTGGAAAAGAAACTAAGCTCCGCAATGGTTGATAGGTTAAAAATTGATGAAGCAATGGTGAAGAAGATAGCGAATGTTTTGAGGGAAGTGGCGACATTACCTGACCCTGTTGGTGAAATCACTGATATGATTGTTAGACCGAGCGGAATTAAAGTTGGGAAGATGCGTGTTCCAATAGGTGTGATTTGTATTATTTATGAGTCGAGACCTAACGTGACGATTGATGCGGCTTCATTATGCATTAAATCAGGAAATGCTGTGATTTTAAGAGGTGGTTCTGAGGCGATTAACAGTAATATAATCCTTGCTAAAATAATGAGTGAGGTATGTTCCGGTGCAGGACTTCCATCTGATTGTGTTCAAATCATTACCACGACAGATCGCGAAGCGGTAAAAGAACTGTTAATTCAAGATAAGTATATTGACCTTGTAATTCCCAGAGGAGGCAAGAGTCTTATTAAAACTGTGGTGGAGACTTCAAAGGTTCCTGTTATCAAGCATTATGATGGGAATTGCCACCTGTATGTTGATAAAGATGCTGATTTAAAAAAGGCTGAGGAGATTGCTATAAATGCAAAGACCCAACGTCCGGGCGTGTGTAATGCCATAGAAACTATTTTAGTTCATCAGGATATTGCCGATATATATTTGAGGAATCTTTTTTCTAAACTTAGAGAAAAGAAGGTAGAGATTCGGGGCTGTGAGAGAACATTAAAAATTGATAGTAGTGTATTTTCAGCTACTGAGGATGATTGGTATACGGAGTATTTAGATTTGATACTTGCTGTAAAAATTGTTGATAATATAGATGAGGCTATTGCCCATATAACAAAATATGGTTCGAATCATACGGAGGCAATTGTGACGGAGAATTATACTTCTGCTATGAAATTTTTGAGAGAGGTTAATTCTTCGTGTGTAATGGTCAATGCCTCTACGCGATTTAGTGATGGTGGGGAGTTCGGGATGGGATGTGAAATAGGGATTAGTACCGATAAATTACATGCAAGAGGTCCGATGGGTTTAAAGGAATTAACAACCCAGAAATTTATAGTATTTGGTAGTGGGCAAATTAGAACAACAAAATAAAAACCTATTGACAATATAATATATATAATATTAGCATAGTTTAATAAAAATAAATTAGTATTGCTTAAACCTGTCGATAAGTAAGTATATATGGTTACAACGAGAGAAAAAACATTGGGCGAGATGCTTGTTGTTGATAGTGTTATGACACGTGAACAACTTGAAGATGCCCTTAAGAAACAAGAGGAAACCGGAGCGAGTTTAGGCAGTATCCTTGTTGATATGAATTATGCTACAGAATGGGAATTGGCAGCTGCTCTGGGGAAACAGCTTAATGTTCCTTTCATTACGTTATCCCATTATGAGATTGACCCTGATATCTTAAAAGCCATCCCGGAAGATATTGTTAAAAAATACAAAATTGTGCCTGTGGATAAAACAGGGAAAACTCTCACTGTTGCCTTAGCCGATCCCTCCAACGTGTATTTATTAGATGAACTTAAACTGGTTACAAAGTGTAATATTTTACCGGTTATCAGTTTCGAATCTGATATAGAAGAAGCCATCCATAAGTATTACGGCGCTGAAAATAATATGGATGAGATGATTAAAGAAATTACTCAGCAAGACCTTGAAATAATTCATGCCTCGGAAGAGAGTAGCAATGAAGGATTAGACATGGAGACGAGTCCTAATGATGCTCCTGTTATTCAACTTGTTAATTTGTTAGTTGAAGAAGCCTTGAAGATGCGAGCCAGCGATATACATATAGAGCCTTATGAAAAAACTCTAAGGGTTCGGTATCGGATAGATGGTAATTTGCGAGAGATGTCAACTCCTCCCAAAAAGATGCAAAATGCTATCGTGTCAAGAATCAAGATATTATCTCAATTAAATATTGCAGAGAGAAGGCTTCCTCAGGATGGAAGATTTAAAATAAGGAGAGATAATAGAAATATAGATTTCAGGATTTCTATAATTCCGACAGTTTTTGGTGAGAAAGTGGTTATGCGTATACTTGATCAAGGTGCCTTGATGTTGGATATGACTGATCTTGGTTTTGATGAAGGGGAATTAAGGATTTTTGAAAAGTATATAAGAAAACCGTATGGAATGATATTAATTACTGGACCTACAGGAAGTGGGAAATCGACAACCCTTTATTCAGCCTTGTCGACAATTAACGACCCCAGGAAAAATATTAATACAATTGAAGACCCCGTCGAATATCAAATAAAAGGTATAAATCAAGTTCAGGTTAAACCAGAGATAGGATTAAGCTTTGCTGATGGATTGAGGTCTTTCTTGAGACAGGACCCTGATATCATAATGGTTGGCGAGGTTCGTGATTTAGAGACAGCAGAGATTGCTATAAGGGCGGCTTTAACGGGACACCTTGTTTTAAGTACTCTTCACACCAATGATGCTCCCAGCACGATTAATCGTCTGACAAATATGGGTGTAGAATCTTATCTTGTGACAGCTTCCTTAATGCTGGTAGTTGCTCAACGACTTGTGAGAAAAGTTTGTGACAGGTGCAAAGAGGAATTAAAACCGACTGATGAAATGTTAGAATCTATTAACTTGCCCATAGATAAAAAATATAAATTATTTAGAGGAAGAGGTTGTGATAGATGTACTGGGACAGGTTATAGAGGGAGAATCGCAATATATGAGGTTATGGAAGTTTCTGATGAAATGAGGGATTTAATATTAAAAGGTGCAAGCAATGTGGACATCAAACGTTTTGCGATAGAACATGGTATGAGAACCTTACGTATTTCAGGAATACAAAAGGTCGTTCAAGGTGTTACAACTATTGATGAAGTTTTAACAATCACAGCGAGTGATAATATCTAAAGAAGGAGAAAAAAAATGGCTATCTTCTCCTATGTAGCAAGGAATCCCCAGGGTCGAACTATCTCTGGGACTATTGATGCCTTAAATGAGCAGGCGGCGGTTAAAACCCTTCGTGAGCAGGGATTGATACCCACATCTGTTCGGACAGGACCAGCGGTTTTGCCTAAGAGAAAACAGAAGGGAAAACGAGGAAGAATTAGACTCGAGGATATTGTGGTTATCAGCAGGCAGATGGCAACGATGGTTAAAGCTGGATTGCCTATTCTGGAAGGATTAAATATACTTGGTGAACAAGTGGAAAAACGTGCTCTTAAGAACATTATTCAGTCTATTGAGAAAGATGTTCAGGGAGGCACTAATCTTACTGATTCCTTAGCGAAGCATCCGAAGGCATTTGACCAATTTTTCGTAAGTATGGTGAGGGCGGGTGAAGCCAGTGGTGCTTTGGATACTATTCTGGATCAGATTGCGGGTTATCTGGAAAAAGTTCTCTCTATTCAAAGAAAAGTCAAGTCTGCTTTGATGTATCCGGCTGCTGTTTCGTGTGTAGCGATTGGTATTACCTCTTTTTTACTTATTAAGGTTGTTCCTGTTTTTCAGGATATCTTTGCTGGATTTGATATTCAACTTCCTATTCCCACACAGATTGTTATTACTGCGAGTCAATTTATGCAGAGCCATTACATTAAGTTGATTGTCGTTATTGTTGGGCTTTATTTTGTAATTATCTATTGGAGCAAGACGAAGATGGGGAAATATAGAATTGATAGTTTCAAGTTAAGAGTTCCCGTCTTTGGGTCATTGTTGAGGAAAGTGGCTATTGCGAAGTTCACAAGGACATTAAGTACTCTTATCAGATGCGGTGTCAATATCTTAACTGCTCTTGATATTGTTGCCAAAACAGCTGGAAATGTCGTGATAGAAGAAGCGGTCTATAAGACTAAATATAGCATCCAGGGCGGAGAAAGTCTTGCTAAACCACTTGCCGAATCAGAAGTTTTTCCTCCTATGGTAACACGAATGATAGATGTGGGAGAAAGAACAGGTGCTCTGGAATCGATGTTGGCTAAGATAGCGGATTTTTATGAAGACCAGGTTGATGCAGCGGTAGCAGGACTGACTTCTCTTATTGAGCCATTATTAATTGTCTTTCTTGGTTTCATAGTTGGATTTATAGTTATATCGATGTTTTTACCGATGTTTAAAATGGTCCAAGCCATTAATTAAAATCATTCATCACTTCTTCAGAAAGATTTGTAAAAGTTATAAAGAGGACAGGCTATAATCTGTCCTCTTATTATTAATTCACAAAGTAATAATCTAACAATCTTTTTATTGACTATTTGTATTTTTAATATGAAAAGTATTTGTTGTAATCTCATAGATATTAACGTTGGAGTCTATTAAATATTTTAGAAGAGTTTTTGGTTATTTTATGTTGATAAAGGATTAGTAATAACAATGATTGATCCTAAATTGGAAAGGCAAATTAGTGATGTTAAAGAGTTAATGGCTAAATGGCGACAGTTCCACGATTTTCTTGCTATAGGTGTCAAAGGGGAGAACGTTACGTTTGAAAAAGAAAAGCAGTTTTTAGCCATAAAAAGTAGAATTGCTATGTTGCATGAGACGTTTATAGAAGTTTTGGAACATGATAAATATATTGGTCAGTCTATTATGTCTATTGTAATGGCTTCAATTACTCTGAGACATTTAAATAAACTAAGCACAGCAGAAATAAAGAAGATGGAGATTGAATGGCATGAAGCGTTTTTACTTCTTAATGAAACGGTTGGCGTTCTGGAGGATAAAAAGGAGCAGTTAGCTGAAACTACTGCGGCGGGGAGAGCATTTTCCAAAGCGGGTAGTAACATTTTTGCCTCAGTCACTAACTTCCTAACTCATCGTTATACAAAACTTGCTGTAATCATTATAGTTATTATTGGTGTTTTGTATGGTATAAATGCAAGCGGTGTTATTCAGCCTCAAAAATTATACAAGTTCGGTTTATATCGTGATTTATATTCTATATATGATTTTTTTATGAGAAAGATTAGTCCTAATAAGGCATATATCGATTTGGATCAAATCTTTTTCAATAGAGATGATTATTATAAGAAAACAAAGATAGATTTTTATGAGATGCCAGGTTCCATCAAAGATCAGAATTCAGCGCAATATTATTCTCTCTTAAAGACTTGGTTAATAGGAATAGACATTCCACAAGATAAATTATTGAGTGTTAAAGAAGGTTCCTGGCAATATAAAGGCCAGACTGTGAGGATGATATTTTTCTTGTTTGCAACCGATGTTAAGTTGAATGCTGCGGATATCCGTATTACTCCTGAACAGTCAAATACAATGGACTTTTTAGCTCGAGCGAATGTATTAATCATAATAAGCTGTCCCTCAGCGGAGATAAGGGAAGACGCACAGAGAATATATAGATAAAATCTTCAAGATGAAATAGGATTATTTAATTTTGTACATTTCAGGGGTTCAATTGAATGAACCCCTTTTAAGTTTTTATTAATAGTTTTTTCACATCCTTAAGAACTTGAAGTTTTAATGATGAGAATGCCTTGCTATGGTTACACAGAATCTTGAGGCGTGGTTAAAATTAAGTTTAATTCCTAATATTGGTAAGATAAGGCTCACCCAGTTAGTGGAGCATTTTGGGTCTCCTGAAGCTGTTTTTGAAGCGGGTATGGATGAGATTTGTCGCCTGGATAATTTCGGCACTGAATTAGCAATGAGTATAATTGAAAATAAGGATAAGGTAGATGTCTCGGAAGAATTAAAACTTATAGAAAAATTCGATGTAAAAATTGTTACGTATAAAGATGAGAACTATCCAGAGAATTTGAAGAATATTCCTTATCCTCCTGCTTTTCTTTATATCAAAGGGGATTTATTGTCTGAAGATAAATTTTCTATAGCAGTTATTGGTTCCAGAAGAAATTCCCAATATGGCAAAATGGTATGTAATGAGATTGCAGGACGACTTGCAGAATATGGTTTAACAGTTGTAAGTGGAATGGCACAGGGGATAGATTCAATCGCTCATATTTCTGCATTGAAAAAGGATAAAAGAACTATTGCGGTTTTGGGCAATGGTCTTTCTATATGTTATCCGGCAGAGCATAGAGGATTAATGGAAAGGATAACAAAAAGCGGAGCTGTGATTTCAGAGTTTCCTATGTCAACAAAACCACTGAAAGAAAATTTTCCAGTAAGAAATCGCACTATAGGTGGTATGACGTTGGGAACTTTAGTTGTAGAAGCCTCTGGGAAAAGTGGAACGTTAATTACCGCCGATTATGCTGTGGAATTTGGAAGGGCTGTCTATGCAGTGCCGGGAGATATTAATCGGGAGAATAGTAAAGGCACGAATGCGTTAATTCAGAAAGGTGCAAAATTGGTGCAGTGTGCTGAAGACATTATTTCTGATTTAAAGTTTATGCTAAAGGGTCTTATTATTGAGGAAAAAGAAAAAGATTTGAAGAAAATTACTGAATCATTAACAGAAGGTGAAAAGGTGGTTTTTGAGATTTTAAAGAACGATGTGTTGTATTTTGACCAGATTTTGGACCAATCGAATATGAGTATGGGAGAGTTGTCAAATGTATTGTTGAATTTAGAAATGAAAGACCTCATCAAACAATTTCCAGGGAAGATGTTTGGGAAAAATATATAATTGAAATTAGAAACATTGATAGAGACAAAACATTCTTTCTTAAAGTTAAATGGAGTGTAATATATATGTTGCCGGGAATAGTTTTTATATTATTAGGCATAGGAGTAATAATTTATAACACACAACATACCGCAAAATTAGTGATAAGAGGAACAAATATAGACCTGGGATTTCTTATCATTGCATTGGGGATAATAAATATTGTTTTTGCCCATTTCAGGGCAAAGAGAGCTAAAAAATCAGAAGACAATAAAAAGTAATCCAAAGATGATTCTGATAAAATAATTTGACAAGCCTTATCAGGATATGCCAGAAAAAAACTTAAACAACACTAAAATCCCCTCTTAAGAGGGGTGTCTGAGAAGCAGACGTGATGTGTAATAGTAGTGTTTCGGAGATTTCAAATTGTAACAACAACATCCTGTCAGCATTGTAAGACAGGCATCTCCTCCTGTCTGGACAGGAAAGATACTTGCATTACAAATTAAATCAATGCGGAGAGATGGCCGAGTAGGCTTAAGGCGCTCGCCTGCTAAGCGAGTGTACGCCGAAAGGTGTATCGAGGGTTCGAATCCCTCTCTCTCCGCCATTTATTTCCTTTAAAAATACCAAACAAAATAAGAACGACAGACAATTTTTTGTCTGTCGCTTATTTATTTTTTAACATTGTATTTCTTCAAATAAATTCAAATCTAACTCTCAACTTTGGAAATAAGATACCTACCTAATTCTTCAAATCGTTCTCGATG
>Ga0315285_10007430_pt1 | contig 11253 bp, 12 predicted proteins | sample YL17G09_36_MG_FD_203698 | JGI IMG/M metagenome (GOLD analysis project Ga0315285, IMG submission 203698) | Sediment microbial communities from Yellowstone Lake, YNP, Wyoming, USA - YL17G09_36 | ecosystem: Environmental > Aquatic > Freshwater > Lake > Sediment | place: USA: Wyoming | collected... | reverse complement strand
GAGGTTCCACCCCCCGGTCGTACTTCACCACCTCCCGGACGATGAAGCCGAGGAGGGTGCGCAGGCCGGTCTCGCCATGGTACTCGTTGTTCACCGGGTGCGCGAAGTACCGGCGGGCCCCTGCACGCCCGTGGGCCCCGCAGAGGGGTGCCGTATCCGTGGCGGTGACAAAGAGGTACTTCCGGGCAGAACGGGCGGCTGCATCGACGAAAGGGGCCGGGGTGCCGAAGGGATCGAGGTCCACGGCATCGAACCGCCGGGACGTGAGGAGGAGGTTCACGTCGCACTGAGTGATCTCAGCGGGAACCCCGGCATGGGCAGCGTTCTTCTGGATCACCTCAACCGCGAGGGGGTCGCGGTCGTTGATGGTCACCGGTATCCCGCACTCCACGGCCACCCGGATCCCCCGGGCACCGGTTGCCCCCATGGCGTCCAGGTAGCTCTCGAGCGGGATCCCCTGCAGGAGGAGGGTGGTGGCATCCCGGGAGAGGGCCATCCTCGGGTTGAAGAAGACCGGTGAGGATCCCGGGGGAAAGGCGCGGGCAGGGTCCTGGACGGGGATGAGGATCTCGGTTCCTCCCTCGGTGACAGGTACGAGATCCATGAAAGAGCCCCCGGGATTCGACGCTACCATTATAGATATACCCAGAGAAACGTAATAAAAAGAGGGCTTGTGGCCTAGCCAGGATAGGGCGTCACTCTCCTAAGGTGAATGTCGGGGGTTCGAATCCCCCCAAGCCCGTGGCTCATCCCCACAGGGGGATCGGGAACGAAAATGATACTAAAAGGATATTATGAGGGGATATCCACTTTGATCCCACGGACGGATGGGCGGGGAACCCCGCGCTGCACCTGATCCTCCATATCTTCCACCAGTGATCCACTCTTGAAGCCAGAGAACGACGAAGAGGACCGGGAGAGCGTTCCCCAGAGGATCCGCCATGCGATCATCGGAGCGAGGCGGAATATCGCCGACCCGTCCATCTTCCACAAGATCGCCCTCATCCCCCTCCTTGCCTGGATCGGCCTCGGGGCCGATGGCCTCTCTTCTTCGTCCTACGGCCCTTCAGAAGCCTTCAGAGCTCTCGGGGGCCATATCTACCTCGCCGTCTTTCTCGCCCTTGCAACCGCCGTAACGGTCTTCATCATCTCCTATGCCTACTCACGGATCATCGAGCACTTCCCGAGCGGGGGCGGCGGGTACATCGTCGCCACCCATACCCTCGGCGAGCAGGCCGGTGTCGTATCAGGATCTGCCCTCCTCGTTGACTACATGCTCACCATCACGGTCTCCATTGCAGCATGCGCCGAGGCCCTCTTCAGCTTCGTCCCCCCTGAGTTCCAGCGTTACAAGCTGGTCTTTGCCGTCTTCCTTGTGCTCCTCCTCATCCTCCTCAACCTGAGGGGGGTGAAGGAGTCAGTGGAAGTACTCGCCCCTATCTTCCTCATCTTCATCATCACTCACGCCCTTCTCCTTGGTTACGGTATCTTCTCCCATACCTCGGGTTTTGGAGCGGTATCATCGGGAATCCAGGCAAACCTTGCTGCCGACCTCTCAGCCATCGGCCTCATCGGGATCCTCGCCCTCTTCTTCCGGGCTTACTCCCTGGGTGCAGGGACGTATACCGGCATCGAGGCTGTGGCAAACGGCCTCCAGATCATGCGCGAGCCCAAGGTCCAGACCGGGAAGCGGACCATGGCCTACATGGCAACCTCCCTCGCCCTCGTGGCAGGGGGCCTCTTCCTCTGCTACCTCCTCTGGCAGGTCGTCCCGGTCCCGGGGAAGACCATGAACGCTCTCCTTGCCGAGGGCGTCTTTTCAGGGTGGGCCTTTGGGGGAGTCCTCGCGTTTGTGACCATCCTCTCCGAGGGGGCGCTCCTCATGGTGGGTGCCCAGGCCGGGTTCATCGACGGTCCCCGGGTGATGGCGAACATGGCGATTGACTCCTGGCTCCCCCGGCGGTTCGCCTCTCTCTCCGAACGCCTCACCATGCAGGACGGGATCCTCCTCATGGGCAGCGCTGCCCTCGTCCTCCTCGTCTATGCCCGGGGATCGGTCTCCACCCTCGTGGTCATGTACGCCATCAACGTCTTCATCACCTTCTCCCTCTCCGAGTTCGGGATGTCCCGGTTCTTCTACATCCGCAGGCGCGAGGATCCCCTCTGGTCAAGGCATATCGTGATCCACCTCACCGGGCTTGTCCTCTGCAGTACCATCCTCTCCATCACCGTCTTCGAGAAGTTCACCGAGGGCGGCTGGCTCACCCTCCTCCTCACTTCGTCGGTTATCGGGGTATGCTTCTTCATAAGAAGGCACTACCACGAGGTGACTGAGGGGATCCACCGGCTCGATTATCACTTAAACAACGTGCCCGCGGCAGGGACGGTGAACACCGACCCGGTCGACTCGAGGAAGATGACCGCCGTCCAGCTCGTCACCGGCTTCAATGGCTTCGGGCTCCATACCTTCTACTCAATCCTCCGCAGCTTCCCCAACCTCTACGAGAACATGATCTTCGTCTCGGTCGCCGTCGTGGACTCCGGTTCCTTCAAGGGAGCCGGCGAGGTGAAGGCGCTTGAGGAGTCGGTGAAGTCAGGCCTCCAGAAGTACGTGGACCTTGCCCGGACCCTTGGACTTGCAGCCGATTACCGCACCGCAACCGGGACCGATGTGGTGGAGACGGCCGTCTCTCTCTGCAAGTCCATCGCAGCGGAGTTCCCGAACTCAACCGTCTACACGGGCCAGATCGTCTTCCGGCACGAGAGCCCCTTCCAGAAGATCCTCCACAACGAGACGGCGTTTGCGATCCAGCGCAACCTCCAGTTCAGCGGGATAACGACGGTGATCCTCCCCGTCCAAGCCGAAGAATAATAGATCTTCCGTAATTGGGTCTGATAAGGTGAAATTCCAGAGGAAACCCACTGATTCGGATTTGTCGTGGAATCCACACATCACGGTTATAGGGAATATTTTATTGTTGGGCTCTTGGGGGACTTCCGCCCCCGCCGCGGGCATCCCCCGTCGTGTACCGGGACATCTGAAAGGCGGTTTCTCTGCAACTATGCCAAAGGCCGTATTCCCTTGAAAGGGCCTATCCTCACGGAGGGGGGACGCCGCAGCGGCGGGGGCGAGCCGAGGCGAAGCCCCCAGGAGCGTCCACGAATGACCGATTTCCTTTGAGAATCGAATTTGCAGAACGGTATTACTGTTTATCTTTTTAGTGGGCTCTTGGGGGACTTCCGCCCCCGCCGCGGGCATCCCCCGGAGTGTATGGGATCTCGTGCGGGAGGTTCCAGGTACCTGATGAAGGATCCTTCCCATGGCCAAGACCTCTCTCCTCTCAAAGAGACCCACCATGGTGGGTGCCGAACCGGATACAGGCGCACCATGAGCGTGATTCCCGGTTAATCAGCCTCCCTTCAGCGACCTCAATATACTCCCCCCAGGGCGAACCCATGCCTTGAATATCCCATCTGTCCAACCGTTCCTTACTCCATGACCCGTGCGGGCCTCCTCACCATCACGCGGCCGGTAAACTCCCTGGTGGCCGGCCTCGCGGCTCTCCTCGGGTATATCGTTGCCACGGGAACCCTGGCGCCGGTCTCGCTCCTCCTCGTCCCCATCGTCTTCTCCATCACCGCGGGGGGGAACGTCTTCAACGACCTCTGCGATCTGGAGATCGACCGGATCAACCGCCCGGATCGCCCGCTCCCGTCGGGGAGGGTGACCCCGGAGGCAACGGGGATCCTCGCGGCATCCCTCTTTGCAGCTGGCCTCGTCCTCACCATCCCCGCGGGTCTCCCCTGTGTCATCATCGCGGTGATGAGCTCCCTCCTCCTTCTCTTCTATGGGCGCACCCTGAAGCGGACAGCCCTCTGGGGGAACGTGGCGGTCTCCTACCTCTCGGCAAGCATCTATCCCTTCGGCGGCGCCCTGGCCGGCCTCCCTGCCATGGAGAGGACCCTGCCCCTTGCAGGGATCACCTTCCTTGCCATGCTCTCCCGGGAACTCCTGAAGGATGCAGAGGATGTGGCTGGCGACAGCGCCGCGGGTGCCCGGACCGTCCCGATCGTTTTCGGTGTGAAGAAGACCGGAATATTAGCCTATGCTTGCGCTCTCGGTGCAATCGCTGTCTCCCTCCTCCCTGTTGTCCCGTGGTGGGGGCCAGCCTACCTTGTCGGGGTTGGGGCGGCGGACGTGGTGATCCTCTTCGGGGCCGCCCGGGCTCTCCGGTGCAGGACCCCGGAGTGCGTCCGGATTTCCCGGTCTACCACCATCCTGAAGGTGGGGATGTTCCTGGCCCTCGTCGTGATCACGGGAGCTGCCATCCTCTCCGGGAACCTTCATATCCCGGTATCCTGAAAAGGTGGTGGGGACTGTGAAGATCTACAGGTGGAACGATACCTTCATTGTGCCGAGAGGAGCCTACTTCGAAGGCCACGTCCATATCGACGGGGACCTCCTCGTGCCCAGGAACACCCATTTCTGGGGGCGGCTCGTGGTGGAGGGGGACCTCGCGCTGGGCCCCTGCTCGACGGTCGGGTCGGGGGTCTGGTGCGGCAATGCCCTCATAGGGGACCATGCGCGGATCCGGGGACCCCTTGTCGCGGTCGGCGATGTCTTGGTCTGCGATGGCGCCGCCATCGGCATGATCCGGGCAGCACGGGACGTCAGGCTCAGGCCCGGGGTCAGGGTGGGGGACGTGGTGAGCGGGAGGAGCATCACCGTCGAGGGAAAGGCCGAGACCGGGAAACTATCGGGAAGGCTCGTGAAGGTTGTCGGGGCCTGAGGCCGGTGCGATCCCGAGGGACGCTACCTCGAAGACCTCGTTCCAGTTCACACAGGTCTCCACGCACCCGTCCTTCAGGGTCACGACTCCCATCCCGGGGATGCCGAGCTGGTCGCACAGGTCGAGCCCCTCCTTCACCTCCAGGGTGCAGCCCACCCCGATGATCCCATCAGGCCGGTACTTCTTCACCATCCGCTTGATGAAGCTCGACCCGGGGACGATGAAGACCCGGTAGCCCATCCTCAGGAGTTCCCGGATAGCATCGCCGGTGGTGCAGAGCCCGCACCCCTGGCACCAGATCCCCTCCGGCGTGAGGTTGGCCGGGCAGCGGGCCGAGCGGAGGCACTGGGGGAGGAAGACGGCCCTCTTCTTCACCGGCACACCCTGGAAGGACTTTTTGTTCATGGAGTTCTGGAGCTTGATGGAGAACGAGATGAGGTCCCGGTCATCGAGGCCGAAGAACCGGCAGACGGCCTTCACCAGCCCCTCCAGGAGGAAGAACCAGGTTTTCATGATCCTCGGGAGGTAGAGATGCCCGTTCCTCACCGAGACGAGGGCGATGATGAGGAGGATGAGGGCCGAGACGAAGAGGAATACCCCGATGAGGACCGTGGCCTCGCCAAGGAGGATCATCGTGTTGTTCCAGAGGGGATTGTCGAAAAGCATGTTTTACGGGATTATTGGCTGTTTCAGGAGATATACTTCGTCCCGGGGCGATCAGGGCGATCCCTGGCCGCCGATATGGTAGGGGGGCCGGAGCACCCCCTCCTCGGTGATGATGGCTGATACGAGGGAGAGGGGGGTTGCATCAAAGGCAAGGTTCTTCACCCGCGCCCCGTCCGGGACCAGGGTCCGTCCCCCGCACCGGCTCACCTCACTCCTGTCCCGTTCCTCGATGGTCACCCCCTCCTCGCCCGAGCGGAGGTCGAAGGTCGAACGGGGTGCGGCGACATAGAAGGGGATGCCATGGTGGCGGGCGCAGACGGCATGCATGTAGGTGCCGATCTTGTTGAAGACCGCATCCCGGGTGATCCGGTCAGCACCCACCAGGACGAGGTCTATCTCGCCCTTTCGCATGAGGTACGCTGCGCTCCCGTCAGGGATGACGGTCACCTCGATCCCGTCGCGGGAGAGCTCCCAGGCGGTGAGCCTCGAGCCCTGGAAGAGGGGCCTCGTCTCGCAGGCGATGACCTTCACCCTTTTCCCGGCCCGGGCAGCGGAACGGACAACGCCGAGGGCTGTGCCCCACTCGGTGCATGCAAGGGCCCCGGCGTTGCAATGGGTGAGGATCGTTGCCCCGTCAGGAACAAGCGCGATCCCGTTGTCACCGATCCTCATGCAGGTCTCCCGGTCCTCTTCGGCCATGGTGACCGCCTCCTCGACCGCAATCCTCCTCGCTTCAGCGGGATCTGCCGCTTCCCTCACGCGGGCGAGGACCCGGCTCACCCCCCAGGAAAGGTTCACCGCGGTGGGGCGCGTGGCGGCAATGCGGGCGGCCGCATTCTCCACCTCCCGGAGAAAGGCATCCCGCGTGGCTTCCCTGCACCTTTCCGCGGCAAGGGCTACCCCCATCCCTCCTGCGACACCGAGGGCCGGGGCCCCCCGTATCTCGAGGCGCGAGATGGCGACGATAAGCCGTTCCACGGTCCCGCAGGTGACGACCTCGCAGCGTTCGGGGAGCAGGGTCTGGTCGATGAAGCGGATGGATCCCGTTCCCCCGTCCCAGGATATGGTTGGCTCCGGCCTTTCTGGCACAGCCTTCACTCCCGCAGGGTATCGGTGAAGGCCCGCATGGCCGCGGCACCACCCATGGCAACCGAGTCCGGGATGTCCCTCGGGGCTGTTGCCGTGCCTGCAAGGTAGATCCCGGGCCGCCTCGTGAGGAAGGGACCGAGCTTGTCGTCGAGGGGCTGCACGAACCCTGACTTCTCCAGCGGTATCCCGAGGATTCCGGCAACCTCACACGTCCCTTCACCGGGCCCGATGCCGACCGAGAGGATGACCAGGTCAGGGTGGAGGATCTCGATCACCTGGGTCTCGGTATTCTCCACCTGGAGGGCAGGGCCCCTGCCGTCTGACCAGACCTCGCCCGGGAGACCTTTCAGGAACCGGACCCCCATCCGCTCGGCACGGTTGAAGTACTCCTCGTAGCCCTTCCCATAGGCGCGGATATCGTTGTGGCAGATGGTCACCTCCATCTCCGGGTACTTCTCTTTGAGGAGGATGGCGTTCTTGATGGCCGCCATGCAGCAGACGCAGGAGCACCAGGGCCGGTCGATCGAGGTGTCCCGTGAGCCGACGCACTGGATAAAGACCACGCTCTTCGGAATCTTCCCCGTGGAGAGGCGTACAACCTTCCCACCTGTGGGTCCGTTCGCATTGATCAGCCGCTCGAGCTCGAGGCTCGTGACGACGTCAGGGACGACCAGGTAGCCGAGCGACCCCTTCTTACGGGCATCGAAGACCGAGTACCCCGTGGCAAGGACGATGCTTGCCACCTCGATCTCAAAGGTCCTCTCCTCCTCCTCCTTCCGTATGGCATCCAGGTCGCAGACATCGTAGCAGAGGCCGCACTCGATGCAGTGTTCTGCGTCCTTGACAACGAGGTCGGGCACCGCCTGGGAGTGGGGCTTGTAGATAGCCTTCCGGACGCCGATTCCGGCATCGAACCGGTTGTAGACCTCCACCGGGCAGATGATGACGCACTCGCCGCACCCGTTGCAGAGCTCGCTGTCGATGAACCGGGGCTGGGCCACGAGGGTGAGCCGGTAGCTTCCCGGCTCCCCTTCGACAGAGGTGACCCTGGTGCACGTGTGGAGTAGGATCCCGGGGTGCCGGGCCACCTCGTTCATCTTCGGCGAGAGGATGCACATGGAGCAGTCGTTCGTCGGGAAGGTCTTGTCGAGCTGGGCCATATGCCCACCGATGGAAGGCTCCCGCTCGATCAGGTGGACCCGGATCCCGTGGTCCGCGATCTCGAGGGCCGCCTGGATGCCGGCGATCCCTCCGCCGATGACTGCGACCTCATCCATGACGGTAGCTCCGCGCGAGAGCGATGTAGCTCCCGGCGTTCCTCCTGATCCCCGCCTTCTGGTCAGGGGTCGCCTGCTTCACCACCTTTCCCGGGACCCCCATCACCACCGATCCCGGGGGGATCACGGAACCCTCGGTGACCACGGCCCCCGCGGCGATGATAGTATCTTCCCCTACCTCTGCCCCGTTCATGACAATGGCGCCCATGCCAACGAGGACCCGGTCCCTGATCGTGCAGCCGTGGAGGATCGCCCCGTGACCAACCGAGACCTCTTCCCCGATCAGGGCGGGGTAGCCTTTGCTCGTGTGGACAACGGCATTGTCCTGGATGTTCGAACCGGTCCCGATCTCGATCCGGTCCCTGTCGCCCCGGATGACCGCGCCGAACCAGATGCCGGTATCCTCTCCCAGCGAGACATCCCCGATGACCGTTGCCGTCGGAGCGATGAATCCGCGGGTTCCGGCCTCACCACCAGCCATAATACCATAAAAGGTTCATTTCTCTCACGAATGAAGGTTATGGTGGGCGGTACCTTTGACCCGCTCCATGCAGGGCATCGCAAGCTCCTCGGCCGTTCCTTCGAACTCGCGGGGAAGGAAGGGTGCGTGGTCATCGGCCTCACGACCGACGAGTTCGCCGGGCGAAAGACCCACCCGGTCCGGCCGTTTGAGGAACGGAAACGGGAGCTCGAGCGGTTCATCCAGAGAAAAAAGTTCAGGGCCGCGTATCGCATCGAGCCCCTGGGTGACCGGTTCGGGCCTGCCCCGGACGAGGACTTCGATGCCCTCGTTGTCTCCGAAGAGACCCTCCCGGTGGGGATGGAGATCAACCGGCTCCGGCAGGAGAGGGGGAAGAAGAAGGTGGATATCCACCTGATCTCGTGCGTGCTTGCGGACGACGGGAGGTGGATCTCGAGCACCCGGATCCACCGCGGGGAGATCGACCGGGAGGGGCGGCTGGTCAGATGATGTGGCTCGCGATGTCCTTCGTGATCATCCAGTCGCAGTAGAGGCAGTGGAGCCCCTTCGGGAGGACCTCAAACGCGGACTCGATGGGCTCGCTCGCATTGGAGATGCACCCCGGGTTCGGGCACTTCACCACGGCGCGGATGACACGGGGGATGGTCACCCCTTTCTTCTCGACCACCTCGTAATCCCGGATGATGTTGATGGTGGCATGGGGGGCGATCAGCGCGATCCGGTCCACCTCCTCCTTCCTGAGCTCGCGCCGCTCGATCTTCACGATGTCCTTCTTCCCTTCCTTGCTGCTCGCCACGTTTGTCGCGATCGAGAGTGATTCGGTGGTGGTGCCCGCGATCCCGAGGATCGTGAGGACGTTTAAGGCCTCTCCCGCCGTGATGTGGTCGATGACCGTCCCGTCCTTGATCTGGCTTACGAGGAGGGTCCGGTTCTGTGCCCCCGGGTTCATCGCATCACCTCGGAGAGGAGGGCCATCCTGACCGGGACCCCGTTCCTGGACTGCTCGAAGTACCTGGCATGGGGGGTGCTGTCCACCCGGGGATCGATCTCGTCCACCCGGGGAAGGGGGTGGAGGAGGATGAGCCGGTCCTTCACCCCCTGGAGGGTCTCGGGAGTGATGCGGTAGCTGGAGGCAACGTCGTAGTAGGAGCCGAGGTCGGGGAACCGCTCCTTCTGGATCCGGGTGATGTAGAGGACGTCCAGATCTCGGATGATCTCCTTCACGTCGCTGTGGGCCTTCACCTCTGTTCCCCGATCGTGGAGCTCGTGGAGGAGCCCCTCGGGAAACTCGAGCCCGCGGGGGGCGATGGTATGGAGGGTGACCTGGTAGAGGGAGAGGGCATAGGCAAGGGAGTGGGCGGTCCTGCCATAGCGCAGGTCACCGAGGATCCCCACCTCGAGGCCGTCGATATCCATGGACTTCCGGATGGTGTAGAGGTCGAGGAGCGTCTGGGAGGGGTGCTGCCCCGCCCCGTCGCCGGCGTTGATTACCGGCACCTGCGCAAACTCGGATGCGAGCCGTGCCGCGCCCTCCTTGGGGTGGCGGAGCACGATAGCATCCGTGTACCCGCTCACCACCCGTATCGTGTCGGCGAGGGTCTCTCCCTTCGCTATGGAGGAGGCCTCGACGGAATCGACCGAGATGCTGGCTCCGCCCAGCCGCGCCATGGCCGATGCAAAGGACATGCGGGTCCGGGTGGATGGTTCGAAGAAGAGGAGGGCGACGATCTTCCCTGCGAGGAGGTTCCTGTCGTATCCTCCAGCTGCGAAGTCCTCGGCACGATCGAGGAGATAGTCGAGATCCCGTCGCTCAAAATCCCTGATAGAGATGATATGCCGCACCGGATCACCCTGCCCGGTGCCCGGATCCTTCCAGGAACAGCATCATTTTCCAGATCCCCCTTCCGGTATCGGTCTTGGGCTTTCCAGAATTTATTCGGCATCTCTCCTGATAGAAGTATCCACCCTGCAGGAGACCGGGCTGGTGTGGGGCTGTCTGGATAGAGGGCGATGGGAGGGGCAAAGGGTTCTTGACCCGGCCCTCCCAGATGGTTCCAGTGATACTGATGTGCGATGTGAAGGTGGAACTTGGAGGAAAATCCGCGAGAGGGTTCGTCTACCCCCTCGGGCCGGTAAATCTTGTCGCGGTGGTGACAGACAGGGGGATGGTGGGATGCGGGGCATTCGATGTAGCAGCCCTGGAGAAGTTCGGCTACCCTGCTGCAAGGGTGAGACCATCCACCGGGCCCTCTGTGGCGTCCATCCCTGACCTCCTGGCAGGAATCGTGAAGGATGCCAACGGATCTGCGCAGGCACACGGCGTGAAGCCGGGGATGACAGGGCGGGAGGCGCTGGAGCGGCTCTGAACCGCTCATCAAAACGTCAACTACCAATCAGGGGTGGGCAGGACGCTCCTGGGGATTCGCTCTGCTCACCCCCGCCGCTTCGGCGTCCCCCGCGTGAGGATAGGCCCATTCCCCGGACATCTGATCTACACGAAAACTGCCTTTCACATGCCCCCGTACCTGGCGGGGGATGCCCGCGGCGGGGGCGGTAGTCCCCCAAGAGCCCAATAGTAAGATGAATTGAATACTGGTACGGCTTCTCTGTGCTCACTAGTAATTGATCCTTCGTGACGTTACTTCCTCGCAAAAGTCAGGTATCCCGAGTGGGAGACCCGGGTAGAGGGCCGAGTCCCCCGGGGGCTCCGGACGATCTCCCGCTCGATGCTCTCCCTGATATGCACCTCGGGGAAGACCTTCTTGGCCTCCTCAACCACCGTGAAGAGCTGCTCGAGGAACGGGGAGTAGCAGGCCAGGAACCCGCCGGGCCGCAGGAGCGCGTGGGCATGGGCGATGTGCTCCGGGCTCATGTGCATGTCCAGGTGGACGATATCGTATTTCCCGTCGGCGGTGAGGATATCACCCTCTACTATCTCGACGTTATCGAT
>Ga0315285_10007429_pt1 | contig 11255 bp, 13 predicted proteins | sample YL17G09_36_MG_FD_203698 | JGI IMG/M metagenome (GOLD analysis project Ga0315285, IMG submission 203698) | Sediment microbial communities from Yellowstone Lake, YNP, Wyoming, USA - YL17G09_36 | ecosystem: Environmental > Aquatic > Freshwater > Lake > Sediment | place: USA: Wyoming | collected... | reverse complement strand
CAATCTTGGAGTGGACTCATACCACACGAAAGCCTATATTTTGAACATGGAAAAGCAGCGTGAAGGTCTCCTCAAGAATGCGTTCTTCCCCATCTGGACGAGGGTCCCAGGTACTCCGTTCAGCCTCCCTGGAAACATGGACCCCGATGAGCGCTTGCCCGGCATGGACACTTGGGCTCCTCGTGAGCGCATGGAGCGCATCTCAGCGGGAATGCACGCAGGTGTTCCCATCGATGTGATGATGAAGGCCGAGGGCGAGAGCGACCAAGCACGCAACGTGCTCACGAGCGCTGCAGCTGGTGGTCTCGGTGGCGGTTTGTTAGGGCGCGCTGTCGGTGGCGAAGCCGCTACGGAGCCGCTGCGAAACATCATCCGTGAAGGTGGCCACAACTTCATGAAGAACCTCGCTGCTGTGCCGGGCTCCATGAAGGCCCTTGCAGGCATGGGCGCTCTCGGTGGCGCGTACTACGGCGCGAATCGTTGGGCAGAGCGCAAGCCTATACGTGAACACCAGGCATACGAGACAGCTCGTTCTATGCGTAACGAGCAGCTGCTTAATGACGTACGGCTCATGCAAGGTAATGATTATTTACAAGGTAAAGCCCAGCAGCAACGACCCTCACTGCTTAACATGCATCCTCACAGAACAAAAAGCCCAACGGCGTCAGAGCCCATACCGCACGTGGTCTCTTCCGGGGAGGAGTGAAACATGGTTACGACTTTTGATATCCTCGTGAAGATGGCAGGTGTGCCTACCGTAGCTAAAGCGCCGGTATCACCTAATAAAATACCTATAAATGTAAACGCCCCTAACGCGACAGCTACGCCTGCTCCGGTTACTACACCAAGCGTGCCGTCCATCGCTACGAACTTGAAGCCCACAGGCATGGGGTCGCCTCAAGTTAACACGATGCCAGTGGGTAAAGCGTCGCCAAACCCGGCTAGAGCTTCTAGTCCCATCAAACCCATGCCTATGAGTGCCTCTAAGCCAGCACCGCAGGCTAAGATTGCGCTGGATGCCCAAGCAGCCCTCTTAGGTTTGGGTGGCGGTCTCGGTGGCTTCGCTCTCGGTAAAGCTTTCTTGGAGCCCTCCATGCAGTCAGCTGCCAAAGCCTCTCCGTGGATACTCGGCGCGCTCACAGCTATGGTTGTGGGGTCGCTAGCTGCTAAGGCTGCCCGTAAAGACGAGAACCAAAAAGTACACCTCGAGCACGCGCTATCAAATCTCTCCCCGGCAGAGAGACAAATCCTGCTGGAGCAGGGCAACCAAACAGACCTACGTGATGTTGGGTTCCATGCTGGTCCGTCTATGCATCCTTCGGACAACATGGCGGGACGGAGATTCTTCTAATGGGCAAGCCTTCAGTTTATGGCGTACCTGGCACTGCCTTGCCCCCTGTGAAGGGGCAGCCACGTGACGAGGCTCGCTACAACCGCATCCACAAATCTTCTCCGAAGCCCCCAGTCAAAAAATCCAAGTAACGCTTGGTACAACTACATGCCAACAAAAAAAGTCTCTCCGAGGCTCATGCTCGCTGTTCTCGATAGCGCTAAGCACAAAGATGTTTTTCAGAAAACCATGCTTAAAACGCTGCGTCAAAGAATGGACAGTGAGCGATTAACAGATGCCGACCTTATGTGGATTCACTCATCGTACGTGCTAGAGCTTCAGAAAATACCGAGCAAGAAGAAGTAAGGCTCACACGAATTTCCTCAATGACCAGAGGGCGACGCAGTAACTGCGTTGTTTCTGAATGAAGGAACTGGAACGTCCGAACTCTCGAAGACAGTGACTTCGAGAATTCCGTCATAGGTGTGAGCGCAGAGGTTAGGGCGCGGGGAAAAAAGACTTCCCCGTGCTCTGACCGCTGTTATACTGCTGTCATAGGCCCTCCCACAGAAAGAGGTAGTATGACTGAAACAATGTTGGACACCTGGTACATACGTTTAACCACGTGGTACCTCAAAAAGCCCTGGTACATCCGTCTCGCATGTATAGGCTTAGTGGTTGTAATCGTTATTCTTTTTTTGGTGCGTTTTGTGGCTAAAGGAATGCCGGAAGAGTACGCACAAACTGCCAACGTAGCTCCTCAGCTTTCAGACCCTACGGCACACAATGATGAGGATGAAGAGACCAACGCCGAGACAACGATTGCTATGAAGAAGAGAATGATTGAGCAACTTAAAGAACGTAAAGAGGAACAAGATAAATTCGCACAACAAGCTTCAGAAATTACTGACGCAGAACACATGGGAGACTTACATGAACTTCGTAAGAAATTTAATCTTTAGTGCGAGTATTTTACTCATCAGCTCGTTAGCGTATGGGCAGGAGTTACCACTTGAAGAGTGGTCTGACTACCCAAGCCAGATTCCTATTGGCCCCATGCAAAAGCTGCCAGAAGGAACAATTCAAACCATCAACAAAACTGAGTACACTTGCTACAATATTCAGGAGTACAAAGACATCCTGCTCCTGGCTAACGATTACCAGTCGCTGTATGACTGGCGCGTTAAGACAGACTCTCTCGTCCTCTCGTGGCACAACTTAGATAAGATTTATCTTGAGCGTCTAGCCAACAGAAAAGAACAGATTGATGTCTTAAAGCTAGACCGTGTGTACGCATTGAAGCAGCTCGAGGACCAACGCAAATATGTTCTAGAATTACAAAATAGACGTGAGTACACAGTCCTCGGTTGGAAGGTAGTCTCCGCTATCGAGTTGGTGGGTATCGTAGCTTTGTCCATAACCGCCGCCGTTAAATGATGCGGTCGTGCTATTCAAACAGAACGGCCCGTATAACCGAAAGAAGCTACGTGAAATCTACTGGGAAGCAATACCAGTCTTCCCACCTGAAATGCGCTTCGTTAAAGGCCAAGGAATCCTAACCATGACAGACATTAAATACGCCGTAACCCACCCAGGACCCGCGCACCGGGACGACACCCTGGCCATTGCTCTTGCCTTAAGCCTTGAGGGGGACATCGCTGTCTACAGAAGACTTCCCACAGAGGAGGAGCTGTCCTCACCAAGCGTGCTAGTACTTGACACAGGAGAACACTACGAACCAGAGTTCAACAACTTTGACCATCATCAGTTTGACGAGGACGCCGAAGAGCCCAACTGCGCCATGTCGTTGTATCTGAAGTCGCGCGGGCTAGAAGAAATCTTTGACCTGCAGAGATGGTACCTGCCAACAATTCTTCTTGATGACAGAGGCCCGTATCAGACTGCAAAGATTCTGAACATTAACCGATTCCCTTATGAGCTTGTTGACCCCATTGGTACCGCTATCGTCAGTTTGTTTGGGTCATACTTCGGCCAAGTTCTTCCCGAAACGTTATCCATCCTTAAAACAATTGGTGACCAAATTCTGTCTGCTACAAAGAAGTTTGCCGACCAGATTTTTCATCTCGAACGCGTGAGCGAAGTCTTACAGATAGATGGGTATAAGGTTTTAGTTCTACGTACTTCAGACATTACTGCTTCTCAAGAATTCAGGAATAGAAGTCACCCTGATGCCGTCGCAGCTATCTCCTGGGATAACCGAGGTTCTGGTTGGTCTATGTACAGGTTCAGCCAACACTGCCCTGTGAACTTTGGCCTTATAAACGGTAACCCCGAAGTTCTGTTCACCCACCGGGATGGCTCTCTCGCCAAAACCCAACGGCGCTTGCCTCTCGAAGAAGTACTCGACCTCGTATCCCAGAGCATCGAAAAACCCATCCAGTAGTAAAATGTTTTGACCTGAGCATAAAAATCTGTTAGGGCTGGAACACACCCATACCATTGAAGGAGGGATTTCCATGGATTTGTGTTGGGTTCCGGTGACACTGGACAAGTTCGAGGTTTGCTGCGTACCTGTCGAAAAGTCACATCACGCATGTTGGCGTGACGCTTCCGATGAAGTCGTAGCAGAATTCAAAGACGGCAGTGCTTATTACATGCCCGTCTGCAACGACCCCGCCCATGTGCGCCTGGCGCAAGAAGCCAAGAAGAAACTGTTGAAAGGAGTGAGCCTAGCTGAGCTGGACAAGTACGTGGTGAAGCTGCAGATGTTCGTGAAGCCCGCAGAGATGACCGGCACAAAGGTGAAAGTCATCCAGTGGGAGAACTTCAAGAAGAGACGCCTCGAGCTCCCCACAACCCCAACAACCCAACAGCCCAAGCAAGCCAAGCATCCCCGGACTCGTTACGTAGAACCGCCCCCAGAAGTAAAAACCCCGACTGTAATTCATACTGCGTGTAAGAAGTGGACCTGGATTAACGACATCGGTCAGTGGATGGACATGAAGGGTAGCGTAGCTTCATTTTCTAAACTCTCCGATAAAGAACTGACACACACTGCTATTGCTATCCGCGACGCCAACTTCCAAAACTTCACCGCCAAGACCAAATGGACCAAGTCGCTCGTTATTGATGCATCCGAGAGCTTTAAGTTCCCGGAAGAAGCGCTTAACGTGGGCGCCAAAGTCGCCGCAGAGAAGCTCGAAGATTTTCGCATTGAGTGTAAGCGTCGCGGATACATCTGACTCGTACGGTACGTAGACCCCTTCCACCAATCACCAGGAGGTGAGGGAACCATCTAACGATTGGTGGTTGGGGTCTTTTTTTGCTCTGAGCTCAGAGCGTGTCTTAGAACATGTTGCCAACGAGGCGTATAGCAACCGTCATCACGGTGGCAACAGCCTCGGCCGCTTCTACGTTAAAGTAGATTAGCGCATTTCCAGCGATGTTCAGCGTAGCTGCCGGGAGAGGAATCTGCCGGGTATCCCCAACAACCAATAGGCCCGTCAGAGCGATGGCTGAAGCAATCTGTGCACCATCAGCGGCTGTGCCGATGTTGATGGTTGCGGGCGTACCTGGCGTTCCTGTAACCGTCAACACTTTGACGATGGCGTGTGTAGGAGCGAAGCGCTTACCTACATCACCCGTCAGCTGAACCGAAAGCTCGGCTTCATCCGTGATGACATTGAGGCCACTGACCTCAGCCGTCATAGTCGCGTCGTTAACACGAGCGATGGTAGTAGCCTGTGTAGCCGTCAAGAAACCAGAGCTAACACCAGCAACCGCATCAGCATGCAGCGTCCCGCCGAGCTGGTTACCGTGGGCGTGAACGTGGTCATCGTTTGAGGGGCGTCCACTCGTGCCCGCAGCAGCCGCACCTACCGCAGCAGGCGTAGCTGCAGACGGAGCCTTTTGAATGATGTACCAGGCGTTCGAGTACCAGACGATGATGTCACCAGTCAGGAACACCTGGGCAGTGTTGGTGCGCATCGCGTTGTTGTCCGTGCAACCCGTAGTTACGCGGTAAACATGTCCCGTCTTGACGAGGCCAACCAGTGGGAAGTCCGTAGCCACCGCGATGTTGCCACGGAATTGGTACGCCATCTGCGGAGCGAGAATATTCCAGCCAGTGCCGTTCCACTGGATGGTGTCACCGTTCGTGTAGATGCCTGCCGTGTTAGTCTTCGTAGCGTCGTTATCAATAACCGCCGCTGTGATAAGGTAGCAGTGGCCGGGCTTAACGCCCGTGGAACCCGTAGGAGCCGGGAATCCAGCAGCCGTTCCGATGGTGCCCTTGTATTGAAGCGGATTAGTGAGCGTGTTGCCCGTCTTAATCCAGGCCGAACCATCCCACACAACTTCGTCACCGGCCAAGAAGGCAGTGCCCGTATTGGTGTAGGTCGCGCCAGCGTTGTCAGTTACGTCGGCGGTGATGTGGTACATCCAGCCAGCGGTAACAAGAGCGACCAACGGGAAGCTGGTGTTAACCGCAATCGCTCCCTTGTATTGAAGCGGCGAAGTCAGGCCAGGAACGCCCGAGATAGTCGTGCTCAGCGCAGCCACCAGTGGGTCAGCAACCGTAGTGACGATCGTGTACGTGCAAGCACCCGCAACAACCATAGCCGTGAGGTCCGACTGAATACGGCCAAACTGGTTGTCCGTAATGGTAACGGTGCCAGTGGTGTTAGGAGCAACGGTCAGGATGAACGGCCCTTCGGCCGGAAAGTTATCCTGAAGAATCAACGTCCCTTTATTGCTGGGGACAGTAACAGCGAGCGTAAACATCGTAGACATGGAGCCTCCTTAGGAGTTCGTTTTACTACACGAATTGTAGGGTAGGTTTACCGCGTACGGAAGCAGAAATTAGGCGGAGGTCGTCACGACGGTGATGTCCGTCTTCTTCTCACCGGAGCGGACCTTGATCTTCGCGTAGCCATTGTTGGTCGCGAGAGAGCCGAGGTTCGGAGTGGTGATGGTCAGCTTGTCAATCGGGCTCGCTGAGATGTCGAGCGCCGTGACGGTGCAAGCGACACCGCAGCAAGAGACGGTGAGACCAGAGCCGGTGCCGCCAGCGAGCTGCGTCTCAGCCTGGAGAGCGACGTTACCAGAGCCATTGCCGCCCGCCGTAGCGATGAACACGGGGCTAGCTGTAACGCTGCCGTTGATGATGGCAGCAACTTCGGTCGCCGTGTGAGAGGCACCACCGAAGTCCACGACGAGGTCGCTACCCGTAAGAATCGCCGAGAGACCGCCGCCAGCCGTGTCAACAGCCGTAACGGTGTAGGCATTGCCGTCCTGGCCGGGAAGAATCGAGCGAACCACGACGCCCGTGTTCGCAGCAGCGCCCGTGACGAAGAGGTCAGCGTGCGCGCACACCTGGCCCGCGACGAGGTTGTACCCGTAGAGGATGGTACCCGTCTCGCCACCGATGGTGATGGACTCGCTCGCTGAGTAAATCTCCGGGAGACCAGCGAGGTCTGACTCTTGAATCCAGGTCTGGTTACCGGCGATGGCCGTCAGCGTGAACGTGATGTTACCAGCTTCCAAGAGACTCTGAATCTGCGCAGCAATACGGCCGAGCTGCGTGAAGGACAGGTTCACGGTCGCGGTAGAGTTTGTAGCGACTTCCAGGATGAGCAGCCCTTCAGTGGGGAACGCGTCTTGGATAACAACGGGAGCACCACCGGACGGGACAGTGACAGAAAGCTTCAACATGGTTTTTACCTCTTCATTTTGCTATCGGGAACACCCTGTCCCGAGATGTACGCATGCGTCGAAGAAATTATAGGCTGCCTAGAAGCAAAAAGGAAGGCACCCGCAGGTGCCAACCAATCCCTACGCCGCGTCTGTTACCAGACGTTCGTAGGTAGCTTCCGCCTCGATGAGAACATCGAGCGTTATAACGCACGGAGCGTTACGCTCGAGAAAGTCCTCAACTACACGGAAGGAGTTTGCGGCTTGCATAGCCGCGTTTCTATCCTCTGGAGACATAGTCTCCAGCCGGGATTGACGCAGCAGGGTTGCTGCCATGATGGCGTACTTCATCTGTATCCTCCTTAAGAACTTATACCAAGATTAAGCTCCAATACAGACGCGTAAACTCTTGGCAGTAACTAGCGTACTGGTCAAGGCAGTATTGAATCCGCCAGGAGCAGGCGCCATCGCAGGACCAGAAGGACCCCAAGCAGTTGAATGCGTATGCGTGTCCAGAAGCGTGATTAGGCTTTGCATTATAGCCAACCACTTCGTGTAGAGCATAGCGTAGTCCGTGGGAGGATTACTAGGAGCCCCAGCAGCCCAAGCGCCGGGCACAGTGCAGCCAAGCCCAATCGAGTTTGGCAGCAGCGTGTTCAAGGAGATGGCACACTGCGACGCTGGCATCATGGGATTAGAGCCCAACGTTATCATGCCGTTGTACGCGTAGATGTTAAACCCAGGAAGCGCTGTGGGTACAGAGCCATCTCGAGGGTCTCCCACGTGGAAATTAGCGCTACCGTTAACCATGTGCACTTCCCACGAGGTGTTCGTGGGGTTTGCTGATAACGGAGACCCACCACTTATTATCTGCTTAAAGACACCGCCAATATTCTGTATCTTGTCGCGGTTAACAAGGTCTACGGAATCAACTCCTGCAGTGGTAGATATAGTCCCAGAAATCTCTGAGGTCTCGTTTCCTTCCACCGTGTTGTACGTGTTACCGAGAACAGTCTGTTCTACGTCACCTTCGTACCGGTAAATTTGATTACCGCCTACAGCGTGAATAGAGCTCCCACAGGTGATAGTACTGAAGCCTCTGAGCCCAAAGAACTCAATGTTACCATCGCTGGTCATCTTTGTTTGAGACATGAGCTTGTTGTCTATGGACATCACGCGCATGTCGAACATGTTACCAACGTCACCGATATCCACACTGAAGGTGTAGTTCTTAAGGTTACCACCGTTCTGGGTAAGCTGGTCTGACGCACCTTTGAAAGACAGGTAATTGCGTCCGTTGTTGTTACCAATCTTCAGAGTCCCAAAGGCGTTTAAGTTCTCGTAGTTCTCGGCCACTATGCGCACTAGATTGTGGTTACCTGAGGCTAGAATCTGCGCACACTCAGAACCATACATCTGCGCGAGTTTACCTCGTAATACGCCCACGTAAGAACCATCAGGATTCACCATGGCCATGTCACCGGGCTGCATACCCTTCGGAGTAGTAGGCGTAGTCGCGTCAGCGCCTGTGTCGGCCCTAGACGTCACACGCCCTGTATCGAGAGTGGAGAAGGTAGGAGCATTAGGCGTAGGTACTCCTGCCGTTCCAAGAGCATGAACGCCCGTAATGACCGGATGCCCAAGACCAAAGTTAAGCTCAACCTTTACTGTGCCGTCTATGACAGAATGAAACCCCGGTGTCATCCTAGCTGACACACCGCTGTAGTAGCGTGGACCTTTGGAGTTTCCTGTTTTTTGCCCTTCAGCTGCCACCATATAAGTGTTCGTTGTGGCGTCGTAGCGGATGACACGCCCGTACGTCTTACCCGTAGGGTACAACGGCATAGAAGGGCCAGAACCGTTAAGGATGGATTGTTGCTGAGGAGAAGTTACTGGGAAGGGGAATTTGCGTGCCATGCTTTAAGCATAGCGCATAATCTCAGTCGCCGAAACCAGCAGCCCAGTCAGCCGAGCCACTTAGCACGCCAGTGGCTTCCGTGCCGCCAGCGAAGCCGATGACGAGGTCCATCGAAGAACGCGGGACGTGCACGTTTGCAAGCATCGTAGAGGTGTGGAACGGCACGAGGCGGTCGCACATACCGCCGACATCCTCAAGGACCATGTTCTGGCCAGAGGTGAAGCCGATGGTGTACGTGCTAATCATCGCGAGCTCTACGTAGAACGAACCGAGAGCCTGGCTGGTCTTGTCCTTGAACAGAACACCCAGACCGAACGGAACGTAGAAGAGCTCGGAGTCCAGATTGCAGAAGAACAACGCGTGTGACGTGCCACCGGTCTGCGGTACTACCGGGTCATCGAAATGCTGCACCTGTACGCCACCGGCCACAGCGTTGTGGTATAGAACGCGGAGCAGATTTCTTCCGTTCGTCAAGAGGCGCCCAATGCGCCACGTGGTCATGCTCTTTCCAGAGACAAAGAACGCACGACCAGAGCCGATGGCTTGCATGGGCTGTGTGGGCTTTTGGCTGGAAATCTGGAACGTCTGCAACATACCAATGGCCAGCAGGGTTTGCCAGGCTGAGGTAGAGTTGTCAGTGAGGTCCACAGAGTTGAATCGCGGGGGTCCCGCGAGTACGAGCGTGTCATCTGGATGCGCAGAGGTATATGCCGCGTTGTCCATAAGACGCTCGACATTGTTATTCTGCGTATTCCAGCTGCTAATTCCTTTAGTAACTCCGAGCATCTTTAAACTCCTCTACTCGTTACAGAGGTGACAGTTACGCTGTTGCGCCAGTAACGGCTTTGTTTATACCAGCGTCTAACGCGCCTACACCGAGTTGCGCTGGCATACCGCCTGCGTGGTCCATAGTCTTACCCGCAATGCCTGTGAACTTCTTTTGGCCTGCTTTGGCTATTTGCTGCCCGCCCCAGCGGACACCCTTCATAGCGAGCTGGCCAATAGCACCAACGAAAGCCCGTTTCTCAAGACCGAGAGCTACGAGAACACTCTCGTAGCCCTGGTTATAAGAAAGCTTTAGAAGCTGGCGATTCATCAGGCCACCAAGTGCAGACCGATGACGTTGAGGGTCATAGGCTGAACCACGCTTATGTACGCCTCGATACGGTCATCGCTGAGGTCACTCTGCTCGACAGAGTCAACCGACGACGAGATGAGAGGCGCACCAATCTTCGGAACGTACCGTGCCCTTAGGTTAGCGCCCACCGACTCACACGCAGACTTGATGGTCCGAATGGTGTTGTCGTTGATGTTCCACGTACCAATGAACGGCCGCAGCGTATCGAGATACGTCATCGAGATGAAGTCCAGATTCTTCACGGCCATGTACTCGCCTGTTTCCAGAGAAACCACGTCAGTAGTTACCTCATGGATAGTATAGGGGCGACCGGAAGGGGTATCCTGAACGAAGACATACACACCACCGTTGGAGAGGTCCGTGAGCTGCTCCTCGGTGAAGTAGTCGCTCGAGCCATAGACGCGCGAAATCCCGTTGATGGGGAAGTTCGTGAAGCCTTGCTGAGAAGGCTGGCCTGCCGTCTGACCGCCAACGCAGCAGCTCAGGTAGTAACCCGGCTGGTGACCTGCGGTCGCAGGGGTGGTGACCACAGCGCGCGTCAGGCTACCGTCCGTCAGGCCGTCAACGTCAACGGAAGATGGGTAGGCGAGAAGCAGACGCTTGGACGCGAAGCCCTGGGCTACCGACAGCATGTTGGTGACCTGCTCCGACTTCGTCATGTTTCGCACGACACGCATGTAGACCTGGCCACCTGTGACGGTGCGGTCTGTAGCAGCGGTACGCTTCACGAGGTGCGGGAGCTCGTTCGCGACGGTCGGAGAGTCCGTACCCTCGTTAACGACACGCAGACGAGTCGTGCTATCTACGAGCGCAACAATCCAAGAGTCGTAGGTGGTCCAGACGTTGGTCTCTGGGTCCGTGGGGATTTGGATGATGTCACCGGGGATGACATCACTGAAGTCTGCTGTCGGCACCGTGATGTTGTTATAGAGCGCGTCGAGGACACTGCTGGCCAGCGAGAAGGTGGTGCCCGTACCGGGGTTAGTTACCTGCGTAAAGCGCTTAGCTACCGTGCTAGTACCTACGAAGATATCGAAGGTGCTGGACGCATTAAGGGTGAGACACGCCGTAGGAATAGCCGTAGACACTTCCAGAGCTAGTGCGCTATTGACGTGGGCAACCGTAAGCGATGTAGTCCCCGTAGAGTGCACGATGGTAACTGTGTCACCAGGAATAACAGCCGTGGTGAAGTCCACAACCTGGCCCGCGTCCTTGGT
>Ga0315285_10007426_pt1 | contig 11258 bp, 7 predicted proteins | sample YL17G09_36_MG_FD_203698 | JGI IMG/M metagenome (GOLD analysis project Ga0315285, IMG submission 203698) | Sediment microbial communities from Yellowstone Lake, YNP, Wyoming, USA - YL17G09_36 | ecosystem: Environmental > Aquatic > Freshwater > Lake > Sediment | place: USA: Wyoming | collected... | reverse complement strand
ATTGAGCACTATTGATTTTCTCAGGGAAGTGGCAGAACTCATATTCATAATAAAAGACTATCATACAACGTGTTCTCTTTCCGTGACTGATCGATGGATGCAACATATCGCGGAGAACCCAAAGATTCTTCCAGTTGTTTTTCATTGGGATGAAGGCCGGTCCAGTCATTATGTGCTGGTGGCCAAGGACGTCGAACGTATCCCGTTGGGGAGCAGAGTGATAAAGATAAATGATATAGATGTAAGCACTTTTGTTGAAAAGTGTGCCGTTTATTCGCCTCAGCTTAAGCCGGGTTATCCAATCATACTGTCGCAGAAGGGGGCGTTCTGGGCGTTCCTTTGGCTCGAATTCGGATCAAGGGACATGTGGCATTTAACCATTGAGACGCCGGATGGCCAAGTTGCTGAATTAGACGCGAATGCAGTCTCGGTCCGTGAGTTAGCTTCAGCCCACTGGCGACCCATAGTAACAGTTGGGATTAACCGGCGTGTACTGAAGGATGATAATACTGTTATACTCCGGATGGACACTTTCGGAGATCCCAGCATAACTGAAGAGTACGAAGCCATATTTCGCGAAATACGTGAAAACAATATAGCACATCTGATCATTGATATTCGATAAAACCTCGGAGGAGGGAGCGGACCCGCAGAAAAGCTGCTTGAGTACATTACGGAAGAACCCTTCGTGATGATGGCTGAAGGACAGGTCAAGATATCACAGCAGGCGAGAGACTTGAGACCAAATCAAAAGATTTTTTTTACTGGTGAGATTGGCAGCCTGATTACCGGTCCCTCAGAATCCATCGTACCTCGGCAGTTAGAGAATAGATTCAAAGGAAAGGTCTATGTGTATGTGTTGATAGGACGGTAGACGTCATCCGCCGCATCCAATTTTGCGCAAGTTGTCAAACATTACGGCCTTGGGACACTCATCGGGGAGGAAACCTCTGGGACGACTGTCGGCCCTGGAGAACAGATTCCTGTCAAGCTACCCAGATCAGGCTTGGTCGTGGGAATCTCCACGAAGTTTTTCAAGGAACCTGGCGGCGAGCCAGATGGCAGGGTAGTACAGCCGGATCATTCGGTTGTTTTTACCCAAAGTGATATTCAGCGTAATGGCGATCCGGTTCTTGAATATGTCCTGAAAACCATTCGCGAGAGCCAGAGAGGAGGAGTGGGGTCGCGTCTTTAATTCACCCGTTGTTGGCGAGTCGTAGGGTGGGCTTTAGCCCACCGATTCGATTGTGGTGGGGCCAGCCCCACCCTACGTGTTAAGTCTTGACACACTGGGGCCGGCGCAATACACTTCGGAATCTTATTCTTAATAAGGAGAATGACTATGGTCAGACAAACCAGGAGAGAATTCATTAAGTTGATGGGCCTTACGGTGGCCTCTGCGGGGGCGTCCTCGCTGCTGACGGGCTGTGCCGGTGCCGGCCGGATAGCGGGAGCACGAAAAAATCGGCCGAACATTATTTTCATTCTGGCCGACGATTTGGGCTATGGCGACCTGGGCTGCTACGGGCAGAAGACAATCAAAACGCCGAATATCGACAAGCTGGCGGAAGAAGGTATGCGCTTTACCGACCATTATGCCGGCAGTACGGTCTGCGCGCCGTCGCGATGCTGCCTGATGACCGGCTTCCATACGGGCCATGCGCTTATCCGCGGCAACGCCGATGTGCCACTACGGCCGTCGGATCTGACCGTCGCCGAGCTGCTGAAAAAGGCCGGCTACAGAACCGGTATCATCGGCAAGTGGGGCCTCGGCGAGGCAGACAGTACGGGCATACCCAACAAGCAAGGCTTCGATTACTGGTTCGGCTATCTAAACCAGAGGCACGCACATAACTATTACCCGGAGTACCTCTGGCGCAACGAAGAAAAGGTCGAGTTAAAGAACGAAGTCAATCACGTTATTGGCGGACAGGACCGAACGCCGGGCGGTGTGGCGACCAAGCGCGTGGACTATTCGCACGATTTGTTTGCCGCCGAGGCTCTGCGATTTGTCGAGCAAAACAAAAATGGGCCGTTCTTTCTCTACTTAGCCCTGACTATTCCGCACGCGAACAACGAAGCGGGGAATAAGGGGATGGAAGTGCCTTCGCTCGAACCCTACGCCGATAAAGACTGGCCCGAGCCGCAGAAAGGTCACGCCGCCATGATAACGCGAATGGATGGTGATGTCGGCAGGCTGATGGCGAAGCTCAAAGGGCTTGGGCTGGATGATAATACACTGGTAATGTTCACCAGCGACAATGGCCCGCACAAGGAAGGCGGGGGAGATCCGGAGTTCTTTAACAGCTCCGGCCCGCTGCGGGGCTATAAGCGAGCCCTGTACGAGGGCGGTATTCGAGTGCCGATGATTGCCCGCTGGCCAGGCAGGATAAAAGCCGGCTCGGTCAGTAATCATGTCTCGGCGTTCTGGGATTTCCTGCCGACCTGCTGCGAGCTGGTTGGTGTAAAAGCTCCGGAAGGCATTGACGGCATCTCTATGGTTCCGACCCTGCTTGGCCGGCCCGGCGAGCAGCGCGAGCATGAATATCTCTACTGGGAATTTCACGAGCAGGGCAAGAGGCAGGCGGTACGGATGGGTGACTGGAAGGGCGTTCGCCAAAATGTCGCCGAGAATCCCAACGGGCCGATCGAGCTTTACAATCTGAAAAACGATATCGGTGAAAAGAACAACGTTGCCGTCCGGCATCCGGGAATAGTCACGAAGATCGAAGCATATATGAAGGCCGCCCGGACGCCATCGGAGCACTGGCCTCTGCCGTAACAGTAGGGGGCAGTGACGGCTCGAATGACTATTGTCATTGCGAGCGAAGCGAAGCAATCTCTGTTGCCTGGTGTTATGAGATTGCCACGGTCTTTGAAAAAGGCCTCGCAATGACGGCGCAGAAGCAGATTAGGATGGAGTAAACTATGATGAAACGTCGTGACTTTTTGAAAGCTATCAGTTTTGGTGCAGCGTCGCTAATGCTGCCGGGCCGTGCTTTGAGTGCACTGCGACCTTTGCCGAAGAGAAAGCCCAATTTCGTTTTCATCTTAATCGACGATATGGGCTGGAAAGATCTGGGCTTCATGGGCAGTCGGTATTATGAAACGCCCAACATCGACAAGCTTGCCGGCGAAGGAATCGTCTTTACGAACGCCTACTCCAACGCACCGAACTGCGCGCCGACGCGTGCATGCCTGATGTCGGGCCAATACACGCCGCGGCACGGCATTTATACCGTCGGCACGTCCGAACGCGGCCAGTCAAAATTGCGAAAGCTCATCCCGACGCCGAACAAAACGGATCTCGATTCCAAAATCGTCACGATCCCCGAAGCGCTCAGGCAGGGCGGTTACACCTCGGCGTGCATCGGCAAGTGGCACCTGGGAGACAAAGTGCCTTACCGGCCGGTGGACCGGGGCTTCGACGTTGCGTTCGACAGGAATCACGCAGGACATTTCAGCAAAGAGGGCGATTACCTGACCGACCGTCTGACCGACGAAGCGATCAAGTTCATCGAGGCTAACAAGAGCAGGCCTTTCTTTTTATACCTGCCCCACCACGCCGTGCACACGCCGATCCAGGCCAAAGAGCAGCTCATCGAAAAGTACAAAAAGAAAGAACCTGCCGATGCTCATAATAATCCGACCTATGCGGCGATGATTGAGAGCGTCGACCAAAGCGTCGGCAGGATCATGGCAAAGCTCGATGAGTCGGGGTTGAGGGACAATACCGTGGTATTTTTCTTCTCCGACAACGGCGGCTATGCCAACTCCACTTCGATGGTCCCGCTGCGGGGCTCGAAGGGAATGCTTTACGAAGGCGGCATACGCGTGCCGATGATTGTGCGCTGGCCCGGCGTCGCCAGTCCCGGCGGCGTTTGCGACGTGCCTGTAATCGGTATCGATTTCTACCCGACGATGCTGGAGATGGCGGGAGTTCCGGAGCCTTCGGGACATGTTCTCGATGGTCTGAGCATCGTCCCGCTTCTCAGGGGCAAAGGGACTCTGAATCGCAAGGCGATTTTCTGGCATTTCCCAGCATACCTGGAGGCTTATAACGAAGAGCAGTGGCCATGGCGCACGACGCCGGCCGGCGCTGTCCTGCAGGGCGATTGGAAGCTGATAGAATTTTTCGAAGACGGTAAAATCGAGCTGTACAATCTCAAGGACGACCTCGGTGAGAAAGACGATCTTGCTGGAACGATGCCGGACAAGGCCGAAGAGCTGCACCGCACGCTCATCGAGTGGCGTAAGAGCGTTGATGCGCCGGTTCCCGCCGAAAAGAATCCGCAGTACGATCCTGCCGCCAGGGTGGCAGGCAGACCCGCCGCAAAAGCAGCAAAAAAAAGAAAGAAGAAGAGCAAGACCGAATGATTGCATACTTCACTTTACATTTCAAGGAGAAAAAATCATGACCGAGACAAACAAAACCTGTGCCAGGGCCGGTTGTCCCTTTATGCTGAATCGTCGCAGTTTCCTGGCTGGCGCTGGCGCTCTGGCGGCGGCCGCGAATACTGGGCTGTTCGATTTCGCCTCGTCTTTGTTCGCTGCCGAGCCGAGAACCTCCGGCAAGCCTGTTGTCAGTGTTGTGTTTGTGCGCCCGGACGTCAAAGGCTACTGGATGGGCTGGCCCGGCGCCGCCTACGACATCGGCGAGCGCCAGCGTCACTATACGCAAGTGCTGAATTCCGCCGCCGGGAAGTTCAACGTTCAGCTTGACCTGCGGCCCGAACCTCTCGCGGATGAAAACGCCGTCAACACCTGTCTTGCGCAGCTTAAGTCCCAGCCCCCGAACGGTCTTGTCGTAGTCAGTATGAGCCTGAACCAATCCTGGCCTCACATCAACAAGATTGCAAAGGAGCGAGGCAAAATCCCGACGATTGTCTTTAGCCCCATGGGGACGTCCTTCACCAGTCACCTGCAGGGCACACGGGATATCCCCGGCGTTTACGTCGCCGCCACCCAGGATATCGAGTGGCTCAATTTCGGTATCAGAATGCTCCGGACCATCTGGGATATGGAGCATACGCGCATGTGTATTGTCCAGGGCGACAAGGCTCAGGACAACAAGCTCGACATTATCGGCACGACGCTACATTATGTCCCCCGCAGGCGCTACCCGGAAGAATTCCGGAAGGTCGAGGACAGCGACGAGGTCCGCGCCCTGGCCGATTTCTACACGAAGCAGGCCAAGAAAATCGTCGAGCCGACACAGCGTGACATTATGAACTCCGTGAAGAATTACGTGGTGGCCAGGCGTATCATGGCCGCCGAGAACTGCCAGGGCATATCGCTGGACTGCCTGCCCCTGGTCGAGAGCCGGCTGATTCCAGCTCCCCCGTGCATGGCCTGGCTGCGGCTCAACGACGAAGGCTCTGTCGGCGCCTGCGAGGCCGAGTGGAACTCCGCGAATTCTCTGCGGCTGACGAGCCTGCTGTTCGACAGGCCCGGCTTCATGCAGGACCCCGCGCCGAACACCGTCAACAACACGCTGATGGGCGCGCACTGCTCGTGCCCGACGAAGCTCGACGGTTTCGACAAGCCGCCGGCCCCTCTGATATTGCGGAGTCACTCGGAATCCAACACCGGCGTGGCACCCCAGGTGCTCTGGCGCGAAGGCCAGAAGGTGACGGTCATGAAATTCCAGGGCCCGGAGTCCATCATCCTCGGCACCGGCCGGATGCTCCGCAACATCGAGACACCGCCGGCGGGCGGCTGCCGGACTTCGGTCGAGCTGGAGCTTGACGATGTCGCCGACGCACGGGACACAAAAGGTTTCCATCAGCTTTTCATATACGGCGACCTCGAGCTTCCGTTCAAAGCGTACTGCCAGCTCGCAGGAATAAAAGTCGTCCACATTTAATATTGGAGAAGGTATGAAACGTCGCGATTTTTTGAAAGCCGTCAGCTTAGGAGCGGCGGCATTTGCCATACCGGCTTATGCTCAAGCGCCGAAGCCCGGTGATAAAGGCAAAAAGCCGAACATCGTTTATATCATGATAGACGAACTCGGCTACTTCGAGTTGTCCTGCATGGGCAATAAATACCTCGAAACACCGAACATCGATAAAATGGCTGCCGAGGGGATGCGCTTCACGCAGGCCCTGGCGGGCGGGCCGGCCGGTATGTGCACCGACCCGCTGCGCACTGATGACGGGCCGGCACACGGGCCACTGCACCGTCCGCAAGAACAGCCAATTCTGGCCGATGCGGGCCGAGGATGTTACCGTTGCCGAGGTCCTCAAGCGGGCCGGCTATGCCACCGGCGGATTCGGCAAATGGGGCTGCGGCGACCGCGGCACGACCGGCGTTCCCGAGCGGCACGGCTTCGATATTTTCTATGGCTACTACAACCAGACCCACGCCCACTCGTTCTTCCCCAACTACCTCGTTCGAAACGGCGAGAAGGTGCCCCTTGAAGGTAACACCGGTGACTTTTACAAGGGAAAACAATTCTCGCATTACTTAATCTTCAATGAGTCCGTAAAGTTTATTTGCGAGCACAGGAACGAGCCGTTTTTCTGCTACTGTGCATGGACACCGCCTCACGGCCAGTGGGGAATTCCGGAGGATGAGCCCGCCTGGCTTTACTTCAAAGACAAGCCCTGGGGCGCAGGCCAGAAGAGGCCGGACGATGTGAAAGTTTACGCTGCGATGGTGAAAATGGTCGACCGGCAGATCGGGGAAATTCTCGCTTTGCTTAAACAACTCAAAATTGAAGACAATACGATTGTTTTCGTCTGCGGTGATAACGGCGGAAAACGTTATTTCGGCGACTTCTTCGAGCCCAACAGGGATTTCCGTGGGGAGAAAGGCCAGTTGTACGAGGGCGGCCTGCGTATCCCAATGATTGTCCGCTGGCCCGGCAGGATCAAGCCCGGCGTAGTTAGTGACCATCTATGGTATTTCCCCGATGTCATGCCGACCCTGGCGGAGTTTGCCGGCGTTAAGCCGCCGGATAATATCGATGGAATATCGATCGTCCCGACCCTGTTGGGCGAGGATGCCGCCGGCCGTAAACAGGAGATGCACGAATTTCTCTATTGGGAGCACCAGCAGCAGGTAGCCGTGAGAATGGGCAACTATAAGGCCATCCAGCCGGCGAAAAACAAACCGTTTGAATTATACGACCTAAGCAAGGACATAGGCGAGCAGAACAATATAGCTGATAAACATCCGGACATCCTGGAGAAAATGAAGGCCTATGCAAAGCAGTCGCATACCGAGAATCTGATCGGTGAAGTGCTCGACAAAGAACAAAGGTTTAAAGGCCACGAGTTCCGCTGAGGGGTACGAAGGACAACGTGGCGATTATCTAAGAGCGCGTAGGAGAACTTTTAAATTCTCATTTTTGTCATGCTGAGCGAAGCGAAGCATCTGGGATTAGGATGAGCAGATGAGATTCTTCACTGCGCTACGCTCCGTTCAGAATGACATTGTGAGCTTATCATATACGCTCTAAGGGAGAATGAACATGAGAAAGAAATGCAGGATTGTTGTTTTGTTGGAAATCATGTTGGCTTTGCCTGTTCTTTCCGGATTGGCGCTTGGCGGACCGGCGGTATTGCTCGATGATGATTTCAGCGGATTGCGGCCGGGCATGTTCTCGGCGGGCGTCATCGGCGCTCATGCCGAATACCACTATGTGCTCGAAACGGCGCCACAGGGCAACTGGGTTGTCTCCTGTTTCACATCGGGCACGCCTGAGCAGCGGGCCTGGTGGGTGATCGAGCAAGACGGTGACGCGATGCTCTCGCAGACGATCTATAATAAGTGGAAACAATCACACCCTATGGTGTGCATGACGACAAAAGGCGGCGAGTTCTGGAGGGACTATACCGTTTCGGTACGCTTTTGCCCCCAATCAGACCGGGGACAGAGCGGCGTGGCTTTTCGCTACCGCAACGACCGTTGCTACTACTTTTTTGGCGTCAATGGCCCGAAGGCGATTCTGAAGGTGGTCAAGAATGGCGTTGCTTATCGGAAACCCTATGAGAAGATCCTGGCGGAGCAGGAATTCGCCTGGAAGACCGGAGAATTTCTCACGGCAACGATTCGCGTCGAGGGCAACCGAATCCTGGCTCAGTTCGGCGAAAGTGTAGTCCTTGAGGCGGAGGATCCGACTTTTGCCGAAGGGAAGGTAGCTCTGACAGCGGACGTTCCGGTGAAGTTCAGTTCGGTGAAGGTGACGGCGAGCGAGGAAGAATTGAAGCGCATCGAAAAAAGCGTCGCCGCAAAGGAGAAGGAAGAAGCAAAACTCCAGGCGGCCAATCCCAGGCCGGTCGTCTGGAAGAAGTTCCACACCGGCGAGTACGGCGTGGGGCGCAACCTTCGGTTCGGCGATCTGGACGGTGACGGTAAGATCGATATTCTGTTCGGGCAGGTGATCCATCACGGACCCAAGGACCGAAACAGCGAGCTGAGCTGCATCACGGCGGTTAACCTGGATGGGAAGGTGCTCTGGCAAAAAGGAAGACCGGACTCCTGGAAAAACCACCTGACCAATGACGTGGCCTTTCAGATCCACGATATTGACGGGGATGGAAAAAACGAGGTGGTCTACTGCATGAACCAGGAAATCATAGCCGCCGACGGCGCGACGGGCGAGGTGAAGTACGCCAGGCCGACGCCGTTGACGCCGCCGGGCGATCACGGCGAGCATAACATTTTTCCGCGCATCCTGGGTGATTCGCTTTTCTTCTGCGACCTACGGGGGCTCGGACAGGCTCGTGACATTATCTTCAAGGACCGTTATAATCTCATCTGGGCGATGAACGATAAGTTCGACGTAATGTGGACGGGCAAATGTACGACGGGACACTATCCTTTCGCTTACGATATCGACAACGACGGGAAGGACGAGGTCGCCATCGGCTATTCCATGTTCGATGACGACGGGACAAAGCTGTGGTCGCTGGACGGAACGATGGATGACCACGCGGACGGAGTTGCCGTCGTAAAATTCAAGGAGAATGCCGAGCCGATTCTTTTCTGTGCGGCGAGTGATGCCGGGGCATTCTTCACAGACCTCAAAGGCAACGTGCTCAAGCATCATTTTTTCGGCCACGTGCAGAACCCGGCGCTGGCGAATTTCCGGGACGATTTGCCCGGGCTCGAGATAGTGACAATCAATTTCTGGGGCAACCAGGGCATCATCCACTACTTCGATTCGGACGGCGATTTATATTACGATTTCGAGCCGGTGCAGCACGGCAGCATGTGTCTTCCGATCAACTGGACGGGAAAGAGCGAAGAGTTCTTCGTGCTGTCGGCGGACGTTACCGAAGGCGGCATGTACGACGGCCGGGGAAGGCGGGCGGTACGATTCCCGGCGGACGGGCATCCTTACCAGTGCAACGCGGTGCTGGATGTCATGGGGGACTGCCGCGACGAGGTGGTGGTGTGGGACCCGTACGAACTCTGGGTTTATACTCAGGACGATAACCCGAAGCAGGGCCGGCTCTACATGCCACAGCGCAATCCGCTCTACAACTACTCGAACTACCAGGCGACGGTTTCTCTTCCCGGATGGGCGGAGTGAAAGACTGCGATTGACAAATCGCAATTGACAAAAAAATCCGGCGATGGTTTAAATCTATCCTGCAAAAGTATCGTCGTCAGAGCGAATGTTTTGCGAAACCATTTTTCCGCAATCATTTGTCATCTCTGTCCGTTTCTTTTTTTGCGGCGTTGTCACGGCCCGGCGCGACATCCTGATATGTGGCGTTAGGGCTGCCGATGCGGACCTCGTCCACGAAGATAACGCGTTTATCGGTTGTCGATTGGTCTTTCTCCGGCGTCATGTTCCAGACCCATTTGTAAATCCCGGTCTTAAAGTAGACGCCGCTCTCGAAGTCACCTTCGAAAATCAACGCATCCGATTCGCCTTTCGCCGGTGACACAGGCAGGATAAGCTCCGCCGGCAGAATAGTCAGCCACAATAGTAATTTTGCCTTACCGATTGATTTTCGCATAGTCTTGTCACCTTCATTTTCCGGCTGTTAATTCGCATTCGGTGGATGCTCATCCTGCCGGGCCGTTGCTTAATTGGCCCGCGTCAAAATCCAGTTGGAAATGAAATTAAGTGTCTCTGGCAGCATTTCACCTTTTTGGACTAATTCTTTAGTCGAAAAACCATGATCCGCACCATCTATAATCTTTAAGGTAAAGTCTTTTGTTTTGGCCTCGCTCAGCGCACGAATCAAAGGCGGCTTATTCGACTTGACTGTCACGTGATTGTCCGCCTCTCCGAATATTACGCAAACGGGACAGACTACTTCACGGAAATCCTCTGAGGCATCGTAGGTAATATATGATTTTTATGGGCGGAAGTATAATATTTCAACGCCCCCTCGACGGATTTCTGTTGAAACTCATCCACGTCTTTATAGTACTTGAGGTTCTCTTCGAGGACACTTTCCGGCAGGTTGCTTATTTGAAATTTTATCATATCGTTCAGGATCGTTTTTATTGAGTCAAGACCTTCACCGGTCTGGAAATATTTGACAAGATTATCAGCGAACTGGTCTCCATTCGCGATCACTTCTTCATCCGTCTGGCTATCGGCCGTCCGCCACAATTTCATCGTCCGTGCCTGCTCTCTCAAGATATCTTCGCCTGTACGGAACGACCCTGCCAGCGATATGATAAAATCCACGTTCTTATATTCGGATGCTACTATAACAGACAGAATTCCACCCAGGCTATGGCCGAGCAATCCGACCTGCTTTATGTCATCTCTTTTTCTAAGCGTATTTACTGCCACGACTATATCTTCCGCCAGGTCGGAAAAGCTCGTTTCGCTTTCGGCGGTTCCAGTCGATTTTCCGACCCCGCGGTCGTCGAACCTGTAAACGGCAATTCCATTCTTATTCAAATGCTCCGTTATCTTTTTGGCCATTTTGTACGTGCCGCGATTGAAAGACCAATCCCTGTCCTGCGGCCCGGTACCGCTTAATAAAATGACTGCGGTATAGGGTCCTTTTTCTGCCGGCATGGACAGCGTGCCGGAATAAACGGCGTCGTTGCTCTGGAAAGTTAATTCTTCCTCTTTAACCATGCTTGCCGTATCCTGGGAGAAAGCATTAGCGCAAAAAGCAAGAAGTAAGACAAATGTTATTAGTCTACAAGAATGATTCATTCCATACTCCGATCACTTTGCCGGGCCAACCGCCAAAAGCGCAGCAACCAACTTCGCCCAGATCATAACAAACCTCACATCATCGATAAGTATTTGTAATTCGGATTTCCTTACA
>Ga0315285_10007425_pt1 | contig 11258 bp, 13 predicted proteins | sample YL17G09_36_MG_FD_203698 | JGI IMG/M metagenome (GOLD analysis project Ga0315285, IMG submission 203698) | Sediment microbial communities from Yellowstone Lake, YNP, Wyoming, USA - YL17G09_36 | ecosystem: Environmental > Aquatic > Freshwater > Lake > Sediment | place: USA: Wyoming | collected... | reverse complement strand
TGCAAAAAGAAGAGATATTAAATTCCAAAAAGAGAACCAAGATACCAAGATAAAAGACTTCATAGAAATGCAAAGAGAAAAAGGCATTTCAGATGAAGATATAAAAGCAGGATTAGAAAAAGCAGCAGATAGAATTGGCTTAGATAAAAATAAAATAGACGAATTACTAACATCTAAAAAAGAAGCAAATGCCATACAAGAGCCAAGCCCAGAGAGCATACTTCAACCTACACAAGAAGGAGCTGGAGAAGCAGGGGGTAAACGTACAGGAATGGAACAAGCAGAGCAAGGGGCTATCCCTCCCAAAGAAGGCAAGCCAAGCGAAGCGGAAGTTGGAGGTGCTGAAGAAAAAGTAGGTATTACCAAAAAAGACCTAAAACAATTAGAAGAAGATTATGAAGTAGATTTATCTCAGAGAAGAGAAAAAATTACTGATGTAGAGATGCAAGATATGGCTAAGAACCTAATTGATTCTGGCTATGATGTTGCTAAATTGGTTAAAAAATCTTTAGAAGAAGAAAAGTATGTTCCTACAGATTTAGAGTTAAATATATTAGCAGAACACGCTGCTGACATGAAAGCCAAAATAGATGCCAATTCAAGTAATGCTGATATTGCTAAGTATAGAGATATATTAAGTGCAATTAACAGAGGTACATCTGAGGCTGGTAGAGCATTAAGAATGGCTCAAGTTAAAAAAGGTGTAGTGGATAGCATAGCAGATGTAATGGCTGATATGATGGATGATTACAAGGTAGATGAATTAACTAAAGAACAAAGAGTAGATGCAGAAGAAAGATTTAAAGTTATAGAAGATTCATTAAATAAGTACAAAGAAAATCTTGACAAAGTAAATGCTGAATTAGAAAAATTAAAAGCTGAAAAAGCATTACAAGATTTAGCAGAAAAAAATAAAAAAGATACTCCTGCAAAGAGAGCTAAAACTAATGATGATTATACTAATGAAAGAAAAGTAATCATAGCAAGTATAAAAGAAAAATGGAATAAAGCAAGTAAGGGAGGAGCTATTACAGCAGTACCTTTACCATTTTCTCAGCAACTTGCAGCCATCGCCCCTGATGTAGCAAAATTAATAGGAAGTTACTTAGAGCAAGGAGCTGCTAAAACATTAGATGAAGTTAGAAGTTTACTTAAAAAGGATATTGAAGATATTGGAATAAAAGTAACTGATGAAGAAGTAAGCAGATTAATTGCAGGAGAAGGAGCTACTAAAAAAGAATCTAAGAACGAATTAGCTCGCCAGAGATATGAAATAAAAGAAGAGCAAAAATTATTATTGGAGCTTGAAAATTTAGAGAAATTTGGAGAACCTGAAACTCGTAAAGAAAAGATACAAAAAAATCAAAAGTTAGCTGAATTAAGAAAGAAAATAAAAGATTTAACAGGAGAAGATTTAGATGATAAGTTTATTAAAATAGCTAATCAAAGAATAAAAGCAAACGAAACAAAGCTAAATAAGATACAAGAAAAAATAGACGCAGGTGATTTTACTAAAGAACCAAAACCACAAAGCGTATTAGATAGCGAGTTGCTTCAGGAAAAAAATAAAGAACTTTATAATGCTTATTTAAAATCAGTAGTAGATAAAGATGAGGCAATGCTCAATTATGAAAGAGCAAGAGTAAATGATAAGATTAAAAATGAAAGCAAATTAAATAAAATTGGTAGATATGCAGATATAGCTCTCAATACTTCTAAAGGAACTGTAGCTATGTTTGACCAATCTTATTTCTTAGTACAAATGCTTCCATTTACATTCTCTCGCCCATTACAAGCTATAAAGTTTGCTAAAGAAGCATTATTAAAAGATTTCATAAGTGCAGATAGATTTAAAAGAACAATGGCTATTTTACATGAAAGTCCACTTTATGACTTAATAGAAAAAACAGGATTGGCTGTTTTTGAACCAAGAAGTTTTAAGTCTGAATTGAGAACTGAATTGCATGGTGGTGAAAAGAATTTATGGAATAAAGAATTTGAATTTAGAGGTAAAAAATATAGCGTAGGTCAAGCATTTGAAAGGTCAACTACAAGCTTTATGAATAATGCTCGTATTTCATTATTCATGAATGGAGTAGAAAAATTATATGAGGCTGGCAAAACATTTGAAAATTCTCCAGAAGAATTTAAATCATTAGCAAGAGCCATCAATGAACTTACAGGGCAGGGGAAGGTGCAAGAGCATATTCAAATGGCTTCTCCTGTAGTAAACAAAATAATATGGTCTCCTAAGATGTTTGCATCTACATTAAATATATTGGGCTTAGGGGATGTTATAAGACCAGTAGAAACTGCAAAAGCTATAGGTAGAGGACTAGGATTTAAGATAAAAGAAACAGAAACTACAAAAGGATTTTATTCAAGTTTAACCCCAGAACAAAGAAAATTTGCTTTAAAAGAGGTAAGTAGATTTGTAGGGATGGGAGTTACACTAATGGTTATTGCTCAATTAAGTGGTGCAGATGATGTAGATGTAGACCCAAGAAGCTCTGGATTTGGAACTATAACATCTGGCAATAAAACTTATAATGTATTCGGGCGTTTCGCAAGTGCAGCAAGAACAATAGTTCAAGTTGGTGGTGGAGTTAGAATGTTAGGAGGTCAAAAAGATGTATTAGGAGATAAATTTGGGGATAAAACAGCAGGAGATGTGCTATATAGTTCTTTCGGTAGAGGCAAGATGACTCCAGCAGCAGGTTTAACTTCTGATTTAATTCTTAATAATAGAAAAAATTACTTTACTAAGGAAGAAATTGACCTCGCAAGTGCAGCTAAAAGTTTAGCAATACCATTGGCAGCACAAGATATGCAAAAAGATTTCAAAAGAGATAATGTATTAACAGCAGCAGGAACTACAATAGCTAAGTTATATGGTGCAAATATCTCAGATAAGAGAGATTTTGAGGCAAAGATGAAATCAAAAAGCAAGAGAGGAACTAAAGTTGAAGGTCAAAAAAGAGGTACTAAAGTAACTGGACAAAAAAGAGGCAGCTAATAACAAATAAATGTATAAAGATTTAGCTAAATAGACATAAATTATTTTAATTTTGAAAAACTTTTAAAGTGGCATTAACTCCTTCATTTTCCGTAACTCAGACATTTGCATCGCCAAGTGTCATTACTCTTACTGATACAAGTACGGGTACGGATTTAACTATTACAAGCAGAAGAGTAAGGCTTGTGAAATCTGATGGTACTTACTTAGTGCCTACAGGAACAACAACAAATTATATAACATGGAGCTATTCTTTTTCATTTATAGATATAAATGTTTTAGATAGAGATTATGCTTTAGATATTGTTGTTGAATGGTTGGCAGGTACTACAGTTGTATACACTGTATCAACACTATATGCATTTACTTTAAATAGCGAATTGTTTTATTACAATTTAACTCAGTATATAGCATCCAATCAAATACAAATAAGAAATACAAACTATTACAATTATAAGATGATTTATAGAGTTTGTATTGATGAAACAAACAATGCAGTAGATTTTGGAGCAGATATTAATTCAGCACAAAATGCATTAAACAGAGCCTATTTCTTAGAACAAAACCAAAATATATTCTTTTAGATGCTAACAATACCAGAAATAATAAATATTGCTAAAATTAGTGGATACTTAGCTGATAATGCAGTAGATGCTAATGGAGTGTTTGTTTTTGGTAGTTTAGATAAAGACTTGCCTAAGAAGATATACATGGAAACTGCTGCTCTGGAGTGGGCATATAATAATAATGCAGCTTCCGAAACAAGCTTGAGAAGTGTAGCTAATTGGGTGTATGATTTATGTGGAAAATATGCTACAATAGCAAAAGGAATAGTAAATAATGGAAGTGGTAATGTAATATACAATCCAAGTACAGGTCAGTTATTAAATGGTCTTATAACTGTTCAAAATCAATTTGTAGTAGGAACAGCAGGAAGCCCTATAGCCATTGGAGGAACTACATTTACAATTACAGATAGCAGAATAATAGCAGGTAGTTTTGAGATTCATGCAGATGGATTAGAACTACCAGAAGGATTAACAGCACAAACAAGCTACTCAGTTATATATACAAGTAGTTCTATTGCAGTTACATTTAACTATCCAGTACCTAATGGTCAAGTGTACAGATATATGTATCAAAAAGGATTAAGCACAGCAACAGGCAAGGCAATACAACCTACATTATACTTTACTTGTGCAGGTGGAGAAACTCAGATTACATTTGCTGCATTATTATCAGTGCCTATTGCAGATTTAGTTTTAGTAAGCAGAGCAACAGGAGTAAAACAACCAGTTAGTACTGTTAATGCTGATATGAATAGATTACAATATGCAGCAGGAGTTTTTTATGCTCCAACAGGAGATGTATTTTATAATGGAGAGGTAATCTCTGTAACATATATGGCTTAATGAAGAAATTATTTTTAATATTATTTTTAGCAATAGGATACTTTGCAGATGCACAAGTACCTACTGGTTTACCTACTTTATTTAACGGTAAATGGTATAGGTATACTCAATACCTACAAGCAGATAGTGGGTTTTTTAATCCACAAAGAGACACGATGTTTATTCCTAATAGAGCAGGATGTGTAGTGTTCAGAACAGCAGATAGTATTTTATATATTTATACTGGCTCAAGATGGAAAGGTGTAGGAAGTGCAAATGGTAGCGGTGTTTATAATGCAGGATACGGATTGAATTTAACAAGCGGAACTTTTAAGGTAGATAGTTCTTTCATCTCAACTAAATTATGGAGACAGAAGGGTGTAGATAGTTTAAATTCTATCAAATTAAATAAAAGTGATACAGCAGCAATGCTTCTTCCTTATTTAAGGAAAGCTGATACTACAGCAATTCTTTTACCTTATTTAAGAAAGGGAGATACCGCAGCAATGCTTACTCCTTATTTAAGAAAGGGGGATACTGCAACTTTAAGTAATATATACAGAAATAATGGCACACTTTCTTCTAATAGAACAATTGAAATAGGAAATAAATATTTGAATTTTACAAATGCAGGACAAAGTGTTTTTATATTATCAAGAGATGCTTCTAACTTTTATTCTACAGACAATGTAGGAAATATGGTAGCAAGGTTTAATATAAATGGAGCTGCTGTTTATCCTATAATAGAATTTAATCAATCAAGAATACAAGTAAATTCAAATGTATTAAATACAAATAACGGAACTGATGAATATGAGTATGTAGTAAGAAATAAATCTACTAATTTATTAGAAAAAGTTTCTAAAAATTACAATACAGTAGTAATAACAGATACAAATTATGTAGTACCACAAACTGTAGATGTTGTATTTTTAAGAAATGCAACAACTGTAAGAACAATACAATTGCCATCATCTCCAACAATAGGTAAACAAGTAATTGTATCATTTAGAAGTAGCGGAAGTAAATATGATATTGTAAGTTCTGGAACAGTTTTAGATAAATCAGGAACAACAATAACATTTATTCCTATAAATACAACATTTACATTTATTTACGATGGAACTAACTGGATAATAATATGAGAAGAATAATTTTAATATCATTTTTATTTATTAGCTTTTTAGCTAAGGCACAGCAGTACACTAACTTTCAAGGATATGGCTTTAAGGCTAATAGGATTTGGGCTGATAGTGTATCAATACAGCCATCAGATACAGTAATAAATAAGGTAGCAAAAAGTGTCGCAATATTAAACAATAAACTTTATGTTGCTGATGGAACAAAGTGGATAATAGCTGGTGGTGGTGCAGTTGATACATTTTCATTAAGTACAAGAGCATGGAGACAAAAAGGGATAGATAGCGTTGTAGGGTTGTTAAATAATGTAACTGTTGATAGTTTTATTTATTCAACAAGAGCATGGAGGCAGAAAGGTATTGATAGCGTACAAGCTAATTTAACTACTGGTTTATCAACTAAATTAAGTAGTGTAGGTTTAACTATGCCATCTGCTTTTAGCGTGGCAAATTCACCTTTAACAAGTAATGGAACTTTAGCAGTAACAGGAGCAGGAACATCAAGTCAATATGTGAGAGGAGATGGGCAACTTGCTAATTTCCCAAGCAACGGTGGTGGTGGTTCATCGGTTAATTACTATTTAAATGGTAGCATCAATCAAGGAACTTTTGGAGGTAATACTTATTATGAAATGAATAAAACACCTATTCTTGGGGCAGGAACAAATTTTACAAGGACTAACGCACAAGGGGATGGATATATTGCATCATTCATAACTGATGCAGGAGACCCATCACTTTTAAATATACCTGGTGGGAATTGGAACTTAGAATTTTATTTTGCATCAAGTAGTGTAGGAGGTAGTCCACAATTTTATGGTGAAATTTACAAAGTAAGTTCTTCAAATGTATTTACTCTTGTTGCAAGTGGTTCAGCAAATCCTGAAGGAATTACCAATGGAACAAATGTTGACCAATACTTTACTTCAATACCAGTTCCACAAACATCATTGCTTATTACCGATAGATTAGCTATTCGTATTTATGTAGTTACAAGTGGAAGGACTATAACACTACATACCGAGAATGGAAATCTTTGCGAAGTACTTACAACCTTTTCAACAGGTTTAAATGCTCTTAATGGTCTGACTTCACAAGTACAATATCTTGCAACAGGAACAAGTGGAACTGATTTTGCAATTAGTTCAGCAACTGATACACATACATTTAATTTACCTACTGCATCAGCTACAAATAGAGGTGCTTTATCTACAACTGATTGGAGTACATTCAATTCAAAAATAGGAGCAGGAGATACTGCAACAATGTTAACTCCATATTCAAGAGGAAGTGGAACAAGTGGGCAAGTTGCTTATTGGAATGCAACAAGAAGTTTGACAGGGAGTTCAGGATTTACTTTCACACCAACTACATCTTTGCTTTTGAATAATAGTGTTACTGCTGCATCTGCAATTGCAAGAGGTCAAAATATAACTTCTACTTTAACTGCTGCTGCAAATAGTGATGTGCTTGTTGGTTTAGATATTAATCCAACTTTTACAAATGGTGCGTTTACAGGAGTGCAGAATACATCTATTAGAACATTTTTAGTAAATAATACATCTATGTTAGGTAGAAATGGATTATTAATTAATGATGATAATCTTGCTTCAAATGGTGGTTATAATTTTTTAGCATGGGGTGTTTCAAATCAACCTGCAAGAACAAGTGGAATAAGGGCATTTTGGTTAAGCAATAATGGATTTGAACAAGGATTATCTTTTCATGTTGCTTCAGGCGGAAATGGAGCATTGACTGCAGTTGTATCTTCTGAAGCAATGAGAATCACTAATACAAAAAATGTTCTTATCGGAACAACAACCGATGCAGGATATAGATTTGATGTTAATGGAACTACAAGATTACTTGGTACAACATTTGGTGGTGAAATAAATGGACCTTCAAACTTTTATATAAATGGTTCATCTAATGGTGCAGGAACAATATATTTAAGACCTGCAACTTTAAGTGTTTCAGGTGCTGCTATATTTACAAGCAGCACAACTCCACAAGCAGGAATAAATGTTACAGGTGCTTCAAATTCAACAGGAGCAAATTATTGGGAAATTGGAACAGATGCAAATGCATATTTTATTAATGCACTTAATCGGTCAAGTGGTAATTATAATAAACCTGCATATATAGATGCACAAAGATTAGTATTAAATAATGGAAGTGCAGGTAGTGTATTGATTGGTACTTCTACAGATATTGCATCTTCAAGATTAACTGTTGCTTCCACAACTCAAGGCTTCCTTCCACCAAGAATGACAACTGCACAAAGGGATGCTATTAGCAGTCCAGCAACAGGATTGATGATATATGATACAACAGTTAACAAAGTGAGTGTATATAATGGAACTACATGGAAATATTTATTATACGAATAAAAACAAAACAATGAAAAAATTAATATTCGGAGCATTATGCTTTATGGCTCTAAATTTAAAAGCACAAACAATCGATACAACTTTCAAACCAATGACTGCTTGTAAGATTGTTCCTTTCAAAGCAGTTTATACTGATACTGCTCTTGCTAATTATTTAGGAGTGAAAATCATTTCTGATGACTTGAAATCTACCTGCACATTGTATTGGGCATTATTTGCTGATAACAATCAAGTGTTAGATGGCAATGCAACTATAAGCGGAACTGATTACACTTCATGGAATGGTAACAATCTTTATCCTTTTACTTTCGTAGGCAAACTTTACAATATAACTTTCAAATAAAATAAATAATGCAACAATTTGATATGAACAGCATAAGAGGAACACTAATTACTTTAGGAGCATCAGCATTTAGTTTTAGTACTATTAATCCATTACTACAATTTTTATCTTTGTGCCTTGCAATTGGTGTAGGTGTCCAGACTTATCTTATCAATCGTAAGAAATTAAAAAAATAATTGCAATGAAATTAAAAAACATTAATCAACCTACTCCTGCTGTAGTGGGTAAAATTGTTGCAGCATCTACTTTGTTATTGCAAGGGATACCTCCTGTAATAGCAAGTGCTAATATTATAAGCCCTGCTACGAAAGAAATTATAGCTGTAGTTTGCGATTTATTAAATATATTTGTAGCAAGTTTGGCTGTATTGTTCGGAACTAAAGAAAATTAATTTTATGAAAAAGATACTAATCGCCATTATACTAATAGGTATAATGTCTTGTAATGCTGTAAAGAGAGTATTAAAAGATAAAGATAAAACAGAAATCGTAGGTAGAGAGTGGGAAAAAGCAAATCCTTGTGTTACAGATAGTTTTGTTTCTTTCATCAGCGATACGTTAATCAAGTTTGATACTACCTACAAGGTAAAATTAGATACAATTAATTCACTTCGTGTTATTGAGTCTGTTGATACAGTTTTTGTCAATAAAACAATACGCATAAAGGATACCACAAAAATAGTTGTAACTGACCTAAGAAGGCTCAATATAGCCTTAGATTCAGTTGGACACTATAAAGGGTTAACTGCATACTTTAAGGTGCAATTTGAGGAGCAAACTGCACAAACGAAAGTGCAAAGACACAGAGGTAATATGTGGAAGTTATACTTCTGGTTGCTTTTAATTATCCCAATAGTTTTATTTATAGTTTACAAAATTTTGAAATCTAAATTTACAATGCCTATCTAATGAAAAACTTTTACCCTAAATTACCAATACTTGACTACGAAAAAACATCCGTAAGCATGGATGAAGTAATAAAATATTTGCAGTCACTACCTATACCCGTAGAAATAAAAAGAAGTGTATATGTAATCTTTAGAAATGAGTCAGCAAATGGTAAGAGTGGAGTGAATAATAATTTCATAGGATTTCAATCAGACTCTGGAATGTGGCAAACTAAGTACAATAAGTACTTCGTAGGAACTTGTGTAAAAGTTGAAAACAGAACAGGGAAAGAAAGAGGATTCTTATGCTTCGATAAGTGGCAAGATAGCATTGATATACTTGCAGATAAAATAAAGGATAGAGGGATGTTCATTGGGGGAGTTACAAGTTTCATCACTAAGATAAAAATAACAGACAAGGGAGACTTAGCTGTAGCATACTTGAAAGAATGGGTAACGGGTAGCAATAAGTATGTACCTACTACTACCGAAATTACCTCATTCGTATCAATGTATAATCAGGCTATCAAGTTGTTTAGTTAATATTGATTAAGGCTTCTCTCTTTTCATCACATACTTTTTCGTGATATTTTTTCAACCTTAACTCTACATACTCCATCTCATTTCTATATCTCTCATCTACTTCTAAGTAGTTATTCATAATGTTAATATGATATAGGGCAGTAGTATGGTCAGTTAAGCCACAACGAATGGCTATCTCTACTAAAGTTAGATTAGTATGTTTCTTCAATAGATAACACAATACCCTTCTCGCATGGATAAATTCCTTCTTCCTAGTTGTTTTAGTAATATCTACATCATACTCATCCTTAATCATATCTATGATGGTAGATGGAGGTATATAATCGCTATTTATAAGCAAGTCAGCAGTAATTCCTTCCATTAACTTAGCTATTCTTCTTTGTATGGCATTATTCTCTTGAACTAACTTGCCAAGTTCTTTGATTTGGCTTTTTAAATCTACTGTCATTAATAACTTTTTTGATTGTTTACGAAATTCTTTTTCATGTCTTGATTCAAGCCCTTAAACTTTTTAGGCATTATTGTAACATCGATAGGAAATGCTTTATCAAATTCTTCATTGGTGTAAAACTTACCATCGGCTATCCATCTCTTAACATCTCCCGATATATAACCAGCACTCCTTCGTACTGATACATTGTGTAAATACTCTTTTAAAGGTATCATAGTTTTAGTTTTATGGGTTATTTAATTTATATAAAAGCAGATTATACTGCCTTACTAATTTAACAATGTAGCTATTGGGTATTATTTTCTTTTTTCTTTTCATTGGAAACTTTGTTGTCAATCCACAACTGAGCAGATAACAAACTCGTATGCTCACTATTATCTATAGAGCAGACAAACAAGTTTTTATTAAACTGAAAGATGATGTGGTTGAGATGATAAAACTTTTTCATAAATTATTTAATTGGTTTCTGTAGTATGAATTCAGCCTATTGACAATATAAAAATATCTCTCAATTTCTTCTACCAAATCACTTCTCTTACGAAATAATCTGATTGTAGCAAAGTCATCCTTAGCATTATCATAGGTATATAAAAGAGCCTTAGCATCATTTGTTTTGGCTTGAGCCTTCTCAATTAACTCTATAATGCACAGCAACTTTGTTAATTGTAATTTTGTTTTGGTTAATTTCATAGCGTTAGTTTTTAATTTCTAATTGAACTTTGCATGATTCAATAATTGTTAAATAATAATCATAGTAGTGGTCAAAGATGTCTTGAGCATCATTTGTATATCTTAAATCTCCTGCTTGTTCATTGTATATTGGCATCTTATCTCCATACTCAAGCAGAAGCCTTTCATGTGCCAAGTCAGATGCTAACTCTAATGAGTTGATGTTATAAACATACTCATCTAAGTTTAATACGTTTGTCATTGTGTTTAATTTTTAAGTGTTAAAAAGTATAGGAACAAGAGTCCTATAATAATTTCAAGGATAAATTTTAGGGTAAATAGATTAATAAAGTGTTTTTTCATCTGATGGGGGATTTATTTTTACTTCTTTAAACATTCCTACAAATTCTGCGGATTGTAATATTTGCTC
>Ga0315285_10007423_pt1 | contig 11259 bp, 23 predicted proteins | sample YL17G09_36_MG_FD_203698 | JGI IMG/M metagenome (GOLD analysis project Ga0315285, IMG submission 203698) | Sediment microbial communities from Yellowstone Lake, YNP, Wyoming, USA - YL17G09_36 | ecosystem: Environmental > Aquatic > Freshwater > Lake > Sediment | place: USA: Wyoming | collected... | reverse complement strand
ATTTTCTGAATTAATTCATTTTTTGTTTCCATATTTTCACCTTCCTTTTTTTTATCACTTTATAGTGGCAGTTGAGTCTATTTACCCTAGCTAATTGACCTCAACTGTGCCAACAAACACAACTTGTTCGTCCATTTTGATTATCCTTCCTGTATTTTTGATGTATTTTTCAGTTCCTCTTTTCGTCAAGACCCAAAGCACTCTGCCACGATATTTCTCGATTTTGAATTTCTCGAAGCAGTCTCCATCAGTTAGATAGATAACAAGCTTGATGTCCGGCTTGTTCTTCGCCAAATAATCGAAGACTGGTGTAAATGATGTTCCACCTCCGCCTTTAACCTCGATTTTCTTCACATCATTTATGTTTGCGTGGTTGAACTCATGCACCTTCTTCACTTGGCTATCGCACACCACAACAGTTAGGTTTATGTTCGCAAAGCTGGCTATCACGTCTCTTGTGTGTGACAAGAAAGATTTCAATTCTTCGTCAGTCACGCTCCCCGATGAATCTATCGCCACAGCCATATTGATGTTCTCCTTCTTCTGTGACGGCAGGTAGATGCCTATGCTCTCGCTCCTTCTACTGGGTCGATTCCATGTTGTATCAACAGCCATTTCGTTTGTGACTTCCCTATAAAGTATGTTCTTCCAGTTCCTTTTCGGGTTCAAGAGCTTGTCAACATACCTATCCATGCCATTCGTATCCTTCCCTGCAAGTTTGGCATGACTGGTTGCTTCGGAAAGTATCCTCCCCCACTTCTCATCTAAATCCTCATTTTTGGAAATTTCTTCGGGTTTATTTTCAGAATTTGAATCTTCGCCTTCCCCAGAATCCTCATTTCCTGAACTTTCTGGACTCTGCTTCTTTTCCTTCATATCTTTTGCATCCTTGTTCTCCTTCTGGACATCAGGAATATGTTCATCGAACTCATAATCCTCGTCAGAATCGCCTTCTCCGTCCTTCTTCTTGCCCTTGGCTTTCTGCTTGCTCTGCTCTTCCTTCGCCTTGGAAAGCTCATCGTAGATTTCTTCGGCTGTCTTCTTGCTGATTTCGTCTATATCGATTCCCAGTTGTTTGAAGAAGAACGAATCATTCCTTGGGATTATACCGCCTTTCGGCAAATTGGTGAATCCGTTTTGAATCAGCATATTATTTGTTACCGCATCCACAGCCAAATTGAAGATAGCCCTATCTCTTGTCTTGGCTCTTTCGCAGTGGCGAAGCACACAATGTGTGGCTTCGTGGCAAATCACGCTGACCAATTCTGAATCCGTTAACTCTTCCATGAAGCTCTTATTCCAGAATACGTTGCCATCAGGGTCAACTCCTATGGTTTTACTATGGTCATTCCTCTGGAATTTCATATGCATGACAAGATATGAATAGAAGGGACTGAGCTTCATCAAAGCTATTTTGCTCTTAATGACTCTATCCTCTACCGAAAGCTTCTCATCGTAGAATTTAGCGTTCATACGTTCACCTCCGCTATTTTATCCAAAACCCAGAACGGCTCAAGCTCCTTTTTCATCCTTTTGAATCGTTTCTCTGCGTTCTTTCTCTGCTTGAACGCATAGCGTTTCATTTTGATAAGTAGCTTCCAAATCGGAAGATAAAGCTGTTCCTTTATCATGTTGTTTTCTATGCTTTCGCTATCATCGATTCCGAACGAACCTCCGTCATCCTTGATTGCTCTCATCTCCACGCCTGTTGAGCGACCCATCTCTGTGCGTATGATAGCTATGGATGCTGATTTCATATCATCTGGGTCGATTATGTTCTTTCCGACCTTCATTTTGAACTCACGGACTGTCTTCTTCTCGTCCTGAGCGTTCCTTACGAATATCGAAAGAACCTGTTTCTTTTCTTCCTTTTTTATCTTCGCCAAAATCGAATTGAACTCAAGCTTGTGTGTCCTCAGAAAAGTCAGGAACTTCTCATCTATGCTATGGAATCTGGATTTTGTGGAATAGCTGTCTAATGTTCCAAACCCACACTTCCCAATGACAAGACTTCTGCTTTCATAGGTCACTCCTGTTTTTATCGTTTTTCCAGCCAAGTCTCTTATCATCCTGTCTCGGAAATCATTTAGTTCCCTGTCGAAGTTGTTTTTTTCCATGTTTATGTCCTCGATTTCTCTGACAAGAGAGTTGATGGTTTGGAATTTCTTCTTGTTCTTCAAATACAGGTTTATTGAGTAGTTCATTTTCTCACCGCCTTTAATCCAGATACTTCCCATATTTCGAAGCGACTTCTTTCCAAATTTTAGAAGTCACGATTTTCCCGAATGCCATCTTGTCCGTGCTTCTCAAGTATCCAAGCAAAATGAACCCGAACTCAGGTTCAATTAGCTTAACGACTTCAAGAAGAGGCTCAAGGATTTTTCTATCTGATTTGTATTTTTCCGAAAGCCCAGAGACCACAGCCCATTTCAGGCTGATTTCCTTCACCTTCGTCACAAGCTCGGGATTCTTCACTATCGCATCCAAGTCTACCTTCTCTTGCATTTTATACCAAGACGAGAATTCGATAGCTACACCCTTGCCGACACAGGAGGCGACTTCTCTTTCCATGAAAGCTGTGTCAGTCACGCCTTCTATGCTCTGGCTACAAAATTGCCAAGTCCTCGGAGTTGGATGAGCCACGTCTTTTGTGTTCTCATCGTATTTGTAGATATACTGAGGCTTGAAATTCAAAAAAGCGACTATGTGCGAATTTATGCCGTTCTGAATCGCCCATTCTGTCCAAAGCTTCGGTGTTGGCACAATCAGTTCGAAATGCTTGAACCTGTTGTTCAGCACGGATGAAATCTCAAAGGAATGTGCGTTCTCATCGCTCATGTTTCCTGCTGTGAGAATCATCCAGCCGTCAGGTATATGTGCATTTCCGATTTTCCTGTCCAGCATTATTTGAAGCGAAGCGTTCTGGACACTTGGAGTAGCCTTGTCGAACTCATCGAAGAACATTATGCCGTGGCTCTCTGTGTTCTCAGGAATCCAGTCAGGAGCAAACCACTTGGTTTTTCCATCTTCGACTTTTGGTGTTCCTCGAAGGTCTACGCTCTCCATTTGAGCCAGCCTCACGTCACGGAATCCGAAAGTTTTCTCGTTTTCTTTTCCATTTTCCGTGAATTCGAGCTTCATCTCTTTTGCAAGAGTCTGAGCTACGGCTTTTATCGCTTGTGATTTTCCCGTCCCGTGGAGTCCGTGCAAGAACACGCTGATGCTTCCGATTTTGTATGCGTGTAGAAGATGCTCGACCAATTGCTTGTGTGTTACTTTTTCCATATTTTCACCGCCTTTTATTTTTTAGAACAAGCTCCTTCTTGTCCAAATGTTTCCGTGAACTCTCACGAATCCAGCAGAAATGAACTCATTCCTTATTTCAAAACTCATACTTTCACCGCCTTGATTTTTATCGGAAAATCAGCCTTGGCTGAAAATCCGTAAATAAAAATAAAAGCTTAGTGGATTTTTCTCGCCCACTACACTTCTCGCTTCCTTCCCTGAGCGTGGCAAGTGAACCACCCATATCCTGCCTTATCCCTGTCACTTGGGTTGATGTGGCAGGGACGCATAAACGTATTATCATTTCTTTAGGAGTTAGCTATTTAAGGTAAATACAAGGATTTAAGGGCTTTTATGAAGAAAATGACCGTTTATAGAGCTTATTTTCTTTTTTCCCTCAAGAAAATGTGTCATTACTTTTCAGTAAAAACAATCATCATTTCTTTTTCTGTGTTTCAGTTAAATAGGTCAGCTTTTTTGGCTCAACTAGCCCAACAAAGCTAACAGAACCTCGAAGCGTTCAATTTTTCCTCAGAAAGTGTGTTGCACAAAAACAGCGACAGGCAATACTATTCTTTTCTTTCTTGTTTTTCATAGTTTTCCTCGATTTTTGAAAATAAATGGCTCTTTTTTTCCATTTCTATGAATCTATCCAATTTCTCATATGTTTCCAGCCCATATGAATCGCCAATGTAAACTCCGTCAATTGTCATCACATCCACATAGTTCTTCAGCATCTTGTGGAGATTCTTCAAAGCCGGATAATCATTTGCGTTCATGGATTTTCCTCGCATTTTTCAACTGCTTCTCTATTTCTCTTTCATCATGGCTCTTATACGACCATGCTATTGTGAATATCAAACTACTAATGAGTCCAACAATAGACCACATTTCTGCGCCAAGTATTTCTAATTTCAATCCAACAATCAATCCCATTGAGAACATCCCTGTAAAGAAAATGAAAACATCCCTCCATCCGTATTTCATATCAATCCTTCCTCCTTTAGAATTTTCAGAAGCTCTTCGGCATGGGCGCATTTTTTCTTTGCTCCATCATAGACAAATCCTTTACAAGTGCATGTGATTTTCCCTGTTCTCTTGTCATATCGCAATCGGTAAATATAATCAGCCGAGATTCCATTTGTTGTATCGCAAATTCCGACTATCATTGCATCCATCCTTTCTTTTCCATATTTTTCATCCGCTCTATCTGCCTTCTCTGCCTCTGTATTTCTGCAAGATAATCCCCGATTTCTTTTTCATGCTTCCTCTCAACCTTCTTTCTAATCTGTTCACGCTCTTCTTTGACTTTTTGTTCAATCCAATTGTTCACCTGCTCATCATCCTTGAAAGCGGATTTGATGGCTTGATTCTTGAGATTATCCTCATGCTCGAACAACTTAATCAGACACTTCCTTGAACAACACCTGAAATTCCTGTCACCGCTTATGCTGACCTCAGTGCATGAGGCATACTTTCCGCATATACAGCATTCTTGCATGGCATCATGCCTCAAATCATGCTCCGCTTGCATCTTCATCCTTTCTCCTTTCGGTTGAGGAGTTCGTTGGGGCTTCGCCCTGACCCATTAACGGCAATCCAAGAACTACATTCTCCTGAATGAAGGTTATCAAATCGCTGATTGCGTGGTCTCTTAAATGCCAGTTGCTAAAGCCATTGGACTCAAGAATATCTTCCAGTTCCTTATACCATGCAACAGGGAACTTCCTTCTCTTACAATACAATTCAATATCGTTCATACCAATCACTTTCGGTTGAGGAGTTCCTTTTCACATCTCTCCATACAAATAGGACAGAATGCCTCTGGAATATCCGATATAGGACTTATTATTTCATGTCCACATAAGGAATCATCCTTGTGCATGACATAAGCCTTAAACCATCTTGGATTCTTTGCCCATTCTCCAAGTTTCTGTTTCATCCCTTACCACCCTTAATCAGTTCCAGAACCTCTTTTTTACTTATTAAAGCGGCACTAACATTCTCCAAGTCCCATTCTGGAAGTTCCGTGACCGCCTTTATCAGTTCGGCATCTCTATCCCTTTGAATCTCTCCCAGAATATCCAGAACATCTCCTTTGGTCTTACAAGATTGTATCCCAAGTACATATTGCAATAGCTTCATCTCGTTTGGCATCTTCTTCTCTTCTTCCGTGAGATAATCGCCTTTCATATCTTATCACCCTTAATCAGTTCCAGAACCTTCTCCTTCTCTATTATCTCCAATTCATAGAGTTTCCTTGTCGCCTCTGGCATTAGCTTTCCGTTCTCTGCTCCTGCCCATAACCTATTAAAATAAGGCAAATCCTTTATCTGGAAACTTCCAGATTCTATGACCGCCTTTATCAGTTCTGAACGCTCAGACTTGAGCCTGATGTTCTCCTCTACCATATCGGAACGGAACATATCGGATTTCTGCATTATCCCTTTCAGCTTAATCGCTTCCTTGGAAAGCTCCTTGTCCTTCTCAGTCAAGCAATCCTCTAGGCATCTATGACAGAATTTCACAATATAGCCATGCCCTTTGCATATCGTTGAATTTTTAAGAATGAGGAGTTCCCTATCCATATCAGCAAGTTGACTTACTAATGACTCATTTAAAGTCTTTCTGTTTTTAGACAAATCCAAAGCTGATTTTAAATTATCATCTACATGAGATTTCCCTATCTCATAACCTTCTTTTGCTTCCAAAGCCTTGATTTCAGCTTTCAATCGTTCTATCTTCGCCTCGGACTCGGCAATCTGCCTATCCCTCTCTGCGACCTTAGTTATCCACTCGTCTAACTTGATTTGCAGTTGCCTGACATGAGCCTCGGAGTCGGCAAACATATCTGTAAGAGTATTCGCATTAGCCTTCCACGTATCCGCTTTCGCCTTGGACTTGTTAAGGGCTTTGCTTATGGCTAAATCCAATGCCTCATACGTCTGGTTAAGAGTCCATTCTTCGCTGGGAAACCCTGTCTTCTTTACCATCTCTTTCAGGACAGCGTTTCGGATTCTATAAGGGTTTACCTTGGTCATTCTATTATCTGGCATTTTATCACCTAATGATTCTACGATAGATTTCAGGGGCTTCCTTCCCGCTTTGGACTTCATGGTTTCCTCACCTTATTTTTCAGGAATTGCCAATCCTTATCACTTATGACCCAATCAATATCGATTATATACGCCATCTTCTCGAAGTCATCTATCAATTCACGATTTGCCCGTCTTGACTCCTTTATGACCCAATCGGCAATAATAGGCATATCCTTCTTGTCATAATGATTAATTCTGACGAGTTCCAAATTCTCCATCAGCCGATTCCTGAATATCCTCTCATGCTCCGACCATCCGGCATCCTGCTCTACACTATGATGGTCTTCAAACTGTGCCTGTCTGGTCATTCTCACTCCTCCTTGGAAGGATTCCCCCTATATATTCCATCGATAGTCCATGCCTTCATGTAATGCTTCAGGGATTCGTGTAAGTGCTTCATCGCTGGATAGTCAGATTCGTTCATTCCTCTCTCTCCTGAAGACCTTCAGAACTCGTTCCGCCCAAAGTCTATCTTCTCGTTTCATCTCTTCTGGAAGCTCGTTGTATGGAATCCAGAGCTTCTTCCAGCGTTCCAGCCTCAAGTCGTTCAGACCTGTCGAAGCGATGTCTTTAGACCAAAAACACCATTGTTCATGTTCGAGTTCAGCTAATTTTTCAATCATTTCTTTTTCTCTTTTCTCATGTATTTTTTTGATTCCTTCAACCTCTTCCTTGCTCAAGACCCTCATGTAATTGAGATAAGTATTCGATAATGACATCCCTCTTCCCAATTGGTTCATCATCTTATGTAATGTCATTTGAATCCCAATAATTGTCTGAACTCGTTTATATGATGGCACTTGCAGACAGTTCCAAATCCTTTGCAATCGCAGGTGAATTTCCCAGTTCTTTTATCATATCTGAGATTATAAGTGTATTGGGATATTACTGCATTCTCCAAATCAATCGTATTCTGGATGTTTCCACTCATTTCCAAGACCTCAATAATCCAATCGGAACGCTCATTGTATTCTCATTGCTCACTGTTTTTCTTATCGTATTATGTGAAACAGCATAATCGTGGAACTCCCTGACTGGAATCGTATAGACTTTTCCCTCAGCATAAACGAATACGAAATTATGGATGTCGACATCCAGAGCATACTGGACTACTTCTGAATTCACGCTTTCGCCGATTCCCTTCAAGTTGAAAATCTTTCCGAATGACATGAAGAAGTTCCTTTTGAAAATCATCTGGTATCTCATGCCTCTTTCAGTCACGAATATGAAATGACGTTCATTGTTTATCGGGAATATGTTTGTCACTCTGTCCTGTGTTTTGTTTTCAATCAATTCTTTTATAGGGTTTATGCATTTTCTCGCAGACTCCATCTCGGTTTCTATCATATGCATCTCCCCCAGATAGCCATGAGCAATAATAATCCTATCACAGCAAATATAATCCATCCATCATCATTCCCTTTGCTCAATGTTGAATTGTTGTTCTGCTTTATGACCATATGCATGATGATTGGGAATATCGCAATGAGCATTATCCAAGCCCATATCTTTTTGTGGATTTCCATTTAATCGCCTTCCATTCATAATCTCGTCTCTTATAATTGCCCTCTGAGTTGGAACAATATCCTATCCTTGACCATAGCTTTCTCATCAGCAAGACCACCATACGAACCAGCTTCAAGAATCATAACCAGCATCTTGAGGTCTTCCTCTGTCAAGAGGATATTGAACGTCTTCTTTCCTTCAAACCATAGATTGCTCATGGATTATCCTTATGCCTCTGACCCTTATACCAACAATCATCCGATGCTCCTCTTTAAATCGTTCCATCGTTTCAAGCCTGCTTTCTCGTCTTCCAAGCTTGCGATGGTTTCAAACTCCTTCATCATCTCTCTCATCTTCTTTTTGTGGTCAAGTAGACAAATCAATCCATATTCTGATGTCCCACATATCTCGCATTTTCCGCTATTCCCTGTTATCTTCACTTTTTTCTTTCTGAATGGGATTCTTGGTCTTGGGATTTTCAATTTTGGAATTCTCATATTTCCCCCTTCCTCAAATTTAGACTTGTAGTTATCATCTCACCATCAATTTCTTTACTATCTTTTCGCTTTCTTTCTCGTCTGTTCTTTGTTGGTTCATGGCGAAGAAGAGCTTTCGACTGCATCTATAATGCATGATTAGTGTATCTTTCCCAACGAAATATAAGTAATGATTCCCTCTGATTCCAGTTTTGCAAATCGAGCATTTGTCGCTCACTTGAATCCCACCTTTTTCTTTTTTATGGTGTTTTTGATTTCTTTTCCGCATCTTTCGCACAAATCTGTGATGTGCTTGTTCTTTGTGAACGACATTGGATTCGCATCCTCAATCAATTGCCAAGAATAATACATCCCAGACAATATCTTCTCTCCGCACATATCGCAGATTCTTTGTTCCATTATGACACCTTCGCCTTTTTGACCCTTGCTATATAATCATCAAGTTCTTTCTCTATTTCTTCTTGGGATTTTTCTCGTTCTCGTTCTTCGACATCTTCTGAATTTTCCCATTCTCCTATGCTATGATTATAATAGAGCCAATGGGTGCATTTCGGGCAGATATATTTCCTATCTGTTAATTTAGTCTCTTCTTTCTTCTCCGAATTCCCAAGAAACGCCCATTCATGCTTGCATTTTTCCATGATAATCACTTTGATTTATATTTTTCGACATTTTCAATCATTATTTTGGCTATCAAATCTGCTGGCATTTTGAATGTGAAGATTCTTTCTGTTCCTTTGGCTCTTGATAATCGTCTAGATGTTATTATCCCCAATTTTTCCATAGACCATAAGAAATCGAACATTCTATTTTGGGAAAGAACCCTCAATTGATATTTTTCAGATAATTCACAATATTTTTCATAAATTTCTTTTATTCTGAATTCTATTTTCCCTTGCTTGGCTAGTTTCAACATAGCTTGAAGGATAAAATTTGATTGTGCTGGAAGTGATGATATTATTTCCTTTTCTGCAAGTCTTTCCGTCTTCTGAACAGAATTCTCGATATATTCTTCTTTGATTTTCGTTCCCTTCTCTTCTGCTATCTCCCCACTTATTTTGAGAATTTTGAAAGCTTGTCGTAAATCTATATTTTGTTGAATGCACATTACGGAAAGTCGTCCTATAATATTCTCTTCCAAAGAATCTGAATAAAATGCTTTTTCGGTTCTTTTATTCAAGATTTCATTTAATTCTCCCATATTATATGGCTTGAATAATGATTTTTTCATCCCGAATCTATTTTTTGTGCTTAATTCAATTTGTTCTTCCCATAGCATAGGATTGTTTGTGATTGCGATTATTGATATTCTTGATTTTTCGCTCTCAAGGAGATTGACTAATAAGCTATTCCCGCCTTTATGCTCAAGTAGCTTATCTATCTCGTCCAAAACAATAAGGATTTTTAAATCGAATACTCTGATATGTTGTTTGAGGATATTATAATATTTAAAACGACTTTTTGACGTTGCCATTATCCCAATCTCATTCAAAATCCCACTTATTGCATCAAGCTCTGAGAATGTGTTGTTCATATTCAGATAGACGATTTTTTCACTAGGATTCAATGTCTTTCTTTTTTCTTTGATAAGGCTTTGGACTGTGCAAGTCTTTCCGCTTCCGCTAAATCCATAGATTAATAGATTTGATTGCCCTGTTGTGAAATTGTTGAGAACAATCTGCACATCATTGGCTTCTTTCCTGACAAGAAATTCATCTATGTTTGGGATATAACTCTCCTCAAGCATTTCTTTGTTTTGAAATATCATGTCAAACCCCAACTATACCACCCTATATCATATTGGGTTTAAATACGTTTATCATATTTGGTTTAACCTATTCGGTAAATTTCCTCTCGATATTGATATAGATACCAATTACTCTATATGGACTTATCCTTTTTCTTCGGTTTCCCTGCCATTTTCATGTTTCGGAAAATATCATTTATGATGCTTCCAGCGATTCCTTTGGTATTGAATTTCTTCCATCGGACATCGACTTCAATACCTTTCATCGTCATGGCTTTGTAGAACTCTTCGCCAGCAGAGTTGAAAATTCGAAGAAAGCCGTCCACAGCCCCGCCCGTCATCTCTCGCATCCGTGTATTGAAAGGAATCGGCTTGATATTGAATTTCAGCATGTTTATCTGGAATCTCTTATCAAAGACCATTATCTTGATTAAGGGATATATCGGTTTAAAATTGACTAGATAATATGGGTCATCCTTGATATAGCATGAATCATATCCTTCCACCTCACTCACGAAAGCGATTTTCTTCTCTTCTTTTTTCACGATATGGTCAATGGTCGCTTGGACTAAACTCTCGGTTTTCGCTCTCTCATTTTCATCTGGATAAAGCGTCTTGAGAACGTGCTGATAAATATCATCCGTTTCTTTATTCATTTTTTCCATTTTGTCTTTGCTCAATTGGTTACAAAAAATAAACCGTTCTTTTCTGTCCATTCTATCACCTCGTTTCTATCATACCGCATCTATACGCAGTCTATCTATCTATCATCTATCTATATAGGAAGGAAAAAGCTTATATAGTGTTTCACTTTTTGAAAAATGAAAAATAGATTGTCGAATGTCTATTTCAAGATTTACGTCAAATCGTCGGAAATCAAGTTTTGAGGGTATCCAACCGTCTCCAAACATTTGAGAAACATCGAACACCTTTCAAGCAAATAAACCTAACGTCCATAAATCAAATAAACATAACACTTATAGATTCAATCAACATAGCCCGAATAAAATAGATTAACTACTTCAAACTGTCGATAACTAGCCCCAAAAGTCAGTTACAGAAAGTGAAACTATCAATTATAACCACCAGTTATAATTCCAGCTAAAATTATATACTATTCGACATA
>Ga0315285_10007418_pt1 | contig 11263 bp, 11 predicted proteins | sample YL17G09_36_MG_FD_203698 | JGI IMG/M metagenome (GOLD analysis project Ga0315285, IMG submission 203698) | Sediment microbial communities from Yellowstone Lake, YNP, Wyoming, USA - YL17G09_36 | ecosystem: Environmental > Aquatic > Freshwater > Lake > Sediment | place: USA: Wyoming | collected... | reverse complement strand
CATATTGGTTGTTCTCCCAGGCTTCCAGCAATCCCAACACCATTGCCTTGGAGTCATCCAGCCGTTCTTGTGTAATAATGGCAGGGGTGTCGTGGCTGGAATGGTACTCCCGGTAAGGCCGGGTTGGTGATTCAGGATGCTCCACCCGCGATAGGGAAAGCATTGGCACACGCACGCCAGGAGCATTAAATTGACGCTCATCGTTGGGGTAGCGGTATCAAAATGGACAAAACTATAATAGCGAACCGGAAGTGAGTTCAATAAGCTAACACCACGCGGTTTTTGAGTGACGTGTTGATCGGATGCTGTTATAATCCAAACACCTGAATATACGTTCATATATCAGCCTGTGCCCTTGGACCCTCATCCATCCAACCTTCTTGACAAACCCACAGCTGCCCGTGTGGTAGAATTATTCCGTGCCTTTAGCGATACAAGCCGTGTTCGCATTCTGGCAGCCTGACAGATGGCGAGTTGAATGTTGGCACTCTGGCTAAAACAGTCGGGGCCAGCGAATCCGCGGTTTCTCACCACCTGCGCGGTCTGCGGCAAATGCAGCTTGTCCAGGCGCGCCGAGAGGGCAAGGAAGTCTATTATCGTGTGGAAGATGAGCACATCGTTGCCCTCTTCCAACAAGGCGTAAAGCACGTGCAATATGGCTAGAAGGTCTTTCACTCACTTACCTGTATACATGCTGGTCATCCTGCGCATCTGTGTTTGCAGTCTGGCCGTATATTTTCTCGTTGGCGACCTGGTGCAGTTCAGCGTGGCAGGTGACTTCTGGCAGATTGCTACGGAGACAAGTGCCTCTGATCCGGCAGATGATGATCGCCCTGATGATAATTTTATTTTGCCTGGTCTGGAAATGATGGGGGATCCTGGTGTTTTGACTGCTCCGTCATCCCACAGCCTTCACCGGCTGGCGCGCCCCATCTCTCCCCTGTTACCTCCTCCCCAAATCCTCGAACTTGCATAACCCCTCCTGTTCACCAGCAACCGTTTGACCTGTGTCGCTCAGGAGGCACGCTTCCGCGCCCTTTCGACGCGGGAGTTGACTTTGCAAGTATTGCCTGGTTCATTCTGAGAGGAGGCCGTTATGAGCCGGATTTCCAAGAAACACCGATTGGGTCACCCTTTCGACCTCCCGCCACGCTGGCGATGGTTACTCTGGCCGGTGATTGTGTTGAGCGGCGGCGGAACGGTCGTTTCTCTATGGCTGGAAGAAGGAACTGCAGCCGTGGCCGAGTGTGTACCCGTTGCCGCGTTGCCTGGCTTGGCCGCGCTGCTGTACTGGTTCAATCACCGCGTCTTCAAGGCAGCCACGCCGCGTCCCGAAGAGTTATCGGCCTCGCCCACCGATAAGCACAATTCGCCTGCCCGAAAGGAATAATCTATGGATTCTCATTTCTCCTGGCATACGCTTTCAACTAGCGACGTTCTCGATCATCTGCAATCCACGCCAGCCGGGTTGACCAACACCGAGGCGAGCCGACGGCTTGCCGAATACGGTTCCAACGAGCTTCAGGCCGCTCATCGTATTTCGCCATTGGAAATTCTGCTCGAACAATTCAAGAACGTGTTGATCATCATCTTGCTGATCGCCGTCGGCCTGTCGGCTATCCTGGGGCATGGTGTGGAGGCAATTGCCATTACCGTTATCGTGCTATTTGCGGTATTGTTGGGTTTTGTGCAGGAGTACCGCGCCGAACGGGCTATCGAGGCGTTGAAGCAAATGGCTGCACCAACTGCCACCGTGCTGCGCGAAGGCGAGGAGACCGAAGTGCCGGCGCGCGACCTGGTGCCAGGGGATGTCATTCTCCTGCGGGCGGGAGATCGCATTCCGGCCGACGCCCGCCTAGTTGAGGCCGTTAATCTTCAGATAGAAGAAGCTGCGCTGACTGGTGAATCGGTTCCTGTGGAGAAGCGCACCGCGCCGCTTTCGAACGGCGACCTGGCGGTGGGCGACCGGAAGAACATGGTATACAGTGGCACGGCTGCTTCGTATGGCCGTGGGGGCGCTGTGGTGGTCGCTACAGGGATGAACACCGAGTTCGGGAAAATCGCCCAAATGCTGCAAACCGTAGAAATAGGCCGCACCCCGTTGCAAGAAAATTTGGACAAGGTAGGAGCTATGCTGGCGCGTGCGGCGTTCGTCGTTGTCGCCATCATCGTTGCCCTGGGACTTTTGCGCGGCCAACCGTTCATCGAGATGTTCATCTTCGGCATCGCGCTGGCCGTGGCGGTCGTCCCGGAAGCGCTACCGGCCGTCGTGACCATCTCGCTCGCCATCGGAGTGCAGCGAATGGTCAAACGTCATGCGTTGGTACGTCGCCTGCCGGCGGTGGAAACGCTTGGTAGCACGTCTGTGATTTGCTCCGACAAAACCGGTACACTGACCAAAGACGAAATGACCGTTCGGAAAATATACGTCGCCGGAGAAAGTTACGATGTTTCCGGCGCAGGCTACGAGCCGCATGGCCTGTTCTCGCGCAACGGCTCGACCGTCGAACCGCCTGGGGCGCTCGCGACTCTGCTCCGTGCCGCTGCGCTTTCCTCCGACGCACATATCGTTCACAGCGAGTCAGACGGCCGCTGGCACGTTAAAGGCGATCCGACCGAGGGGGCGCTGGTGGTAGCCGCCGCCAAAGCCGGTTTCCACAAAACCGACCTCGACGCACAGTTCCCACGTGTAAACGAGATCCCGTTCACCTCTGAAACCAAGCGCATGACAACCCTGCACACCACGCTCAATGGTATTGTCGCCTACTCAAAAGGCGCGCCCGAAATCATCCTCGACTCGTGCACCTGGCAGTTGACCGACCCTTCGACAGTTCCCGGCGAGGTTACTCTCGACGCTCAGGGCCGGGACAGGATACTGGAGGCTGCCCAGCAAATGGCGAGCGGGGCGCTGCGAGTGCTGGCCATAGCCACCAAAGCGGACGCCACGATCGAAAACGCCGAACATGAAATGGCCTTTCTCGGCCTGATCGGGATGATTGACCCGCCGCGGCCAGAAGCCAGAGCCGCCATCCAGACCTGCGAGCAGGCTGGTATCAAGCCGGTGATGATCACCGGTGACCATCCGCTCACGGCGCAGGCCGTCGCCAGCGAACTGGGCTTGCTCAAGATAGGTCGTGTCGTTACCGGCGCGGAACTGGAGGCGATGAGCGACGACGAGTTCGAGTGCCAGGTAGAAAACATCGAGGTCTATGCACGTGTCTCCCCGGCGCACAAACTACGGGTGGTCACCGCCCTGCAAGCGAAAGGCCACATCGTTGCCATGACCGGCGACGGGGTGAACGACGCCCCCGCGCTCAAGAAGGCCGACATCGGCATCGCCATGGGCATCACCGGCACCGACGTGACCAAAGAGGCCGCTGCCATGATGCTCACTGATGACAACTTTGCCTCCATCGTCGCCGCGGTGGAAGAAGGGCGTGGCATCTTCGGCAACATCAAGAAATACCTGATGTATCTGCTTTCGTCCAACCTCGGCGAGATCGGCTTGATGGCCGGGGCTACACTACTGGGCCTGCCCCTTCCATTGAGCGCGGTGCAAATCCTGTATGTCAACCTGGCCACCGATGGTCTGCCAGCGCTCGCCCTCTCGGTGGACCCGCCTGAAACTGACCTGATGCGCCGTAAGCCGCGCAACCCGCGCACTGGCATCTTCACCCGTCCGGTTATCATGCTGATGGCAGTAGGCGGGCTATGGTCTACCATCGTCAACCTGGGCCTCTTCGCCTGGGCGCGCAGCTCTGGCCGCAGTGACGCCGAGGCGATGACGATGACCTTTGTCTCGCTGGTGCTGATCCAATTTTTCAAAGCCTATAACTTCCGCTCTGACCGGAACTCGGTGTTGAACCGGCCCTTTGCCAACAAGTGGTTGAACCTGGCGATCCTGTGGGAATTAGCACTGCTGGCGCTGATTGTCTACCTGCCCTTCCTGCATGCGCCGTTCGGCACTTTCAGCCTGCCGCTGGTGGATTGGCTGATTATTATTAGCCTGGCTTTTACCGTCTCGCCCGTGCTGGAACTGGCAAAGTGGATGGAGCGGCGGGGGTTGTTTGGTAAGATGGTCTGACGCACCTGGAGGTGAACCATGAAGGGCTATTTGGTGTTCGCGACCGTAAACATTGCCCTGTTCGTACTTTATCTGGCGCTGGCTGTGCGACAGGCAATCCGCCGCATCTTTCGCCATCCAAACACCCCTTAACATCACCTGCCGAGATCTGGAATAGAAAAAGACACATGTCCCTTTGGAACATTCTTCGTCTGGGTCTGCGCCAGTTCGCAGCCGGGCTGCTCAGTGTGCTGACGCTGGGTATTCTGAACCGCGTCATGCGAGTGGAGATGGGACTGGACCTGACGCTGGTAAGCATGGTCGTCAGTGCGCACTACTTCGTCGCACCGCTGACCGTGCCATTGGGCCATCGCTCCGACACTCGCCCGTACTTTGGTTACCACCGCACGCCCTACATTCTGGCGGGTATGGCCGTCACTGCGCTCACCACTGCGCTGGCCCCCTTCGTGGCTTTCCATATCGAAGCGCAAGGCGGTTCTTTTCTTTCGGCGCTGGCCGGGGTGGGGCTGTTCTTGATAATGGGCGTGGGGATGTTTATGGCGGGCACGGCTTATCTCGCGCTCATCGCTGACCTGACGACCGAAGCAGAGCGCGGCAAGGTAACTGGTATTGTGTGGGCTATGTTGATGGTCGGCATCCTAGGCGGTGTGTTTCTGGGGACGCGCCTTCTGGCTGAGTACACGCCCCAGGGTCTGGTCAGGCTGTTCCTGGCGGGCGCGGGCATTCTAGTTGTATTCACTATCCTCGCCATTCGGGGCCTGGAAAAACCGTGCGCTGCGCACCCCGGTAAGCGCGCAATCACCCTGCGGCAGGCGGTGGCCGCGCTGGGCGGCTCTCGTCAGGTGCGTCTGTTCTTCGCATTCCTTCTCTCCGGTATCTTCTTCCTCTTTGTCCAACAGGTAGTGCTGGAACCGTTCGGCGGCGACGTATTTGGGCTGAGTGTGCGGGCGACGACATTGTTCAATGCTTACCAGATGGTCGGCGTGCTGGCAGGGATGGGCGCCGCCGGTGGATGGTTTACCAAACGGATCGGGCAGCGGCGGACAGCCACGCTCGGCGCGCTAGTGGCGGCGGTATCGTTTGGCTGGCTGGCGCTGGCGGCGGTGCTGCATCAGCCTGGCTGGCTGCCCCCGGCCATCCTGTTGATGGGTTTTGGCACAGGCGCATTCACCGTCGCCGGCGTCACCCTGATGATGGACATAACGGTCGGCGGACACACTGGATTGTACATGGGCGCATGGACTCTGGCCGAGGCGCTGGCGCGCGGGCTGGCTGGCATCGCTGGAGGTGGGTTGTTCAACCTCGCCGGACTGCTGGGTGCGCACGAACCGCTGGCGTATGCGGTTGTGTTTGCAGTCGAAGGCCTCGGGCTGCTGCTCACGGTGGCACTCCTGGCCCGGGTGAATCCTGTTCGTTTCCAGACCGAGGACGCGCTGATGGCAGGCATGAACTGAGACTGATAATCACCCTTCCTTCACCCCTGGCTCCCGTGGGGGCTTGTGCCCGTGGGCATCGCCATAGCCGTGGTGCAAGCCTTGCTGATCCAACCATTGGTGCCACGTTACGGTGAGAAGGTCATCGCGATCGTGTGTCTTCTAGGGCAGGCACTCTGTGCTTTGGGGATATTCTTTGCTCCGACCCTTTGGCTGATCTACCCAATTACCGTGGTCACCAGCGGTCTGAGTGGTTTCATGTTTCCGACACTTAACGCCCTTAATGCAAACCGCGTGTTGTCACATGAACAGGGTGTACTCATGGGGGTGACCACTGCACTCAGCGGCTTGATGAGCATACTCGGCCCGTTATGGGCAGGTGCGGTGTACGACCTCGTAATGCCCGGCGCGCCTTATTGGATGGGCGCAGTCGTCTTTGTGCTCGCGGGACTCATGCTCACTCGCCACTCTCTGCGGGCTACGCAGTGACATTCTTGTGGATGCATATCACCAATTCTGTCCCTCTGTTTACGGTGGCGGTCGCGGGATGAGGTTATAGTCCTTGCGCCAGGTAGGCAGCGGTGAGGTAGAGCAGGTGCATCGAGGCTTGGGTGAGGTTGGCGTACTTGAGCGCCCCCAGGCAGGCTGCAGTTAGCGCCAGGAGGTATTCACGCGGCTGAGAGGGGTTGAACAGACAGGCCTTAGCAATATCATGGAGAGTGGAGAGGAGAGAGAAGGGAGCAGGTAATAAGGAATCAGGTATTTTGGGATTAGGAGCGAGGATATTAAGGGTTGCTGGGAAGTTGGTTAGGTAATCGTCGAGGGTGGGAAGCTGGGGAGTAATGACGTGGGCGATGATCTCAGCCTCCAGGTGGGCAAAGTCGAACAGAGGGTGTCCGTCGCGCGTCTGGGCGAAGTCGATCAGCCAGACAAAGCCGCCCGGCCCCACCAGCACGTTCTCCACGTTCAGGTCGCCGTGGATGGTGGATTGGCTGCCGCTGATGCTCTCGTCCAACAGCGTCGGCAAACGCTGGAGCGGATCAGGCAGACCACAGCGGTCGAAGTTAGCGACAAACCCGCGCATCAGGCTCTGGCGCGTGGCGACCACCTTCCCACTGGCTCCATTGGGGTTCGCCAGGCTCAACCAGCGCACGCGCAGGGGCGGCTGCCCGGGACCCGCCTCGCCCCTCAAGGAGAGGCTGTGCCCGTCGACGCGGCGTTCAGACTGCGTGAAATTGCGCAAGGTAACAGTATCACCGATCTCAACGACCAGACTAAACGGCGGAGTGCTGCCATCCAGGGTTTTACCCCTGCCCTGGGCGGACTCCACTACCAGATGGGCTGGCAGCAGCATGTCGTACTCCTGGGCCAGGCGAAATGTGTACGGACGGCGTTGCATCCACCAGTTGGGCCCAAAGGTTTCGAAGAGCTTGCGCAGCAGGGCTGGGTCGGGTTCTTTTAGCAACGCCTGGCGCAGGCTGGTGGGCGTCTGCCCTGGTGCACCGATGAACGTATACTGCAAGGCGGCATTCTCCCCGCCGGAGGGAAAATTGCCGCTGAGACGCGGAGACCTTACCGTCACTGGAGGGTGCTGGATGCGGGCGGTGATAGGGGGCAGCGTGTCTTTGACAAATGTTTCGTAATTCTGAAATTCTCTTTGGATAGTTCGGCTTTCACCGATCTTGACAATGGTATAAGCATCGGCGCGACCATCGGAGCGCACCGGCTGCGCCAGGAAGGTCCGTGCCCCGGAATAGCCGGAGAGGAACTCGCTTTCGAGCACCAGACGCGCGTAGCGTCGGAAGATCGCTCGCAGCAGCGACCGCTCCAACGGGGAAAGCTCAAGCCCAGGGCGTGGCTCTATCACCAGGTCAGGGTTTGGGTTTGTAGTTTGGAGGGCCGGTCGTACTGGGCGGATGAAAGTCCCCAGCATGAAAAGGCACAGGCCTCCACCAAGGATCAGACCCGCCAACCCGGTCGTCATCGCCTGCCCGCGGGTCAAGCCCAAAAAAGAAGTGACGCTGATATCCAGGCTTTTGGTAAAAGCCTCCGATTCACGCACCATGCCGGCGGTGCCTGGCGACGGCTTCCAGCGTAGGAGCAGGGCCAGTGAAAGGCGCTGCTGACCTGGTGCACGCGGGGTGAGTGACCAACGCCAGGTAACAACCTCATTCGGAGGCAGGTAGCGCTCCTGGTCACCTATCGGTGAGAGGTTAAACCTCACACCGTCCAGGCGGGCAACGGCATAAAGATCGTAACCCCCCGGCCTCTGCACCGTCACCGTCTGGGTGATTGTCTGGTGCTCGGGAAATTCGGTGGTCAAGGTGTATCCCTCGCCCGAAGGGATTAGCGCAAGGCGCACAACGTCAGAATCGCCAAAGCGGAGGCGCGGCGGCCATTCCAGCTCCACCAGGCGCGCCTCAATCACCGATGTCGGGGTCGGCGCAGGTGAAGTGGGCAGCACTGCGAAAGTGGCAGTGGGCTGAGGCGCGGTTGGAGCAGTTGGGCTAAAAGCCGGGGCTGGAGTGGGTTTTTCCACTTCAGGCGCCTTGACTGTCGCGGGAGCCTGAGCACAGGCACCCAGTACAACCAGGATAAAGGTCAATCCACCCAGGACCAGAAATCGGCGGTAAACAGACATAGGCTTACGGCGGAGCTAATAATGTCGGGGCCAGGGTCGCCTGGACGTGCAACGCCTCCACCGGCCAATAAACATACGCCAGGGTAATCAGCGAGCCGGCAATAATTAATAATCCCAAAATTAGAAGCGCTACCCGCAGGCGGCGAGAACTCTTCATAATAGTATAATACACCTGTAATAATCTTTAGGCAACAACGGGTCTTTGGGATTTTCCGTGGTAAGGTGCCGGATTTGGGGACTGGGGACTTTTTATGTCTGTTTGGGATACCTATCCTGCTGATTATCGCGCTCGTGAAGTGGACGCAATCAAATCCGCCGTGCAGGCTGGTGAATGCGCCGCAGTGGTCGGGCTGAGCGGTGCCGGTAAGAGCAATCTGCTGGGCTTCATCGTCTACCGGGTCAGCGGTGATGAAGCTCTGCCCCGTTTCGTGCTGGTCGACTGCAACCGGCTGAGCGAGCACACCCCGCAGGCTCTCTTCCGCCTGGTCCGCCAGGCGCTGGGGGAGTCAAATGCTGCATCCGATGAGCTGGCAGCACTGGATGTCATCCTCCAGGACAGACTCAACCGTCACCCCACGGGGCTTTGTCTGCTGCTGGACCGCTTCGACGCTTTGAGCCAGTCAGCCGATCCATCGATCTCCGGCAACCTGCGAGCTCTGCGGGATACGTATAAATACCAGCTCACTTATGTCACCGCCACCCGCCACCCCCTCGACCCAAATAGCGAGCTGGCTGAGCTGTTTTACGCCCATGTGCTTTGGCTAGGCCCGTTAAGCGAGAGCGACGCCCATTGGAATATCGCGCGGTACGCCTGGCGTAAAAGGTTAACCTGGGGGGCAGCCGTTACTCAGAAAATATACCAGGTCTCGTGGGGGTATCCCTCCCTGTTGCGAGCGGTGTGTGAAGCCCATGCCGATGGAGTTGATCTGGAGGTCAAGAGCCTATTAGACCACCCCGCCGTTCAAAGGCGGGTCTCAGAATTCTGGACCGATGACCCCAGCGAGGAAGCCCTGCGTCTCTCCAGCCTGGAAGGGCAACCTCTGCTGATGGGAGGTCAGCCTCGGAAAACGAGCAACGTCCCGGTTGACACAACCCAACTCACCGCCAAGGAGCACCTGCTGCTCGAGTATTTCCGCCATCACCCGGACCAGGTCTGCGAGAAAGATGACCTGATCCACGCCGTTTGGTTCGAAGATAAGATCTTTGAGCGCGGCATCCGCGACGACAGCCTGGCACAATTAGTGCGTCGCTTGCGCGAAAAAATCGAGCTTGACCCCTCCTCACCGCACCATATCCACACCGTCCCCGGGCGAGGATACCGATATTCACCGTAGTGGGGAATTCTAAAGCAAGATTATATTTTCCAGGAATTTCTGGCTCGATTTGCATTTAATACTATAGAAATGGGTTACCAGCCACCTGACATCGACCTCTTGCTCCAAAGCAACCCCTGCGATGATCCGCGGATCGTAGAAGCGATTGTGGAGCAATACCGTTCAGCCATTTACCGCCTGGCCTTCTCGATATTATACGACGCCGACGAGGCCGAAGATGCGGTCCAGGATGCGTTCGTAGCGGCTACCATGAACCTGGACCGCTACCAGCCCGGTACAAATTTCAAGGCCTGGTTATACACCATCACCGTCAACACCTGCCGTGGTTATCTGCGCCGGAGCAGAGCGCGCTCAGCCCTGGCAGGAATCCTGCAGACGATGCATTTGACACTCTCCGGATCTTCCAGCGTTGAAGAATCGACACTGGACCACGCTGACTGCAGCCAGCTCTGGGCGGCGGTGGACCAGTTGGGTGAAAAACAGCGCATGGTCGTCATCCTGCGCATCCGCCATGAGCTCACCATCCCAGAGATAGCCCAAATCCTGCAGGTCAACGAGAAGACCATTTACACCCGCTTGTACGATGCCTTCCGTAATCTGCGCGGACTTTTAATAACCCAGACAGATACAGCTATAGCTCTTGCCAACCAGGAATTAACGAGATGAACCTGTCCCACCGTGACGCCTTCGCGCTGATCCAACAAGCCGTTGATGGTCCGCTCAGCCAGGTCGCTCGCACCGAGCTGGACCGGCACCTGGCCGATTGCCCGCAGTGCCAGGCTGATGCAGCCCTCTTCGGCGGATTGAAAGACGCGGTTCCCGCAAACCTACCCGAGGCGATCCCCGACGACCAGGCTGACCGCCTCATGATTCAGGCGGTCAACACCCGGTTGCGATGGAAACGTAACCTACAACGGGTTTTTAGCCCATTGCCGGCCATCGCCTGGATAGCAGCCGCTATTCTACTTTTTATGGCACTCGGCTGGGCGATCAGCGCCACCCGACCTGGAGTGGATTCTCTCTTCCCCTCGGCGTTGAACGCGCCGGCATTGAACCCGGATCACGCTGCCGGGTCGGACTCCGGACCGACCTCAACCCCAACCCCCAAACGCCCATACAACCTCTCGTCCAGATGGGTAGCTCTGAAATACTACTGGGTCCGCAATATCCAAAATCTCGTTAACTGGTTATGGAACCACACGCTTCTGGCCGGCTTGATCCCCACTGTGTTCATCGGAGCGATTGGGGTTTATTTTACCTCTCGACAGTCGAGTGGGAGAGCCACCCGGGGTTGGCTGATTTTTCTTCTGTGCGCATTAGGCTTGTTTATCAGCGCGTTATTCTTGATTCCATCGGAATATGGTGGCATATGGGTAATCCTTGGCCCTCCTGTCATCGGCGTAACCCTGTCGACCCTGGTCTTCCACTTGTGGTTGAACCCATTGCTATGGACGCGTCGTACACTTATCCTGATGATCTTGTACGTCCTGGCGGTATGCGTTATTATTGCCGGCCCTTGGATAGTGCCGGATGATCGAGCATTAAAATTGTGGGTCTTGGTCCTTTGCGCGATCCCCACCCTGCTCTGGTTTTCCCTGACTGTGCGCGGGATATGGCGCTGGCCTATCTACATACTCTTGCTCATATTATGGGGGATTTGCCTGGGTTGGATCATCCTGCCGTCCTTCGCCATAGCACAGGTCCCCACCTGGCTGCGGTTAATTTATGCCATCGCCATGATTTCATGGCCAGCCGCTGCGACAATCCTGGC
>Ga0315285_10007417_pt1 | contig 11264 bp, 6 predicted proteins | sample YL17G09_36_MG_FD_203698 | JGI IMG/M metagenome (GOLD analysis project Ga0315285, IMG submission 203698) | Sediment microbial communities from Yellowstone Lake, YNP, Wyoming, USA - YL17G09_36 | ecosystem: Environmental > Aquatic > Freshwater > Lake > Sediment | place: USA: Wyoming | collected... | reverse complement strand
GGCCGTAGGTAACGTCCGCCTCGGAGTTCGGGAAGCGAACGGCATCCAGGACGCGGACCGGTTTTGGCGTCGGGTCATCGCTGGCCGCTGTTAGGAAGATCGTTTCGCCGTTGTAGGCAAGCGCGAACGGCAAAGCCCCTTCTCTGACGGCCCAGAATTCGCCCGGCTGGAGCACAATCCCATCCGGGATCTTGTACGCCGCCGGTCCGGTCGCCAATGCGAACCGCCCGTCGCTCAGATAGACATTGTTCAGATCGACCGCGACTGGGCCGGGGTTGTAAAGCTCGATCCAGTCGGTGCCGGGGGCCGCGTCGCTATTGGCCAGCAGCTCGTTGATCACCACGCGGGCGCGGGGGTCGTTGCCGTCCTCCGGCGCCTCGACGACCGCCCAGAGCTCGGCGCTGCCCAGGGCGTCGGAGTTGTTGGCACTTGTGCAATTGTGGGCCTGGAAGGCCAGCACATTTGTGCCGGCAACCAGCAAATGCTTCAGAGCCGTCAGGTCAACGGTGTCGGGCGGCGGATCTTGCCCGCTGCTCCTGCCTGCGTTAAATGGGGGCGGATTGCCGGAGATGCCGCTCGAACCGGCCACGCGCTGCCCGTTGAGATAGAGCACGTAATCGTCGTCGTAGCGCATCTCGGCCTGCAACGCGGAAAAGGAGCTGATCTGCTCCGCCGTCAGCGTGAAGCGCAGCCGGGCATAAACCGACAGGTAGTTGTTCTGCATGTCGTCCAGCGGCGTCTTGATGTACAGCGTCTCGCTCGTATCGCCATCGATGCAGTATCCGTATCCGCTGGGCCCATCGAGCCAATCGGTGGTGTTGGGATCATCGTCGAAGGTCCGCTCGGTCCAGGCCGTTGTCGCTTCCCCGCCGCCGCCAGGCGACGGCTCCCTGGTCCCCTTGAAATACCGCCCGGGGTGGCCCAGCTTTATCAGCTCGCTCCGCGTCGGGTCTTCAGGCTCGGCCTGAGTCTCGTCAGGTCCGCCCGGCGTGCCGCCGATAGACGTGCTGGGCGCCCAGGTTGAGGCTTCCTCCGGGTCTCCGCCCGGCTTAGCGAGAATCAGCGAGTGCCCTGTTCCATCCGGGCAGTTGGGCCAGGGCCATGTGTCGTTGTACCTAAACGAGATGATAACCTGCCCATTGTTGTCGGACAGATCGAGACGCTCGCCGTCGTTGTTGAGCTTACCCCTGGTGAAAGGACCATAGACGCCCGTAATCCCGTATGCCGCCTCCACGGCAGCCGGGATGCGGGCCACCACTAAGTACTCCTTGGCAGGCAGGATAGTCCCGGGCGGAAACGTGTACTCGATGCCCTCGGTAAAGGCGTAGCCGCTGAGGTCTTCGAATACGGCCTCGTTGTTGTACAGCTCGATGAACTCAAGGGTCTCGTCCCCATCGGGCGTGCCGCCCTGCTCGACCGGGTGGTACATCAGCTCGCTGACCACAAGCGCCATGCCAGGCTGCACGGCCCACAGGACAACCACACTGATAATTACAAAAAGTCTCCACCCTCCTGCCCCGGCTCCCCCGTTACTGTCTTCGCCGGAAGTCACGGGGCAGGGCAGGCAACATTGCTGCCGTTCTTTCATGAGTCTGTGGTCCTTTCTTCCTACCATGCTAATGGCGGCCAGACCCGGTCTGACCTGCATCTTTGTATGAGCATCTTCACAGAATAGTGGGGTTTAGCCAAAATTGAAAGTATCTAACTCTTTATTTACAAGGACTTAAGAAATAAACGCGACTCCTGCCAAAAAGGTCGAGTTGCATGAAATTCATTAAGGACCACTCAATAACGGCGGTCGTTTATGTTAAAATGGCTAAAGCTCACAGAATACTATTATAGCGATAATCCCGCAGATGTCAAGGATTATTGGCAACCCTGGTCCGTATCACGCTGGACGCCAATCGCTGCCCGCTATATGCTGCATTTATGGTCGGTATAACTGACAACATCTACAATCGCTCCGTCGGCAGGAGTCAGCCGAAGTTCAAGGTCTGGACATCGGCGGGACTGCTGCTAACGTATAAGTGCAACTGCGCCTGCCAGTTCTGCTACTACAACTGCGGGCCTGACAAGGACGGCCTGATGCCCGTTGATACCGCGATAGACGCCTGGCGGTCGCTCAGGACGCTGGCCCGCCGCGGCGGGCTGGCCGGCGGTTCCGCCAGGGTGCATCTGACCGGCGGAGAGCCATTCCTCTACTGGGAGCGGCTGCGAGAGATACTTGACCAGGCCCGCACGCAGCGACTCGGTGGGGCGGACCTGGTCGAGACTAACGGATTCTGGGCCTCAGATGAGAAGATCGTAACACAACGACTGGGGATTCTCGATGAGCTTGGCGTCCGCCGGCTCAAAATCAGCACGGACCCATTCCATCAGGAATACGTGGATATCGAGCCGGTCCGGCGATTGGCGCAGATTGCGACCGAGATGCTTGGCTCTGAGCGGGTGCTCGTTCGCTGGCGAAAGTATCTCGAAAATCCGGTAGATATAAAGAATCTGACGGCGGAGCAGCGCAGAACTGAGCTTGTCCGTGCGATGGAAGATTATCGTTGTCGCTTCACGGGTCGCGCAGCGATGAAACTGGCTGAGCGGGCCGCCTCGGAATCTATGGAGTCGCTAACTGCGATGAGCTGCAAAGCGGATTTCCTCGGGGCCAAAGGCGTCCACATTGACCCATTCGGCAACGTCTTTAGCGGCACGTGCAGCGGCATCATTATCGGGAACGTGAACCAACGGCCGCTCGATGAAATTTGGAGGCAGTTTGAGCCGACGCAAAGCGATCTCGTCGAGACGCTCTTCAATCGCGGTCCCGCCGGGCTGTTCTGCAAGGCTGTCGAGCTGGGCTACAGAGAGGCCGACCTTTATGCAGACAAATGCCATCTCTGCACGAGCATCCGGCAGTTCTTCTTCGACAAGGGCATCGAGAGGTCGGCCGTCGGGCCCGAGGAATGCTACTCTTAGGGTATAACTATGTCACTGACTTCGGCTGGCCGTCCCATTCTTGGACACAGATGGGCCGGGCACGAGTTGCCACCGCTTGATTAGGCACCGATATACGGGGATCCGTTCTACACATTCACGTTAAGCCCGCCGTAAGAACGACCGACATATAGTATGGATTAGAGAGCATTCTTCTTTATCGAGGCTATAGGTCCCCGTGGAATAGGTCGAGAATATCAGAGGGAATCAATGAGCCTTCACCAACTGAGCCAAACGGCTTTTCTAATGAAAGGAAGAGTCCTATGAGAGGCTTGTCAAAGAGATTCGTAGATGAACTTAAATCAGGATTTCTACAACCTGTTCTGGAACTGGTACAGGGAGATCCTATATTGTGCCTTGAGATTAGAGAGAATTATATAAACATATACTACCGAGGTGGAAACATCCTGAAGATTACCGAATCAGGTAATGCCTTTGATACCAGCTTCGACAGGAAGTATCTTGATGAGAATGTAACCAGAGTCCCCATGAATCTTCCTCTGAAATTATGGTCTAAGAGTGATGTTATGGCTTGGATAGAGGCAATCCCTTTTCTGAAACACGAGATGGACCTGTGGTTTGGAAAACATCCCAAGAATGAGAGAGAATTTCAACAGATGATGTTGCGGGAGAACAACTTTAGGAATTCAGCAGCAAGAGGCACAGACTACTTCATATGTGACATAGAATATGCAAATAGAAAAGGGAAATTTGATCTTGTAGCAGTTCATTGGCCATCGACAAATCGCAAGAGGAATACAGGCTTATGTTTGGCTTTCATCGAAATGAAGTATGGGTATAAAGCTCTGAAAGGATCTGCGGGACTGGCAAAACACATTCAGGATATTGATGAATTTCTCTCTGATGATGAAAGAGTCAGCAACATAAAAGCTGAGATGATAAATGTATTCAATCAGAAGCTTGAACTGGGCCTCATTGACTGCGGTAAAAGCATAGAGAGCCTCAACAATGACGGACCTGAATGCATAATAGCCTTAGCTGAACATAATCCCAACTCCTCCATTTTGAAGAAGGAATTGGATCAATTGCCTCCTTGCACCAATGTAGAACTCAGATTTGCAGTAAGCACCTTTATGGGATATGGTCTTTACGACGAGAACATATACACCTTGGATGATTTCAAGAAACGATTCCTGGATTGAGATATGAAACTCACTATCCACAGAGGCTCAAAAGAAATAGGTGGAACTTGTGTTGAACTTCAATCAGGAGCTTCGAGAATACTCATTGATTTTGGACTGCCTCTTGTCGATGCGAACATGGAGCGATTTGATTCGAAGAAGATCAAGGGTAAGTCGAAGGATGATCTAATCGCCGGTGGTGTGCTGCCGGATATAAAAGGGCTGTATGAAGGCGAGCAGCCGGGCGTCGATGCGGTTCTGCTAAGTCACCCCCACCAGGACCATTACGGTTTGCTATCCTTCATCAACCGCGAGATACCCATCTACCTCAGCGAAGGCTGCAAAACGCTGATTGAGGTTTCGCATTTCTTTGGACAGACGGATTTCGAGGCGATAAATGTCAAGCCGGTTACGGTTTGGAAGGAATTCAAGCAGGGGGACTTCAAGATAAGACCATATCTGGTTGACCATTCCGGCTTCGCGGCCTTGGCTTTTCTGGTAGAGGCCGAAGGCAAGAGGCTCTTCTACTCAGGCGACTTCAGAAGGCACGGGAGAAAAGGCATCCTCTTCGACAATATGCTCAAACACCCTCCCAAGGACATCTCATATCTGCTGCTTGAAGGCTCGATGATGGGTAGGGACGAAGGCCAATACCGCACCGAGCGAGACGTTGAAGACGAGTTGGTCAGGCAGTTCAAAACCAAGAGCGACCTGTTTTTCATAGCTTGTTCTTCGCAGAACATCGACAGAATCGTCTCTATCTACAGAGCCTGCCTGAAGTCCAATCGCATTTTCGTAATTGATCCATATACGGCTCTTGTTCTGCATAAGTTGAAGAAGATTTCTGAACATATACCTCAGTTCGATTGGGGGCAAAACATCAAGGTGTTCTTTGTTCCCAGCAGCTACACAGAGAAAATGGCCGGAGATAAGAGCTTGTTCAGGTTTAGGTCGGCGAAGATAACATACGACCAGATGCAGGATATGCGGAATAGACTGGTCATAAAGGACTCTTATAAAACCAGATGGATATTCTCTAAAAAGAGGCATCTGGAAGGCACAACTCTGATTTACTCAATGTGGGAGGGATATTGGCCCGATGTGAAAGGATTCTGGGACGAGAATAATGTACCCGCTCTGCACGTTCATTGCAGCGGGCATGCCTACATAGACGATCTGAAAACATTTGCCGGGGCGCTAAAACCCCGGCACATAATTCCCATCCACACATTCTTCCCTGAAGAATACACCAAACACCTGGGGGCCAGCGTGATACTTGTGAAAGATGGGGATACGATTGACATTTAAGAATCGCCAGCAGGATTACCCCTCGCAGTGCGAGAGGCTAAACCCCTATTCTTTTCTTTTCGTTACGGCGGTGGCCTCGATTTCGAAGAGTAAATCGGTTCTGCAGATGTCGCAAATTGCCGTGATCCAGGGCCAGGCGAATTTGCCCTTTATCGTATTGAATACGCGTTCGATCTCTGTCGTCTTGCAGTAGGCGACGACGTGCACAACGTCGTCGGCGGCGACATTCATGTCCCGGAGGACCGCCCGGACATTCTCGATGGTTGCATTTATCTGGCCCCACGCATCGTTGATATTGGTTGTTGCGCCGGCTGCATCGATAGAAGCCGTGCCGGAGACAAATACCGTTTGGCCGGCGGGCGTAATTGCTCGTGAAGCGCGAGAGAACGCCGAGCCGTACTCCAATGCGCACTGCTGTTTGCCGCTGGCCTGAACATATTTGGTCGAGCTGGGCGGTTCGAGGACAGCAAAAAGATCCATCCCGCAGCAGCTCCCGTCGATGACGCCCAGGCCGATACCGGTGCTGGCGGGCATCGACTGGCGCGTTCCCGCTCCGATCATACCTCGCTCGGTGAAGAACTTGTTTCTGACGCGATTGAAATCGTCATACCAGGAAAGGATGTCTTTCAGCCACATCCAGGTGCGCGCGACCGAAAGGAAATCGGTCCCGTGCTCTCGCAGAGCGGCTTCGGCCTTCTCCAAGCAGGCCCTCGCCTGCTCGGTGGCTTGCGCCAGGTGCGGAACGGAAACGCCGCTGAGCGTGATAAGCTTGTGACCCGCGCTGCGGAGAACCCGCCCGCGCGGAACTTCGTCAACGTCAATCACCTCGGTCTCTACATCGCCGCTGAGGGCATACACCTGCACGCCCGCAATCGGACCAATGGTCCCTTCGTCCCCCACCAGAAAGCTCGGGGCAACGCCGTCGTCTAAGCCGCTGCCCGCGTATGCCGCGCGGTGCGCGCGGGAGAGGATTTCCATCACCGTCTTAGTGGCGAAGACCCGCTCCTGCAGAATACGCGCATTCCTCGAGCGAAGTATATCCCTGATGCCGCGGAAGATCTGCTCTGCCAGCTTGCGCGGCGGCGCCTTTTGCTGGGGTGTGGCTGAAATATAGATCTCAGTAGCCGCCGATGATTCGATGCTTCGCGTCTCTATCTTTACTGCCATTTGCCCTCTCTGACTTTAGTTAGTCCCTGTTGCGGAAACAGGATTTGTCATTCCTGCGAAAGCAGGAATCCAGGTTTTTCGCCTTAGACCCCTGCTTTCGCAGGGGTGACATCGCCAGTTTCGGCTTTCCGCAACAGATATAGTTACTAAATGTTCGTGTTCGGCGCCGGTATCCAGGCCCTGCCAAGACTCCTGACGGAATTAACAACCCATCACATACATACAGCAGCTCCAAAAGGCCACACAGGCCATAAATTACCCGATATCGCCGCAAAAATCAACGTCAATTTCAGATGATTGTCTTATGCACGGCGCTCTGTTACCAAGACGCCTGTACCGCCGGCCAGGGTTCACTCGTTGGCGTCCCTGGGTGAGGTCCTGCTTATTTGTCTATATAATTCAAGCCGTTCCTTGATCTTCTGCGCGAAAGACTCATCTCCGGCAATCTGAGCGAGCTTGAGCGCCTTTTCCGCGGAGGCAACGGCCTCGGGAAATCGCCGGGCGCCGGCGTAGTTCATTGCGAGCAAGTCGTGCAGCGTCGCGGACGTGTCGATTTGCGGCTTCAAAGACACGGCTTTTGAGTAATGTGCAAGCGCCCGGTCGATTTCTCTCTGCGCAGCCAGCGCCGTCGCCAGGGTGTAGTGGGCCGCAGCATTGTTAGGGTCAAGGTTAACGGCTGCCGACAAATACAAGGCGGCCCCCTTCGTATCTCCGTTGTACAGCATCGCCTGTCCGAGGTTGCGGTTCATATCTACGAGGTTGTATTGCTCATCGAGCCCTTTTGGCATGCCCTGCAAAGCCTCCGTCAGATGCCTGACGGCCTGGTCAAATCTTCGCTGGTGCGATAAGGCCATCCCAAGGTCATAATGTATGCGGGGGTCGTTGGGTTCAATCCGCATAGCGCTGTAGTAATGCTCCATACCCTGCTCATGCATTCCCTTTGCGTTGTACAGCAGGAATCCCAGCCGGCGATGGGCCTCTGCGTTGTTCGGATTTAGCTGCAGCGCATTCGTGTATTCCTCTATGGCGTTGTCGGTGTCCCCGGCCCTGAAGAATGCATTGCCCGCTCTGACAAAAGAGTAATCATCGAGGAATTCTCCACGAATGTTCTTTATGGCAAACTGCCCGGCGTTGACGAACTCGGGGATGTTGGCGGCCCTGTCCGGCCCGGTGAAATGCTCCAGCAGGACCGCCGGGCTGCTGCGTCCCTGCTCGTCGATATGAGTTAGGAAAAGCTGCGTGTAAGGTGAATTCGCTTTCGAGGAGAAGACCAGCCATTTGCCATTCGGCGACCAACTGTGCCAGGAGTTCATCCGACCTGTGTTGGCTCGCAGCCTCCTCGGCTCGCCTCCCTCGGCGGGCATGATGTAAAGCTCGCTGTCCGGCTGAAGCAGCATATAGCTTTTCGCCTTGCAGAACACAATCCACTTTCCGTCCGGCGAGTACTTTGCAAAGAAGTTGCTCATGCCGTTATTGGATGCGCCTTCGAGCGGCTCGGCCTTGCCGCCCCTGCCATCATTGAAAGGCATCCTGTACAAATCGAACAAAAAGGGCTTCCCCTCTTCGGTGAATTCCCTGCACTCTTCGCGAGTGAGGAGCACCTTGCCCTGGCCTTCCGTGTGTTTCAGGTCGTAGGCCTCCGTCCTGGCAAAGACGATGTATTTTCCGTCGGGGCTCCACGCCGGGTTGCTCTGGACGTATTTTGGGTCGTCCGCTCCCGGCAGTGACTGGAAAGTGTGATTCTGCCTGTCATATACGCACAGGATACCCTTGACGGGGAAAAAGAGCTGCGAAAAGGCCAGGTCGGGCATCGGCACGAACACCGATTTATCTTTCACCGTGCTGACTACGAACCTGCCGTCCGGCGAGATCTGAGAAAGCAAGCCGAAAGTCTGTTCCCCATCTTCTTTCCTGTAGTCGTTCCAGGTGATGATGTCACTGGTGACTAAGACCATTTGCTCCGCGACGTTTGTTATAACGTATGAGCCTTTGCTGTTGGCGTAATCGACGTCCATTGCGAGGGTTTCTGCGTTCTTGGAGAACGAGTGACAGTTTCCACACACCGGCATATTCTCAAGCACGGTCGGGGGCTGCCCAGGCGAAGAAATCGCCCCAAAACGCCAGCGGATACGGGAGGGGTCTTCGACGGCATCGATAAAGGGCAGGTTCACCTCGCGATAGAATATCGGCGCGCCGACCTCATCGGACGATGTCTGGATGCGGACTTGATTTGCCGATAGGATTCTCTGCGGCTCCTTGCGATTGACACCCAGAATAGTCACCTTTGCCTGCCTCTGGCCGGACCGCCGCTTTATGGCCTCCCATACAGTTGCTTCGGGCGTCCACTGGGGTTCTCGGGTGAGGAAATTGATGCGTCCTTCATCATCCTGAAATTCGATTGTTACGAGCCAGATGTCACAGTCGGCCTTGTCGTCTTTCCAGCGAAACGTCGGGGCCACAATTTCCGGGGGGAAAAGCGTTTCATCGAGGGGATACGCAATCGTCAAGCCGCTATAATTCGCGGATTCCTGGTAGGCCGCCAGTATATCCTCTACCGCCGGCTCCCGTGCAGATAGAATGATTAAATATACGGCTGCAGCGGCGACGGCAGCTACGCTTAGTCCAATCACCAGATATCCAACCGATTTACGCATTATGACTCACCTGAGCTGATACAATCACAGTGAGCTGCCTTTTTGTCAATTGCTTTTCAAGATTTCCCGGCTTGCCCGCCCAAGCACCGGCGGGCTTGCCCCCAGGGGGCTTGCGGCGATTGCTCGGCGCTTGCAAGTGCAAAACAAGACCACCGCCGTCCTATTCGCGCAACTGCATCCACGGCTCATCGTGGGTGGGAAGGGCATCGCCCTTCGGCGTCGCCATGGTGATGGGGAAATCCACCGGTATTTCTCGGGAGCCGCGAACGACCCGGCCCAGTTTTTCCTTTGTCACCTTGACTGGCTCGATAACAAGCTCCGGAACACTGTAAGTCCAAAGGCAGGAGTCGTAATACATCGGGTCCTTCTGCGGAACGACCAGCGGCTTGTGGACCGTGCCTTCCAGGTCAACATAAGCAATATACGACCGTGTGAATGGGCCGCTGCCCCTTTTGCTGCTGAAAGCAATCCATCTGCTGTTGCTGGACCAGCTGTGCCAGGATTCGCTCTGGTCGCTGTTGATGTTTAACCTGCGATACTTGTACTGGCCGCTTTCCTGAGCGCCCCTGAGGTCCATTATGTACAGGTCGCTGCTCGACTGATAGACAGGAAAGCAGCCGTATTCGCACATACAGAACAGCAGCCATCGGCCGTCGGGGCTGATGCGAGGCAGAACGATGGACAGTCCGGTATCCTGAGCCGAAAGCACGGTTTCGAGCTCGCCCCATTTGTCGCTTTCAAGGTCGTAGCTTATTCGGACGAGGTCATACTTGATTTCATTGTAGCAGTCAGGAATTGTATTCTCTGTCCACCGTTTAGGCGCGCTGCAGAAGTACAGGTAACGGCCGTCCGGCGACCAGCTCGGGTAGGTTTCAAGGCGATCCTTCTGGGCGAGAGCAGGCGTGGTTTTCACTTTCCCGGCGCCAACCAGGTAGTATGCGAGGAGGGAATCGAGGTCAACGACGTCCCGAACCTCGTTTTGGGCGGTATGAAAGAACTGGCCTATGCGATTGACAGAATATGCTGCGAGTCGGCCGCTCGGATGCCACGAGGTATATCCAAATTTTGTACCTATCTTACTCACACGACCGTTCTCAACCAACAAAGCAGAACTGCCGTATTCGGAACTGCGGATGCCTATTAACATCTTGTCGGTATGGTTGCTGCAGAATGTGTGACAGTTGAGACACCCACCCTCGTAATATCCGTTGTCCAGCACGAGCGACTCATCAAATCGCTGCAGGTTGCGTTGATAAATGCCCATTTTTCTCCAACTGCTGTGAACCGGTTCAATCCTCCTATATACCAGGAAACCGTCTATGTCCTCACGGGCGATCTTATTGACGACGGAATCAAATCGCCTCCATGACATCTCTGCGTTCTTCAAAGAGGACCCAAAATCCGCCGACTTGACAAAGACGTCAAAATACAGTTCCTTTCCCCGGTTCAATTCAAGAAGCTCACGCCACAAGCTCCGAGGGATCAAAATTCTCGGTGAACGGCTGTTAACTTCGATCTGTGGGCCTTGCTGCGAGTATATTTTGACGTAGTATTGTGACCCGTCCTCCTGTATCAGAAAGTTCAAAGGCGCTATATTCGCAGGGATCACCGTGCCGGAATAGTCGGGATGAATTTGCGGCGCTCGGCCAAAGAGACGGAGCTCGTCGGTCGGCGCCGGCGGGCTTATCTGATCATCGTAAAGAGAGTAAATCAGCACACCGGCCGACAATACCACAAGAAGGATCAACAAACGTCGATAGTGTTTCTTCACTTCTTCACTCCGGAGAACCCATAAAGATCGTAGAAGAAGTAGCTGTTGCCGTAATCCTTCGCCAGCTCGTCAAAGGCCGCCTCCTTGCTTCTCCCATAACGGTCGTAGATTCGAATGAATTCGTCAATGCGTTCACGTGATTTCGGGTTGCCCCAACTGCCGTCCAGCCGGACAGGTTTTTCTGTCCTATAGACATAGACAAAAAGCGCCTCTTCGTAGAGTCGGGGGACTTCAGAATAG
>Ga0315285_10007416_pt1 | contig 11265 bp, 13 predicted proteins | sample YL17G09_36_MG_FD_203698 | JGI IMG/M metagenome (GOLD analysis project Ga0315285, IMG submission 203698) | Sediment microbial communities from Yellowstone Lake, YNP, Wyoming, USA - YL17G09_36 | ecosystem: Environmental > Aquatic > Freshwater > Lake > Sediment | place: USA: Wyoming | collected... | reverse complement strand
TCTGTCTGTATCTTCATCAACCACTGGCGCTTGGTCAAGCGTTATAATCTGACCTTTTACAAGGGCGGTAGTGCTACCAATTTTAAATCTGCAAAGTTCAACTTTTTCAAGAACTGGAACATACATTAGACGTTCGCCAACTTCTAAGTTTGGCACGTTGGTTATTCCATTTGCAATCAACCACTTTTCAAACTGGTATTTGTTCATACCGTAAACCGATTGCATAATGGCAGCCACGACTAAAACTTGAGGCTGTGCCCCTGAGGTATCTGTGTAAGTGTTGCTTACGCCTTCTTCAAACGATGGGAGTTTTAAACTTGAATAGACAACCACTGTTGACTCGCTATTGTCTGGCTCAAAGACACAACCAACTGATATAAAGTATTTATTGACCACATCTGTTGGTGCGTTGTCTTTGTTTCTGTCATTTCCGGCTGAGGCTATAAATATACCGCCCCAGTCAATAAAATCCTGCATAATCTTTTCGTCCTCTTCGCCTAAAAAAGAAAAGCTTGCAGATCGTCCAATGACTTTAATGTTGTTTTCTTTGGCATATTTTATAGCGTTTTTCCATGAATCGTTTGAGTAGTGAATCTCAACTTCTCCGCCAGTAAATCCGATAACCTCTTGAACAGCCAGACAGGTGTTGGCATTATGAAAACTAGGATCTGATGTTGTGCCAAAAGGATTGACTAAGTTTTTAATCAAATAGACTTTCGTTTCATCAAGCAAATCTAACTCATTTACAAGGACTTTGACTTTTCTTCCCTTGGGGAGGTGATGCAAACCCATTGCAAGAAACTTTTCTGTATTAGTCATGCTCATAAAGGCCACACCTCATATCCATTAAATTTTAAAATGTCTATAACTTGATCGCCGTTAAGCGGTTGATTACCTTGGATTGTCGGAACTGAATATTCGTTTTCTTGTATCCACTTGCCTTCAACGTACCACATTAGAGGCTTTGCCAATTCGTCACACTCTACAATTTTTTCGTTCGGATAAGTTGATTTAATGTCATAGTCTCCTTCTAAAAATACTTCTACAACTTGATCATATCGAGACAGCCTTGCATATCTTTTCATAATTCCTCCTAGTTTAACTCTGTCATTATTAAAGATGTTCCGCTTGCAAGCAGTATGCTTGTGCCTTTGGCAGCAATATATAAATCTCCACTTGAGGTGCATTTGAAAACGGCATCGGCTTTTATTGAGTGAAGAACAGTATCGACCGTAAGGGCAACAAAACTACCGGCAAGCCCAACTGCTCCTATTGCATCAAGATTGTTAACAACAACAGACGCGGACGTTGTATCCCCCACAAATCCACCAAGTATTGTTCCGGCTCCTGTTTTTAAATATAGAGATATTTCTGCAACGGACGCAGCTCCCTTTGATGCGTTGGTTATCAATTCCAAATGGTAATGTTTACCCGATACAACAGGTAGAAACAGCGTACTATCTACATAAGAGGCGTTTGCAGGAGAAAAACTAGAGGCCAAAGTGATATATTTTGAAACCAAATTCCTTCCGTTAACTGTTGCCCTTCCCGTTGCCCCTTTTGGTATAAGGTTTACATCTATAACTGAATCGCCACCTGTAGCAGAAAAAGAAGGCGCTTGACCAGCAATAGCGTTTGTTACTGTAATTTCATTTACTGCGCTTGCCACAACCGAAGAGGCTTTGATCAATTCGTTTCCGTTTGCATCTGCAATAAACCCACCTGATGCAATTTTAGGCGCTGTTAATGTTTTGCTTGCCAACGTTTGCGTTGAGTCCAAATCGACAACAACACCCGATGGGTTCTCAAGTATAAAAGTCCCTCTGGTTGTTGAATGTGTGATTTGATAAATTCCATTTTGAAGCACATCGCCAGTCGAAAGACTTGCGTATGCTCCGTTTTTAATAACCTCAACGTTTTTCGCACCCAAAGCGCCTATTGCAATAGTAGCTGCACCGGTATTCCCGACCACTGTTGGTTTAAAAAGCAAAGCAAGGCCGTCCGTTAACGCCGTTATTCTTGGCTCTGTTACAACGTAAGTATCTGTTGCCGATGCAGACGTTACAAGCAAAAGCGTTGTGCTTGTATTTTTTATTGCCAACGGTAAATTTGATATAAGCGTGAGTATATCGTCAGGATCAGCGTTGTATCCTTGGTTCTTCATGAATTCACCAAGCGCATAAACCATAGCTGCGTTGTCTCTATAGTTTCTGTTGGTCAATATGCTCGATGGCTTGCTCCCAAAAGGAAAACCATTCAGGCGCTCTGTAGCCGCAAGATACTGCGCATACGTCTGAATGTTTGTGTTTGACTCGTTAAACTTTAAAAATGAATTGGTTGCCACGGTTTAGACCTCCTTATAAATAATATCCATTATCGTATCCGCCGTATTCTGTAGGAGACAAACTTGCTGCATCGTATGCAAAAAGCAGAGGAACTGCCGCAAAATTAAGATTTATAGCTTGTGGCTTGATTGCGTAATATCCGTTTTGAATTAACTCTGTTGTGTAAGGGTCAGGCAAGGTAAGCGTAACAATAGAAATGCTCATATCTTGATTGTCCGTGTAGATAATTGGGATTCCGGGCAAAGCTAAATTCCAAAGAGGGACATAAGTTTCATTAGTTCCATCCCACGCGTTACTACTTATCTTGACTTTAATGACGTTTCTGTATACCGCATCCGTCATGATCGCTGGACCTGATACAGGTTGAAAGTTGAGCGTTCTTGATACCCCAACCCATTCTCCAATGATGTCAAGTTGATTGCCAACCGCAACATCTATGTCAAAATAAGTATACATCGTTTTAAGCAGTTCGTAAATTGAGTCAAGAGGTCCAAGCGTGGCATTTAACCACGCTATGAATTTTGTTTTGTCTGAGTTAGCCGAAGGAACTAATGCAATATAACGATCAGTGCTCACGTTTCAACTACCACCATGTAAACGAGTTGACCGGATGAAACTTTATTAAACGCAACAACCACATTTGCGGTAGTTTGAGCGGCGGCTCCTTCGGCAGCCACCACGCCAAGAACTGAAAATGTTGGATTGTTTAAACTATCAGCCGCTGATAACGAAGCTTGCCACAAAGAGGAATTAAAAACTGTTTCCCCTATGTTTAATCCGTTGAGGTATGCAAGCAAGTTTGCTTTTATGGCATCCTTGTATGCACTAGAGTACCCTGTGAGCATCTTTATTGTAACGGTAACCCTAACATCCACATAGGTTGGAATAATGTATCTAATGTCTGTTACAGTTCCATATGAATCAGTTACTGAAACCGTAGTGGTTCCATAAGTATAAACACCGGGATTTTTCTTGTAGAAAATGGCGTTTGCTATATCGGTTGAAAGTCCGCCTTCTACCACGGCAGAAATTGAATGTGCCGGCAGTCCATTTGAGTCTGTGGCGTTTGTATCGTTTTCGTATACTCTAGCCCTTGTCACTTCGTCAACTTCAAGAATTGCGCCAAGAGTTCCCTCTAAAATTGTTCTTGATGGCAAAGAAGTTGACACTTTTTGTCTCGCTCTAAGCGCCGCGTCTGTTTCTTGAGCAGAACCCGGAACAGCTGCAACTTCGTTTGTCACCGCAGACCAACCAAGGGTAGGTGTAACAATGGCGTTAATTTCTCCAATCAATGCGGTTATGGGTCCAGTTACTGCGCAAATAGCCGTTACATAGACGTAACCAAGTGCCGGTATAGTAACTAACGCTGGCAAATACCATTGATTAGCGGTGATGTCTTGAACAATTCCGTTGTTGATCGTTGTCCCAAAAGTACCTGATACTTTAAGGGGACACGTTGAGTAAGTCGCTGGGTTTCTTGTCATTCCGTTGACTCTGACCAAACCAGAAAGACCGGCACCAATAGCAGACCTTGGGGACCTCTGGTTGTATTCGATAACTGCAGCATTGAATGAATCCGAAATTGCTTTTGCGTTGATCGAAATCCATTGATAGTCTTGAGAGTCGTTTTCTAAATAAATGTCATTTCCGAAGATGCTTTTTGCTTGCGATACCAATTGATCAAGGATGTCTTGATAGGTCGGCACGTGAATTCCGGTTGAATCTATATAAGGTTGGAAATAGGACATTTTAGAAGTTCACCTCCATTGTAAAATCGCCGTATATTGTATTAACTTTAGTATACACCGAATAGGTCCTATTTTGAGAATCAAAAGTACCTTGATACTCAATTATTTGAGAAACACCTTCGGTATTTATGATTCTTTCTCTGATGACCAGATCCGCGCTATTGAGATTTTCAGCAGTCCCAAACTTTCCGGCTATCTGCTCAAAGAAAGGAAGACCATCCTCAATATTTTCCCACCACTCCCCATATAGAAGGTTAATTTTGGTATAAATCGCTTGTTTAACAGATTCTGCATCCACTACAAAGTTTTGATTGTTTTGACCAAAGGTGTAATCTCCATTTGTGTCTAATCTTCTGTACCTCATATTGGCACCCCATTAACTTTGACTGTAGGCGAAATAATATTGATCTCGGTGTTGGATATTTTGATCATAGATGTCTTGGCATCGTTTCTTATTTCTAGGTCTGTTGTTGAGTAATTCGTTAATACCCTTGGTTGAGACCACGGACCCAATATAGCGAAGGCATCAGAGAAGTCATGTCTTCTATACTCTATAGGGTTTTGCACGTCACCATCAGCCCACCACGCATCAATGCACACGTCCGAGAATATAACTAGGCATTCATCACCAACTTGAATTGGAAAGGTGATTGAAAACCCTCCCGCCCTAGGCATAACCACGGGCACATCCAAAAGATAAGGGATCTCAATATACTCAATATTCTTTGTAAGCCCTATGACTCTTTCTCTCACGGCACAAAGCACCGTTACCGTCTGTTCTGACGGATCAAAAGCCTTTATGATTCCTGGCATCGCTACCCTCAGTTGACCATTGAGGTTATCAATAAGCCTTCTAAATCCTTCTTGCATGTCTTGTTGACGTTCGCCCATGCCCGGCGATTGTTGAATTGGCATTGATTCACCCCTTTACATTAGATTAGATGTGGCGGTCGGCATAAGACCCGGTATAAGCTGCTCGCCCTGCGCAATGCCCTCTATTTCAGTGTACCAATCAGATCCTCTTGTGTCACCAACAATAACAAGTTTTATAACCCTGTAAATACCGTCTGCCGTAAGAGGCCTTAAAAACTGACCAATGGATATTTGCTTTTGGTTGATGTCTGCGCTGTTAAGCTTTATAAGTCCGCCAACCACTATTTGAGGATTCAAAAGACATTTGCAAGTGACCCCTAGGTCGTTTTGAGAAGGAAAACCTATAAGGCCTGTTTCTGAATTAAGTTCTACAGCTTGAGTCATTGGCGCGTTACCAACGGACTGCATATTGATTGCGCCAGAGTCTATTCCGAAAACCGCATTGGATGTCTTGCTTGAATCTCTCAAATAATCTTTAGCGGCTCCAAAGAATACCTTGCCGCGCTTAAGGCGTTTATCGTCATTGGCTCCCGATATATCCCCAATGGTTGCAGGAATGTTGCACCGTTCTGCGATCTGCTCAATCTGTTGCCTTTGTCCAATACCTCTGTTCAAACTAAAGGCCACAGTACCAAAATTAAAGAAATTGTCTCCATCCAAAGACAGAATTGTAAGCACATAAGACGTTGATTCCTCTTTTGACCTTACAAACTGCACGATATTACCGCTGAATATCTCGCCATAGGGACCGTTTTCATACCCGGCCTCTATGCGCATGCCGTCCGCTCCGTTGATTATGGCGTTCTCTGTGTTTGCGGAAAGGTTGTATATTGCCACGGTTGTCATGTTTGGTTGCATAGCCCATTGTTTTTCAACTCTGAATTTGCATCTAAGGTCCGAAACCTCTATACCTGTGCCGTTTGCTATGACTGTAACCCTATATTTCCTAAGAAACTGTCTCATGATCCCCACACCAAAATGTAATCTGTGTCTAGCTGTTTGGGGTTAACGACATTGTAATTATCATCCCAGAGCAACGCCCATGATGTGCCAAGATTGTCCGTTATAGGTCCATCAGTCTGCAAGTTATCCGTTGGCACAATGTAAGCTGACCCAATTCTAAGCGAGTCGTACGCCTCTAGGATGTTTTGAGCAGGACTTTCGCCGGGAACAAGCGGTATTGCAGTCAAATAGGTTGTGCCTGTAATGTGATCAAGTATGTCCATGGTCCAATATGTGTCATCCACAAACTTTAAAACCAGTTCGTGGGTCATATTTGCGCCATTGATCGTGGCGGTGAAGAATATTGTTTGATTAGGTTGTGATGTTACTGGTACTAAAAACATTTCTTCACCGCCTTATTTAAAGAATTTTTGTGGATTCTGAAAAGTTCCACCTTCGTTTATTTCAAAGTGAAGGTGATTGCCTGTTGATTTGCCTGTATTTCCGACTTTGGCAACAAACTGGCCTTGTGATACCTCTTGCCCGACGGTAACCAGGATAGAGTCGTTATGTCCGTATAAAGTGTATCCGTTTCCGTGGTCTATTTTGACTGCGTTACCGTAACCGCTTGTTGGCCCTGCCAAGGTGACTATTCCGCTTTTGGATGCTCTTACGGGCGTTCCTTTGGGTGCTGGTATGTCTATGCCGTTGTGTATCTTCGGAAGGAAGGTCACTGGATCTATTCGCCTTCCAAAGCCTGACGATATTTTAAAGTTTCCGTTAACTGGCCATGAGTAATCTGTTGATACTTGGTTCTTTCCTGTTCCAAATAACCCTAGTTGAAACAGCATTGATTCTTGAGGCGTCTGCGGAACGACTTGACCTTGATTTGATGAATTGGTTACTTGGGGATCGGCAGATACGGGGACAAATTTAACGCTTGATATGATGACTTCTCTCAGTGTAACGCTACACCTTAAACCAAATTGAGTGTTTTTGTCATCTGGTGCGCTGATGGCCTGTATAAGCATGTTTTGATATGAATCTAGCCTAGTGTGGACAAACAGAGGTATGCGGTCTATTTGCATTTGTCTGAGCGTCTGATACGCGGAAACGCTTCTGGTATAACCTGTATTGAATTGACCCGGAACAAGAGACGTCAACACATCACTCATTCCTATTTCCATAGTCAATTCTCTTGGCTCCATGTATGCGTGGTCCGCAACGGTTGAGCCGGATTCCACAGGATTTTCTGTTATTTTAAGCTTGCTTGAATGCGCAACACTCAGAAAAGCATCAAAAAAATAGGCCCCGATGTTTGTTTTCACCAAGACCAATTCGCTGATTCTGGTGGGCAAGTTCTTGTATGACTCGGGCAAAAATACCATTACACGAACACCCCCCTAAAATCACGCATCATCATTAAGTTTTTCCAGTTGTTGTCCACTTGCGCACCGATTGCGTAAGCATCTGATCCATATATATTGTTGGTGTTTTGGATTGTTTGGCTTACTGAATTGCTCCCGCCTATTGAAGACTGAGGAACAGGGCTGACGCCTTTAATCCAATCGGTAACACCTTCAACGCCACTTGTAAATGATTTTAGGAAATCGCTAGTTGCTCCAAAGATGTCTTGGGATGCTTTTCCTAGTCCTAAATTGCTTAAATCAACACCAGACAAACCAATCATGCTTTCAAGTATGCCGCCCATGGCTTCATTTAAGGACCACCCAAGTTCAAATAAAGATCCAAAAGCTTTGATCAAATTTCCAAACACATCTTCTTTGTTAAACGCATCATAAATTTGTCCAAGGGTTTCATACAGATCATTGAGAGTATCGTCTAAAGCTTTAACTCCTGTATTAAATTCCTCTGCAAATTTAGTGCCTTCTCCAAACGTACCAGATATCCATCCCCACATCTCAGGGAATGCGGATTTGCCGCCTTGAGAATAAGTATAGAAATCCTCAAGCAATAACATGATCAGAGATAGCCCAGCAAGCATCATTCCAGCAGGACCGGAAGCGAATACCGCAAATAGTCCGAGAGCAGCGGCACCCGCCATTTTAATTCCATCTGGCAAGGAGTTGATCATCTTGGCCAGTGAAGAAATTACCCAAACCGCAGTCTCGCCAACTCTTACAATTACCGCAAGGAATTTTGCTATATTGCTTGAAATGTTCGGCATATTTGTCTTGAGGTATGCGTTAAAATCAACCATGGCTTTTTTGATGTTTGCAATCGGAACGGCCAGATATTTTGTAAGGTACATTCCAACGTGTTGAGACATATAAGCCATGATGACTTTAAGCTTCATAAATTCAAGCTGCACATCTCTAATGTCTTTCATTCCTGTTTTAAAGTCTTGCGGTGTGGCAACTTCTCTTGCAACCTTTTGAAGTTCTATGAATTGTTCTCTTAGCTCAGGAGAGAACCACACATCTTCCATGGATCGCCCTGTGGCTTTTAATGATTCCTGTATAGCCTTCCCTTGCTCTGCGGTTACCCACATTCTCTTTGCAAACAGCTCTGTATCCATATCGGCCTTGGCAAGGCTCCCCAGATAGGAAGCTATGCCAGCGTTAGCCGATACAACAAAAGATGCAAGCGCCAAGGATGCTGCGCCCATACTCATTATGGTTCCCAAAGAGAATGTTTGAGTGTCAACCCCAGCTTGATTCAAAAGGCCTTTAAATTGGTTGTACTGTTTATTGTCAATTTTAAATCCGAGTTTGACAAGGTATTCCTTTAAAACGTCTGTCATCTCTGTTGTGCCTCCTTTGCCGCATCGTTGGCCCTTCGTTCGTTTTCTTTTGTAATGATCATGACCTCAACGATGTCCATCAGATCGTCTATGTTGTAGGTGCCGTCCCAGAGTTCGTGCTGTCGCCAGAATCCTCCTGCGATCGGGGCATAGAGAAATTCATTGACGTTAGGAGCCCTGAGAGGATCATAGAAAGTTGCGGAGGTAGCAAGTCTTTCCAGAGGGCTCCTTCGAAAAAATCCGAGAAATTGAACACGATTGATTCTATGGTCAATCGCATAAGGAGTGGCGCATTGTTTTCTAATTCTTCAACGCCAAAGTTTCCGCCTTCATCAAGTATCTTTGTATCTCCGCCCCTAAGGGTTTCTTTGATGCAAGATAAAAGGGAAGTCTGCAACTCAATAAATTCAGACATGGACATTGACTGGTTGCCAGAAGGCAAACTTATGCCTGTCTTTGCAGCCAGTCCCATGGGTAGTGTTTTGGTCAAAATCTGAAATGCAACATAAGAACCTTTCAAGGCGTTCATCTTTTCAACTACAAACTTTCTGCCCATGATCTCCACTTGTTTCTTGATGACTCTCTCTTTGATGTTCATTAGATTACCTCATTTGTGATTGATGCTGCCATGAGTGTCCAAGCAACAGTACCGCCAGCCGCTTCAAAGTTCTCGTCTGGAATCTTCTGAATTGACACGCCAATGGAAGTGATTTGTTTCTTCATGTTTGGGGCACGCACAACGATGTTAGCAGCCGCAAATTCGCTTGATGGTGCAGTCTTGATATAGTTAGCCATCTTGGTCAAGAACTGATTGAGAGGGCTTGTTTGGTGCGCTGTGATGATGATGTTTCCGTTTGGTGATGCCATCTTAGACACAAGAACTGAACCGTCAGCCGCTAGGTCGTGAGATGTTGAGTCATTGAGTCTTGAGATTGAAATACTTTTTGCGCCAGATCCGACAACAGTATGTTGCCCAAGTGCTGGGTGCGTGATGATACAAGAAATGTCCGCAAATGAATATGTTGTGAAAGCCATGATTTAAACCCCCTTATCTGTTGACGTAGACGTTGATTACCGCTGAATGGATAGCCCCTGCAAGTTTGACAAGAACAGATATTGGCGGTGATTTTCTGGCTTCTCTGTCTGCTTGGGATTGATCGTTGATTGATCCGGCAATGATGACATAACCAAGCGGTAAAGTATCGCCAGCCACAACACCAGAGATTGTTGCGCCAGTCCAAAGACCTGGAGCAATAAAGTTTCTTGTGACTGCATTTTCGCAAGGTTTTGTAATGGTGGATACAATTTGAGTCACGCCACCCTCTGTCTGCGGAACTTTGAGAGTGGAGGTAAACAGGTCCATAACAGAAAGTTTAATGTCTTGAGCCAACATATCAAGTCCGACAATCTCGTCAAAGAAAATTCCAGAAGGTGTAACGCCTTTTTCAAAGATGCTATATCCGCCACGGTTGATGTAGACGTTGGCGTTGTTGCCTTCGATTGTTGCAACCTGTGCAGTTGTTAAAGCTTCTACAGCAATGCCAACCTCTGGTTTAAACATGAGCGTGTAAGAAGGTTTGTCAAATCCATTTGCGCCCATGGCGTAACCCATGATGGCAGCGGCTGCATTTGCAACGGACGAAAACTGCAAAAGTGTTCTTTGATATTTAAGGCCTTTTAAAACTTCCGCAAGGTTGCCAGCTGTGCCAGCAGAAACAGCGGCGGTGTCTGTGTCAGCAAACATAAATGAAGGTGGGTCCATGGCTTCAATAACAATAGCCGCATCCGTAATGATTTGATCGGTTGGCTCTGTGATGTAACAAGCGTACCAGTCTGGGTTTTTGGCTCTGCAATCGTTTAAGCAAGTAGCAATTGTTTCTGGCGTTGTCGAATCAAATCGACCAATAACCACATTGTTTGGTTTTGGCACTTGAGCAAAATAAACAGTTGCCGCCAAATACTCAGGCTCTGTAATCAAGAAACCATCTGCAAGCATCTCTGATGTTGAAGCATAAAGCTTTGTTCTTGTGGCGGTTGTAATGTGCGTTGAATCGCCAATGATCAACCCAAGGTTAAAATCAAGGCCCCCAACGGAAACTGGTGTTGAAATGATGTTTACATCAATGATAGGTGTGAGAGACAAACTAGGCATCTATCGTTCTCCTTTCATCGTCATCTGCAATGACGGTTATTTCTGTTGATACTATTTCCGGTATATCTAGGCTTGTGTTTTCTTCGGCATACATGATGATTGAAAAGTCTGCCCTTTCCCAAAACTGACCTTCAAATAACTCAGGCATTCTCACCACGTTTGAAGGGTTGATCACTGGGAATATTCTTGCTTTTTTAAGATTGAGGGTTCCAAATCCAGCTATAAAACAAGTTCTTATCCGTTCGAGGTTGTCGGGTGCGCTTGGACCATATGCAGTCATTACCAAGGTAATTACCCTTGTGTAATTGGCATTGTATAGGGTTGTTCCTTGCTCAACGTATACCTGTTGATCGTACTTGTCTCCGCCTGTTATGACTTTATAAAAGACTATATCGTCAGTTATCAAGAAACCAGGCTGTCCGGGTTGTGTCCATGTGGACC
>Ga0315285_10007411_pt1 | contig 11267 bp, 6 predicted proteins | sample YL17G09_36_MG_FD_203698 | JGI IMG/M metagenome (GOLD analysis project Ga0315285, IMG submission 203698) | Sediment microbial communities from Yellowstone Lake, YNP, Wyoming, USA - YL17G09_36 | ecosystem: Environmental > Aquatic > Freshwater > Lake > Sediment | place: USA: Wyoming | collected... | reverse complement strand
CGAGAGATTCCTGCAGTTCCAGGCCGCTCATGCCGGGCATGCGAATGTCCAGGACGATGCATCCCGGCGCCGCGGGATCGTAGGACTCCAGGAACTCGCCGGCGGACGCGAAAGTCCGGGCTCTCATGTCGGCCGATTCGATGAGCAATTGCAGCCCTTTTCGAACCGCCAGATCGTCGTCCACAACGAAAACCGTCGGCTCAGGTTCCATGGCGCGCACCTCCTTCGGAGGCGCGGTGTCCTTGCGCAATGGGGAGAGTGAACCAGAACGTCGCGCCGCGGTCCGCGCAAGGAGCGGCCCGAAGGCGACTGCCGTGGGCTTCGACGATCGATCGGCTGCTCGAGAGGCCCACTCCCAGGCCGTCCGGCTTGCTCGTGTAGAAGGGCTCGAAGATCCGTTCGACGTTCTCCTGCGGCAGCCCGTGCCCATAGTCGCGAACGGCCACTTCGACCACCGGCCCGGCCGACGCCGGCCCGTTTGCTTCGGTCGGCTCCGACGGGCTTGCTTGGAGGGTCGTCCTGAGAACCAGACGGCGCTCCTCGGGCGGAACGTCGGTCATCGCCTCGATTCCGTTGAGAAGGAGATTGAGGAGGACTTGCTCGATCTCAATGGAGTCGGCAAGAACGGGGGGAAGGGGATCGGCGAGCTCGAGGCGGGTCTCGACGCGATGGCGCTCCAGATCTCCCTCGGCAAAGCCCACGACTTCCCGAATGAGAGCGTTGACGTCGACCTCCGCGCGCACGGGATCGCGCTTGCGGGCGAACCCGCGGACTCGCCGAAGGACCCGTCCCGCGCGCTCGGCCTGGGTCACCACGTCCTCGATGGCCTCGAGCAGACGCGGAGTCACGCCCTTCCCCGACCGCATCATGCGCAAGCATCCCTGGGCCGTCGTATTGATGGCGCACAGCGGCTGGTTGAGCTCGTGGGCCAGGCCGGACGCCATCTCGCCGATCACGCTCAATCGCGAGACGTGGGCCAGTTCGGCTTGGTGCAGACGCGCCCGCTCTTCGGCGCGTTTGCGCTCGGCGATCTCCCGCTCCAGAATGGCGTTCGCTCGGGTCAGCTCGGCCGTTCGCTCTTCGACGCGGCGCTCCAGCTGGTCGTGGGCCCGACGGAGCGCCTCCTCGGCGCGCCGGCGTTCGGTTGTGTCGCGGAGGGTCGCCACGACGCCGATGATCTCCCCGTCGGCCGAAACGTGGGGACTGTAGACGCCCGTCACCCATCCTTCTTTTCCCGTGGCAGGAACCCGGTAGGGGGTCTCGGCGGAGCGCAGGGTCTCTCCCGCCAGGGCCCTTTCGAGCAAACGCTCGACGCCTTGCTCGCGCAGGTGGGGGAAAAGCTCCGCGGCGTTTCGTCCCAGCGCTTCCTCGGCGGCAAGCCCCGTCAGACCCTCCATGAACGAGTCCCATAGCCTGCATCGGAGCTCCTGGTCATAGACGACGATGCCTTCCCCCACGCTGGATATGATGGTCTTATTGAAAAGCTCCGATTCGCGCAGCGCCTCCTCTGCCCGTTTGTGTTCGATCGCCGCGCTCAGCGCTCGGGCGATCTCATCGATCAGTTGGCGCTCCTCTTTCGCGAAGGGGCCCTCATCGAGACGGGGGCGTTCCTCAAGGTAGTAAACCTCCACCGAGCCTTTCGCTTCGCCCTCCACCACGATCGGGCTCGTCTGTCTCCATTGGGTCTCCTCAAAGGCCTCGGAGACGCACTCCCCGCCTTCGAAGCGGATCTTGGCCCGCGCGACCTCGGGATAGTGCCAGCCGCAAGGAATCAGCTCGGCCGTTTCTTGGAACATTCCGGCCAGAGCTCTCCCCTTGCGGGTCAGATTCGCCACGCCGTAGAGGCAACTCAGTTCATTGATCCGCTGCCTCATATCGTGGAGAGTGCGCTCGCGATCGCCTCCCCCGGAGGCGCCGTCCCCTTGAGGCGAAGCGTGCGCGCCTCGGGGCGACGCATGGGCGCGTCCGGGCGAGACCTCCGCCATCCGACGGCGTTCGGCGTGTTTCCCTCCGGCGCGCCCCAAGGCGAAACCGGCGGCGACGAGCGCCGCTATGCCCACGCCGGTGGCGAAGCCGACCAGGAATCCTCTCGTGGAGACGAGGGCCCCGCCGCCGAACCGGCTCGCCCGCGCCGCCGTCGCCGAGCCTTTATCCCCCCCCGGCGCCTCATCCCGCCCCGGGACCTCATCCCGCCTCGGGACCTCATCCAGACCCGAGAGCAGGCTGCCTCTCGGAGCGAGGGGTACGCCTCTCGGAGCGAGAGGTACGCCTCTCGGAGCGATGGGTACGCCCCGTTCGGCATGGGTCCTGTCGGCGTGTCCGCACAGAACGCCGAGGAGAAGCAACCCGCTCAGAATGGGAGCCAATGCGATTCCCTCTGCATCCCGATTCGGTTTTCGCGGCGGCAACTGAGGCGACGTCAGAAACATAGGCTCCCAGACTACCATATCCGTCTGGGAGAATGCAAAGCCAACCCACGGTCCAGACGCCTCTTCTGAAAAAGCCTGCCGCTCCCGGCGCCGATCTGCTATGGTTTCAAGATGATGCCGCGCCTCGGGGCGAGACACGGCCGCAACAAAGCGGAGGATAGGAGAATGAAGATAGCGATTTCCGGGAAGGGGGGAACGGGCAAGACCACGCTTTCGGCCCTTCTGGCCCGGGCGTTGGCGGAGGAGGGAAGGCCCGTGACGGCGGTCGACGCGGATCCCGACGCCAACCTCGCCTCAGCCCTGGGGTTGCCGGTCGAGGAATGGCCCGAGCCAATCAGCGGGATGCGCGAACTGATCAAAGAACGAACCGGTTCCGGCGGCGGGTACGGGACCTACTTCAAGCTCAACCCCGACGTGCGCGACCTGCCCGAAAGGTTCAGCCGCACGGTTCACGGCGTGCGGCTCCTGACGCTGGGCGGAGTCCCCACCGGAGGCAGCGGGTGCATCTGCCCGGAAAGCGCTCTCCTCAAAGCGCTCGTCACCCACCTCCTGATGCGCCCCAACGAGGTGGTCATCCTTGACATGGAGGCGGGCGTCGAGCACCTGGGCAGGGCCACGGCCCAGGCCGTCTCCACCATGATCATCGTGGTTGAGCCGGGCCAGCAAAGCCTTCAGACCGCCCGCACGATTCGCCGCCTGGCGGCCGAGATCCATATCCCTCGCGTGGCAGCGGTGATCAACAAGACTGAGCCCGACATGGATCTCGACGCTCTGACGGTCCGTCTGGACGAGATCCCGCTGCTCGGCGCGCTTTCACGCGACCCCGAGATCGCCCGAGCGGACTTCGAGGGAAGGTCCCCCTACACGGGCCGAGAGCCGCAGAGGAGCGAGATCCGCGCCATTCTGGGAAAGCTCGCCGCTTGGGCGGCCGAGGCGGAGAAGGGATGACGGCGCGTCCTGCGGGACGCGCCGTGGCTTTGGCGTAGGGTGCGGGGGGAGCGCCGCGGGAACAGCGGGCGCGAGCCCTATGTGGAGACCGGACCTGGTTCCTCATCGGCCTCCGCGCTCTCCTCCTCCGCCTCCTCGGCGTCGCCGTCGGCAAGCGAGAGAAGGTCGCCGGGCAGATCCGTCTTTGCTTTCACGCCAAGTTCCCGCAGCTGGAGGGAGCGCTTCACCAGGTTGCCCCGTCCAGTGGTGAGCCGCTTGTGGGCGCTCTCGTAGCTTTCCTGGGCTTCCATTAACTTGGCGCCGACCCTCTCCAGGTCCTCGATGAACCGCACGAAGGCGTCGTACAGATTGCCCGCCTGCCGCGCGATCTCCTGAGCGTTGCGGCTCTGGTTTTCGTAGCGCCAAATGTTGTGGATGGTGCGGAGAGTGGCAAGGAGCGTCGAGGGACAGACAATCAGGACGTGTTTCTCGAAGGATTCCTGGAAGAGATTTGCGTCGTTCTCCAAGGCGAGCATGAACGCCCCTTCAATGGGCATAAACATAAGAACGAAATCAAGCGTCCGAACCCCCCTCAGACTTCCATAGTCTTTCGCGCTCAAGCCCTGAAAATGCGCGCGCACCGAGGCCAAGTGGGCTTGCAAAGCCGTGCGCCGCTCTTCGTCGCTCTCCGCGTTGTAGTACCGTTCGTAAGCATTTAGGGACGCCTTGGAATCAATCACGAGATCTTTCCCGTCCGGGAGATGGACGATAACATCGGGCTGGAGACGGCGAGCGTCTTCGGACTGCAAGCTGACTTGCGTTTCAAACTCGTGCCCCTTTCGGAGTCCGGACATCTCCAAAATCCGCTCGAGTATCAACTCTCCCCACGTCCCCCGGGTCTTGGATTCTCCTTTTAGAGCCTTCGTGAGGTTCACGGCTTCGGCGCTGATTCTCTCATTCAGATCCTTGAGCAGCTTGATCTCCGTCCGCAGAGAAGCCCGGTCCTGCAACTCGCTCCCGTATGCTTGCCGCACTTGATCCGAGAATTCCTTGATCCGCTCGCTGAGGGGGTTGACGAGGGCGCCAAGGTTCGTCTTGCTCTGCTCCGTGAATCTCTGGCTGTGCTCTTCCAGGATCTTGTTGGCCACGTTTTGGAACGTCATCTTCAGGTTGTTCTCGGCGTCTTTCAAGAGAGCGATGTCCTTCTCCGCTTGTTCCCTCGCCCCTTTCAAGGCCGTCTCCAGCTCCGCGATTCTTGCTCCCCCTTCCTGAAGGCGGTCCTGCAGCTTCTGATTCTCCGCTTCCAGATGCTCGGCGCGCTCGGCCACGGGCTTCAGCTCGGACTTGCGGGCCGTCTCCTGCCTGAAGGCCTCTTCCTTCTCCGCCAGCTTCGCCCTTTCCTCCCCCAAGCGGGTTTTCAGGTCCGCCGCTTCGTCGGTTCGGGCTCGGATCTGCTCCTTGAGAGCCGCTTGCTCGATCTCGCTTTCCTGCCTGGCCCTGCTGGACCGGGCGAACACCCGGCTCGAAGCCAGAATCCAGGCGACCGCGCCGCCAAAAACCGCGCCCAAGAGAAGTCCAAGAAACAGGCTTGTCAGGTCCATGGTCGCACTCCGGCTGACACGGGGCCTTGGGGGAGATTGGAACGAACCAGTGAACGAAGGACGCCCGGACGACGCTGTTGCTCTGACCGTCCCCCCGCAAACGAATATCCGCCCACGCAACAGACCGCTGATGCCGTCCCGGGTCCTTCGCCGTGTCAGCGGGAGCCATTTTCCGGAGCTCCCGCGCGAGGTCAAGCAAAATGCGCGCCCGCGAGGGCGTTTTCATCCCCCGTGCGGTCAGGAAGATGCGCCCGCGCTGACATGGGTAGAGTAGGGCGCAGGCGCGGTGGCGGTAGGAGCGGGGAGTAGCTGTTGCCGGCGGCTTTCGCCGTCGCTGCCGGTGCCTCAATCCGCTCCGTGGCTCCGTTTCCTGCGCCCCCTCATCAAACCGTGCGTGCGGTTTTCCCGCACACGGCTTTCGGAGTTCCTGTACATCGAGAGGCATGCGCGGTCGCGCCAGGGCGGGCGGTGGGCAGGCGGTAAAGTCCCAAGGGGCCGTAGAGCGTGCCCGTGGGATACCGCGAGTATCCCGGTCCGCGCCGCTGGCGCCGTCGCATCAGCCACTTTCTCAGTCGTTGCGCGGCGAAGTAGTTCAGTCGCGCCATGGATTGCTGAGGGTTTCCGTAATGGAAGTATTGTCCCCAGCCTCGCAGGACGCGGTTCATCTCCTCGACGACTTCCGTGACGGGGTGGTTTCCCCGCTTGCGGTCCGTGATCTCCCGCAGGCGCTCGCGCAAGCGCGTCTCGCTCTTGGGTGCAGGCCGGGTGCGCGGGAACCATTTGCCGGTCTTGGGGTTTTGGACCTTTTGGACCTCGAACCCCAGAAACCGGAACGCCTCACGCCGTGCGTTCACCACGCGCGTCTTTTCTTCGCTCAACGTGAGTAACAGACGCTCGCAGATCGAACGCAAAGCCGTCAGCGCCGGTGAGCCGCGCCCCGGCGGCAGCAGAATCACGAAATCGTCGGCGTAGGAGATGATCTGTCCGCCGAGTTGTCGGGCATGTCCACGCACGTGCCACAGGTGCGGGATGCAGGCGTGGTAGAGGTTGGCCAGAAGGGGCGAGATCACTCCGCCCTGTGGCGTCCCCTTGTCGCTGCGGCATCCCGCCGAGGAGTCCCCGGCGGCGTTGCCGCCGCCGGGTTTCGTCTCGATCACGGGAGCACGCAGCCACTGTTTCACGAGGCTCAAGATGCCCCGGTCCACCACGCGCCGCGCCACCAAGCGCAGGAGATTGCGGTGCGGGATCGTGTCGAAGTACGACGCCAGATCGGCGTCCACGACCTCCGTGTAACCCCGCAGAAGGAGCTTCCGCACTTGGTCCATCGCCTGATGCGCGTTGCGTCCCGGTCGGAACCCGTATGCCGTTTCCGGCAGGTCCGACTCGAAGATCGGCTCCAGCACCAAAAGGACCGAAGCCTGCACCACGCGGTCGCGCACGTTGGGAATGCCCAGCGGTCGCATCTTCCCGTTGGCCTTGGGTATCCAGACGCGGCGCACGGGTCCAGCCTTGTAACGCCGCTCGCGCAACTCCCGCGAAAGACACTCCAGGAAGGCCTCGACCCCCCGCGTTTCGACCCTCTCGATCGCAACGCCGTCGGGACCGGGCACTCCCTGGTTGGCCCGCACCCGCTGCCACGCCACCCACAAGAACCACGGGCTAGCGACCTTGTCCAACAACTGATGAAAGCGCCGCGCTTTGTCCCGCTTGGCGCTCCGATGCAGCTTGTCCTGGAGTTCCCGCACCTTCTCTTCGGGCGTTTTCAGTTTGCCTTTCGACATACAATCGCCTCCTTTGCTTCCCTCCATTTCAAGCATGGAACAACCAGGGTCCCTTCGCTCCACGGGCGTTGCCCCGCTTCCTCGCTACTATGGACCCCTCCGACTCCTGCCGTGGCCCGCGGACGTTTTCGGCGTGTGGCCTTATGCGTCCCGGCTGCGGGCCGCTACCCCGCGCCCCGGCAGGTCTCCCGAGTTGCGCTCACCTTCTCTCGCGACGTGCCGTCCCGACGACCCCGCCGCAGCCCCCGGACCACTCGCGCCTGTTGCTTCGCCCAGGGATCGCCGCCTTCACCTCGCACACAAAGGCTCGGCCTGCGGATTGATATGTCTCGAGGCTCCTATGGGTTCACTGGTGTTACGGCCCGCCGTTTCGCCACCGCCGCGCCCTTCACGGGCCGACGGCTGAACCCGGCGTACTTGAACGCTCCGGTCGCCCGGAGTCGCCCCGCCGGGCGCTACACGCTGAACAGGCAATTAACGTGGAAGGCTCCTTTCATCCTTCAAGATGGCGAGCGCCTTAGCTCGGCATACGTGCGCGACATGGATGTGGGTCTTCATGCGGCGCGCATCTTGGCGGGGAGGAATCCCTTGCACCCTTGCGGGGCTTGGCTACAATGGGGCGCGCCCTTTCCCGGGGCGCGCTCCTGGAAGCTTGTCCCTCGTGACGTCCAGGCTCGGATTGGCGGATTGACGGTCGCTTCGCGGATGAAATGCGGCGCGGGTGCGCACAACAACAAGGGGTCTGATCGCTGATCATGGCGAAGCGGCGCCGTCCCGTTCAAGTTCTGATCAAGCCCGCTTCGGCGGACTGCAATCTGTCCTGTCGCTACTGCTTCTATCTGCGGAAAGCCGACCTCTATCCCGAGACGAAGGTCCATCGCATGCCGCCCGACGTGCAAGAAGAAATGGTCCGCCAGATCATGCGCGACGGTGGCAGAACCCCGGGTTTCGCCTACCAGGGCGGCGAGCCGACGCTGATGGGACTCGACTACTTTCGCCGAAGCGTGGAGTTGCAGATGCGGTTCGGCGCGAACCAACAGGTGGCGAATTCCATCCAGACCAACGGGCTTCTTATCGACGACGAATGGTCGGCGTTCCTGGCGCAGTACCGCTTCCTCGTGGGCCTCAGCCTGGACGGGCCCGCCCACGTCCACGACAGATACCGACTCGACCGCGGCGGCAATCCGAGCCACGCGCGCGTCGAGCGCGCCTATCGCGTCATGGTCGACCATGGCGTGGACGTCAACATCCTGTCGGTCATCAACGACTATTCGAGCGCGCGCCCGCGCGAGATCTACCGGTACTGCCGCGGCCTCGGGTGCAGATGGATGCAATTCATTCCCGCGGTCGAGTTCGATCCCGAAACCGGACTCCTGGCGGAGTTCTCGCCCCGACCCGACGCCTACGGCGAATTCATGTGCGAGATCTTCGACGAATGGGAAAAAGAGTTCCGCGACAGCCGACCCACGGTCTCCGTGCGACTCTTCGACACGCTCCTCGCGTTGCACTGCGGCATGAGTCCGCCCATGTGCACCTTTCGCCCACGGTGCGGCAATTATGTCGTCATCGAGCACAACGGCGACGTGTACTCATGCGACTTCTTCGTCGAGCCGGAGTGGAAACTGGGCAACCTGATGGAGAGATCGCTGCGGACCTTGCTCGAAAGCCCGCGGCAGAGGGAGTTCGGCGCATTGAAGGCGGACCTTCCGGACGCCTGCTTGGCGTGCGAGTGGCGGCGTTTCTGCCACGGCGGGTGCACGAAAGACCGCATGCGGTCAGGGAAAATGGGCGAACGGGGCGTGGACTATTTCTGCGGATCGTACAAAAGGATCTTCGAACACACGCGGTCAACGATGGAGGATCTGAAGAAGACCGTCATGGCCGAGCGGGGATGGGAAGAGGGCAGACGCCGAAGCGTGTCACTGGGGCATAGCCGCACCCCGGCCAGATAGCGTTTGCGGGATGCCAGGCGCAGCCTGGGCGGCGAGAACGCAAAGGAGAAGAACGTGAGACGACGCGATCTCATCAAGACGCTGGGATTCGGCGCGGCCGCCGCGACCGCGCCGGCCGCCTGCCGCGTCCTAACCGTTGGAGCCGGGCCCAAAAGAAAGCCGAGCTTTGTCCTCATCCTCGTGGACGACATGGGCTGGACCGACGCGGCCTGCCTCGGCAGCAAGTACTACGAAACCCCCAACATCGACCGCCTCGTGGCGCAAGGCATGCGATTCACGAACGGTTACGCCGCCTGCGCCGTCTGCTCGCCGACCCGCGCCGCCGTGATGACCGGGCGCTACCCCGCCCGCCTCGGCGTCACGGACTGGATTCGCGCGCGCTTCCAGGGAGGCAAAATCCCGGAAGACAAGAAGAATCCGAGCGAGTACACGGCGCCGAACCCGAACCAGAAGTTGGCCTGCCCGGAAAACGCCCTTTGGATGGAACTCGACGAGATCACGATCGCCGAGGCGCTGAAGCCGGAAGGATATGTTTCATGCCACATCGGCAAATGGCATCTCGGCGCGGACGACTGGCATCCGGAGAAGCAGGGCTTCGATCTGAATATCGGAGGCTGCGACTTCGGCCAGCCGCCAAGCTACTTCGATCCCTACGCCAATCCGCATCAGGGAAGCATCCCGACGCTCGAGCCGCGCAAGGAAGGCGAGTATCTCACGGACCGCGAGGGCGACGAAGCGGCGCGCTTCATCAAGGAGCACAAAGACAAGCCTTTCTTCCTCTACATGGCCCACTACGCGGTCCACATGCCGATTCAAGGCAAAGAAGACCTCGTCGAGAAGTACAAGGCCAGGACACCGACGAACCAGAAGAACCCCACCTACGCGGCCATGGTCGAGAGTGTGGACCAGGCGCTCGGCAGGATTATGGCGGCCCTCGACGAGGCGGGCGTCGCCGACGACACGCTTCTCATCTTCACCTCCGACAACGGCGGCTTGCTGGGGCCGACGGACAACGCCCCCCTGCGTGCGGGAAAGGGATTCCCCTACGAAGGCGGCATCCGCGAGCCAACCATTATCCGGTGGCCCCGCGTGGTGAAGCCTGGGACCGTCAGCGACGCGCCCGTCACAAGCGTCGACTACTTCCCGACGATCTGCGAGGCGGCGGGCGCCAAGACGCCGACCGATCGACCGATCGACGGCGAGAGTCTCATGCCCCTTCTGGCGCGGACCGGCGCGTTGAAACGCGACGCCATTTTCTGGCATTTCCCCCACTACCGCGGCAATCTGCCGCCCTACAGCATCGTCCGGGCGGGCGATTGGAAGTTGATCAAATGGTACGAAGGAACTCCCTTTGAACTCTACAATCTGAAGGAAGATCTCTCCGAGAAGAACGATCTCGCGGAGAAGATGCCGGAGAAAGTGAAAGAACTCAGTGCGCGTCTGACCGCATGGCTCGAAGAATGCAGCGCCAGATTGCCCAAGGAGAAACCCCATGCGAACGAAAATCGTCCTCAGTGACGACCAAATGCCCCGCCAGTGGTACAACATCCAAGCCGACCTGCCGACGCCCCTCGATCCGCCCCTGGGCGCCAACGGAAAGCCGATCGGCCCCGACGACCTGGCGCCCGTTTTCCCGATGAATCTCATCGAGCAGGAGGTCTCGACCGAACGCTGGATCGACATCCCGGGAGAGATCCTCGAGAAATATGCCCTCTGGCGCCCGTCGCCCCTGTACCGGGCCAAGGCGTTCGAGAAGCTGCTCGATTGCCCCGTCAAGATCTACTACAAGAACGAGGGCGTCTCACCGGCGGGAAGCCATAAGCCGAACACGGCCGTCGCGCAGGCGTACTACAACAAGGTCTTCGGCGTGAAGAAGCTCACGACCGAAACCGGCGCCGGCCAATGGGGCAGCGCGCTGGCCATGGCGTGCGCCATGTTCGGACTCCAGTGCAAGGTCTACATGGTGCGCATCAGCTTCGACCAGAAGCCCTTTCGCAAACTCATGATGCGAGTCTGGGGCGCAAACTGCGTGGCCAGCCCGAGTGAAGAAACCGTTTTCGGCCGCCAAGTCCTCGCTCGGGACCCCGACACGCCCGGCTCCCTCGGCATCGCCATCAGCGAAGCCATTGAAGAGGCCGTGCGCGACGACGACACGCGCTACTCCCTCGGCAGCGTCCTCAACCACGTCCTGCTGCACCAGACCGTCATCGGCCTCGAAGCGAAGAAGCAACTCGGAATCGCGGGCGATTATCCCGACGTCATTATCGGCTGCGCGGGCGGGGGATCGAACTTCGCGGGCCTCTCTTTCCCGTTCGTTCTGGACAAAATGAACGGCAAGGAGATCGACATCATCCCCGTCGAACCGACGGCTTGCCCGACCCTGACGCGGGGTCCCTTCGCTTACGACCACGGCGACACGGGGAAGATGACGCCCCTCCTGCCGATGCACACGCTGGGACACGACTTCGTTCCCGAGCCGATTCACGCGGGCGGCCTGCGCTACCACGGCATGGCGCCGCTCGTGAGCAAACTCGTGCGCGAGGGTCTTCTCAGGCCCCAGGCCTTCCGTCAGACGGA
>Ga0315285_10007406_pt1 | contig 11273 bp, 11 predicted proteins | sample YL17G09_36_MG_FD_203698 | JGI IMG/M metagenome (GOLD analysis project Ga0315285, IMG submission 203698) | Sediment microbial communities from Yellowstone Lake, YNP, Wyoming, USA - YL17G09_36 | ecosystem: Environmental > Aquatic > Freshwater > Lake > Sediment | place: USA: Wyoming | collected... | reverse complement strand
GTGGCGGTGCTGGTGACCGATGCCATGAGCGAGGGCGAGGTGGATTCCCGGCTCAAGGCGATCTCGAGTCTCCAATATGACCGGGTCGGCTTGAAGCTCAAGGCCAACCTGGCGGCGGTCAAGTCCAATGACGCCGGCAAGCTGACCGCACTGGCCCAGAAAGCGGCCGGGTCCGGGGCGGCGGTGATGCTGATGTCGGATTCCGCCGACGCGCTCAAAGCCGCGGCCGCCTCGATCAAGGACCAGAAGCCCCTGCTCTACGCCGCGACCAAGGCCAACGCCGACGCCATGGGCGCCCTGGCCAAAGAGATGGGGCTGCCCCTGGTGGTCAAGGGCGAGGGCAGCCTGGAGAGCGTGGTGGCGCTGACCGAGAAGCTCGCGGGCATGGGCCTCAAGGACTTGCTGATTGACACCGGCACCCGGGAAATCAAAAAGGCGCTGGAAGAGCAGGTCCAGATCCGCCGGCTGGCGATCAAGAAGACCTACCGGCCGCTGGGTTATCCCACGGTGGTGTTCCCGGCGGAGATGACTAAAGACCCGGTGACCGAGGCGCTGTTCGCCTCGATCTTCGTGGCCAAGTACGGCGGGATCATCGTGATGTCCGACTTGCGCGGCGAAACCCTCTTCCCGCTCCTGGTCGCCCGGATGAACATCTACACCGACCCGCAGCGCCCCATGGCCACCCAGAAGGGCATCTACCCGATCAACAACCCCACCGAAAACTCGCCGGTGCTGGTCACCTCCAATTTCTCGCTCACCTACTTCATCGTCTCCGGCGAGCTCGAATCGTCCCGGCTGCCGGCCTGGCTGATCGTGGTGGACACCGAGGGCCTTTCGGTGCTGACCTCCTGGGCCGCGGGCAAGTTCGCGGCGGACATCGTGGGCCCCTATGTTTTGAAGTGCGGGATCATTGACAAGATCAAGCACAAGAAATTGATCATCCCGGGTGTGGTGGCGAGCATCTCGGGCGAGCTGGAAGAGGAAATGCCGGGCTGGGAGATCATGATCGGTCCGCGCGAAGCGGTCCATATTGCCAACTACCTCAAGGAACGCTTTGCCGCCTGAGGACGCATGGGCAGGGATGGTCCTTGCCCGAAGCATGATCGCCGTAAACGGAAGAGGAGGCAACGGATGTTAACCATTGCTGAAAACATCAATGTCATGTCCAAGACCATCGGGCCGGCCATGAAGGCGCGGGACAAGAAGCCGATCCAGGAGCTGGCCGTGCACGAGTCCGAGCAAGGGGTGGATTACCTGGATCTCAACATCGGCCCGGCCCGCAAGGACGGCCCCGAGCTGATGACCTGGCTGGTGCAGACGGTGCAGGAAGTAAGCAAAGTGCCCTGCTCGCTGGATACCACCAATGCCGACGCCATCGCCGCCGGGCTCAAGGTGCACAAGGGCAAGGCCCTGATCAATTCGGTCACGCTGCAGCCCGACCGGATGCAGAAGGTGCTGCCCCTGGCCAAGGAGTTCGAGACCGACATCATCGGCGTGCTCTGGGGGCCGGAGGGCATGCCCCGCGACGAGAACGAGCGGGCCGTGCACGCGGTCAACCTGATGATGGCGGCGAACGAGCTCGGCGTTCCCAACGAGCGGCTGTGGGTGGACCCGATCGTCAGCCCGGTCTCAGTGGAAATCAATCAGGTCAAGGCCTGCATCACCTTCATGCAGACCCTGCAGGACCTGGTCCCGGGCTGCAAGTCCACGGTCGGGCTGTCCAACATCTCCAACGGCGCGCCCGACGAGCTGCGCCACTGGCTCAACAAGACCTACGCCATCATGCTCATGCGCTACGGCTGTTATTCGGCCATCGTGGATGCCTTTGACGAGGACCTGCTGGCCCTGGCCAAGGGCGAGAAAAAGGACGTAATCGCCCTGGTGCACAAGGTGATGGACGGCGCGGCGGTGGACCCCAAGTCGCTGGGCGACGAGCTGCTCAAGTATTATTACCGCACGGCCAAGGTGCTGGTGGGGGAGACCCTGTATTCCGCCTCTTGGCTGGAAGGATAAAACCTTTTCACTTGGAAGGGGCACGGGCGGGCTTTCAACCCGCCCGTGTGGTAAAAGTGGAATGCATTTTTCTTTTTCTTCTGTTATGATGGAACAGGAGGAAAAAGATGCCGTTAAAGAAAAAAATGAAGGCCAAGGGCCTATCCAGGATTGAAATGAAAAATGCCGAATTGGAGGCCAAGCTCAGTCCCGAAGCAAGGGCTGTTGTTGAGGAATTTCGAGCCATCCGCAAGAGCTTTGGAAAATTGCCGTTTATGGTTGCAGACCTGATCAGGGAAATCCGGGAGGGAAATGATTGAACGATTGGTATTGGATTGCTCGGTTGCCGCCAAATGGTGTCTCCCGGATGAAGAACTCATGGAGGCAGCGGAGCAAGTCCTCTTCCAGTGCCTGCATGGTCGGATCGAACTCCATGCCCCTGACCTGATCAAGTATGAACTGGGGAATGTCTTAACTCGAGCTCAGCGAGCACAGAAACCTCGATTGACGAGAGTGGGTGCGGAAAAAGCTTTCCAACGTTTTTGCAGTTTGGCCATAAGCTTTCACCCCTTAAGTGACACACTTCTGAATCGAGCTCTTCTCTTCGCCAACCGTTTTCATAGAAATTTTTACGATGCTTGTTATATTCAACTGGCAGAAGAACTGGATTGTCCGTGGTTGACGGCCGAAAGAAAATTTTTGGGTCCTTTACCTCCTGGATTTCCTACCCATCGAGTTAGAGTACTTGCTTCATTAAACGGCGAGAGATTGAATGGTGGAGAGTGACTTCTAAGCAGCAAGACCCGGTCGGCATGTATGAAGGGATCAAGCTGGAACTCCCCCAGCAGGAGAACTACGAGACCGCGCATCGGATGGCCATCGCCAAACTGGCCGGCCTCAATTTCCAGGAACAATGCCGCAAAGCCGGGGCCGACCTGAGCACCGGCGCCGGCGAAACCCAGGCGCGCCTTTCCTTTTTGGGCCGGCCCCTGGTGGTCTCGCATCCCTCCGGCGCCATCCATTCCGAGACCGGCGAAGACGTCCCGCTCTGGGAAAAGATCATCACCTTGCATTACCTGATCCACGCCCGGGGCACTTCGCCCAGCGGCAACCTGGTCACTTACAACGACATCCCCGACGGCCGGCTCTACTACCCCAACTTTATCAAGCGCACCTCGGAGCTCTTACTTAAAGCCTACGGGCAGAACCTGGAGGCCCTGGTCCAGGCCGCGCTCCACCTGGGCGGCGTCGAGCGGCCCGGGCTGGGCGACTATGCGGTGGTGATCCCGGCCTTGCCGCGGGTGGCCTATGTCTTTGTCATCTGGAAAGGCGACCAGGAATTCCCGCCCCAGGTCAACGTGGTCTTTGACCAAAACATCCGCGATTACCTGCCGGCCGAGGACATCACCGTGCTGGCGAACATGATTGCGGTGAAGCTCATGAAAGCAAAGTAATCCGTGCACAGTGCACGGTGATTTTAAGATGAAGTTAGCCATTTCCGGCAAAGGCGGGGTGGGCAAGACCACGCTCGCGGCCTTTTTGGCCCGGGCCTTGAAAGGCAAGGGCTACAAGGTTCTTTGCGTGGACGCGGATCCGGACGCCAACCTGGCCGGAGCGCTGGGGTTCAAGGACGCGGCCTCGATCACGCCGATTGCGGAGATGAAGGAGTTGATCGAGCAGCGCACCGGGGCCAAGCCCGGGACCATGGGCGGCTTTTTCAAGATGAACCCCAAGGTGGACGACTTGCCCGATGCCCTGGCCCAGGAGCAGGACGGGATCCGGCTGATGGTCATGGGCACGGTCAAGACCGGCGGCTCGGGCTGTGTCTGCCCGGAGTCGGTGCTGCTCAAGAACCTGATCCAGCACCTGCTGATCGAGCGCAAGGACGCGGTGATCATGGACATGGAGGCCGGGATCGAGCACCTGGGAAGGGCCACGGCCTTTGCGGTGGACCTGATGCTGGTGGTGGTGGAGCCGGGGCGCCGGAGCCTGGAGACCGCGGCCGCGGTGAAGAAGCTCGCGGCGGAGATCGGGATCAAGAAGGTGGCCGCGGTGGGCTGCAAGGTGCGAAATGACCAGGACGCCGAGTTCCTGAAGCGCGAACTCGATATCCCTTTCCTCGGCTACCTCCCCTTCCGCGACCAGATCATCCAGGCCGACCTGGAAGGCAAGCCCGCCTTCGAACTCGCGCCGGACCTCCTGGTCGTGGCTGAAGACCTGGTCAGCAAGATCGAAGCGATGCTGAAAAAAGATATAAGATGAGATGGCTTCCCCTCGTTTTTTTTTTAGCCTTGGCCCTTCCTTTTCCCGCCTTTTCAGAATCTCTCCGCACCGACATCTTCCCCGGCGAGTGCCCGCCGGAAATCTCGGACGCGATCCTGCGCGCTTATGATCTGGCCCTGGACCGGAAGTATGAGGCGGCCAAACAGATCTGCGAGAATTTGGAGCGCGACTATCCGGACAGCCCGGCCGGGTCGGCCGGGCTGATGACCTTATACCAGGTGATGATGCTGGAGAATGACGATTACAGCTACGATGCCGAGATGCGGGCGGCCGCGGTCCGCAACCAGGCCGCGATCGCGCGGTTCCTCAAGAGCGCGCCGAAAAACGCCTGGTCCTATACCCTGGTCGGCGCGAGCTGGGGCATCCAGGGAATCTATTACCTGCGGCGGGACGAGTATTGGCTCGGCTTTTATCGGGGGATCAACGCGCTCCGCTACCTCCGGGCAGCGTTGGAGATCAACCCGGACGACTGGGAAGCGCGCCTGGGCTTAGGCATATTTATTTACTACCGGAGCGCTTATGCTTCTTTCATTCCTCTTTTCTTCCCGGACCAGCGAGCCGAAGGAATCCGTGAGCTGAAACAAGCTGGCCGGCATCGGCCTTACCTTCATGAGGTCTCTCAGATCGCGCTCTATCACATCTACCTCAATGAGAAGGATTACGACCGCGGCCTGGCCATCATGGAGGAACTGCTGGCCGAACGGCCCCGGTTCGTGGTCTATGACCAGTTCGCCGGCCGGGCCCTGATGCAGAAGGGAGACTTTCAGGGCGCCCTGCCCTATTACCGCCGCATCCAGGAGATTGACCCCTCGCTGTATCTGCCCCTGTTCAAGATCGGCGAGTGCTGCTTCCGCCTGGGCGAGGACGCCGAGGCCCGGTCTTACCTGCAAAAATTCCTGGAGCAGACCCGGAACCCGGACCCGAGCTACGTCCATTCGGCCCGGTCTTACCTCAGAGAGATCCAGGCGCGCTCCGGCTCCTAGTGTCATGTCCCAGAAGTCCATTAACTATTTTCACCGGGGGTAGGGGCGGTTCGCGAACCGCCCCTCCTGGCGAATCCCAACCTTTTTCGTGGCGAAGATTATGCAAATCGTTTACGGGACATGACCCTAGCTTGATTGCTTCTTGGCCAGAGCCGGTTGGGGCGGACGCAGGCGGCGGGAGAAGAAGAAGCCGATGGTGACCAGGAGGTAAACGGCGCCGGCCAGGACGATGATGGTGGCGCCGGCGGGAAGGTCCGGGCTGTAGCTGAGGGCCAATCCGGCGGTGGTGAAGAGGGCGCTGAACAAGGCGGAGAGCGCCATCATCTGCCACAGGGTCTTGGAGAAGCGGCTGGCCACGGCCACGGGCAAGGTGAGCAGCGCGATGACCATGACGATGCCCACCACGGTCAGGAGCAGCACTACGGTGAGCGCGGTGATCCCCAGCAGGAGCAGGTAATAGAACTCCACCCGCAGACCGCGCAGGCGGGAAAACTCCTCGTCAAAACAAACGGCCAGGAACTGGTTGTAGAAAAGAAGCACCAGGCCCACAATCAGGGCATCGAGACCCGCGATCAGCCAGATGTCTTCGGGCGTGACCATGAGGATGCTGCCGAAAAGGTAGCTCATCAGGTCCTGGCCGTAGCCGGGGGTGCGGGAAATGAAGATGATCCCGACCGCCATGCCCACGGCCCAGAGCGCCCCGATCACGGTGTCCTCCCGTTCCTTGGCGCGCAGGCTGACGAAGCCGATGATGAGCGCGGCCAGGAGCGCGGCGAAGAGGGCGCCGTGCAGCGGCTTTAAAGCCTGCCACTGGTAAACCACCTGGAAGTAACGGACCGCGCCCATGCCGCCCAGCACGCAATGGGCGATGGCGCCGGCGAGGTAACTGATCCGGCGCGCCACCACGTAAGTCCCGACCATGCCGCAGGCGATGCTGGCCAAAAGCCCGGTGAGCAGGGCGTATTGCAGGAAAGCGTGCTGTCGGAGGTCGGAGAGGAATTCCATCAAGGAGCGCCTTTTTCCGGGTGGCGGGGATCGTGGTGCGCGGAGCGGTGTTCGCTCTCCAGGATCTCGTGGGTCAAGGTGGAGGCGGAGCGCATCCGCACGGTCCGCTTGACATAGACCACATAATGGACGTACTTGGAGACAAAGGACAGGTCATGGGAGACCAGGACGATGCTCAGGCGGCGGTTGAGCAGGCGCAAGAGCTCATACAGCTCGTGTTCCGAGCCCACGTCCAGATTGGCCGTGGGCTCGTCGAGCAGGAGCAGATCGGGATCGCTGACCAGGGCCCGCGCGATCAGCACCCGCTGGCGCTGGCCGCCGGAGAGGGCGGAAAAATGGCGGTGGGCATAGTCCCGGTCCAACCCCAGCTCGCGCAAGACCGCTTCGGCCTGGTCCTTGTCCGAACTGCGATAGGGCCCGAAGGTGCGCCGGTGGCCCAGTCGTCCCATCAGCACCACGTCCATCACGCTCACCGGGAACTGGAGGTCGAGGTGAGCATGCTGAGGGACGTAGCCGATCCGGTTTCGGGCCAGGGCCGGCGGCAGGCCGAAGACCCGGACCGTGCCTTGGCCCGGATAGATCAAGCCCAGGACCAGCTTGAGCAGGGTGGACTTGCCCCCGCCGTTCGGACCCACGATGCTGACAAAGTCCCCCTTGGAAATAACCAGCGAAACGTCCTCCAAAACCGGCGGGCCATCGTAGGAAAAGGACAGGTTTTCCATGAACACGACCGGAGACGAACTCGGCGCGGTCTTGGCCTCCTGAACGGACGCGGGCTTGCGATTCCACAGGGTCGTCAACATCAGTGGCTCCGGTTGGCCTGACCTTCAGTCAGGGCTTGGCGGATCTGGCCGGCCATGGCCTCCAGGTTGTGAAGGTAATCCGGTGCCAACGGATCCATGGCGACCACGGTAGCGCCCACCGCCGCGGCCACCGCCGCGGCGCTTTTCTTCGAGAACTGCGGCTCCACGAAGATCACCTTTACCTGCTCCTGCTTGGCCCGATCAATCAGGTCCGCGAGCTCCTTGGCGCTCGGCTCTTTGCCTTCGCTCTCCACCGCCACCTGCTTCAGACCGTAAGCCGCGGCGAAATAGCCAAAGGCCGGGTGATAGACCATGAAGCTTTTGCCCTTGAGCGGCGCGAGGGTGGCCGCGATCTCCGCGTTCACCCGGTCGAGGTCCGCGGCAAAGGCCTGGAGGTTCTTCTCGTATTCCGCGGCGTGAGCCGGGTCGAGCTGGCTCAGGGTGACGGCGATGGTGCCCGCCTGGATCTTGACCAGCTTGGGATCCAACCAGATGTGGGGATCGGGCGCGCCGCTGGGGAGGTTGGCATCCTCGTCCGGCGCGGTCATCGGGAGAAGTTGAATCCCCTGGCGGGTGTCCACCACCTTGAGGTCTTTAAAAGCGTCGGTGATCTTGTCCATCAGCGCGTTTTCGAAAGTGATCCCGATCCGAAAATAGACCTGGGCTTCCGCCAAGTGGGCAACTTGTTTGGGCGTCGGCTCATAGCTGTGCGGCGACTGTCCCGGCCCAACCAGGACTTCCATGTCCACGTCCGGTCCGCCGATCCTTTCCACAAAATATTTCTGCGGCAGGATGCTCACCACCACCTTGAGCTTGGACGCAGGGTTTTCAGCCGCGAAAAAAGGCCCACCCCGCCCGAGAATCAGAAAGGAAAAAACCAAGGCAAGATGAAATTCCCGGGTCACCGGGCAACCTCCTTTGCCGGCACTTTGCCGCGACGCCCTGCCTGATCTTAATTAGCCGGGATCCTTTTGCTGGAGCGGTTTCGATGACTATTTCTCGGATAACGGCTTGCTATTAGGTTGACCCTACCTCGAAAGTTTGTCAAGCGATTCTGGTCCTTCGCCCCTCTCCCCGCCACATCTGCTGAAAAGCCCCTGGAAACAAGGGTGGCGGATGCCGGCCTATAAAGATTGGCTCCTCACAAAAACTTGTGGCTAAACAGGCGACTTGTACCAAGATAAAAGTAAGCCTTTTCGGCTCCTCTTGAGAATCGGTGGGTAAAAGCATGCCCGGCTTGCCCTGCAAAATGGATTTTCTCAGGCATGGCTCCGGTGTCCCATGGCTCAGCAAAAGCGCGGCCCCCAGCAAGGTTTTCCGCCAGGGGCCCGCAGTGCCATGGGCCGAAAACTGGGTCAGGGGTTGTAACCCTTCAGTTATCAGGGTCGAGCTAAAGCGCGGCCGATCCCCAACCTCTGCTCGGGTCCCGTCAACGTGAACGTGAACGTGGCCGAAATCCTTGTTCCACGACCAGGTCCACCTCTAAGAAACTATCTCAAAACCGGCAAGGTAGGGGCGGCTCGCGAGCCGCCCCTACGCCGTGCCCTTGTTTTTATCGCGGGTCAAAATTGCCATGGTGTATAATTATCAAAAACCAGAGGTTTTGAGAAAGTTTCTAAGCCAAAAGACAGGGCGGGCCATGGATCCCCGGATGGAAGACATTCTCATTTGTCCGATTACCCATGAGCGGCTGCGCGCGCTGAATCGCGACGAGCTGGGACAGGTCAACGCTCGGATCGCGAAGGGGGATTTGTTTTTTTACGAGGGCCGGCCGGTCACCCGGGAGATTCAGGCGGGGTATGCCTCGGCCAATGGCAAGTTCGCTTACGCGGTGGAGGACGGCATCATCAACTTATTGGCGGACTCGGCCCTGGCCCTGGAAGGCGAGAGCCGGCCGCAAGAGAAAGGCGCCGGTCTGCGGGCGGAAAAACAGGCGGTGCAGAACTTCTACGATCGGGTGGGATGGCAAAAAGGTGAGCAAGGACGTTATGTGGACACGATCCGGTTCACCGACCCGCGGCCGCTGGTCCAAGACTATTACCGCCGTTGCCATTTGCGGATGGGACGATACCTCAAGGCTCAAGGCGCCTACTTCCTGGACGTGGCCTCGGGCCCGATTCCCGACGCCTGGTCGCTGGCCCTGTCCCAGGACTTTGCTTTTCGCATTTGCGTGGATCTTTCCCGGCGGGCGCTCCAGGAGGCTCAGGCCAAGCTGGGAGAGAGGGGAATTTATCTTCTGGCGGATATCACCAACTTACCCATCCGCGATGACGCGATGGACGCCCTCATTTCGCTGCATACGATCTATCATGTTCCCGCGGATGAGCAGGGCCGGGCGTTTGCAGAGCTTTACCGGGTGTTGAAGCCCGGCTCTTCGGCGGTGGTGGTCTATTCCTGGGGAGATCAGGTCCTTCCCATGAAAGTGCTGCAGGGCTTAAAGTTCATCCTGGTGAAAGGGCCTCGAACCCTGTTCCAGGGCATCTGGAGAAAGATCCGCCATCTTCCCCCACCGGATGCTCGTCCTGATCCAGAGCCGGCGCTCTATTTCCATGCCCAGGGCCGCTCCTGGTTCAACCGGTCCAACCTGGATTTCGATTTTACCATCCTCGGCTACCAAAGCCTGAACACCAGGCTGTTGCAGACGTTGATCCGGCCCGCGCTCGGGGGCGCGCAACTTCTCAACCTGATCTTTTATCTGGAAGGAGCGTTCCCCCATCTCTCCGGCCGGTTCGGTCAATACCCCATGATTCTGATGACCAAATAGCCGAGCTCCATCATCGCCTTGACCCGGCTCCTGCCGGCAACCCTTCGAGCCAAGGCGAATTTGTGCTAGGCTCCTCTTTAGAATCTGTGGGTTGAAAGGAAGTTCTTCCAGGGGTCAAGAATGGATTTTTTCAGGAATAGCTCAGGTGTCCCATGGCTCCTCCCAAGAGCGGCCCCCAGCCAGTTTCTAAGCGAGGGGCCCTCCGTGCCATGGGCGCACCGTCGGCCTGGATATCCCTTGTCAGGTTGCGTCCCCGCAGAGCCCGACTCTGTTTCTCCAGGCAAGAAAAGGCTACCAGAAGAAGGCCGCAGGTTCAAGTGCCCTGGGACACCTGAGCCATGCCTCGAAAATCCCAGAGGGTTCGACGGACTGGTCCCCCGGAACCTCTCCTGGTGGCCGCGCATGGTGGGGATGGCTTCTCCTGCCAATGTAACGCCCTGGAAAGAAAGAGGATGATGCACAATCAAGGCCTCAGCTCACCCACAAATTCTCAAGACCAGCCGTGTGCTATTCTGGAAAAAACCCCCTGGGAAGCATTCTGGAAAGGATATTCGGTTGCGAAAAAGCTTGCGGGCCATGATCGGAGGATCGGCTCTGGCCAGTGTGGTCCTGGGCGCCGGGCTCTATATGGGAGCCCATGCCCTGGACAAGGAAAACACCTTCTTGAATCTGGAGGTGGTCGAGCCGGGCGTGCTCCTGCGCTCGGCCCAGCCCCGCCTGGGCGACATCGAGCGGCTGCACCAGGAATACGGAGTCCAGACCATCCTCAGCCTGCGGGACGGCGAAGACGCCGAGGTGATCGGTTATGCCCAAGCGAATGGCCTGGATTGGGTCATCCTCAAGATGAAGGCCGACGACCCGCCCACGCCGGAGCAGGTGGCGCTGTTTCTCGACCTGGTGGAGGGCAAGCCGGTGGACCTGGACCGCTATGCCGGCGTGATCCAGCGCTGTTCCCGCAAAGGCCCGGGCCAAGTCGTCTTTGGCCGGCCGGTGCTCATGCACTGCGAGGGCGGCGCCGACCGTTCCGGCGTCCTGACCGCGCTCTTTCGGATCGAGTTCCAGGGCTGGAGCATTGAGGAAGCCAAAGCCGATATGCTCCGTCATTTTCATTTTTGGTGGGCCCATCCGCGCTTGTTTCATTTCCTGGACCAATACCATCCCCGGAAGAAAGATTAAGAAAAGAAGTTATCCACGAAGGATACGAAAAATTCGGAAGAAGAAAACTCCATTTCCGCGAGAGTTGGCTCTTCGTACGCGGGAATTTTTCCTGAAACTTTTTTCTTTTTTTCGTGTTCCTTCGTGTCCTTCGTGGATTAATCATTCTTGTATTTTCTTCCTTCCTTTCCTGACCGCTTGTGATCCGCATGAAAATTTGCTAACTTTATCACTTATGATTCGTGGAAATCGTCCCATTCGCAAAGCCGTCATCCCGGCCGCGGGTCT
>Ga0315285_10007405_pt1 | contig 11273 bp, 11 predicted proteins | sample YL17G09_36_MG_FD_203698 | JGI IMG/M metagenome (GOLD analysis project Ga0315285, IMG submission 203698) | Sediment microbial communities from Yellowstone Lake, YNP, Wyoming, USA - YL17G09_36 | ecosystem: Environmental > Aquatic > Freshwater > Lake > Sediment | place: USA: Wyoming | collected... | reverse complement strand
ACGACATGACAAGCGCCTACAAAGTAGGCCAGAGGATCGCGATGCTTTACCAGGGCAAGATCATAGAAACAGGCACTCCGGACGAGATAAAGAACACGGCGAACCCGGTTGTGCGCCAGTTTATAACAGGAGCCGCAAAAGGCCCTATAACCGCTTGAAAATATAATGGGGGGATTGAGATGGCAACGAAGGAAAATTTCGAATTAAAAGTCGGCATATTCGTATTTATAGGCATTGTTATCCTGGCGATCATAATTTTTTCTATAGGCGATATCTATTTTTTCAAGCCCGGGTATCGTATGAAAGCGGTTTTCGGATATGTAAACGGGCTTGAGATGGGAGCGCCTGTAAGGGTCGCGGGTGTTTCAGTGGGCGAGATAAAAGATGTCAGGGCCTACAGGGATGGCGGGTCCGGCAAGATAAACGTCGAACTTTTGATGTGGATACAAAAGGGTACGCAAATCGAAAAAGACTCCAAGGCATATATAAATACGCTTGGGCTTTTCGGCGAAAAATACGTTGAAATAGCGCCTGGCGACCCGGCATTGGGATTTTTCAAGGAAGACGAGACGCTTTACGGCAAGGACCCGATTTCCATGGAAAGATTTTCGGAGAAAATGGAACAAATAGCCGAAGAGATCTCCAAGACGTTTGTTTCCGTCAACGATGTCCTTGGCGATGATAAGGCAAGGGAAGATCTTAGGGTGACCATAAGGGATTCGCGTGTACTAGTTGAAAAAATGCAGAAGTTGGCAGACACGACCACTTTAGTGGTGGAAAAGCTTGAAAGGGGTGAGGGGACAATAGGGAAGCTGATGAAGGACGAGACGATTTACAACAATTTAGAGGGATTATCCGCGGATATCAGGCAAAATCCATGGAAACTATTATATAGACCAAGGGGAGCAAAATGAGACTACTATATATAAGGATATTTTTTGTATTTTTATCGGCGTTATTGGGGTTCCAGATTTTTAGGGACTTGAAAATCGGAGGCGCTTATTCGGGGTTAATAGGAAGCAGCGCCGGCCTTGTGTTTTCGTTCTTGCTGATAGTTTTGGAAGCCACGTTTAAAAATGTAACGGTAAGGGGGCTTTCAGCCGTCGTATTCGGTCTTTTGCTGGGCCTCATAATAGGAAACATATTTTCCAACATGGTCTCAGTCATGTTCCCGATGGAACAGACTCTCGCCAACGCGATAAAGATCATGATGGTGGTGGTTTTCTGCTACTTCGGCATGATCATGGCGTTAAAAGGCAAGGACGAGTTCAACCTGATCATACCGTATATCAAATTCGCGCGACAGGACGTAAAGCAGGACATCATCCTGCTTGACACAAGCGTCATAATCGACGGCAGGATCGCGGATATCTGCGAGACCAAATTTATCGACGGCAGGATACTTATCCCGAGGTTTGTCCTTAACGAGCTGCAGATGGTCTCAGACTCATCCGATTCTTTAAAAAGAAACAGGGGAAGAAGGGGCCTTGATATGCTTCACAGGCTCCAGCAGTCGACAAAGGTCGATGTCAAGGTCCACGAAGATGATTTTCCCGAAATCAGGGAAGTGGATGAAAAACTTGTAAGGCTCGGGAAATTATTGGAAGCCAAAATAATCACCAATGATTATAATCTAAACAAAGTCGCCGAAATCCAGGGCGTGCATGTCTTAAATATAAATGACCTGGCAAACGCGTTAAAGCCCGTTGTCTTGCCGGGCGAGGAAATGGAAGTCCAGATCATAAAGGAAGGCAAGGAATACAACCAGGGAGTCGCTTATTTAAGCGATGGCACTATGGTCGTCGTTGAGAACGCGAGAAATATTATCGGCCAGAAAAAAACAGTCTATATAACAAGCGTTTTGCAGACCTCTGCCGGCAGGATGATATTCGCGAAACTCGGATAGATAAACAATGAAAGTCATTGCGATTGTCCCTTCAGCGGGAAAGGGCACAAGGTTAAAAGGGCGGATAAAAAAGCCCTTTCTTGTTTTAAACGGGAAACCGATTCTGGCGCGGACGCTTTCGGCTTTAAACAAGTCCGGATACGTTGACGATATAATTTTAGTAGTCAACGCGGAGAGTTTAAGCCAGGCGCGGGGATTAGTAAAAAAATATAAGTTAAATAAAGTAAAAAAAGTAGTAAAAGGCGGCGCCGAGCGTTCAGATTCAGTCTATAACGGCTTAAAATTTGTAAATAACGCCGATATAGTCTTGGTGCACGACGGCGTTAGACCGTTTTTAACAGAAGAGCTTATAAAAAGATGCGTGGGCGCGGCCAGGCGTTTCGGCGCATCCTGCGCGTGCGTGCCTGTAACCTCGACGGTAAAGAAAGTTTTTAAAAACGGCATAATACATTCGACGCCAAGGCGCGAAGAATATTATTTCGCGCAGACGCCGCAGGTCTTTAAAGCGGATCTATTAAAGAAGGCGTACAGAAATTACAAGAAATTCGCGGCAACGGACGATGCTTCGCTTGTTGAAAAATTGGGCGCGAAGGTAAAAATTGTCCTGGGAAGCTATGATAATATAAAAATAACAACGCCTGAGGATCTGGCTCTGGCAAAACTGATTTTAAAAAAATGAAAATAGGTATTGGAGTAGATTTTCACAAGTTTGCTGAAAAAAGAAAGCTTGTGATAGGCGGCGTCAATATCCCTTACAAGAAGGGGCTTTTGGGCCATTCAGACGCTGATGTCTTGCTGCACGCTATATGCGACGCTTTGCTCGGGGCAATCGGAGAGGGCGATATAGGGGAGCATTTCCCCGATGCTGAACCCAAGTATAAGGACATCTCAAGCCTCAGGCTTTTGGACGAGGTTTTTGTAAAAGTTGAAGAGCGCGGTTACCACGTAAGAAACGTCGACACGGTGATCATCTGCGAGGAACCAAAGCTTTCGTCGTATAAAGAACAGATGCGCGAGAACATAGCCGATGTTTTAAAAATAGGCAAGGATTCAGTCAATATAAAGGCGACAACCGCGGAAGGCATGGGCTCGATAGGAAAAGGCGAAGGCGTCGCGGCGTACGCGGTCGTATTGTTGGAAGAACAATAATTGCTCTAGGTTAATTCTCGCAGGGACGCGAAATTTCCCCACCGAGGAAATTTCGCTCTGCAAAAGTTTTCGCTCGTCCCGCCTTTGGCGGGACACCATGGCTGCTTGAACTTTTGAAGCCCTGCTCAAATTAACCCAAAGCAATTTTGTGGGTAAGATTGTGAAAGGTAATTTGTGAGAAACGTCAGGAGGCCGAGCGGGCACGGTTCCCGCCGAAGGCGGGAGAGCGAGGCCGGATGCCGAGCGCAGCTTGCCACGCTGGGGCAAGCAAGCGTTTTCGAACAAATTACCTGAGTAAGCTTAATAGGTAAAAATAAAAATATGAGAGTAAGGTTCGCGCCCAGCCCGACTGGGAAATTGCATATAGGAAACGCGCGCACGGCGCTTTTTAACTGGCTATACGCGCGGCGCTTTGGCGGAAAGTTTATACTAAGGATCGAAGACACTGATGTCGAGCGCTCGACCGAAGAATCCGCGCAGGCGATTTTAACTGACCTTAAGTGGCTGGGGCTTATTTGGGACGAGGGCCCGGATACCGGTGGGGAATACGGCCCGTATAAACAGTCGCAGCGCGGGGCGCTTTATAAAGAAATTTTGGATAAATTATTAAAAGAGGGCAAAGCGTATTATTGTTTCTGCCAGGCGGATGAGCTTGAGAAAAGGCGCCATGAAGCTTTAGCAAAAGGCCAGACTCCCAGGTATGATAACAGGTGCAGGAATTTAACGGCGCAGGAAATCGAGAATTATAAGAAGCAGGGCATCGCGCCTGTCGTAAGGTTCAAGGTCCCCGAGACCACGATTGAATTCGAGGATTTAGTACGGGGAAAAGTATCCTTTGATACAAGGTTGTTCGGCGATTTTGTTTTGACGCGCTCGGACGGCGGCCCGATGTTTAATTTTACCGTTGTTGTCGACGACTGCCTGATGAAGATAACGCATGTCATCCGCGGCGAGGACCACTTGCCGAACACGCCAAAACACATTTTGTTATTCAGGGCGCTTGGGTACGAGCCGCCGCAGTTCGCGCACCTGGCTATGATCTTGGCAGGCGAGGGGGAAAAGCTTTCAAAAAGGGACGCGTCCATGTCTGTTTCGGCATACAGGGACATGGGGTACCTGCCAGAGGCGCTTGTGAATTATATCGCTTTATTGGGATGGGCGCCCAGCGCCAACAGGGAAATAATCCCGATACAGGAGATGATAAAAGAGTTTGACATAAAACATGTCTCAAAATCCGCGGCAAGGTTTGACGTTGAAAAACTAAACTGGATGGACCAGGATTACATAAAAAAAACGGATTTAGCAAGGATAACAAAGCTCTGCTTGCCGTATTTTATAAATAAGGGCCTTGTAAAGGAACCTGTAAGCGAAGAGAAATTAAAGTGGCTTGAAAAAGTGATCGATGCTATCAAGGAGCACCTGATGCATCTTTCGCAGGCCACAGATTTCGTCGATATGTTTTTCACTGACAAAATAAAAATCCAGGACCCGCAGGCGATCGAGCTATTGAAAGACAGCCAGGCAAAACTTGTGGTAAGCGAATTTTTAAAGGAACTCGACAAGGTAAGCGTTTTAAATGACGAGACAATGAGGGGGATATCCAAAAAAGTGCAAAAATCAACCGGCGTCAAAGGCCCGAATTTTTATAAACCTTTGCGCGCGGCTATCACCGGGACATTAAGCGGGCCTGAGCTTGTAAAAGTCCTGCCGATATTCGGCAGGGACAAGTGCATGCAAAATCTAAAAGAAGCGCTTGAGCTGTGAGCCATGGGCTGTGGGCCCAAAGCCCAAAGCGCATGGCCCAAAGCTAGAAGGAGAAAAATATGATATTACTTTATATTTTAATTTCGATCGCGGTTTTGTTCGCGCTTTTGGCTGTGGCGATGCGCCATGAGATAAAAGCGGCTTTTGAGAGAGACCCGGCGGCGAGGAATATTTTCGAGCTGCTATTACTCTATCCTGGTTTGCACGCGATAATGATCTATAGGATCGCGAATGTGTTTTACAAACTGAGGATCCCTTTCATCCCAAGGCTGTTAAGCCAAATGGGGCGGTTCCTGACAGGCATTGAGATCCATCCCGGCGCTAAAATCGGCAAAGGCCTGTTTATTGACCATGGCATGGGAGTCGTCATAGGCGAAACGACGATCATAGGTGAAGATGTCACTATTTACCAAGGCGTGACGCTGGGAGGTACGGGCAAGGAAAAAGGAAAACGCCACCCGACGATAGGAAACGACGTTGTAATAGGCACAGGCGCGAAGGTTTTGGGCAATATTACGATCGGCGATTATGTCAATATCGGCGCCAACGCGGTCGTAATAAAAGATGTGCCGCCTAACTCAACGGTTGTCGGTGTCCCCGGCAGGATAGCTGTAAAAGAAGGAAAAAGAGTGTCAGGCATAAGCCTGGACCATACCGCTTTGCCTGACCCGCTGGCGCAGGCGCTTGATAAGTTACAGCATGAAATAGATCATATAGAAACAGAATTGAAAGACTGGCACAAGGAAGAAAAAGATAAACGGGAGAACAAATAATGGCTATATGGATAACTAATTCGCTGGCAGGGAAGAAAGAGGAATTTTTGCCTAAAAAAGAAGGCGAAGTCCATATATATGTCTGCGGCGTGACTGTTTACGACGAATCCCACATAGGCCACGCGAGAAGCGCGTTTGTCTTTGACGTGATAAGAAGGTATTTCAAGTACAGCGGTTTCCAGGTCAAGTTCGTCAAAAACGTGACGGACATCGACGATAAAATAATAAACAAGGCGAAAGAGGAATTCCCCGGCAAGGATTTAAAACTAGCGGCAAAAGAAGTGTCGGAGAAATACCTGGCGATGTACCACGCCGATATGAAGCGCTTAGGCATAGAGGAGCCTGATGTCGAGCCGAAGGCGACTGCCCATATAAAAGAAATGATAGACCTGATAGACTGCCTTATAAAAAAAGGATACGCGTACCAGGCGGCGGGGAGTGTTTATTTTGACGTAAAGAAATTTAAAAAATACGGAAAACTTTCAAACCAAAGCATAGAGCAGATGGAATCAGGCACGAGAGTCGAGGTTGAAAAGGATAAAAAGGATCCTTTGGATTTTGCTTTGTGGAAACAGGCAAAGGAAAACGAGCCTTATTGGGAAAGCCCCTGGGGAAAAGGACGTCCCGGCTGGCACATCGAATGTTCCGCGATGTCGATGGAATACCTGGGCGAAAATTTCGATATCCACTGCGGCGGCAGGGACCTTATTTTCCCGCACCATGAAAATGAGATCGCGCAGGCAGAGGCATGCACAGGAAAAACCTTTGCCAATTACTGGATACATAACGGCCTTTTGACGATAAACAGCCAGAAAATGGCAAAATCCCTGGGCAATTTTGTCACGATAGAAGATCTCTTAAAGAAATACCATCCTGAAATCTTAAAGATCTTCCTGCTCCAGAGCCATTACGCAAGCCCCACTGATTTTACATACGAAAAAATGGAAGAGGCAAAGAAGGCAAGGGAAAGGCTTTATAATCTGCTTGATAGGGTCGACAGGATAAAAGCGACAAACGAAGGCAAGAACTCCGGGGCGGTTTCTTTCGACATGGTAGATGACGCCAAATGGCGGTTTAAAGAAGCGATGGACGACGATTTTAATACCCCCGAGGCGCTGTCCTCCATTTTTGAATTAGTCGGCAAGTGCAATAAATTTTTGACGGATGCTAAAGAGGTCTCCGAAGAAGATGTTGTTATTTTGAAGTACGCCAAAGGCGCGATTTTGGAACTCGGCCGCGTATTGGGATTATTTTTCAGGGAGACAGAAGGCGCGGGCGACGAGAAGATGGAAGCACTTATGAACCTGATAGTGGAGTTAAGGGATAAGTTGCGCGCCCAGAAGAACTTTGAATTGACAGATAAGATAAGGGATGAAGTGACGAGACTTGGTTATATTTTAGAAGACGACAAGGGAAGGACTATCTGGAGAAAGGCCCGTTAAGATGAGGGGAAAGTTTATAACATTTGAGGGCGCCGAGGGAAGCGGTAAATCCACGCATTCAAAACTGCTCTGCGATTGGTTAAGGCGTAAAAAAATAAAATTCATTCACACAAGAGAACCCGGCGGCACAAAAATAGGCGAAAAGTTAAGGCATGTGCTTTTGGACCCCAAAAATAAAGAGATGTCGCCTATCTGCGAGATGTTTGTTTACCAGGCATGCAGGGCGCAGATCATAGATGAGGTGATTTTGCCCGCGATAAAAAAAGGAAAAGCCGTCATCTGCGACAGGTTTTTGGACGCGACAGTCGCTTACCAGGGATACGGTTCAGGGCTGGGCGTGGACCTTATAAAAGAAACGGGGCGCGTAGCGACAAGAAACACCAAGCCTGACCTTACGATACTTTTGGATATAGATACAGCCAAAGGACTAAAGCGCGCCGGGATAAAAGACAGGATGGAGCAGAAACCGCTCGCGTATCACAAAAGAGTAAGGCGCGGCTATCTTTTGATGGCTAAAAAAGAACCGAAAAGGATCAAAGTAATAAGAGTCAGCGATGACATGGATAAGACTCAGAGCATGGTCAGGAAAGCAGTTTCCAAATGTCTTGGGATAAAATAAAAGGCAACGAGAAAATAAAAGATTTTTTAAAAAACGCGATCGCAAGCAATAAGGCCGCGCACGCGTATTTATTCTGCGGGCCAAGCGGTATCGGGAAATTTTTATTCGCGAAAGAATTCGCAAAAGAGCTTGTCGGCCGCGACGTTGAAAACCACCCTGATGTCTTATTTATCGCTCCCGATAAACCGGGCGCGGAAATAAAGATAGCGGAGATAAGGCGGCTGCAAAGCAAAGTTTATTTAAAGCCATACGAAGCGCAGTGCAGGGTCGTTATAATAAATGACGCGCAGAATTTAAACGAGGAATCATCCAACGCTCTTTTAAAAGTACTGGAAGAACCGCCACAACATTCCATATTGATACTTATCTCGACCAGCGCCGACAGGGTCCTGCCCACAATAGCGTCGCGTTGCCAGATAGTGAAATTTTCCATACTTGGCGTAAAGATGGTCGAGGAGATCTTGGAAGAAGAGCACGGCTTATCCAAAGACAAAGCCCATTATCTTGCAAGCATGGCCCAGGGCAGGCTGGGAGCCGCGATCTTATTAAAAGACAAGGAGATCCTGGAATACAGGGACTCTGTACTGGATTGGTTTGTCAACCCTGATAAAGAAAAAGGTTTCGAGCTTGAAAACATGGACAGGGATACGCAAAAAAACGCCATGGATATAATAGCCAGCTGGTACAGGGATGTATTATTTTACAAGATAGACAGTGGTTCTGACATCATAATGAATGTTGACAGGAAAAAGGAAATCGCCAGGTGGGCCAATAAGGTCTCATTTAGAGATTTGGAAAGGTCCATCGAGTCCATATTTGACGGAACAAGCGCCTTAAGCGCGAACGCCAATCCCAAGGTCGTGGTTTCCGTATTGATGGGCAACCTGGCTAAAGTCTAATGAAGCCCAAACTTATGGAACCGCCGCGAAGCGGCAGGTGAACATAAGTTTGAAGGCTGAATTAATCCTTGACATTTTCTTGGACGTAATTGAAAAAAATGTCAAGGGTCCAATTCGCACATTCACAGAAGTTAAACAAAGCAGATTAACTTATGTCGTCCTGTTTGGACTCCATAAGTTAAGTGCTCATAGGAGTAATCAACATGCCATATTTTGTTTTAGTGAGGCAAAGAGAAAGTGGCAAGATCTCTTATTATGAGGTAGGAGAAAACAAGCCTGCGATAGGAAGCTATGTCATAGTCGAGGCTGACAGGGGCATGGACTACGGCGAAGTATTGTCCGAAGTGGAGACCACCGTCCACCAGGATGCGGGAGAGCCTATAAAAAAGATCGTGAGGCTCGCGAATAAAGAAGACCTTGCGACGATAAAAAAGAACCGCGAAAAAGTAAAAGACGTTTTCAGCGTCTGCGTAAGAAAGGTCCAGGAACGAAGCCTCCCCATGAAGCTTATTGAGGGCGAATATTCTTTTGACCGCTCGAAAATAATCTTATATTTTACAGCCGAAGGAAGGATAGATTTTAGAGATTTAGTTAAGGACCTGGCGCACATATTCAGGGTGAGGATCGAGTTAAAACAGATAGGCGTCAGGGACGAGGCGAAACTTTTGGGCGGATTCGGCCCATGCGGCAGGCAGCTTTGCTGCGCGGGTTTCCTGAAAGATTTCGAGCCTGTCACCATACGCATGGCAAAAGAGCAGAGCCTTCCTTTAAACCCCGCGAAGATCTCGGGCTTGTGCGGGCGCCTGATGTGCTGCCTGGGGTATGAATACAAGATGTATAAAGAGCTTCTTAAAGGGCTCCCAAGGGAAGGCAGCACGGTAAAGACAAAAGAAGGCCCGGCAAAGGTCATAAGCGTAAACCCGTTAAAGCAATCAGTAACTGTTGAATTTGAGGACGGAAGGCAGCTAGAAATCCCTTATGAAAAATCAAAGTAAATTCTATATAACGACTCCTCTGTATTATGTAAACGCCAGTCCCCACATAGGGCATTCCTACACGACTGTTTCCTGCGATACGCTGGCAAGGTATAAGAGGAAAAAAGGTTTTGACGTCTTGTTTTTGACCGGGACAGACGAGCATGGCCAAAAAGTCGCAAAGGCCGCGCAGGACTCAGGCAAAACGCCTGAGGAATTTGTCGATTCGGTTGTGCCGAAATTTAAAGAACTCTGGGCGATGCTTGACATCTCCTATGATGATTTTATCCGCACTACCGAGAAAAGGCACATAGACACGGTAAAATATGTCTTGGAAACACTTTTTAAAAACGGCGATTTGTATGAAAGCGAATACAAAGGCTGGTATTGCACGCCTTGCGAGACATTTTTTACAAAGACCCAGCTTTCCTCGCCTGTTTGCCCTGACTGCAACAGGCCATTGGAAGAAATATCAGAGACCAATTATTTTTTTAAGCTCTCAAAATACCAAACCTGGCTTGTCAAATATATCCAGGACAACAAAGATTTTATACAGCCTGAAACAAGGCGCAATGAGATTTTGGGCCTATTACAGAGCCCTGTCCCTGACCTGTGCGTCACCCGCCCAAAAGAGAGGTTTTCCTGGGGGATACCTGTGCCGTTCAGCGAAAAGCACGTGACTTACGTGTGGTTTGACGCGCTTATCAATTACATAACAGCTCCCGGGTTTTATACGGATAAGGAAAAATTCAAGAAATACTGGCCATGCGATTTGCATGTCATAGGAAAAGATATAATAAAGCACCACTGCATTTACTGGCCGATAATGTTAAAGGCGCTCGGCGTCGAGCCCCCTAAAACTATTTTCGCCCACGGCTGGTGGCTGCAGGAAGGCCAGAAGATCTCCAAATCAAAAGGAAAGCCTGTCGACCCTGTGGAATTAATACAAAAATACGGCGCTGACGCCTACAGGTATTTTCTTTTAAGGGAAGTCACTTTCGGCTTAGACGGTGTTTATTCCGAAAAAGCGTTTGTCACAAGGTTTAACGCGGACCTTGCCAATGACATCGGGAATTTATTAAGCAGGACCCTGACGATGGTCGAGAAGTATTTTAACGGCGCAGTGCCTGCGACCGCAAAACCCGAAGGGCTTGATATTTCATTGATTGATAAGACAAAGGACCTGGAGGTCCTGGTCGATAAATGCATGGATAATTATGATTTCTCAGCAGCATTGATGCATATTTGGGAAGTTATAAACACGGCGAATAAATACATAGAGGATTCAGCGCCCTGGAAGATCGCAAAAGAGAACAACATTGAGAGGCTTTCTACCATAGTCTATAACTTATGCGAGATCCTAAGGATATGTGCTATCCTGACTTCGCCATTTATCCCGAACGCGGCGCAGAATATGTGGGAACAGCTTGGGCTTGAGGGCAAGGTCGATGATGTCGCGCTTGACCAAATACGCTGGGGCCTCATAAAACCCGGGCAGATGGTAAAAAAAGGGAATCCGTTGTTCCCGAGAATCGCCTAATTTGTTCTTTGTCGGCTTTGCGGGTTGGAGAATTGCTGCGGCTTGGTCCTCGCAGGGACGTTTGATTTGTTCTTTGTCGGCTTTACAGCTTGAGAATTGCTACTCCTTAATCTCGCAGGACCGCTTGATTTGCCCCGCCGAGGCAAATCTGCGCTCGGAGGAAATCCTCGCTCCCCGCTACATGTCTTTTCAGGCGGGTCCATGGCC
>Ga0315285_10007403_pt1 | contig 11273 bp, 10 predicted proteins | sample YL17G09_36_MG_FD_203698 | JGI IMG/M metagenome (GOLD analysis project Ga0315285, IMG submission 203698) | Sediment microbial communities from Yellowstone Lake, YNP, Wyoming, USA - YL17G09_36 | ecosystem: Environmental > Aquatic > Freshwater > Lake > Sediment | place: USA: Wyoming | collected... | reverse complement strand
CGATCTCGATGGCGTCTTCGAGGAACCGGTCCACCAGAACCGGATGCTCCGGCGAGAGCTGGGTGGCACGGGTGATGTACCCGTGCAGCGTCTTCTCGTCGTAGACGATCTCCATCCCGCGCCCCCCCAGGACGTAGGACGGCCGAACCAGGACCGGATAGCCGATCGCGGCGGCGATCTCGCGGGCCTGCTCGAAACTGGTCGCGGTGCCGAACTTCGGCGCCGGCAACCCGGCGTTGACCAGCACCTGCCCGAACCGACCGCGGTCCTCGGCCAGATCGATGGCCTCCGGCCGGGTTCCCACGATAGGCACGCCGGCGGCCTCAAGCCGGTGCGCCAGCCCCAGCGGAGTCTGGCCTCCGAGCTGGACGATCACGCCGACCACGCCGGGACCGCCTTCGCCGGAACGGGATTCGGCGTGATAGACCTCGAGGACGTCTTCGAAGGTCAACGGTTCGAAGTACAGCCGGTCGGCGGTGTCGTAGTCCGTGGAGACCGTCTCGGGATTGCAGTTGATCATCACCGTCTCGAAGCCGGCGTCGGACAGCGTGCCGGCGGCGTGCACACAGCTGTAGTCGAACTCGATGCCCTGCCCGATCCTGTTCGGCCCCGAGCCGAGGATGAGCACCTTGGGCTTCTCGGTCTGCGGCGCCACTTCGGATTCGGCGGCGGGGTCCAGTTCATAGCTGGAGTAGTGGTAGGGGGTCTTGGCCTCGAACTCGGCCGCGCAGGTGTCGACGGTCTTGAACACCGGATGGATGCCGAGCCGCTGGCGCAGCGTCCGCACCCCCGCCTCGCCGGCCAATTCGGGTCGCAGCGCACAAATCTGACGATCCGAGAGTCCGTGGTGCTTGGCACGGCGCAACAAGAGCGCGTCCAGGACCGGTGCCTCGAGGAGTTCGGCCCGCAACGCCACCAGGCCGTTGATCTGGTCGACGAACCAGGGATCGACCCCGGAGGCTTCGGCGACCTGCTCAACGCCGGCGCCCAGCCGCAACGCAAGTTCGATGTCGTAGAGCCGGCCTTCGGTGGGCGTGTGCAGCCGGGTCAGCACGTCCTCCACCCAGCCGTCGTCGTCGGGGGCGGTCCAGAACCCGGCCTTGGTGGTCTCCAGAGAGCGCATCACCTTGCCGAGCGCCTCAATGAAGTTGCGGCCCATCGACATCGCCTCACCGACCGACTTCATCGTGGTGGTCAGCGTGGGGTCGGCGCCCGGGAACTTCTCGAAAGCGAACCGCGGCGCCTTCACCACCACGTAGTCCAGTGTGGGCTCGAAGCAGGCCGGGGTCTGTTTGGTGATGTCGTTGAGGATCTCGTCGAGGGTGTAGCCGATGGCCAGCTTGGCGGCGATCTTGGCGATCGGGAAGCCGGTGGCCTTGGACGCCAGCGCGCTGGAGCGCGAGACGCGCGGGTTCATCTCGATGACGATGAGCCGGCCGTCCTTGGGGTCAACCGCGAACTGAATGTTGCATCCACCGGTGTCCACGCCGACCTCGCGCAGGATCTCGATGCCCAGATCACGCATGACCTGGTACTCCCGGTCGGTCAGCGTCATCGCCGGCGCGACGGTGACCGAGTCGCCGGTGTGTACGCCCATCGGGTCGATGTTCTCGATCGAGCAGACCACCACGACGTTGTCGTTGGCGTCGCGCATCAGCTCGAGTTCGTATTCCTTCCAGCCGTAGATCGACTCCTCGATCAGGACATTCGCCGACGGTGACGCCGCGAGTCCTTCTCCTGCCATCCGCTCGACGTCCTCGAGGCTCTTGGCCATGCCCGAGCCCAGCCCGCCCATCGTGAACGAGGGCCGGACCACCACGGGCAGGCCGAGTTCGGCGACCGTCTCCCGCACCTGCGCCATGGTGAAACACACTCTGGACTTCGCCGACTCCCCCCCGACTTTGGCGACGATGTCCTTGAACTTCTGGCGGTCCTCGCCGCGCTGAATGGCCTCGAAATCGGCTCCGATGAGTTCCACGCCGTAGCGGTCGAGCACACCGTTCTCATAGAGTGCGACCGCGGTGTTCAGTGCAGTCTGCCCGCCGAGGGTGGCCAGCAGCGCGTCGATCGGGTTGCCCTGCTCGGCCTGCTGGGCGATCACCTTCTCCACGAAGGACGGGGTGATCGGCTCGACGTAGGTGTGGTCGGCGTATTCCGGATCGGTCATGATGGTCGCCGGGTTGGAGTTGACCAGGCTGACGGTCAGGCCCTCGGCGCGCAGCACCCGGCAGGCCTGGGTCCCGGAGTAGTCGAACTCACAGGCCTGTCCGATGACGATGGGACCGGATCCGATGACCAGGACGTGGTTCAGGTCGGTTCGGCGTGGCATTACTTCATCCCCAAACTCGCGCGAGCGTGCGCGTCGGTACGCTGCCGGCGGCGTGTCGGCGTACCGACACGCACGGTCGCGGTAAGGCGGGTCACTTGGTGCCCTCCATCAGGTCGACGAACTGGTCGAACAGGTAGTTGGCGTCGTGCGGGCCGGCCGCGGCCTCCGGGTGGTACTGCACCGAGAACGCCCGGCCGTGCACGAGTTTCACGCCTTCCACCACACCGTCGTTGGCGCAGGTGTGGCTGACCGTCGCCGGCCCGAAGTCGGTGGCGAACACCTCGCCGGCCTCCCCCTCCAGCGCGAATCCGTGGTTCTGCGCGGTCACCGCGACCCGCCCGGTGGCGTGGTCGATCACCGGGACGTTGATGCCGCGGTGACCGAACACCATCTTGTAGGTGGTGCGGCCCAGTGCGCGGCCGAGGATCTGGTTGCCGAAACAGATGCCGAACAAGGGGATTCCGGCTCCGAGCACCTCCCGGGTGACCGCAACGACGCGGTCGGCGGTGGCCGGATCGCCGGGACCGTTGGACAGGAACACCCCGTCGGGCTTGATCTCGCCGATCTGATCGAACGTCGCCGTCGACGGCAGCACGTGGGTGCGGATGCCGCGCAACGCGAAGTTGCGCGGGGTGTTGGTCTTGATTCCGAGATCCAGTGCGGCGACGGTGAAGCGTTGCGGCCCCAGCGGTTCCACGACATAACCCTCGTCGGTGCTGACCTCGCCGCACAGGTCGGCACCCAGCATCGCGGGCTGGTCACACACCCGGCGCAGCAGTTCGGCGTTGTCTGCCAGGGCCGGGCCGGAGAACACGCCGGCCCGCATCGAGCCCCTGGTGCGCAGGTGGCGGACGATCGCGCGGGTGTCCACCCCGGCGATACCGACCACACCCTGGCGGATCAGTTCGTCGTCGAGCGTTCCGGTGGCGCGCCAGTTGGACGCCCGGGGGGACGGATCGCGTACGACGTAGCCGGCGACCCAGATCTTGTCGCCCCGGCTCTCGGAGTCCTCGTGGTTCCAGCCGGTGTTTCCGATCTGCGGCGCGGTGGCGATGACGATCTGGCGGTGGTAGCTGGGATCGGTGAGGGTCTCCTGGTAGCCCGACATCCCGGTGGAGAACACCGCTTCGCCGAGGGTCTGCCCGACCGCACCGAAGGCGGTGCCGGTGAAGATGCGCCCGTCCTCGAGCACGAGGACGGCCTGCTGCTGGCTCACGTGGGCTTCTCCTGTCGTCTGGCGCGTCACGCCGCTGTCCATTGGCCGTAGACGCGACGGTCTTCGCCGCGGAAGCCGGTGTCCACCTCGGTGCCCGAGGGCAGCCGCCACCGGATCACGAGGATGCCGCCGGGGCTCTCGCCGCCGGCCCGGCCGGTGGGCAGCACCTTGCCGGCCAGACCGCGTTCGGTGCGCACCGCCACGACCGACGCAGCCGGGATCCAGATCGGGCCCGTGCCGGAGCGTTCCACCAGGATGCCCTCGGGATAACGGGTCAGCACCGCCTTGCATCGGTACCCGAGGTCGTCGACGTTGACGCGTTCCAGCCAGTCGGGGGCGATGGTGCAGCCCAGATAGAGGCCGCATGCGGGGGGGATGACGGCCGGGTTGAGCAGATCCGGCACGGCCGGCAACGCCCCGATGAGGTCGGCTTGACGCTCGGCCCGCTGTTTCCAGCCGCGCAGCATCCTTCGGATCACGATGCCGATGAGAACCACGATCACGAGCCCGAAGGCGTAGGTTCCGATCGCGGTCGGGGTGTTCACGCGAGGTCGGCCTTGCCGTCCCGGGCGGTGACCCGTCCGCGCAGCAGCGTCGCGGTGACCGTGGCCGGCAGCGTCATCGCCTGATAGGGCGTGTTGGCCGAGCGGCTGGCCAGTGCCGGTCCGTCCACGGTCCAGGTGGCGTCGGGGTCGACGATGACAAGATTGGCCGGCTCACCCACCTCCAGCGGGCGGCCCTGGTCGTCGAGTCCGACTATGCGGGAGGGATTCTCGCTCATCACCCTGGCCACGCCGCGCCAGTTCAGCAGGCCGGGGACCACCATGGTCGCCACCACCACCGACAGCGCGGTCTGCAGCCCGAGCATGCCGGGGCGGGCCGCGGAGAACTCGCAGCACTTCTCGTGGTCGGCGTGCGGGGCGTGGTCGGTGGCGACGCAGTCGATCACCCCGTCGGCCAGCGCGCGGCGCAGCGCCGCGGTGTCGGAGGCTTCCCGCAGCGGCGGGTTGACGCGATTGCGGCCGTCATAGCTGGCCAGCCGGCTGTCATCGAGCATCAGGTGGTGCGGCGTCACCTCGGCGGTGATCGAAATCCCTTGCTCTTTAGCCCATTTCAGGATCCCGACGGTGCCCGCAGTCGACGCGTGGCAGATGTGCACCCGGCCGCCTGCGTCCCGGGCCAGCAGCGCGTCGCGGGCGACGATCGACTCCTCGGCGACCCGCGGCCATCCGGCCAGTCCCAGCCGCGCGGCATTCGGCCCCTCGTGGGCGACCGCACCGGCGGTCAGCCGCGGTTCTTCTGCGTGCTGGGCGATCAGCACTCCCAGGCCGGCGGCGTATTCCAGAGCCCGCCGCATGACCAGTGGGTCAGAGACGCAGATCCCGTCATCGGAGAACATCCGCACCTGGGCGACGCCGGCCGCCATCAGTCCCATCTCGGTGAGTTGCTTGCCGGCCAGGCCCACCGTGACAGCACCGACGGGATGCACATCGACCAGTCCGACCTGCCGGCCGCGCTGCCACACGTGGTCGGTGACCACCGGGCTGTCGGCAGGTGGATCGGTGTTGGCCATCGCGAACACCGCTGTGTAGCCGCCCAGAGCCGCCGCCGCCGATCCGGTCTCGATGTCCTCGGCGTACTCCCGGCCCGGCTCACGAAGGTGGGTGTGCAGATCGACCAGGCCGGGCAGCAACACCTGCCCGGCGGCGTCGATCACCTCGGCGTCATCGGGCGCCTTGAGGCCGGCGCCGATCGCGGCGATCTGCCGGTCGGCGACCAGCACGTCGACCCGGTCACCCTCGCCGTACGGCCGGACTCCCTTGATCAGAATGGGGGTCATACGCTCACCGCCTGGTCAGTGCCCACGAGCAGATGGAACAGCACCGCCATCCGCACGTGCACGCCGTTGGAAACCTGTTGCAGCACAGCCGACTGCGACGAGTCGGGAACCGAGAAGCCGATCTCCATCCCGCGCAGCATCGGGCCCGGATGCAGGACGACCGCGTGGTCGGGAAGCATCGCCTGGCGGCGATCGGAGAGCCCGTAGCGAATGGAGTATTCGCGTTCCGACGGGAAGAAACCGCCGTTCATCCGCTCGGCCTGAACCCGCAGCATCATGACCGCGTCGGCAGCGGGCAACTCGGCATCGAGGTCGTTGGACACCGTCACACCGCCCCAGTCGGCCACCCCGACCGGCAGCAGGGTGCGCGGGGCGACCAGCACCACTTCGGCTCCGAGGGTGTCCAGCAGGGCGACGTTGGATCTGGCCACCCGGCTGTGCAGAACGTCGCCGACGATGACCACCCGGCGGCCCTCGATGCCACCGAGGCGCTGCCGGACCGTCAAGGCGTCGAGCAGTGCCTGGGTGGGGTGCTCATGGGTTCCATCGCCCGCATTGATCACGCAGGGTCCCGAGGATCCTCCCCCGGGGCCGTCCTCCTCGGCCGTCCACTCCGCCAGTTGCTGCGCCGCCCCTGAAGCGGGGTGGCGGATGATCAGCGCATCCGCTCCGGCCGCCCGCAGCGTCAGCGCGGTGTCGCGCAGCGACTCCCCCTTGGCCACCGATGAACCCGAGGCGCTGACATTGATGACGTCGGCGCTCATCCACTTGCCGGCCACCTCGAAGGACACCCGGGTGCGGGTGGAGTTCTCATAGAACATGGTGATGACAGTGCGGCCCCGCAGAGTGGGCAGCTTCTTGACGTCGCGGCCGAGCAGAGCCTGGCGGAACCGGTCGGCGTCGTCGAGGATCGCCGTCGCCTCGTCACGGGACAGATCCGAGGCCGACAGCAGGTGTCTGACGGTCATCGGCCACCTCCGGTGATCGTCACCGCGTCGTGCCCGTCATGTTCGGCGAGCAGCACATGCACGGTCTCGGTCAGCGACGTCGGGACGTTCTTGCCGACGTAGTCGGCGCGGATCGGCAACTCCCGGTGGCCGCGGTCGACCAGCACGGCGAGTTGCACCGCCCGCGGGCGGCCGACATCGCGCAGCGCATCCAGTGCTGAGCGCACCGAGCGGCCGTGGAAGAGCACGTCGTCGACGAGAATCACCAGGGCGTCGTCGATGCCGCCGGCGGGGATGGTGGTGTCCTCCAGCGGCCGGGGCGGCTTGAAGCTCAGATCGTCGCGGTAGAGCGTGATGTCCAGCCCACCGTGATCGATGTGCACCCCGGAGAATTCGGCGATCGTGGCGGCCAGCCTCGCGGCAAGGTCGACACCGCGGGTCGGGATGCCCAACAACACCACGCGCGGGGCCCCGGCGGCCGAATTGGCAGCGTCGAGAGCGGTCTTCTCGATGATCTGATGGGCGATGCGGGAAACGGTTCTACCGACGTCCGCAGCGGACATGATTTCCCGGTCAGCGGTGCCCTCTATGGCGCCCAAGGTGACCAGACCTCCTTCTCCGCCTCGCCGGACGGATCGTTAAAGGATGTCGACGATCGGCAGCCTAGCACCTGACTCGCGGAGGTCGGTCCGGCACGGCGCCTTCGGTAGACTGAACCCGGTGACTCTCGCCGACAACCGCTCCTCCATCACCGGGGCGGTCGACGCCGGGCTGCTTTCCGGGGCGGTGACCCTGGTATGGCATCGCGGAGAAGTGTTGCAGGTCAATGAGATCGGCTACCGCGACGTCGAGGCCAACCTGCCGATGCAGCGGGACACCATTTTCCGGATCGCCTCGATGACCAAGCCGGTGACGGTGGCGGCCGCGATGGCTCTGGCCGAGGAGGGCAAGCTCTCGCTCTCCGACCCGGTCACCCGATGGCTGCCCGAGATGGCCGACATGCGGGTGCTGGTCGACCCGACCGGCCCGCTGGACCGCACGGTGGCGGCGTCGCGTCCGATCACCATCGACGACCTGATGACCCACCGCAGTGGTCTGGCCTACGCATTCTCGGTGGTCGGTCCGATCAGCCGCGCCTACGCGCAGGTGTCGTTGCGACAGGACCAGGATCACTGGCTGGCCGAGGTGGCCGGCCTGCCACTGGTCCACCAGCCCGGTGAGCGGCTCACCTACAGCCAGAGCACCGAGGTGCTGGGCGTCATCCTGTCCCGCGTCGAGGGCAAGTCCTTGCAGGACGTGCTGCAGGAGCGGATCTTCGAGCCGCTGGGGATGACCGACACCGGGTTCTTCATCTCGCCGGAACAACGAGGGCGCGCGGCGACCATGTATCGGCTCGATGAGAACTCCCGTCTCCAGCACGACGCGATGGGACCGATACCGGTGCGCGAGCCACGGTTCTGTCAGGGCGGCGCGAGCCTGGTCTCCACCGCCGACGACTATCTGCGGTTCGCCCGGATGCTGCTGGGCGGTGGCGAACTCGAGGGGGCTCGGGTGCTATCAGAGGGATCGGTGCGGTCGATGCGCACCGACCAGCTCACCGAGGAGCAGAAGCGCCGCCCGTTCCTGGGCGCGCCGTTCTGGGTGGGCCGCGGGTTCGGCCTCAATCTGTCGGTGGTGACCGACCCGGCCAAGTCGGCCCAGCTGTTCGGTCCGGGCGGCCCGGGCACGTTCAGTTGGCCGGGGGCCTACGGAACCTGGTGGCAGGCCGACCCCGCCAACGATCTGATCCTGATCTATCTGATTCAGAACTATCCGGACCTGACTGCGGCGGCTGCGGCCGTCGCCGGCAACACCGCACTGGCCAGGCTGCAGTCCGCGCAGCCGAAGTTCGTGCGGCGGACCTACGCGGCTCTGCAGGGATAGCCGGCGCGGGCGCGCATCACTCGTCGGCGGTGGCCGCGCGGATGGCGGCCGCCGCGGCACGGATCTGCGGGGTCACCAGCATCACCTGGCCGAGCACACCGTTGACGAAGCCGGGCGAATCGTCGGTCGACAATCCTTTGGCCAACTCGACCGCCTCGTCGACGGCGACCGGTTCGGGGACGTCCTCGGCGTACAACAGCTCCCACACCGCGACCCGCAGGATCGCCCGGTCGACGGCGGGCAGCCGCTCCAGGGTCCAACCCTGAAGATGCGAGCTGATCAGCTCGTCGATGTGGTCCGCGTGCTCACTGAAGCCGCGGGCGACCGTCACGGTATAGGAATTCAGCGGCGAAACTTCGGAATTCGTCTCGGCGAGCGACGTGCGCCCCTCGGCGACCTCCGCCGGGGACAGGCCCCGGGCTTCGGCCTCGAAGAGCAGGTCGACGGCACGCTTGCGGGCCTGGTGCCTGCCCTTGTCGCCCTTGCGATCCGCCATCTCAGGCGCGGTCAGGCATTGACGCGGCCCAAATAGCTGCCGTCGCGCGAGTCCACCTTCAGCTTGTCGCCGGTGTTGATGAAAAGCGGCACCTGGATCTCGGCGCCGGTCTCCAGCGTCGCCGGCTTGGTGCCGGCACTGGAGCGGTCGCCCTGCAGACCCGGCTCGGTGCTGGCGACCTCGAGTTCGACGGTCACCGGCAGCTCGAGGTAGAGCGGTGCGCCGTTATGGAAGGCGATCTGCACGGGCATGCCCTCGAGCAGGAAGTTGGCGGAGTCGCCGACGAGCGATTCGGACAGCGGATTCTGCTCGTAGTCCTGGGAGTCCATGAAGACGAAGTCCGAGCCGTCGCGGTACAGATAGGTGGCGTCCCGGCGGTCAACCGTGGCGGTCTCCACCTTCACCCCGGCGTTGTAGGTCTTGTCGACCACCTTGCCGGACAAGACGTTCTTGAGTTTGGTGCGCACGAAGGCAGGGCCCTTTCCGGGCTTGACGTGCTGGAACTCGGTAATCTGCCAGAGCTGTCCGTCGATGTTCAGCACAAGGCCGTTCTTGAAGTCCGCAGTAGATGCCACGGTCGGTCGTTCTCCTTAAGATCTGCACGTCAGATGATGGCCAGTTCCCTGGGGAACCGGGTCAGCAGGTCGGGGGCCCGTTCGCCGACGACCAGGGTGTCCTCGATGCGCACACCCCCGCGGTCAGGCAGGTAAACACCGGGTTCGACGGTCACCACGGAGCCAGCACGCAGTGTACCGGCGGCCGCCGAGCTGATTCCCGGCGCTTCGTGGATCTCCAGCCCCACCCCGTGGCCCAGGCCGTGACCGAAGTCGTCACCGTGGCCGGCCTCGGCGATGACCCGGCGCGCCGCGGCGTCGACGTCACTGAGCGCCGCCCCGCGCTCGAGCGCCGCCACCCCGGCCCGCTGTGCCGCCGCGACTAGGGAGTAGACCTCCTGCTGCCAACTCGAGGCTTTCCCGAGGACGAAGGTGCGGGTCATGTCGGAGTGGTAGCCGCCGACGAGTGCGCCGAAGTCGATCTTGACGAAGTCGCCGCGCTTCAGCACGGCGTCGGTGGGCCGGTGGTGCGGGACGGCTGAGTTGGCGCCGGCGGCGACGATGGTCTCGAAGGACGGGCCGTCGGCGCCGTGGTCGAGCAGCAACGATTCCAACTCGCGGGCGACGTCGCGCTCGGTGCGATCCGGGCGCAGGCCGCCGTTCTCGACCAGGTCGCTCAGCGCAGCATCGGCGGCCTCGCAGGCCAGCCGCAGCAGCGCCACCTCGCCGGCGTCCTTGACCTCGCGCAGCGTCTCGACGGCGCCCGATGCACGCACCAGTTCGGCGCCGGCGTGTTCGGCCAGTTCGCGCGAGAGTGCCTCGAACCCGTCCACGGTGACCACGTGGCTCTCGAAACCGATCCGCCGGGCACCGTGCGACGCCGCGCGTTGCACCAGGTGGCGGCCGCACGCCCGTTCGATCGCGGTGTGCAGGCCGGGCGCCTGGCGCGCCGCCTGAGTCCGGTACCGGGAGTCGGTGGCCAGCACCGGCGGCGTGTCGGCGGTGAACACCAGCAGCGCGGCGTTGGAGCCGGTGAAGCCCGTCAGATATCGCACATTGACCAGGTCACAAACGAGGATCGCGTCGAGCCCCCGGGCGGCCAGATCCGCCGCCAACCGGTCGCGCCGGTGGGAATGTGTCACGGTCGATGACGGTACTCGCTAGGCTGATCTCCCATGACGACCTGGCTACCGCGCGGACTGGTGTTCGCGATCGGGATGGTACTGCTCCGACTGGCGCAGGGAACGCTGATCAACGCCAACCCCACCAACGCCGGCACCATCAGCTTCGCGCTGCTCGGGCTGATCGTCATCGGGGCCCTGATCTGGGGTTTCCTGGACGGCATGGCCGACGCGCGGACCAATCCCGACCCGGACCGCCGGGGGGACCTGGCCATGCGGTGGCTGATGGCGGGACTGCTCGCCGGCGTGCTCAGTGGACTGGTGACGTCGCTCATCTCGCGCTTCTACACGGCCGTCTATGCCGAAGGCATTGTCCCCGAGGTCACGGCGTTGGCCGCGTTCACCGCGCTGCTGGTGTTCCTGCCGGCGATGGTCACAGTGGCTCTGGGCCGGCGACTGGTCGACCACCGGCGCCCCGACAAGCCGCGCGTGCGCGTTTATGGGCGCACACACGAAGACGTGTTCGACGCGGTTCGCGACGATGAGCCTCGTACCGGACCCATTTATCCGATCCCGGCCACGGCTGGAGCCACCGACCTGGAGTACCCGGAGGAGTATCCGTCCCAGGTCGCCCTCGCCGAGCGGGAGGAGTTCAACGACGAGACCGAAGAGATCACCCGCCAGATCCGAAGCCAGGCCGACCGGATCGACTCGGAGATCGACGACATCGAGGGCCGCGACACCCCGCGCTAGCGGCCCGCCACGCTCGGCGGGAGCCGCTCAGTTCTCGGCGGCCAGGTACCGCAGCGCCAGCAGGTAGCCCTGCACCCCCAGACCGACGATCACC